>Ga0187812_1000647_pt1 | contig 12200 bp, 8 predicted proteins | sample NC_S_2_FD_130582 | JGI IMG/M metagenome (GOLD analysis project Ga0187812, IMG submission 130582) | Wetland sediment microbial communities from Neuse River Estuary, North Carolina, USA - ASW-S_2 | ecosystem: Environmental > Aquatic > Freshwater > Wetlands > Sediment | place: USA: North Carolina... | reverse complement strand
GCATAATTGTTTTATTGACCCATCATTTCAATTTGCTTTATTTTATTTGAATGACTTTTCATAAATTGATGTAAGTCTTTTATCAAATATTTTTTTGCGGATGAAACATTTACACGAACATCAAAAAGGAATCTTAGCTGTTCTCGCAGCAGCACTTTGCTGGAGCACAGGCGGCATCTTTATTAAGCTTATAACTTTCGACGCGATGCAGATTTCTTTTTTCAGAGGAGTTTTTGCGGCGCTTGTATTCCTCATAATCTTTAAGAAAGAAATATTCTACGCAAACGGATTTACTTTTATTAATGCTGCTTTCTACTCGGCAATATTAATTTTGTTCGTCATCGCGACAAAGACTACAACCGCCGCGAATGCTATCTTTCTTCAATACACCGCTCCAATCTATGTTTTAATCTTTGAGCCGCTGATAAATAAAACTAAGTATGAAAAAATAAATATCATTACCATCACTGTTTGCTTTCTCGGAATGATTTTATTTTTTATGGGTAAAATTTCGCCCGGATACCAGGAAGGAAATATAATCGCTCTGCTTTCCGGCGTGGCTTACGCGGCTTTTCTTCTCGGCATGAGGAAAAACAAAAAAGAGTATCAGTTCAGCTCGATTTTTTACGGCAACATTTTGGTCTCGCTTATCTGCCTGCCTTCCGTTTTTTCTCTTGAAAATATTACGGTAAAAAATATCCTCATGGTTTCTTATCTCGGAATATTCCAGATCGGAATTGCCTATGCGATATTCAGCTATGGATTGAAAAAAGTATACGCTATTGAAGCTTCGTTGATTTCAATGATAGAGCCTGTGTTAAATCCGGTTTGGGTATTTTTCGGTTACGGCGAAGTGCCGTCAATAACCGCAATAATAGGAGGCGTAATAATACTTGCGGCTATTTCGGTAAGAACGTTTGTTGTTGAATCGGCGTTTAAATTAAAATCACGTACTGCAGATTAAATATAATTTTCTTTTATTCTGGTTATAGCTTTTCTTGCGGAATTAAAAGCCCAAATAATTGAGCCTCCTTGTTTTCCAGCGGCTAAATCTCCCAGCAAAAATAATCCCGGCACCGATGTTTCATGATGTTCTTTTAATATAGGTTCCTCACCATCAAATTCTATCCCGATCATCTTTAGAAAATTACTTGGCGTCGTTCCTCCGAGAGCGTAAACTATATAATCAAAATTTGTTTCGGGAAATTTATCATCTTTAAATTTTACCGACGGCTTACCTTCGCCATCGTTAATGGAAATAATATCAGACTCAAAAAGTATTTTAACTTTATTTTCGGACGCGAGAGCTGAAATACTTTCACGGTTAATTTCGTTCATTCGTGAAAAATCTTTTTTTCTGTAACTTAGTGTTAAGCAGTTGCCGCTTTGCACAAGGTATTGGCAATATTCCGATGCCGAATCGCCGCCGCCAACTACAAGCACATTGGAATTCGCTATCTCAATAGTTGTAACATCAAACAAAACTCTGTCTTTTAAAATATGAGGAATTTTGTACTCGGGCTTATTAGGCTTGCCTAAAATCCCGATAGCAATCGCAACAACTTTTGCCTGATACTCTCCTTTATCGGTGTAAACATTAAAACTATTATCTTCGTTCCTATGGAATTTCCAAACTGTTTCGTGATAATTTACATGAAGGTTATTTTCTTCAATAGCTTTATCTAAATAAGAAATCGTTTCATGCTTGGTCAAATCCGGGATGCACATAACACCCGTACACTTAGCCTCGAAGCCTTTATAATTAGCAGTAACTAATTTTTTATCTGGATAATATTTTTTAATTGAGAAGGAATGCTCTTCCGCTTTTTCAATGAGAAGTATCTTCGGGCTTTCAATGCCAGCGTGAATAGCTTCAACAGCAATACTGATTCCTGCCGGTCCCGCGCCGATTATCAATAGATCAAACATTTTTTGCCTCTTTATAAATTAAATTTCAATTGATGTTAAAATGAATAAATCAAAACTTAAGGCGCAAGTCTAACAATTTTCCATTTTGATTTTGCTTTAATATAAGCAATCCTGTCATGAAGACGGCTTGCTCTTCCCTGCCAGAACTCAAAATAATCCGGTATCAGATTAAAGCCTCCCCAAAAAGGAGGAAGCGGAACTTCCTTTCCTTCAAACCTGGTTTTAAATTCAGCATAAGCTTCATCCAGATGTTTTCTATCCGGAATAATGCTGCTTTGTTTAGAAGCCCACGCGCTTATCTGGCTTTCCACCGGTCGCGAATGGAAATATTTCTCAGATTCTTTTTTTGAAATCTTTTTAACTTTACCTGTAATCCTAACCTGGCGCTCAATCTCTTTCCAAAAAAATAATGCGGATGCATTTGCGTTTAAAGACAAATCCTTTCCTTTATGACTTTCATAATTTGTATAGAAAATAAATCCGTCTTCGCTAAATTTTTTCAATAACACAATGCGCGCGGCAGGAACGCCGGCATTATCTGCGGTTGCAAGAACCATTGCGGTAGGATCAAGCAGGTTAATTCTGATCGCATCTTCCATCCAGCGCGAAAACTGTTCAACCGGGTTTTTATGTACGCTCGCTTCACTAAGTTCCTGAAGCGAGTATTCTCTCCTTAGGTTTGTAATATCTGTATTTTCAATCATATCTTTTTAGCCGACAAATCTCTTTCTTAGTATGTTGCTTTTATAAATTTAAATACTAATTACGCAGCATTTTAGAATAAACAAAAGAGGTTCCCGAATATGAAATTTGGGTGACTACCAAATGTATGTTCTCTTGTTTAAATTATATCCGTCTAATCTTAAAAATATAAAAAATTAATATGAAATCGAGTGATTTGACCAAAGCACAAAAAGAAGAACTTGAAAAATTCGGCGCTAACACCTGGTTTGTTGAATATCTTCATAAACAATACGAAGAAAATCCAGACGAAGTATCCGAACAATGGCAAAATTTTTTTGGTAAGGTAAGCTCCGCTAAAAAAAATAAAGGCAGCAATGACAACGGTAATCGAAATGCTCCAGCTCTTCAGGCAAATATTCTGATGCCGGAGCCTTTGCCGGAAGATAAGCTGCAGATTATCGCGGGCGCACCGGCAAAAATATTGGACAACATGAATTCCAGTTTGACAGTACCGGTAGCTACTTCCCTGCGGACAATTCCCGTAAAGCTTCTTGAAGAAAACCGGATTATCCTTAATCAAAATCTTCAGAAGAAGAATCAACGCAAAGTTTCATTCACGCATATTATCGGCTGGGCAATTATAAAAGCGATTATGACCAACCCTGTTATGAATAACGCTTTTACAATTATTAATGGCAAACCCAATGTTATTAAAAGGAGCGATATAAATCTCGGCATCGCCATAGACATTGAAAGAAAAGACGGAACTCATTCACTAATTGTACCGAACATTAAAAAAGCCAACAAGATGAACTTCAACGAGTTCATCAAGGCTTATGACGGTCTTGTTGACCGTTCCAGGAAAGGCTTAATCGATCCATCAGAATTTTTAGGGACAACAGTTACGCTTACAAATCCCGGAACCATCGGAACAATTTCGTCCGTGCCGAGGTTAATGCTTGGGCAAGGTACAATCATAGCCACCGGCTCAATTCAGTATCCCGCCGAATACCAGGCGATGGCTCCTTCTACTATTTCCGCAATAGGCATCAGCAAGGTAATGAATATTTCCAGCACTTATGATCACCGGATTATACAAGGCGCCGAGTCGGGATTATTCTTAAAAGAAATTCATGAACTGCTGTTAGGCGCAAACTTTTTCTACGAAGAGATATTTGAAGATTTGAAAATTCCGCTTGTGCCCCTTGCATGGATGACCGATTCTCAGCCGCAGGCTTTTGCAAATCATACAAGCACAGAAGAAATAGAAAAGCAAGGAAGAGTTCTACAATTAATTAATCTTTATAGAGTAAGAGGACATCTAATAGCCAGCTTTGATCCGTTGGGCTCGCAGCTTCCATATCACGCAGAACTTGATCCGGCTTCCTATAAATTAACTCTTTGGGATTTAGACAGGGAATTTGTTACCGGCGGATTCGGCGGACTTAAGACCGCGACACTGAGAGAGATACTGGATATACTTCAGAAAACCTACTGCGAAAAAATCGGCATCGAGTATATGCATATACAAAACCCTGCCGAAAAAATATGGCTTCAAAATAAAATGGAACCGGTTAAGAATCTACCGCACTTTGATAAAGATATAAAAAAAGAAATCCTAAATAAATTAATTATTGCCGAAGCGTTTGAACATTTTATTCACAATAGATTTATCGGTCATAAAAGATTTTCACTTGAAGGCTCCGAAACGCTGATTCCAGTGCTCGATTTAATACTTAACAACGCGAGCGAAGACGGGTTCTTAGAAGTTGTTCTCGGCATGGCTCACCGCGGAAGATTAAACGTGCTCGCAAATATCATCGGCAAATCTTATGATTCTATTTTTTCAGAGTTTGAAGATATTGTTGATCCTAACTCAATCGAAGGTTCCGGGGATGTGAAATATCATCTCGGCGCTTCGGGTAAATATAAAACGAGAAACGGCGGCAGTATTACGGTTTCAGTTGCTTCAAATCCAAGCCATCTTGAGTGGGTTAACCCGGTTGTTGAAGGAATTGTTCGTGCAAAGCAGACAAGGCTTAGCGACCGCAAAGATCATAAAAAAGTAATGCCGGTTTTAATACACGGCGATGCGGCTTTTGCCGGACAAGGTGTTGTTGCTGAAACTTTGAATCTCTCACAGCTAAAAGGCTACCGGACCGGCGGCACGATTCACATAATAATAAATAATCAAATTGGATTTACAACTACACCTGAAGATGCACGCTCTTCCCAGTACGCCACCGATGTTGCTAAGATGATTCAAGCGCCTATCTTTCATGTTAACGGCGATGATCCTGAAGCGGCTTTGTGGGCTGCTAAAATTGCTTTTGAATACCGGCAGATTTTTAAGAAAGACATTGTAATTGATTTGTTTGGCTACCGCCGCCACGGTCATAATGAAGGTGATGAACCCGGATTTACCCAGCCGCTGCTTTATGAGAAAATAAAAAATCATCCCTCGGTAAAGGAAATTTATTCTAAGAAATTAATTTCAGATAAGACGCTTACTGATAATGAAGTCAAGTCTCTTGAAAATTCGATTAACAATATATTGAGCGAATCTTTTGATAAAATAAGAAGAAGAAGCGCGACGTTTAATTCCGATGCGCCTCTTGCTGTGTCAAAAGAAAAAATGGAAGCAGTAACTCCGGTAAAGAAAACTTCTATTTCAAATGATGAGCTGGAAGAAGTAATAAAAGGAATTACAAAAGTTCCAAAAGATTTTTCCGTTCATCCGAAATTAAAAAAATTCTTAGAAAAAAGATTGGAATTATTAGACGGGTCTTCAGATGCGGACTGGGCGCTTGCAGAATCACTTGCGTTCGGCAGCTTACTTCTTGAAGGTACGCCAGTCAGACTTAGCGGTCAGGATAGCGTTAGAGGAACTTTCAGCCATCGCCATCTCGCATTGACGGATATTAATACCGGGCTGGAATATTTTCCGCTGAATCATTTAAAACAAGGTCAGGCTAAGATCGAGGCTTTAGACAGCTTCTTATCTGAAGCGGCTGTACTTGGTTTTGAATACGGCTACAGCACCGCAGATCCGCTTGCACTTGTAATTTGGGAAGCTCAGTTTGGAGATTTTGCCAACGGAGCGCAGGTAATAATTGATAACTTCATTGTAGTTTCTCAGGAAAAGTGGAAGCTTGCAAATAACCTCGTTATGCTGCTGCCTCACGGCTATGAAGGGCAGGGACCAGAACATTCGAGCGGAAGATTAGAAAGATTTTTGACTCTTTGCGCGCAAGACAATATCCAGGTCTGCAATCTGACAACTCCAGCCCAATATTTCCATGTACTGCGCAGACAAATGAAACAGGCTGTAAGAAAGCCATTAATCATTATGTCTCCCAAAAGCTTGCTAAGACTTCCCGAAGCAAAATCTAAAAAAGAAGAATTCATAGAAGGCAAGTTCCATGAAATAATTGACGACAACTACGTTGATGATAAGAATAAAATTGACAAAATCATTTTGTCCACAGGTAAAATATATTACGACTTGATTAAATACCGGCACGACCATAAAATTAATAACGCGGCTTTAGTTCGTGTAGAACAAATTTATCCATATAAATCAAATTTATTTAGAGAAATTTTCTCCTCTTACCCAAAAGCAAAAAAAGTTACATTGGTACAGGAAGAGCCAAAGAATATGGGAGCATGGAATTTTCTTGTACCGAGATTGATTGAAGATTTAACCGCGGGTCAAAAGCTCAATTATGCCGGCAGACCTGAAAGCGCAAGCCCCGCAGTCGGCTCGTCAAAGAAATCGAGTAAACAGCAGGCAGAATTAATTGCCGAAGCTTTTAAATAGCGGTTCGTTGATAAAGACTGAAGCATTAATTATCTTTCAAACAGTTATTTGAAAATATTTATAATAAATGCGAGCGTAGCTCAGTTGGTAGAGTGTCAGCTTCCCAAGCTGGATGTCGCGGGTTCGAACCCCGTCGCTCGCTCAGAAAGATCGAGCTTTTATTTGGAATTAATTCCGAAAAGTTAGATATTTGGCACGCGTTTTTTGAAATACTTGAATAAAAAAATTCAGGGGGCTTAGCTCAGTTGGTTCAGAGCATCTGCCTTACAAGCAGAGGGTCATAGGTTCGAATCCTTTAGCCCCCACTAAAACCCTTAAAAACATAAGTTTTTGAGGGTTTTTTGTAAATCATTTTTTCATTTCCTCCAATAACACGTCTACTTTAGCTACTATTGCTTCCATTTGTACTTCCGTTTTACTTCCCTTTTTCATGTTCATCAGTTGATTTGTCTTCAGGTCTTTGGAACTTTCTTAATTCCTCTAACATCAACTGTGTATCAATACGATTGTAAAACTTATCAGTAGTAGATGAATGTGCATGTCCCACAAGTTCAGCAACGACAGATGAATCCATTCTACATCTTCTAGCAATAGTTATAAATGTTTTACGAAATGTTCTAGCTGAGTATTGGCGACCCTCTATCCCTACTTGGCTGAAATATCTTTTACAAGCTTTTCCAAGGTTTTCTGTTTCATCATAGTCAAGAAGTTTCCCACCTTTTAATTCACACATTCTTTCCTTTAGCACCGGGACTAAATCTTCATGTAAGGCAACAAGTCTATACACTTTCCTTTTCGGTGAATAATATTTGAGCTCGCGTCTCTTTAAATCAATATCACTTGATTTAATAGAAAGCATATCGGAGCTTCTTAGCCCTGTATAAAAGGCTAAGTAAACAAGCGTTCGGAAATTTGAATTCTTAGTCTTCAATCCATCAAATATCTTGACGATATCTTCATCCGAAAATACAATCTTTTCTTTGATTTCCATTTTAGGCTTTATATCCTTGTTGATCTTGAACATCGGGATGTAACTATATTCGAATAAGAAGTTAATAAAGTGACTTGCCTGTTTCCATATATCAAAGATGCTGTTCTTTTGATAAGGCAGCTTCTTTATTTCAGTGATCCAATTTTCTACTTCAAGCTTTGTAATAACTATACAGATTTCATTATCGTCAAAGTGCATCTTAAAGAATCTGTAAAACCGGTAATAGTCCTTAATTGTTTTTGGGTGCTTGTCGGCGTTGTTCCTCAGGAAATGATCGAATGCAGCGCCTATAGTTTTCTTTTGTATGCCTAATTCTTTATAGACATCGCGCTCATTCTGCAATCCCTCTTGTAATTCTTTTGCTATCGATTTAGCAATCCTTAAATTCTCCTTTGTTTCTTTAAGTCTTGTGGACTTATTTAGTCTCTTGCCGGTTATACCGTCGTACCAGCTTATATAGATTATGTTTCTCTTACTGTAAATGCTTGCCATTTATTTGGTTCTCCATTATTTTATTAAAAAGTGAAATGCTATTGAAATTATTATTAGTAGGCACCTGAGCCCTTTGTCTTGTACTATGCCGCTTAAGCGATTGTTTAACGTTGTCACCGCTTAATCTAACCGTGTTAGTGTCTATGAAGTTCATTATTTCCCGTAGTGGGATAAGTATACGGTTGTCGAATTGGATGAAGCCGATTCTTCCGGATGTGATAAGCTTCCCCAATTTATCTTTGCCGATACCAAGCATCTTTGCTGCTTCGGATTTTGATAACAGTCGTATGTTGGTATCGCTTGTTTCTCTGCTTGTTCCCTGTACTTCTGATTTCTCAGGCATGAAGTTCCTCTATTTGCATTTTTGTTTTGTGACCTTATAATATTTTGAAACTTAAATTATTTACATCTGCAAAAAAGCTATGGGTATCCGGTAGATCAAGCAAATATTCTGCAATATCGATGTTGACAATTATCAAGTAGTATAAACTTGTTTGATTTTGATGAAAAATAGTGATTTAATATTATTACTTGCTGAGTGTTATCTAAAGAGATATCTTTGCCGGTACGCATCCCCGGTTTATATTATATAGTATTAAAGGAGGGATACGTACCTGCTGAATCCGGGCAAAGGTTATTGTAGTCTTTTTTGAGATCTTCAGGAACGGTTCCCCCAGATAAGATTATGTCATCTATTATAGAATTCAACTTCGATTTTATTGACATTAGCATACCTTGTTCAATTTCATTTCCTTCGATTTCATCGATCTCTACCCCTATTATTGAAAGAGTAGTCTTAGGATCATACCTTCTCTGTAACTTATAAATATTTCTATGTTTTCTGCTATAACCATATAGAAGGTTAACCCTATCCATAATTTCACGGGATGTGTACTCCTTCTTAATGCCGAGTTTCGATAGATTTTGATTCACTTCATTGACGAGAACTTTTGAGTCAAATGTTTCCCTATCATTTAAGTGGCTTATGATCATGCTTAACAGTTCATAATTAAGCCTTGTAGTCGACCTTGAAGAAAACTCTACCGCACCGGATGCTTTCGTCTTAATCAGATAAAAGTATATAGCCTTCAATCTATTAATTGCGTTTGTGCATTGCAGCGAAGGGATCTTCAAAAGGCTCAATGCCGTTTTATGCGAGACTTTAGTACTAATAAGCTCCAAATACTGATATGTAATCTTGACAGCTATATCCGGATTAAAAGCTTCCTTATGTTCTTTTAGATATTTCTTAGTATCTAAACCCTGACAATTGAACAACCTGCCATATCCAAATTCGGATTCTAGTATCCTAGTTTCTATTTGTACTGCAACTGTCGTTACATATTTATTTGGCTCAGCCTCAAGTAATTTTATAGCTTCGGTTTTCTCATCGTCAAATAATTCATTGACCTCTTGACTGATTGCTTTTGTATCAACTAATTTCCCCCCTACTTGTTGTTTTACTATGTTGTAATTTCCAAATGTTTGTAAATACTCTATTCTTCTTTCAACATCCCGGTTGGTTATTGACCAGAGTATATTGAGACACTGGTTTCTTATTTCATTTTCATTGACTTCAAATAATCCGGTATCGGGGTCTTTATAAATAGAATAATTTTCAAACTCTTTAAAATCTGATTTTAATAGATTAATCGTTGTAATAAATTTTGCGCGTGCATAGTAAACCGTCTCAATACTGTCTTTTAGCGCATTAGCAACTTTGATTTGATAGCTTACCATTTTATTGTAATCTATCCACTGTAGTGTCTGCGGTTCATTGAATGAAACAAAATCGTATATAACTTTAGCTCCCTCGCGAAATCTGTTTGTGAACTGTATTACTAAATTTAGGTCCAGTGCATCAACCAGATAGACTGCATCGATATTTTTGTTCTTAATGTTAACACCGTCTGAGACTAGTTTGGTGCTCAGCACCACCTTGATATTACCTGGTATCATCTCATTATTTATAATTGATTTGAATGTCTCGTTATTCTTATTGTCCGAGTCCAGGATTGCTATACTGTTTTCTTCGAAACCAGCAAAGGCACACAATGATTTTTTGATCTTTTCTAATTCCCGTTTATTGTCAATGTATATCCAGATTATACCATCTACCGGATTCTTTATAATGTGTGAAATTAGTTTATCTCTGCTTTGCTTTTCATATGATACAATTCTATAATCCAATGGCTTTGGTCTCTCAAGGGGCTCAAAAGTAATAACCCTCAATTGATCAGAATCTTCAAAGCTTCCCCAGGGTGTAGCAGTTATAAATATACGATGATCAAACTGTTTTGAAAGTTTAATCATGCTCTGTATTGCCGAAGGTCTGAATGTAATTTGCGATACCGGATCATGCGCCTCGTCGATAATTATTTTTTTACCTTTCGGATCATAACCAGCTTCAAATATTCTTTTTATTCCGTCATAGGTGGAACCTATCTTAGTTTCACTTTTCACGATCTCATATACATCGACAGGCTTTTGATCTGGTACGTATTTATTTTGGCCATAGACTCCCTTAACTTTATAATTAACCATATTCTGTTTTACCGTAGCCTCATAAGGGCTCGCAAAAATATGGTTGTCAAATTCTTTGTGTCCCAAATAGGTCTTGCCGCAGCCGGGCAAGCCTATTATTAAGATATCGTGTTGTAAATCTAGTTTAAAATCTTCAACTACTTTCCTATTGGCTTCATTGACTGAGCCATCATAATTCTGGAGTATACTTTTTTGGTAAGAGTAAACTTCGCTTTTTAGACCTAGGATTTCTTTTATTGATTTATCTGTCTGAAAGTATTCATCCTCTACAGCAATGCCGTATTTTTCATAGAGCCATTCTTTGTAATTATTGTTACCCTTCACAATAAATGCTAATCCAATTAACGACACAGAAGTATGATCATGAAGGTCAAGTCCCCACGGTCTGTCTTTCAAAATGGAAAATGAGTTCCTCTTGTCCCGTTCGGCTATTCCTTCAAAGCCATGTTCTTTCCTTGGGCAAGGTAGAGAGATATACCTTGGAGTGACTCGTTCTCTTCCGTCAAGTAAGCCGAGGTCTTTTAAATAATTTGTTACTCCAACTTTATTTAATAGCTTTTTAGATTCGGTGATGTTTATATAGAATGAACTTTCGTAGGAAAGTGTGCCGGAACCATGTGACAGCTTTCTTTCGGTATGTTCAATCTCAAAATAATCTTCCAAACTGGAAGCCTTAATTTTGGGAAGGTTATTTATGTTACCAACAATATTATATGATGAAAGATTTCCCGACTTCGACATAACAACACTTGGATAAACGGCAATTTGCGTTCCTTTCATCCTCAGCTCTATTTGTTTACCTCCGTCTAATTTCAGAACCTTATTTTTCAGATCTTTATCTGTCAAGAAGATTAAATGGTACCCTCCTGATGCTGTTTTCTGATAGACCATCTCTTTCTCTTCCATCCCAAATCTGTTTATTACGGCATATAAATAGTCTTCTGCATTTTCATAACAGTCTATATCAATACAGCCAAGATAACTCCCGTCTTTAAATTGATTGCCTAAAATTAAACCGATATTATATACTGAGGATACTCTATCTGTATTTTCAAGCGTTAAGAATCTTTCAATTGAATCCACCGGCTGCCATGTCCAGTTAACAAGCAGCGGTTCTTTACCGCAGCTTTTTTTTCTACCTGCTGTTTTTATATTAAGCTGTTCCCCCACATTTCTTAGAACTGTAAATGGCAAATCTATTTTCAACAAGTCATTTATTGTTTTAGCCTTTTTCTCATGCTCTTCATTCTGGAAGGTTAATGCGTCAAAATTCATTAGTCTTCCTTCATCGAGCTATTTGAAGAAGGTGTGTTTAATATGGTTGCCATATCTTCTTCTTTTATGATATAGCTGTTACCGACTTTTACTGCCTGCAGCTTTTTAGTTTTGATTAAGAACCAGATGTACTGCCTTGTACATTTTTTTAATTCAGCAGCTTCTGTAACGGATATAAGTTTCATTGGAAACTCCTTTGTTAGTGAAACATGATTTATTTATGAGTGCAAATAACCTCATGGGTTTCGCTGACATCAATTCTTACTATTCTCTTGTTGATTGTAAGGTTTTTCAGTTGCCAATTGCTGGTTGTAAAATCGATCTACAAGTTTTTCAGTTGATAAATAGATTGCTTGGAAGGTTAAGTTTGATATTATATCCTCCGGGTATATGATTTTAGATTTTATATATAGCTGAAAGTCTAAAGATGTTGAAACGGCAAAGAGGCAGTGTCTGAAAGAGACT
>Ga0187812_1000646_pt1 | contig 12200 bp, 10 predicted proteins | sample NC_S_2_FD_130582 | JGI IMG/M metagenome (GOLD analysis project Ga0187812, IMG submission 130582) | Wetland sediment microbial communities from Neuse River Estuary, North Carolina, USA - ASW-S_2 | ecosystem: Environmental > Aquatic > Freshwater > Wetlands > Sediment | place: USA: North Carolina... | reverse complement strand
GTGACCGATGTGAACATTTCCGATCTCTCCGACTACGTCACGAAACTCCCGAAAGGAACAATAAGTCCGGCGGAGGCGGAGGGGGCGGGGACCGCAATCCGATTCCGGCGAGCAAAGGCCGTTTGCCCAGGGCTTCCCTGAATCCACAACTGGCGCCTCCGACCGTTGTGATTCTGAACCCTTCGCCGAAGCTACCGGTGGAACCGACGGTGTTCATGCCCCCGGAGATCAAAGTCCCGCAGCCCAACCTGCCCAACTACGGCGACCCGCTGGCCGCGATGGTTACGCAATCCAACGGCCCGGGTTCCGGTGGCGGCATCGGGACAGGGACCGGCGGGGGCGTGGGTAGCGGCGGGGGGCCAGGCGTCGGCCCCGGTGAGGGTGGCGGGATCGGCGGCGGCCACTACCGCGTGGGCAGCAACGGCATCGGAGAACCCGTGTGCATCTACTGCCCGCAGCCTCCCTATACGGAAGAGGCCCGCAAGGCGCGCTACCAGGGCACCGTGCTGCTGGAAATCACGATTCTCCCGGATGGCACGCCCACCGATGTGCGCGTCGTTCGTAGTCTGGGAATGGGTCTGGACGAAAGCGCCATCCGGCAGGTCCGCCAGTGGCGCTTCAAACCAGTGATCGGCCCCGGCAACAAGGTTGTTACCGTGGACCTCTCCGTGGAAATCAACTTTCGCCTGCTGTAAGCGGCCGATCCTCGCCGCATCCTCTCCTCTTTTATCTCTCTGCCCGGCAGTTCTCTGCTACGATGCGCGGAGATGAATCGAGCGCTTCTCCACATCACGGCAATCTGCGCCGCGGCCTTGTTGTTTGCCGACGCCGCGGCCGGCAAACAGGAATCCGCCGACGCCGGCCGACTGGAATTTGCGGCGCGGGTGACGCCCGCCTCGGGCCGGAGCGAGCCGGCGCGCGCCCTGACGATTTTTCTGATCACCAAGAGCTTCCGGGAGATCGGCCGCGAGGCGGCGGAGAAAACGCCGCGTCCCGATCTGAACGCCTACGTGGACGGCCTGACGGCCAGCACGGAATTGAAGGCCTGGATGAAGAAGGAACGCAGCGTCATCATCGTGGGCGCCGAATTCCACAACCGCCTGAATGCCGACGACCTGTTCCTGGTCCCCGAATTCCTGGACGCCTACGTGAAGGGCAACCTCACGGCGCTCACCGAGGGCTTCCCCACAGACAAATCCAACGCGGAGGAGCTGAAACGAAATCCGCAGAAATATGAGGCAATCCACAAGGCTTACCAGGCCAAGCTGCGACAATTTCTCCTCGCGCATCCCCAATCCAAGGAGGAGATGGACACCATCCTGGAGGACAAGGACGCCAGCAAACCCTGGGCGATGGAGGAGGAGCGGTGGCGCGAACAGTGCCACACGCGCGCACTCGAGATGGCGCAGACGAACTACCTCGCCGCAAAAACAGTGACCGATCTGGACGGCCGCGGCGCCTTCCAGGCCGCTCCCGGAGCGTACTGGCTCTCTTCACTGGACGGCGAAGCGCTGGGAGGCGAACAGCATCTGCGTTGGGACGTGGCCGTGGAAGTGCGCGCGGGCGGCGTAACCCGCGTGGAACTCTCCAACCTCAACGCCGTGAAGAAGCCCTGAGCGGAAGCGGCCGGCGCGTTGCGAATTACCCGGCTATGCTTTTGACGGAAACGCAATGGGCAGTGGAAGGCCGCGGGCTTTCGAGGTGGCGCGGCCCAGCCGAGGAGTGACGCGCCGTGACGGACGTGCGTGCCTGGGTGGAAGACCTTGCAGCGGCCGAGGCTGAGCGGCGAGCCGCCGCATGGGTTCAGCTCTATCGCACCGGCTGCCAAATGGCCGAAGGGGTTTTTGCGCAGTGGCGGCAGGATCCGGAATTTGCCGTGCTCGTGTGCGGCGATCCAGTTGTGGGAGTCGCCGTTTCTCCCGACGTCTTTGCCCGCGTCCGCCAGGAAATGGGGATGCCGCCGCTGGCCCGCGTTCCCGACGAGCAAAGCACCGCGGAATTTGAAATACATCGCGGCACCGTGCGGCTCGACATCCTGACACCCGTGGACAGTGAAGGAGCCATCCAGAAATTCCTGGACCGCTTCGGGCCGGGGATCCAGCAGGTGGAATTGCCGGTGAAGAGAGTGGATGAGGCCGGGAAAATCCTGACGGAGCGATTCGGCCTGAAGCCCGCCTACGCGGAGCCGCGCGCAGGCGCCGACGGCACGCGGGTGAACTTCTTTCTCGTCGAAAAACCGGGGGGCGGAAAAGTGCTTATTGAGCTGTTTGAGGAGCGGCGCTGACCGGGTGGGCGGGTGGAGGCGCGCCGGCATCCGGCGCGACCCAGGCATCCTCCAGTGAGACGTCCACCGGGGGCCATTCGAGCGGCTGGGTCAGGCCGATGCGCTGGAGGATGGGCGCGCCCTCGGCGCGGGTGGCGAGCCGCGGCGTGGAATGCCACTCAATCACCAGCGGCGCGGCCTCCACACGTTCGACCCGGGCGCCCAGAAACGTGATGCGCGCCATCAGCGCCGTCTGCACTTCCGGCGGCGTGTACTGCTGGAACACGAAGTTCCCCAGCGAATAGAAAATCCAGCCGTCGTGGTAGTGCTCGGTGCGCTGCGGCACGTGCGGGTGATGGCCCAGCACGAGCGCCGCGCCCGCGTCAATCGCCGCGTGGCAGAACTCCACCGTCTCCGGCGCGACCCGCGCGGCGTATTCCGTCCCGTCGTGCAGCGACACGATCACGGCATCGGCGTGGGCCAGTGCCGCGCGCACGTCTTCCCGCACGCGCTCCGGATTCCGCCCGGCAATCACGGCATGCACGGCCTCCGGTGTGTCGTTGCGGTCCGCGTAGGTGTAGCCGAGAAAGGCAAAACGAACGCCGTGGCGCACCAGAATCGCAGGACGGTGGGCCTCCTGATAGGTTTCTCCCGCGCCGGCGGTGGCGATGCCGGCGGCGTGCAGGCGCTCCAGGCTGAAGCGCATGCACGCGTCTCCCCCATTGGCAAAGTGGTTGTTGGCCACGGAGAGCACCGCGAGCCCCGCGTGCTGGATGCCGGCCATCGCCGCGGGACGCACGCGGAAGATCATCCCCTCTCCGGGATAGGGCGGTTCGCCACAGAACGGGCCTTCCAGGTTCGCAAAGGCAATGTCCGCGGCAGAGATTTCCCGCTGGATGTGTTCGAACGGCATCGAGTAGTTCCCCGACTCCTGCATCAGCACGCCCAGCGAGCGGCCCAGCAGGATATCGCCCACGGCCACCAGGGTGGTTCGCGGCGGAGCGGCGGGCCGCAGTTCAGGGACGCGGTCCGGCTGTACCGTGGAGAGAAGCGTCCCAGTGAGGATCACAACGGCAAAGAGAAAGATTCGGCGCATCACGGGAAAGGGGTGGAACTTCCCTTCCCTGGAATCCTCCGGCCAGCGGCGTGCGAAGTCAATGCGCGATGTGGCACAGGCTTCAGCCTGTGCACGGGGGCAGCAACAGCCTTCGCGAAGTACCAGACACATGGGGAGCGGAGGTAGCGCCCTCTGATCCGATCTCGCCTTCTCGCCATGCCTGCGCCACGTTCCCACGCTTGCGGCGTGGAACGCGCCGGTTCCCTTCCGTTTCACACATTCGCGCAACACCCACTACTCCGGTTATCCTCTTCCGGCAGCAGTGGAACCTGTACCTCAGCTCCGCGATTCATCGGCGCCCACCGCAGCCGGCTGGCGCGCGGCGATTCTCCTTGCCGCGAGCGTTGCGACGCTGGCAATCCTGCCGATCATTCTTCTCGGCAACGCCTCCGGCCACGACGTGGAATTCCATCTGCCCAACTGGATTGACGTGGCGCGCCACTGGCACGAAGGAATCTTCTACCCGCACTGGTCGGGCGGAGGGCATTTCGGCTTCGGCGATCCGCGCTTCATCATCTATCCCCCGCTTTCCTGGCTCCTCGGAGGACTGCTGGCTACGTTGCTGCCCGGCGCGATGCTGCCGGGCGCCTATGTGTGGATTTGCGTGGCGGCGAACGCGCTGGGGGCGTGGCGGCTGGCGAGGGAATGGTTTTCGCCGCGCGCGGCGCTTTTTGCAGCTGCCTTCTACGCCACGAACCCCTATCTCGTGCTCGTTTACAGCCAGCGCTGCGCCTATTCCGAACTATTGGCCTCGTCGTTTTTCCCCGTCGCGCTTCTATTTGCCCTGCGGGTGCGACGTTCGGGACGTGCCGGCATGCGGGCGGCGCTGTGGCTGGCGCCGGCGTTCGCGTGCATGTGGGTGTGCAATGTGCCCGCGGCCGTGCTCGCGAGTTACGGGCTCGGCTTCGCGCTGTTGTGGCTTGGGATCCGCGAGCGCTCATTGGGGCCGCTCCTCCGCGGAGGTTTCGGCATGGCGCTCGGCCTGGGCCTTGCGGCTTTCTACATCCTTCCCATCGCCCTGGAAATGAAATGGACCCAGGGGCAGGACGCATTTGCGTACGGACTGAGCCTGTGGAACAACTTTCTGTTCCACCGCAGCGAGGACGCCGACCACACGGCCTTCAATCTGTTGGTTTCGGCGCTGGCCTGTGGGGAAATGGCCCTGGCTGGAGTGGCCTTCCCCGTGGCACTTCGCCGAATGCGCGGCGCAGATGGCCGGCCGGATGAAGCGCTCCGCCACGGCATGCCTGTGCTGTGCACGCTGGCAGCGCTGTATGCCGTGATGCTGTTCCCCTGGAGCGAGCCGGTGTGGCGCATCCTGCCGAGAATCTGGATGGCGGAGTTTCCCTGGCGCTCGCTGTACATCCTGAATCTCGCGCTGGCCATGGCGGTGGTGGCGGCGCTCCGCGGAGCCAAAGGGAGAACCGTGTGGGCGTCGCTGGCCGCGGTCGTTTGGCTAGCCGCCGGCGGGGCCATCCTGGCGGGCGCTCCCTGGGATCCCGGCGAAATCCACCAGATGATTGCCGCGGCTCACTCGCCGGAGGGCTTCGAGGGCGTGGTGGATGAATTTCTTCCTGCCGGAGTAGACCCGGACAGCCTGGAGGCCGACGCGCCGCGCTTTGTCGCCGTGGACGAATCCGGTGAACCTCAGGAAGTGAGCGGATTGAAATTCACGGGCGTGCTGTGGAACGCGGAAGAGAAACGCTTCACGGTGGAATCGGGCGAAACCGCGCGCGTCCGGCTTCATCTGTTGAACTATCCCGCGTGGCGCGCCACGGTGAATGGAGCACGGGTTTCCCCGGAAACGGACAGCGCTACCGGCCAGATGGCGATCGCCTTGCCCGCGGGACGCAGCGAGGTGCGCGTGTGGTTCGGGCACACGCCCGACCGCACGGCGGGGCCGGCCGTCTCTCTGGGCGTCATTGCTCTGTGGCTCGCTCTCACGCTCAACAGACGGAGCTAAAGAGTGCGGGTGAGGCGGCCTTCCCCACATCGCGGCGCGCCGCCTGGTTCACTATTTCGCTGGCGCCCGAGCATTTTCACGGATCAGGCAATCCCGGGCAGAACTACCTTCGCTACTGACAATCCGGCACCGGGACCAGCGCATCTTCAGAAGAACAGATAGGCATCGGGCGCGATTGACGGTGGCGGACAATCCACAGCCCTTCGTCGTTCACGATGTAAATCGCCTTCCGGCTGTCGTCCGGGAGCATGCTGGTCACTCCCGTAAAGGTTTTCAACGTCTTGGGATGACTGGGATCGCTCAGATCCATGAGCCGGACCGTTTCCGTTGACAGCACGACCGCGGGTGAGCCCTTCTCCGACTTCGCTTCAACCACCCTCGCTCTCGCATTTCCATCGGGAACTACAGCAATGCCCAGGATGGGATTGGCAGAGTCCACGGCCACGCTTGCTTGCGGAGGCTCCCTCAACGCGGCTCGCGCCAGCAGCACCGGCTTATCCATATTGCTTACATCCACCAGCGCAAACGCTTGTCGCGTCGGGCGATGGAGATAGAGGTAGTGCCTTCCGTTGCGGTTTTGCGTAAACATCTGGTTCACATGGATTTCCTGCAGCGCCAGGTGGCCGACCACATTCACTTGCTCCTGGCCGGCTCCGGCGCGGGCTTGCGCCATCCCCTCCGGAGGTGCTGCTAACAACATGGCAAGAAGAGAGATCACTATCACCAGACCGCCCCGAATCGCGCATGTCTGAGTTTTCATGAGCTTCTCCTTTGGAGGAATTTCCCTCCGAAAATGTTCTGTGCTTCCCCACTTCAAGTAGCAGCGCGACTCCGGAGCGCACCGCCGGCCCGGCTGTATCTCTGGTGGCGGGCGCAATTTTTCTGTTGCTCGGCCGGCGCACAACGGCCCGATTGCTCCCTGCCGTTCCTTCGGCCCTACTCCTTCTCCGAAACTGCGAGCGGACTCGACTTCTTTCGCCATAAAAAGCCTTTTGGTTTCCCGAGGAATCCGGAGTGAGGCTGACTTCCAGATGCCGCGCTTCCCGAGAGTCCCCCAGACCCACGTGCGCGGGGGCGCCCGCTGGCCGCAGGCGGCATTCTTGCATTCTCCACGAAACCAACCGGCGGGCACGATGAAGACGGGTCTTCAGCGCGGGTATGCTCACACCGAGCGTTTCCGCCGCATCTTTTCCGTTCAAGTCATTCATGACACAGATGCGGAGAACGGTCTCGTATGCGGGTGGGAGGTCCCGCAGGGCCGATTCCAGTACTCGGGAGCGCTCGTTCTGTGCGCACGATTCCTCGGGGCTCAGCCTGGAATCGGCAAAGACATCTTCCCGGACGAGGTTGTCTTCACCCGATAGCTCCGGTTCAAGCGGACAGAGCGGATGAGAGCCCGTCCTTCGGAGGTACATCCGGGCGGTGTTCTTGATAATGCTGTACACCCAAGTGGAGAATTTGGAGCGTCCCTGGAACTGCCCGAGATTCCGAAATGCGGCGAGGAGGCTCTCCTGCAGGACGTCTTCGGAGTCCTGCGAATTCCGCATCATTCGTCTTGCCGCTCTCGCCAGTCCGGGCATACAAGAGGCGAACAGCTCGTTTACTTCGAGGGCGCTCATGCGGGCCGGCAGATTTCCGGCTAGCGGAATCTCACCAGCGGTTCCGGAGTTTTCTTTGCAAGCCAAGAGACCCTCGTCGTCTGGTCCAAGACGCGGTTGGGAAACAATAGACTCCATGCACGCGAGGGACCATTGCCGATCACAATTGGATTCCTGCAGACGCCCCGCTCCCGGCGAGCGAAACGACAGGCGCCGGGCGCCTCTAACCTCAGCAGAATGGGCCTCGCCGTCGCATTCCGCGGCTCCGCGCGAGCTGGGCTGGGCCGCCGTTGGGGCTGCGAACTTGATCAACGGCGACACGGGCGGCGGGCGCGATTCGTTCGCTTTTTTCCCATTCCCTGTTCGCTTTTCTCACAGTTCTGAATGCGATCGTGGCACGAGCGCTTCTGCTTTTCTTCCCTTCTTGCTGAACACCAAGGATTTATCCGCCAGACAGTCTTCTTCCACTCTGGCAGAGTGATTGCATGTGGAATACGGCGTGTTGCCCGCAACAGAGAAAGTGTCTCGGAACTGTGCGCCGGAGAGCAGCGATGCCCAAACGAACTTTTCCCAGCATCTTCCGGATCTTGTTGCTCATGGGTGCGACCGCTGTGTCTTGCCTGCTTGCTCCCCCGTGGTGAGCCGGTGCTTCCCCGGCCGCGGCTGCGCTCTCTTGTGAGGACAGAATGCTTTCCCTATCCGGCCGAGTGTCGAAATTCCTTCAGGATACGGACGGGGACGTCGAGGGGTTGGTGCTCGACGGTGGAGAAGAAGTGCGCTTTACGGTCGATTGGGGGCGGCTGGTCACCTCCATCGTAACCTTGGGCGCACGCGTCGGGATTGAGGCGACCCCACCCTCCGCCAACTCACCGTGTGGGTATCTGCAGGCGACACAAATCACCAATATAGATTCGAAGCGCACCGCGACTTTGCCGGCAGCTACCAGCCGAGGCAAACCAGGGATGCTGTCGCTCGCCACCCCCACCACAACAGCATCCCTGGCCTATCCAAAGGGGAGTGCCGCACAACTGGCGGGAACAACATCCTGCTCCAGCGGAGGAGCGCCGGCTCCGGCAGGCGCGGGCGCCGAGAAGAGAGACCCTCCGTTCCCGCACTCCCCAGCCTTTCTCCGCGAATCGCTGTCCGTGCGCACGGGAGAGCCCGCGGACAGCATCCGCGATGGGGCTGCCGCTGAGATGGCACGTGCGTCTGACTTCCTCCATCGAATCCATGCGCGATTGGCGCATCTGCACATCATTCAGCGCCGGATACCGGGAATCAGCGAGTTTGTGGATGAGGCCAAACACACGTTCGAGCAAGCGCTTTCGCGGTATCAACTGCGCGATTTTGCGGCCGCCCGGGAATTGGCCGCGGCCTCTGGAAATCTCTCACGCCTGGTTGAGTTGGTCATCGCGCGGACGGTTCGCACGGATCCCGGATCTACCCCGCTCGTCGCTCCGCCCGCTGGACATGGGAGGGCCTGCGCCGGATCCGGCCATGCGCAAGAAGATCTGGCGAAAGCAGAGGCCGTTCTTTGCCGGATTCAATGGGTGCTGGAGAATGGAACCTTGCCGCTGGAGCAGCGCATTCAAGCGCGTAAGATTGCCTCCTGGGGACATGTGCTGTGCAAGCAAGCCCGGCACGCGGAAAGAAATCCAGAGCTGCCGGATGCGGCGGAACTGGCTCAGGCAGCCCTGGCGGGAGCCTATTCGGCCGAACACGTTTGCAGAAGATGGTACGTGGGAGGGCCCGCTCATCCTTAGAGCGTGGCTTCCCGGCCAGCGGGCTAGCCGGCGTGAACTCCAAGCCAGGGGCAGACATTTTCAAAGAATTGGTATCATAATCCTGGAGGAGATGGGGAGGGAGTAGAGTCCCTGCGATCCACTCTTTCACTCTCGAGGCTCAGCTTCCGCTGGCAAATCACCCTTCTGGGAACACTGGTGGGTGTGTTGTCCATCGCCGTTTTGTTCGCGATTGCCGCCACGCTGCGCTACACCAAGTCCGCCGTTCTCAACGATGAAAAAAAACGTCTTGGGGAGACCACGCGGAGCCTGGTCCAGGAGTACGAAGACAGAGCGGACTCGGCCCGCTGGGATCACCAACTCCCCTCTTTGAATAATCCTGACTCCGCATCTTCCGGGGAAGTTCTTTCTCTTCTGTCTCGTCTCGTGCTGCAGAATGCGGAAGGAGTGAGTGGAGGCTTTTATTCCTCTGCCAAAGACACACTTCTGGGGAGCTACTCCCCCAAGAACGAGGATTCCCCCGAAGCTTGGGCCAATGGCAAAGACCGGGGAGGAGAGCGTGAAGCGGTTCTGGAGACCGCGCGAAGCGCGGCGCACACGCGCCAGGCCTCCGAGAAAACCCTCTTGACTCCCGGCGGCGTGGTTCTGATCCAGGCAAATCCCATTCGCGACGGATACACGGTGGCCGGGAGCGCGTGGAGCATCAAACGGATTCCTGAACTACAGGGAACAAATCGGTTCCGAGCGTACCTGATTGTTGTGGGCCTTGGAACTGCGGCACTGGCCAGCGTCCTGCTGACCTTATTGATGATCCGGAATCTGCAAGTCGGTGTCCGAAAAATCGAAGGCGGATTGCAGAGCCTTGAAGGAAACCTGGACTCGCCGATCGATACAGCGGATGAGCCCGAGGAGATCCAGCATGTCGTCCAGGCCATCCGCCGGCTAGGAGCCACGCTTAAGGACAAAATCGAGCACGAGCAGAAGATCGAGAGCCAGCTCCGCCAGGCAGAGCGCCTGGCCAGCCTCGGACGGCTGGTGGCTGGTGTGGCTCACGAAGTACGCAATCCGCTCGCCACGATTCGCTTGCGGGTTCAGATGTGCGGGCGCGAGGCGGAGATTCCGCGCGTGAAGGAATCCTGCTTGGTCGCTTTGGAGGAAATCGAGCGGCTCGACGGCATGGTCAACCGTTTGCTCAACTTTGCCAGGCCCGTTCAACTTCGCCTCGAGCCCGCGGATCTGAAAAACATCGTCGAAGAGCGGATGGAGATCTTCCGGGAACTGGCTAGGCAGAGCGGCGTCGATATCGTCACGAAAACGCTCGCGGACGATTTATCTCTCCCGGTGGATAAGGGCCGCATGGCGCAGATTTTCGACAATGTCATCGTGAATGCGATTGAGGCCATGTCCGAGAGCGGGGGGACCCTATTCGTGACTCTGGCATCGCACAGGAAGAAGCCGGAAGGCAGAAACGGGGTCTGCGTGGAATTTCGCGATACCGGCAAGGGGATGAATCCGGCGGTGGTGAGTCATGTGTTCGACCCGTTCTTCACCACCAAGTCCTCGGGGACGGGGCTGGGGCTGTCCATCTGCCACGAACTTGTCCGGGCTCACGGCGGAGATATCCGCGTGGAAAGTGAGGAAGGCCGGGGAACCAATGTGAAGATCACGATACCCGCTTCTTCGGCTTGAGCCGGCGGGGCGCCTCCGGCCGATTTGCAACCCATGGGATCCACGATTCTCATCGTCGACGACGAAGCAAACCTTCGCAAAACGCTGGCGGAAATCCTGGGCGCTCGCGGATATTCCACGCTGGAGGCCGACGATGGCGTTACGGCCGTCGAGTTGCTGCGGAACACGGTCCCGGACCTCATCTTTAGTGATTGGAAGATGCCTCGGATGGGAGGAGAGGAATTCCTCCAACACCTGCGCAGCCAGCCCCGGCTGGCAGGCGTGCCGGTGATCGTGGTGACCGCCTACGGCTCGAGCCACAGCGCCATCGAAGCGGTCCGGCTGGGAGCCTACGACTTCGTCACCAAGCCGTTTGACCTGGAAGAAATTCTGCTGACTGCGGCGAGAGCCCTGAAGCATGCGGCCTTGAATCGAGAGGTCATGCGCTTGCACGCCCGGCCGGGGCACACGCATGCGGCGGCAGCCGGCCGCCTGATCGGGGCCAGCGGCCCGCTGCTGGATGTCTTCATCATGATCGGAAAGGTCGCGGAAACGGACTCCACCGTCCTGATTTGCGGGGAATCCGGCACCGGCAAGGAGCTTGTCGCGGAAGCCATCCACAACTACAGCCAGCGCAAAGACAAGCCCTTTGTCGTGGTCAATTGCGCCGCCCTTCCGGACAATCTGCTGGAGACGGAGCTGTTCGGCCACGAGCGCGGCGCCTTTACGGGAGCTGTGGGGCGGAAACCCGGCCGTTTCGAAGTGGCCGAGGGTGGAACCATCTTCCTCGACGAGATTGGCGAGCTTTCGCCGGCGCTCCAGTCGAAGCTCCTGCGCGTCTTGCAGGAACGCACGTTTGAACGCGTGGGAGGCACCGAAACCCTGCATGGAAATTTCCGCGTCCTGGCGGCGACGAACCGGGATCTGGAGGCCTGCGTTCGCGAAAAGGTCTTCCGTGAGGATCTCTACTTTCGGTTAAATGTGGTCCGCGTTCCGATTCCCCCGCTGCGCGAGCGCCGCTCGGACATCGTTCCCCTGGCCGAGCATTTTTTGCATCTGTATAGCGAAAAGAATGGATTGCCCGCGGTCGGCTTTTCCGACGAGGCCATTCTGATGCTTCAGAATTATTCCTATCCGGGAAATGTCAGGGAACTGGAGAATATGGTGGAGCGAGCCGTGCTGATGGCTCGTGGCCGCGTGTTGATGCCCGAGCACTTTCCCTCAAGAACGGGCAGCAACGGCCAGCGGGACTCGCAGCAATTGGAAATCGATCTGCTTTCGCTTCCCTTTCACAAATCGATAGCCGAACTGGAAAAACGCCTGATCCAGAAAGCCATTGCGGAGTCCGGAGGGAACAAAACAGAGGCTGCCAATCGCCTGCAGATCAATCGCCGGTTGTTGTATAACAAAATCACCGAGCATAAAATCGAAGAGTAAGCTCCGTATTTTCATGGGGTGAAATATCGCGCGCGGCCCGCGGCGGCGGTCGCGTAACCATCCGGCGGCGCTCCACATCCCAATCGTGTGCAGACCTCTCTCGAAACAGAGCTCGCGGATGGCCGCCAGCCTGCGTGGGTGCCATCCAGAACGAGGTGAGAACAGCGATGATCGATGCATCCTACATTTCCAGCCGATTTGCCTCGGCCCTCCCCTACGACAGCTACCTGCGGACCGGCAGCGAGGAGCAGCAACGCCGCTGGAATCAGGTGCACGAGGCCGCACGACTGACGGAGGTCCAAAAACAATTGGTTGGCGGTTTTGTGCGCAACATGAAGATTCTGGTGTTCAGCGGCATTTGGTGCGGCGATTGCATCGAGCAGTGCCCGCTCCTCCAGCGAATCGCGGAAGC
>Ga0187812_1000645_pt1 | contig 12205 bp, 6 predicted proteins | sample NC_S_2_FD_130582 | JGI IMG/M metagenome (GOLD analysis project Ga0187812, IMG submission 130582) | Wetland sediment microbial communities from Neuse River Estuary, North Carolina, USA - ASW-S_2 | ecosystem: Environmental > Aquatic > Freshwater > Wetlands > Sediment | place: USA: North Carolina... | reverse complement strand
CCGTCTTCGCCCCGCTCTCGGTGCTCAGATACCGCCGGGCCGCATGAGCCTCTCGGTCAGCCGCCCTCCGGCATCACATCGATGCGACTTCAAGTCCGGCACGCTGACCAGCGCCCAATGTCGAGCTGCCCGGATGTCCAGGCGTCGCGACGAGATCAGTGGTGGTTCACTTGCCGGCGGTCTGCCTCGTTGATCATCGGCGCGTTTGACACAGCACGTCATGGTCAGCTCGCATCCGTTCGCTAGCGGTTGAGCGGCGGGTCGGCGCGCTCTCTGCCCGGCGCCGGCGAGAGCCACCGAGCCGTCACTGCCCGGGTCCCTCGTCCAGCGGCTGGAAGTCGAGCGGTAGCTCGACCGAGATCGTCGTACCCTGATCCGGCGGGCTGTCGAGGGTGATCCGCCCGTCCAGAGCCTCTATTCTGTCGACGAGTCCTATCAGCCCCGAGCCGTGGCTTAGGCTCGCGCCACCCACGCCGTCGTCAGTGACCACGCAACGAACCCAGGCGCGGTCCGAGTTAAGGGCGACCGAGACCGCCGAGGCCGCCGAGTGCTTCGCGGCGTTCGCCAGCGCTTCGGAGACCACGTAGTAAATGGCGATCTCGATCGACTCGGGCAGCCTGGGCACCCCCGCGATGTCGAGATCCACGGCGATCGGCGAGCGACGCGCCAACTCCCGTAGCGACGGACCGAGGCCAGCGCGGGATAGCAGCGCTGGATGCAGGCCCTGGGAGAAGACCCGGATCTCCTCGAGTACCCCCTCCAAGTCGTGGGCCATCTCGTCCAGTCCCGCCTCGGCCACCTCCGGCAGCGGAGACCGCGCACGCACGGCACGGAGGCTGAGCGCGAGACCGACCATCCTCTGCTGTATGCCGTCGTGCAGATTGCGTTCGATTCGGCGCCGAGTCTCATCGCTGGCTGTGACGATCCGAGCGCGCGAGGCGATCAGGTCGTTCCGAGCCTGAACGTTGGAGATCGAGCTGGCGACGAGGTGGGTGAAGTCGGTAAGTCGCGTCTCCGCGTCGCCAGGTAGTAGCACGTCGGCGAGCACGACGATCACGCCCCACAGGGCGTGATCTACGATGATCGGCGCCCCCACGACAGAGTGGAAGACTTCCTGGCCGAGGGCCGGTGCTTTCAACGCGGGGAGGTTCGTCCAGTCGTCAATCCGGACGGCATGCCCGGTCTGCATCACTCTGCCGGCGACGTACCCTCCGCTGTCGGTGAACGCGCGATCTCCAGGACTGACCGATCCCCCGGTCGTGCCGAGGAGAGTGACCGACCCATCACTGTGGTAACGGCCGACATCGACCCGGGTAACGCCAAGAGCCCGGCTGGCCTCTCCCGCGACCGCGTTGAAGATCGTGCTCGGTGAGGCTCGCTGGGCCACCAGCGTAGCCACGCGTCGCAGCGCCTCGCCTTGCCGTTGGGCCAGACCGCGTAGTTCGTCACGGGCCTGAGCGTTGGCGATCGCGGTGGCCATCAGCTGGGTATAGTCGGCGAGCCGGTCCTCGTATCCGGCCGGGAGAACCTCGCCGGCCTCGGCGTACGCGGCAAGGTATCCCCAGATCGCACGGCCGATGATGATCGGCGCGGCGATGGCCGGCCCGAAGCCCTGCTCGCGGTGTCCGGCGGCGGTGGGCCCGGGGATATGGGACCAGTCATCGATCCGGCTTGGTCGGCCGGTCCTGACCACTAGCGAACCCTCCGGGCTATCCTCCACCGGCCACGTGGTCCCGTCCGGCACCGGAGACCGTCGGCCGTGCGTCCCGAAGATCTTGGTGAATGTCTGCGGTGGGGCGTCATAGCTGACCAGGCTGACCGCGCCGACCCCGAGCAGCCGGGACGTCTCGACGGCCACCGCGGTGAACACTTCGTTCGGCTCGGCGCCCTGCGCGACCAGCGTCGCGACCCGCCGCAACGCTCCCTGCGACTCCGCCAGGCCGCGCAACTCGTCACGGCCCTGGACGTTGGCGATCGCGGTGGCCATCAGCTGGGTATAGTCGGCGAGCCGGTCCTCGTATCCGGCCGGGAGAACCTCGCCGGCCTCGGCGTACGCGGCAAGGTATCCCCAGATCGCGCCGCCGATGATGATCGGCGCGGCGATGGCCGGCCCGAAACCCCGCTCGCGGTGCCCGGCGGCGATGGGCCCGGGGATATCGGACCAGTCATCGACCCGGCCAGGTTTGCCGGATCTGACTACCAGTGAGCCCTCCGGGCTATCCTCCACCGGCCACGTAACCCCCTCCGGCGTCACAGACCGCGCGCCGTGTGTCGCGAAGATCTTGGTGAACGTATGAGCGTTGACGTCATAGCTGACCAGGCTGACCGCGCCGACCCCGAGCAGCCGGGACGCCTCGACGGCCACCGCGGTGAACACCTCGTTCGGCTCGGCGCCCTGCGCGACCAGCGTCGCGACCCGCCGGAACGCAACCTGCGACTCCGCCAGGCTGCGCAGTTCGTCGCGAGCCTGCGCGCTTGCGACCGCACTGCCTGCGAGCCGGGCGAAGTCAGCCAGACGGGCCACGGACTCTGTCGCGGGCGGCGTGGCACCAGCAGAGGTGACGACCAGCGCACCCCACGGCGTCCCGCTCACCACGACTGGGATCCCGGCCCCGGAAGCGGCCCCGGTTTCCCGGGCGATCCGCGCGATGGCCGCATCGAGGTTAGCCGGGTCTGCCCCGGGCACGACCGTGACCCGCGCTGGCGCGAGCAGCCTACTCGCTTCGGCGGCCACGGCCTCGAACACCTCGTTCTGCGAGGACCCTTCCGCGACGAGCATGGCTACCCGCAGCAGCGCAGCCTCCTCACGGGCTTCCTGGTCCTGGCGGCTGCTGGTCTTAGTTGACATGGGGCGGCTCCGCGCGGGGCGGGCGCTGTTTCTCTTCGACAAGCAGATCCGCGATCGCGCCCGCGTCGAGGGCATCCTTGCGCAGGAAGCCGATGGCCCCGCTGCCCGCCATCAGCTCGGCGAGCTGGGCGCGGCTGCGTATCGAGATGAAGATCACCTGCGTCGTGGACGTCGCCGACCTCATCCGCCGACCCACTTCGATCCCGTCCTCGTCGCCGAGCTCGACGTCGACCAGGGCAACATCCGGCCGGAGCGTCTCTGCGAGTCTTAGCGCCTCGTCGCCAGATGATGCCACACCGACCACTTCAAGACCCTGCAGCGAGAACAGACGTGTCGCGGAAGCAAGGAAATCGTCGCTGTCATCAACTATCAAACAGGTTAGAGACACCTCAACAGCCTGACAATTTCTCGCGCCAGCGCAATCCTGCTAGCCCTACCAAGCCTAGCCCGCCAGCAGGATGGCGGCCGGGCTGCTAGCGGCACAGACAATGGCGGGCCCGCCTGCGATGCTGTTCCTTCGGTTGCCGGTGCGTCGTTGGGAGGGAGAGGCAGAATTCCCATGGCCGATCCGGTCCGGGAGGGCGTGGCCCAGGTCGAGGTCCGCTCGATCGATTATGTCCCACTTGGTGAGCGTCACGGCCGGATCCGGGACCAGTTCACTTTGTGGTTCGCCAACTGCGCGAACATCTTCAACGTCGTCCTCGGCGGCGTGGTCGTGCTGATGGGCCTGGACCTGCTGTGGGCAACCATTGTGATCGTGCTCGGCGTCACCATCGGCCTGTTCCTAGTCGGCTTCCACGCGATCCAGGGCCCCAAGCTCGGCGTGCCGCAGATGATCCAGAGCCGGGGCCAGTTCGGCTTCTATGGTGCGGTGCTGGTGTTCGCCGCTTCGATTGTCCTGGACTTCGGATTCCTGGCGGCCCAACTCGTCATCCAGGCGGATGCCATGAACCTGCTGGTGGGTTCGGTTAACATCCCCGCCTGGATCGCGATCCTCACCGTGCCCGTCGTGGTGCTCACCATATTCGGCTACGACTGGATCCACCGCTGGCAGCGGTGGATGACGGTGGTCCTGGGGATCACATTCGTCATCGTGTTCTGCCAGGCGCTCGCGCGCGGAGGACCGGCCGGAGCCGCAGCCGGCACCCACGCACCGTCGTTCGCGCTCTTCATGGGCGCCACCGGCCTGTTCGTGTTCGACATGGTGAGCTGGGCACCGTACGTCTCTGACTACTCGCGGTACCTGCCGCCTACGGTAAGCAAGGCGAGGACATTCTGGGCGGTCGTGCTCGGCTGCGCGATCCCTACCATCGTCTGCGCGGTACTCGGCGCTTATCTCACCGGGCTATTCCCGCAGGCATCCTCCACGGTGGCTGCTATACGGGATGTCGCAGGTGGCTGGGTGCTGCCGGTGATGGCGGTCAGCTTGATCGGATCTGACGTCGTCAACGCCTACACCGGAATGCTGGCTCTGGCCGGCATCGCCAGCTGCTTCAGGGACGTCCGGCACTCGGTTCCGATGCGGGTGATCGGCTCGCTGCTGCTGATCGCCGCCGGGGCAGGCAGCGCGCTGATCGGTTACCGGCAGTTCGTCGCCAACCTATCGAACTTCCTCAACGTGCTCTTGTTCGTATTCATCCCATGGTCGGCGATCAACCTCGTGGACTACTACTTCGTCAAGCATGGCGACTACGACGTCGCGTCGTTTTTCACACCTGAGGGCCGCTACGGCGGCTATCTGTGGCGCGGCCTGATCCCCTACGCGCTCGCGGTCGCCGCCGAGGTGCCGTTTATCGATCAGACATTCTATACCGGTCCGTTGGTCAGGCCCCTAGGAGGGATCGACATCTCCTGGGTGGTCGGCGGGGTGGCGGGCGCTGCTTTCTACTTGATCGCGCTGCGGTTCCCGGCACGCGGGCTCACCCGGCCGGCTGCGGCAGGGCATCTCTGAGCGCGGCCCGCGAGGTGATCCCGAGCTTGGGGAAAATCCGGTACAAGTGAGCGCCGACGGTTCGGTGCGACAGGTACAGACGACCGGCGATTTCCTTGTTGCTGAGACCAGACGCGGCCAGGGTGGCAATCTCGAATTCTTGCGGTGTCAGCGCCTCGTGATCATGGTGACCGCTGCGTAGCCGCACCTGCCCCGTAGCCCGGAGTTCCTGGGCGGCACGGTCAGCCCATGGCGCGGCGCCGAGCCGGCGGAAGATGTCGTGGGCAGCAGCGAGGTGGACACGGGACTGGCCCATCGCGTGGGTACGGCGCAGGCGCTCGCCATAGAGCAGTTGAACCCGCGCGAAGTCGAAGGGCCACGACTCGGCCCCGGCGATCGCCAGCGATCGTTCGAACCCGGCGATCGCCTCGTCATCTGGGGCGACTAGCGCGGCAGCCGCGCCCGACAAAAGGGCCAGCCGTGGCGAGATTGCCGCGACGCCGACCTCTTGTACCGCGCGGATATGCGCGATCGCTTCGCTTGCATGGCCCGTGCGCAAGGCCGCCTCGACCAGATCCAGGATCACCCACAGGGCGGTTGGCTGGTGTGATGCGAGTCGCCCGGCGGGGCTGATCTTGTCGGCGTAGAGATAAGCGGCCTCGAAGTCGGACTGCGCAAGCGCTGCGAGCACGCACGCGTACAGTCCGTAGTTCCTGAGCAATCCCAGGTCTCGCGCAGCGGACCAGTGGATCATCTCGTCGGCCACCGCCCGGGCCGCCGCTGCTCGGCCCCGTCCCGCGGCCACGAACGCTCCGATAGCTCGCGCGTTGCGGCCGAGAACCCTGAAATGGCGGGAGTCACACAATTCGGCGGCGGTGGCCGCCAGCCGCTCCGCTTCGTCCCACTGGCCGGCCAGGAACGCCTCGGTCGCCAGCAGGATCTCGGCGAGGATGACGCAGGTGACTGGGCCTCCGTCCGGCTTGTCGCGGGCCACGCCACGCAGTGCCCGGCGGCAGCCGGGCAGCCGGTCGACGAAGGTGGCCGCGCTGGCGATCCGCACGACCTCAGTCGGGTCGGTTAGGTCGGCGAGCGCCTCGATCTCGGCGTCGAGGTGATCGAGTGCGGCCCGAGGGCTGCGGGCGGGATCGGACGTGAGAGCGGCGTTCAGGTACAGGCTCACGGGCAGGCTGGCGCGGCAACCCTCGAGCCGCCGGCCAAACAGTTGCCATAGTCCGACGCGGCCGCCGAAGGAACAGACCAGCGCGAGCGTCCGCAGGGCTTCCGTCAGGGCCGTCGGGCTGATCTCCCGTCCGTCAGCGGATTCGATCGCCCTCAGGAGCACCCGGTGCGCGGTGGCGACGTCGCCGTCGTCATGGAACAGCACGAACGAGGCGGCGGCCGCCGCTTCCGCTGACCTGGGGTTTTCCGGGTCGGCCAGCTGGGCGTCGCGGAGGAGAGCCTCGGCGTCGCGAAGGTCGCCGTTGACGCTGGCGGCGATGTAAGCGGCATCCGCGAGGCGTCGCGCCCGGCTGCTCGGCACGGGACTCAGCTCGGCGGCCTTGATCAAGGCCGCCGCGGCGCCGATGCCGTCACCGCGTCTGAGGATAACGTGGGCGGAGCGATCGAGCGAGGCGGCGACGTCCTCATCCGGTTCGATCGCGGCTTCGCCAAGGTGCCACGCGCGCCGTTCGGGCTGATCACACAGTAGTTCCGCCAGCCGCCGGTGCGCCCGGCGCCGCTCCTCGGCAGTGGCCAATTCCACGACGGCCGCGCGGACCAGCGGGTGGCGAAAGGCCAGCCGCCTCGAACCCGGCCGGATGCCAACGAGCTGGGTCAGCTCGGCAGGACCAAGAGCGGCCAGGCCGCTGCCGCCACCCGGGATCACCTCGAGGGCCCGGATGTCCCCCGTCCCGTCCAGCGCCGCCATCAGCAATGCCTCACGCGAGGCCCTCGGCAGCCCGTCCAGTCGCGAGGCGTAGAGCTGGTGCAGCCGACGACCCAGTGGAATCGCCGTCGCATGGTGCCCCGCGATGGTAGTGCCGTTCTCATCTAGCCCACGCGGCAGTTCGAGCACGGCTAGCGGATTGCCGTGTGCCTCTGCGAGCAGCCGCCGACGCGTCAATGCCGGGAGGAGGGGGTACCGCGAACTCATCAGCAAACTAGCTGAAGCCTGATCGAGCGGGGGCAGTTCGAGCTCGGTCAGGCCAGCGCGCTCGAAGAACCCGACCGGGCCGCTGCGCAGGGCGGCGAAGAAACCCGCTGCGGTCCCGGATAGACGCCGGGCCAGGAACCCGAGTACGGAAGCCGTCGCCTGGTCGATCCAGTGCAGGTCGTCAACGACGATCAGCAGAGGCTGTTCTTGCGACACCATGCGCACCAGAGTCAAGGTGGCGTGGCAGAGAAGCAGTTGGCCAGGCGCGGGACCTTCGCCGAATCCCAAGGCGGCGTTCAGTGCACGACGATGGTGATCGTCCAGCTTCCGGAATTCCTCGGCCAGCGGCACGAGAGTCTGGTGAAGGCACGCGAAGGGGATATCAGTTTCGAATTCAACGCCGGAGGCTCGCAGGACCCGGGCCCCGCCGGCCAGCGCCCAGTCCGCGGCCGTGTCGAGGAGCGCGGTCTTGCCGATCCCCGGCTCGCCGATCAGCAGCATCGCGTCTCCACTGCGAGCGACCCGATCAAGGAATGCGCCGATCCGCGCCAGCTCGTGGTCGCGCCCCAGGAGCACTCCCGGTACCGGCCGTGATCTGGTCAGCGTCAGCTGACCGGCGTCCTTCGCGCAGATCGTGCCGTCCACAACCGTTCCCTCCTCAGGCAGTCCAGGCCGTCTGACCCAACGATGCCGCCGACCAGCCTGTTTGTCGCTGCGGCCAGCGAGCTTTGCCCGATGCTGCTACCGGGATCGGTGGTGCTCCTGCTAGCACCACCGCCGTCACCCTGCGAGAGCCGACGGCCGGAAGAACGAGGCCTTTACCGGCATATATGGTTCTGGCATGGCTCCAGCTCCGTCCGCGGGAGGCAAGCGCCGCGTCGTTGTCGCCGACGACGACGTCCTGCTGCGTGAGGGGCTGGCCAGCCTGCTCCGCGAGGCGGGTTTCGACGTGATCGAGACAGTCGGCGACGCCTGGACGCTGATTGACGCGGTGCGGGCCGGGCAGCCCGACCTCGCCGTGATCGACATCCGGATGCCGCCGACCAACACCTGGGAGGGCATCGACGTCGCGCGCACGATCCGTAGCGAATTCCCCCAGATCGGGATCCTGCTCCTGTCGGCGCACGTGGAGCTCGAGACCGCAATCGACCTCCTGCAGGACGGCGAACGCCTCGGCTACCTGCTCAAGAGCCGGATCGCCAAGGTCGAGGACTTCGTCGATGCGCTCGACCGGATTGCGGCGGGCGGCACCGTGATCGACCCGGCCCTCGTCCAGCAGCTGCTGGCTCAGCAACGCCGGACCGACCCCCTGGCCGCGCTTACCACCCGGGAACGGGAGGTACTCGCGCAGGTCGCCGAGGGCCGGTCGAACAGCGGGATCGCACACCGGCTGTACATCAGCGAGGGTGCGGTCGAAAAGCACGTCCGTAGCATCCTGACCAAGCTGGAGCTGCCCGCGAGCGACGAAGACCACCGTCGCGTACTGGCTGTGCTGGCGTTCCTTGACGCCCGCTGAGGGATTCCCTCCGGCCATCGACCGGGCCGGCTTCGGCCGCCATGTCCGCGTGCACCCGCACGTGCGGAGCAGCCGACTAGGCCCGAAGGCCCGAGATGGCCCGTCCCTGCCAGGGTCGCGCGCCTAGCTGCCCGAAGGTATCCAGCGCCGCCTCGAGATGCGTCCGGGCGCGGTCAGGAAAGCCGTCCCGTCGCAGCCATTCTCCGTAGAGAAGCTGGACCCGGGCCCGGTCGAATGGCCACCGGTCGGTGTCTGGTAGCGCCAGCGCCTCGGCGAACAGCTTGTCAGCCTGCTCGCGAGGTGCCACCAAGGCGACCGCGCCGGCCACGGTCAGCGCCAGCCTGGACGAGATCGCCCCGACATTAGCCTCCCGCATCGCGTCGACGTGTGCCTGTGCCGCCGCGTCGCGGCCACTGCGGAGGGCCGCCTCGACCAGGTCCAGAAGCACCCACAGGGCGTGCGGAACGAACGGAGCGAGCATCCCGGCGGGGCTAATCGCGGTGGCCTGCCGGTAAGCCTCCTCGAAGTCGCCCTGGCCCAGAGCCGCCATGGTCCTGGCGTGGCTGGCGTAAGCGTGGACAGAGCTCAGCCGCCGGGGCATCGCCCAGTGGACTATCTCCTCGGTCAACGCGCGCGTGGTGCCGTAGTCGCCGCGCGCGGCCGCGAGGAGCGCTTTACCCCAGTGCCCCGGCCAGGCCATGACCTGGTAGCCGTGAGTGTCGCACAGCGTGACTCCCTCGTCGGCCAGGCGCTGGGCCTCGTCCCACCGGCCAGACTGGAAGGCGTCCACGTACAGCAGCAGCAGCGCCTCGATGGCTGAGGTGACGGCCCCGCCCGCCCGGCCGTCCCGCACGACCCGCCACAGGGCTTCCCGGCAGCCCGACAGTCGGTCAACATAGTCCGCGGCGATCCCGATCCGCACGATCTGGGGCGGGTTTACCTCGTGTTCCAGGTCACGGATCGCCGCATCGAGCATGTCGAGAACGGGCCGGGCCGTGCGTACCGGGTCGGGGAACGTCTTGCTCTCGACGGCCAGCGCTATCGGTACTGGCGGCGTGAGGCGGGCCACGGCCGCGTCGAACGGCGTCCACAATTCGGCCCGCCCGCCGAAGAAGCACACCAGGGCCAGCGTGTGCAACGCCTCGACCAGGGTATTCTGATCGGCGTCCGGGCGGCCGGAGTAGTTTTCGATCGCGTCGGCCAGCAGGCGATGCGCGGTGTCGACATCGCCGTCCCCGTTGAGCAGGAGATAAGCGGCGGCCGTTGCGACCTGCAGCGACTCGCCGGAGTTCGGATCGAACCTCCAGGCGTCCTCGAGCAGCCTGGCCACGTTCCACAGGTCACCGGTCACGTCGGCCCCGACGTAGGCGGCCTCGGCCATCCGCCGGGCGCGGTCTGACCCGCTAGGGCTGAGGTCGGCAGCCCGGAGCAAGGCGGCGACCGCGCCAGTACCGTCGCCGCGGCGCAGGGTCCGGCGCGCCACCTGCTCGAGCAGTCTGGCCACCTGCTCATCCGGCCCCGTCGCCGCGTCGGCCAGGTGCCAGGGCCGCCGGTCGGGCTGATCCGCGTACACTTCCGCGAGTACTCGGTGGGCATGTCGGCGGGCCGCGCTGTCCGACAGCGCCACCACGGCGGCCTGGGCCAGCGGATGACGGAAGGCCAGACGGCGGGGGCTGCCGGTCACCTGGACCAGTCCGGCCTGTTCCGCCGGAGCCAGATCCTCTAGATTGCCCTGCCTGGCCGTCGCCCTCAAGGCACGAAGGTCACCGGTACCGTCCAGGGCGGCGAGCAAGAGCAAGCGTCGCGCTGGGGTGGGAAGACCGCTGATCCGCGACGCGAACAAACCCTGCAAGCGCTCGCTCAGCGGCAGGACCCGAGGCAGCGGCCGTGTCGCTGCCTGTTGGGCATCGCTCAGTGCGGCAGGCAGCTCCAGCAGAGCCAGCGGATTGCCCTCGGCCTCAGTCAGCACCCGAGCCCGTACCCGCTCCGCCAGTGCCGGGAAGTTGCGTCCGAGCAGGGCCGCTGCGGCGGCCTGCTCAAGCGGCTTGATCTCGTGTGTCGGCAGGCCGCTACGCTCGAAGAAGCCTTCTTCTTCCGACCGCGATACCGCGAGGAATCCGGTTCGCGAGCCGGCCAGTCGCCGCGCCACCAGCCCGAGCACGAGCGCACTTGGACGGTCGATCCACGGCAGGTCGTCCACCACCATCAGCACCGGCCTGGCGGTACTGGCTTGACGGAGCAGGGCCAGCACCGCGTTGGACAGGACCAGGCGGTCCGCCGGAGATTCAGAACCGAGGCCGAGCGTGGCCTTCAGAGCACCTTGGTACGAGAAGCTGAGCTGGCCGACCTGGCCCAGCAGGGGTTTCAGAAGATGGCCGAGGGCGGAGAAATTCGCCCCGGTCTCGAATTGCACTCCCGTCGCACGGAGCACCGTGGTGCCCGCGGCGGCGGCGGTCTCGGCGGCTACGTCCAAAAGGATCGTCTTGCCCACGCCGGGTGCACCGGTGAGCAGCAGCGCTCCGCCCTCGGCCGCAGCGTGTTCGAGGAAAGAGGCCAGGATCGCCTGTTCCCGGTCACGTCCCACCACCATCGTGGCCTTGTACCTCACGGGCAACTCCTGCGGCTTCTGGGCGGCGGGGGCCGCCACGCCATGCCTTCATCCTGGTATCGCTACCGCGCGGAAAAATGGGCAACTTGGAAAGGCACCGTTCGGTCTGGCCGAAGAATCCGCCGCGACCCCGGCCTGGGTAACGCGGTCACGGGCAATCAAGACGCAACTCGCGAACGTATTCTTCGTCTTGACCGAAGAATCGCGAATCGCCCGGATTCCCTTCCGGGGCCGAGGAACGGCGAGCAGTACCGCACCGTCTTCGGGGGCATCAACGCCGCCTTAGCGGCGCGGGCGCCGTTTTCCTGGGCCGTCCGAGCTCGTCGCGGTACCGTCAGGCTGTGGAATTGCGCCAGCTTGAGGCGTTGGTCGCGGTGGCCGCCGAGCTTCATTTCGGCCGGGCCGCCGAGCGGCTGCACATGGCCGCTCCGACGCTGAGCGAGCTGATCCGGCGCCTGGAGCGTGAGCTGGGCACACCGCTGTTTACCCGCACCACCCGCCGGGTGGCGCTGACCAGCGCCGGAGCCGAGCTGCTGGCCCGGTCGAAGGTCATCCTCGACGAGGTCGCCGCGGCGGGTGCCGCGGTCCGCCGGGTAGCTGGGGGAGAGGCGGGCACTGTCGCGGTCGGGATTACCCCGCCGGCGGCGCCCGTGCTCGCCCCCCATCTCATCAGGCGATTCACGGCCGAGGCGCCCCAGGTAACCATTGACCTGCAGCGGATGTGGCTGCCTGCCCTGACCGAGGCCCTGGTCTCAGGGCGCATCGATGTGGCCATCACCTGCGGCCTGATTCCGGCTGCCGAGGGAATAGCCAACGAGGTGTTCTGCGCCGAGCCGCTCCTGGTCGGGTTGCGGTCAGATCACCGCTTCGCCGGCCGCGACGCGGTCGCGCTGAAAGACCTGGCCCAGGACGTTCTCGGTACCGCTCCTGCGGACCTGTTCCCCGCCTGGGCGCTGAGTCAGCGGCAGGCCCTGGAGCAGGCGGGCATCAGCCCGCCGAGCATCGACCTGACCGACACCGACCTGACCGCCACTCGCTGGGCCGACCAGGACGGCATCGATTGGATCCTGCTCATCCCGTCCCTGGCGACCGCGCACACCACGACCGTGATCCGGCCAGCGGACCCCGAACTGCTGGTGCCGTTCACCTTG
>Ga0187812_1000643_pt1 | contig 12214 bp, 7 predicted proteins | sample NC_S_2_FD_130582 | JGI IMG/M metagenome (GOLD analysis project Ga0187812, IMG submission 130582) | Wetland sediment microbial communities from Neuse River Estuary, North Carolina, USA - ASW-S_2 | ecosystem: Environmental > Aquatic > Freshwater > Wetlands > Sediment | place: USA: North Carolina... | reverse complement strand
CGTACATCTTGCGCAGCAGTTGGAAGGATTCGATCACCGCGATGTCCCACCAGAGTTGCGTGCGCTGGCCGAAAACCACGCCGATGGTGCGGACGTACTGGGTGCGGTCGCGCCAGGGCAGGTAGCTGCCCACGCGCAGCTCGCCCGACGTGGGCACCAGGATGCCCGTGAGCATTTTGATGGTCGTGGATTTGCCGGCGCCGTTCGGACCGATGTAGCCGACCATTTCTCCCTGCGTCACGTCGAAGGTGATGCGATCCACAGCCTGGATGGTCTGGTAGTCGCGCACGAACAAGTTTTGGAGCCCGCCCCAGATGCCTGGCCGCCGCCGGAACGTGCGGAAATCCTTCGAGAGGTCCTGGACGTGAATTAGCGGCTCGCTGGGCATGGAAGACAAATTGTAGCAAAGGGAGCGTGTGATGGTTCGCCTGTCCGCAAGGCACTCAGGGATGATGAACCCACAGATGAGCCGCTACCGGTCACTCGCCGCTCACGGCTTCTTGACGTTGCCGCCGGAGTTTCCGGCGCTGACGCCAAGGTACTCGAGCATCTGCCTGACTTCCGTGGCGTGGGCGCCCGCGGGAGCCAGTTGCAGATACTTCCGGAGCGCTTCGACAGTGCCGGGAGCCACGATCCGGGAGCCGTCTTTGTTCGTTTTCGTGGCGGAAAAGAGGAGCGCGCCTTCGATGAAATAGGCGTCGGCCCGGTTGGGGTTGGCGGCGATGGCCTTTTCGCACGCGTCCACGGCGCCGTCGAGAGTTCGGGTGTTGTAATACATGACGCAGAGATTGAAATAGGCAATGGCCGGGTCGGGAGCGAGCTCCGCAGCCTTCGCAGACGCCGCTATGGCTTCACTGTTTTTCTTCAGTTTCAGATAGGCATTGCCCTGATTGATGAGCATCTGCACCATCCCCGCCTGGGCCCGGTCGCGATCGGATTTCACAATCGCAGAGCCATTTGCGGGATGGGAAGAGAGAAATCGCTGGACCGCCTCAATGCCCTTCTCGTAGCTCTCCGCGGCGTGTTCATAATCTCCGCTGGACATTTGCGCATCTCCAAGAGGCTCGAAAAAGTCCCAGCGCGTGGGGTCGGCAGCCACGATGGCCTTCAAAGCAGAGATCTCCGCCGGCTGATCGCCCGCGCGCAGCGCAGACTCGTAGCGGTGGATCAGCGCGTCGAGTTCGGGGTTCTTCGCGTATTCAGGCGCACGGGCGGCCGCTGGGGGGGGACTCGCGCCCCCCGGTGAGGGACTCGAGGACGACGCGGCGCCCCCGCCTGAGGCTGAGCCTGCGGGGGCGCCGGAAATGTCGATATCGAGCCGGATGGGGGCATCCGGAGCGCTGGTGAGCTGGAGGGTTTTGCGGAACAGCTTGTCGCCCGCGGCGTTCAGGATGGAGACGATGTAGGTGCCGCGAGCGACCTCGGGAATGCTGAATGTGCCGTACTTGTCGGTTGTGGCGCGGTAGGCCTGGAAGGTGTCCTGATTACTGAGAATCACCTGCACGCCCACGAGAGATTTGCCGGCGTCCGTGATGCGGCCGTCCGCGCGGGTCAGGCTTGCCTGCGACCAGGAGGCAGGGGCGCAGAGTGCGAGCGCCACGGCTGCCAGCAGTCTACGAATCGATTTGGCGTTCATGATGCTCGGGCCTCCGCACGGGACGGGCTGTCAGCATTCTATCAACTGAGGAGAGCTGCGTGTGATTCGGGCGGGGAGCCCTGATCGCTGTCATCGATTTTCGATTTTCAAATTTCGAGTTTCGCCTTTCTCTTCCCCTGCGGGTTCATCAGCAATCAGCAGCAGTGCCTGGCTGGGTACGTGGCTGGGTTCATGGGGAAGTTCCTCGATAGGTCGGGCGGTGCACAAAGGGTCCAGAATAGCGAACGCGGCGGGGGCGGGAATACGGCGCGGAGGAGATGCCGGCAAGATGCCGGCGCTACGCTCTAAAGAGCACATCCTCGCGCTGGAACAGATGCACGGCGGCGGCCAGAGCGATTCCGGCATACACGCACGAAGAGGCGAAGATCGCGGCGATGAGGCTCCAGTGATACGTGCCGGTGAAGATTTCTTTGCTCACCAGGCTGACGTTCAGAATGGGGACCAGCGCCAGCCGCCAGTTCAGGTCCACGCCGGGCATCAGGGAGGCGACCGCGGGCACGATGACCACGATCATCAGCGGCGAAATGTAGCTCTGCGCTTCCTTGTAGGTCTTGGCGAACAGAGAAACGGCGAGCAGCGCGGAGGAAAACAGGACGCCCACTGGAATCACCAGCATGAACACGGCAACCAGCGCGCTCGGGTTGATGGAGAGCTTGAATTGGGCCGCGGCAGCACCAGGGATTTCACCGGCGAACATTTTCGCCGCCATGCGGGAGGAAGCGCCCATCGAAATGACGGCCAGGAGGGCGGTGGCGATGGAAGCGGTGAGCACCAGCAGAAACTTTCCCAGCACCAGATCGATCCGGGAAACGCGGCTGGTGAGAATCGTTTCCATGGTGCCGCGCTCTTTTTCCCCCGCGGTCAAATCCATGGCCGGGTACATGGCTCCGGTGAGGCACATCAGGATCACCATGTAGGGAAGCAGGGAACTGGTGAGCGCGGCGCCCACCTTTTCCTCGGGCGCCACGTTCTTCTTGGCGACGTCGAACGGCCGCAGCAGGCCCGGCGAGAGGTTGCGTTCCGCCAGGCGCGACTCGATGGTGCGCTGGCGGAGGTCGTCGAAGAATGCGCGGAGCTTCTGCCCGGCGATTTCCGATTTCAGCTCGCCCTCGTACACGTAAATCTCCACGTGGGCCGGCTCGCCGCTCTGGAGTGCCGCCGCGAAGCCCGCGGGCAGGCGCACCGCCGCGCGAATCACCTTGTTCGAGATCTGGCGGGCGTAATCCTCCGCCGGCGGCGCAAACTGCGTTCCGGGGATGCGCTGGATCGCCGCGAGGATTTTGGGCGAATCCTCGCCGCCCAGGACCATGAGCCGCGGGGTTTCCTCCTGCGCTTTTTTCACCATGGAGATGGCAAAGCTGCCGAAGCCGATGGTCATCACGGGAATCAGCAGCAGGGGCATCACGATGGTGGAGATCAGCGTGCGCCGGTCGCGCAGCGAATCCATGAGCTCTTTGCGGTAGACGATGCCGATGTTGCGCGCGCTCATGCGGGAGGCCCTCCCGTTCCGGTGACCACGCCCACGAAGATGTCCTCGAGATCGTGGAGGCCCTGCCGCGCGCGGAGATCCTCGAGCGTGCCCTCGGCGAGCAGCCGGCCGCCGTGGATGATGCCGATGCGGTCGCAGAGTTTTTCGGCCTCGGTCATCACGTGGGTGGAAAAAATCACCGTCTTGCCGCGCTCGCGGCACTCGCGGATGAAGGAGACGATCGTGCGGGCGGTCATCACGTCGAGGCCGGTGGTGGGCTCGTCAAAGATCATCACCGGCGGGTCGTGCACCAGCACGCGTGCGATGGACGTTTTCTGCTTCATGCCGGTGGAAAAGGTATCGCAGCGGCGGTCGCTGAATTCTCTCATTTCCAGGCGGGTGAGCAGCGCCTCTACCCGCTCGCGGAGCAAATCCTCTCCCAGGCCGTGCAGCCGGCCGAAATACTCGATGAATTCACGCGCCGTGAGCCGGCCGTATAGCGCCGTAGCCGTGGAGAGGAAACCCAGACTGGCGCGTGCCTTCTCGGGCTCGGCCACCACATCGAATCCCGCCACCGAAGCGCCGCCGGAAGTGGGGGAGAGAATGGTGGCGAGCATGCGCAGCGTGGTCGTTTTTCCGGCGCCGTTGGCTCCCAGCAGGCCGTAAATGCGTCCCGGCTCGCAGCGGAAGCTCACGCCGTCCACGGCGCGCACCGCCCCGCGCTTCTTGTCCTGGAAGATTTTGGTCAGGCTGCGCGCTTCGATCATGCTTGCTTCTGTCTGCCAGTACGCGCGGGGGGCTCGGAAAATAACGGAGGCAAGGTCAGCCTTTGTGGCAGTTGGGACACTGCTTGGCGTCGAACTTGTCGGGCGTCACCGTAAACATGTTGTTGCACTGGATGCATACTCGATGGATCAGCTTGGGAGGAGGATGGCTTCCCGCTTCGGTTGGGGTTGCGGCCTTGTGCGTTTCGCTCACCTCTGGATTCTAACCGGGTGGGGTGGATGGGCGTCAAGGGTAGACGAACTTCGCGAAGCAGAAACCTCGGTTGGGAAGCAGAGAATTCAGGAGGCCGCGATTCTCGGGCAGAGCGGCCGTCCAACCGGGGGATGAGCTGCGGAAGGGAAGGAAATACCCACGGTCAGGAAATCTCTGACCGTGGCTACCTGTACAGGAGAATGCGGCATCCGGGCTGATTTGCCGGGCATCGTCATGTGTACGTCCCGGCGTACCCGCGTAGGCATGTCGCGCGGCGGTTTGCTACACTTGCGGCTTTCGCAGGCAGAGAGAGTCCGGACAGAGGGGGAATGGAAAAACGGCAAATACGCCGGCTGTTGCTGGCGGTCGGTGTCACGGCACTGCTCGTGTGCGTGCTGGTGTGGTGGAGCCGGCGAGCGCCGGTTCCCGGGGTGAGTGCCCTCACCGTGGGGCGGCAGGACCTCACCCAAGTCGTCATCACGAACGGGAAGGTGGAAGCCATCGAGCCTGCCGTGATCCGGGCGGAGCTGAACGCTTTTGTCACCCAGGTGGACGTCGCGGAGGGCCGCATGGTCCATCGGGGGCAGCTCCTGCTGAAGCTGGACACCTCGGAAGCGGAAGCGCAGTTGGAACGTACGCAGCAGACTCTGCTGGACGCCGAAGATGCGCAGCGTGCCGCCCGCGCCGGAGGGCACGCCGACGAACTCGCGCAGCTCCAGGCCGACCAGCGCAAGTCCGAAGCGGAACTGGAGCGGCTGCGCAGCCAACAGGCGTCGCTGGAGCGCCTGGCAGCACAGCAGGCCGCCACCCAGCAAGAAGTCAGCCAGAACAGGCTGGCCCTGACGCTCGCCGAAGCCACCGCAAAACAGCTTGCGGCGCGAAAAGAGGATATGAGGCGCCGGGCAAGACTCGAGGCCGAGACTTCCCAGCTTCAAGTCGAGCGGGCCAAAACGGAAATCGCCTCGCTGGAGAAAAAGGTCCGCCAGGGAAACCTGGTGGCTCCGATGGACGGCACACTCTACCTTCTCCCCGTGCACGTGGGCGACTACGTCCATACTGGGGACCTTCTGGCGGAAGTCGGCAACCTGGACCATTTGCGAATTCGGGCCTTCGTGGACGAGCCGGAGTTGGGCCCGGTGGCGCCGGGCCAGCGTGTGTTGATTACATGGGACGCGCTTCCGAATCGGCAATGGGAGGGCCGCACCGAGCAGGTGCCCAAGACGGTGGTGCCGCGCAACACCCGCAGCGTGGGCGAAGTGCTTTGCTCGGTGGGCAATTCCAGCCAGGACCTGCTTCCCGATGCCAATGTGAGCGTGCAGATCATCGTGCACCAGGCCAAGAACGCCCTGGTGGTGCCGCGGGGAGCGGTGAGCGACGGGGGCGAGCATCACTACGTCTATGTGGTTGAGGAATCTGGACTCGGCGGCTCCACGCAAATCCTGCGCCGGCGCGAGATCCGTCTGGGCATCAGCAGTGCCACGGACTTCGAGGTCCTCCAGGGTCTCAAAGAGGGAGAAGAGGTCGCTCTCCCAGGCGACATTGACCTTTCCGAGGGCATCAAAGTCAAAGCAGTTATCCGGAAGATATCTTAGGGATCATAATTTTCCAGTGCCCCCGCTCCAACCCATGCCCGGTCTGATTCAGAAGCTTCAGCTTTCCTCGTGCCGCAGTCTGTTGCGCCCTGCTGCCCGCGCGGCCTTTCTGCTCGCCATCGCCCTGGCGAGTGCCGTTCCCGTGCCGGCCGGACGCAGCCCAGCAATGAATGGCGATGAATTACGCCGGATGTTCGAGGCCGGAGAATATCGGCAGGTGCAGGCCGCCTCGGAAGCCGCTCTGGCCGCTACACCGAGGGATCCCTCGCTTCATTACTGGCTGGCGCGCAGCTCGTACGAACTGGGCATCTACGACGACGCGGTGCGCGCGGCAGAGGAAGCCTGTCGCCTAGCCCCCCAGAAGTCGGACTTCCAGATGTGGCTGGGACGCGCCTACGGGAGGAAAGCGGAAATCGAGTCAAGCTTTTTCCTCGCGCGGAAGACGCGGCACGCCTTTGAGACCGCCGTGAAGCTCGATCCCGCGAACATCGAGGCGCGCCGGAATCTGGAGGAGTACTATGCGGAGGCGCCGTGGTTTCTGGGCGGCGGCAAGGAAAAGGCGCGGCAGCAGGCGCAGGCGGTGGCCGCGCTCGACCCGCTCGAGGGAAGTCTGGCGCTGGCCGATTTCTACCGGAACACGGATCAGCTGGAGGAGGCCCAGAAACAATACGAGCAGTTGCTGGCCAAACATCCGGAAAAGATTCACTTCTACCTCGAGGCGCTCGATTTCTTCGCCTCCCGCCGCGACGCCCTGAACATGGCACGCGTGCTGGGCGAGGCGCATTCTGCTTTTCCGCACGACCCGCGCCTGCTCTTTTACCGGGCCGTCTCGCGCGTCATCGGTGGGTTGCAACTCGACCAGGCGGAAACAGAATTGACGCAATTTCTTGCGGAATATCCGGGAAACTCGGATTCCGTGAGCCGGGGGGAAGGGCTGGATTGGCTCGGGAGGGTCTACGAGACGGAAGAGAAATGGGCACCGGCGGTTGAGCAGTATCGCCAGGCGCTGCAACTCGAGCCTTACCGGAAACGCTTTCGCAAATCGCTGGAGCGGGCGGAGAAGGAACTCCGCAAGAAGGCCGCGTAAACTGGTTCCCCCCGCGCTGGTGCAGGGGGCACCCTCGCGGATGAGCACAGCATCTTGACCCCAGGGCGCCGCGTGGCCGAAAATGGGCACGCCATGATTTTGGGGTCTGCTGCATTGATTTGATGATCGGCAGAGATCTGATTTATGACTTTGAGAATGCTGTTTCCAGATTGCCGGCCCTACGGAGTCTTCCCCGGAGCAGGTGGATGGAAATGTTGCGGCCTGGAGACGGCACAGGCCTCCCCCGCGGTGCCGTGCTCCGGAAGCGACACTTCGTATTGCCGCCGTAATGCCCGCCCCTAGTTGAGAGAAGTCTTTTGAGAAGACTGTTCCTTCCCCGAGTCCGAGGAGTGAGGGATAGAGGCTGAGGGAGCCTGCTTTGCCCGGAAAAAAGACCGCGATCATCATCGGCGCTGGACCTGCCGGATTGACGGCAGCCTTCGAACTGGCCACCCGGACGGAGATTCAGCCCATCGTGCTGGAACGCAGCACGTACATGGGCGGTATCTCGCGCACGGTCAACTACAAGGGCAATCGCATGGACCTGGGCGGGCACCGCTTCTTCTCCAAGAGCGACCGGGTGATGGAGTGGTGGTTGGAACAATTGCCGGTCGAACTCGATGCCGGCAATTCGGGCCACGACCGGGTGATGCTGGCACGCTCGCGAAAGTCGCGCATCTACTCGCTGGGCAAGTTCTTCAACTATCCGGTCCAGTTGACCCGAGACACGCTCCTGAATCTGGGACTGCGCCGCACGCTTCGCATCGGTCTCAGTTACTTGCGTAGCGTATTCTTCCCGCCCAGCCGGGTGGACAACCTGGAAGAGTTTTTCATCAGCCGCTTCGGCCGTGAGCTGTATCTTACTTTTTTCAAGTCCTATACGGAGAAGGTCTGGGGCGTTTCTTGCAAGGAGATCAGCGCCGAGTGGGGCGCGCAGCGGATCAAGGGCCTGTCCATCCGCAAGGCCATTCTGCATTTCCTGAAGATTCCGGGCCATCGCGGGAAGAGCACGAACGGCATGGCGCAGAAGGACACGGAAACTTCGTTGATCGAGCGGTTTCTCTACCCGAAGTTTGGCCCGGGCCAGATGTGGGAAGAGGTCGCGCGGCGGGTGGTCGAAAAGGGCGGCCGGATTATCACGCAGTGCGAAGTTTCGGGAGTTGAGGTGAAGGACGGGCGCGTCATCGCGGTAACCGGCGAAGATGCGGCCGGCAACCCATGCCGTTACGCCGGAGATTACTTCTTTTCCACCACCTCCGTTCAGGAATTGGTGCGAGCCATGAAGGCCGGCGTTCCCGACAGCGTGCGGGAGATTGCGGAGGGCCTGCAATACCGGGATTTCATCGTCGTTGGACTGTTGCTGACGCGCCTGAAGACCGAAGGGCCCGGCAACGGGCGCAACAAATTAATCAGCGACAACTGGATTTATCTGCAGGATCCGGGCATGCTTGCCGGCCGCTTGCAGATCTTCAACAACTGGAGCCCGTATCTCGTCGCGGACCCCGACAAAGTGTGGATCGGCGTGGAGTACTTCTGCTCCGAGGGCGGGGAATTGTGGCGGCGCACGGATCAAGAGATGGCGGAGCTGGCCGTTGCCGAACTCCACAAGATCAAGATCATCGACAAGCACGACCTGCTGGACTTCACCGTCGCGCGGATGCCCAAGGCCTATCCGGCGTATTTCGGCGCTTACCAGCGGTTTGATGTGGTGCGTGAGTTTCTGGACGGTTTCGAGAATCTCTTCCTCATCGGCCGTAACGGCATGCACAAATACAACAACCAGGATCATTCCATGCTCACCGCCATGGTGGCCGTGGATAATATCGCCGCCGGGCGCACGGACAAGGCCAACATCTGGGGAGTGAACACCGAGATGGATTATCACGAAGCGAAGCACGCGGCGGCCGAGCGCATCGCGGCCTCCGCCTCCCCGGTTATGACAGCGGAATCGGCGAAGCCGCCATCTGTCTTTCAGCCGTCCAGAAACTCCTGAAACCGCCCCTTGAGCCGCACGATGCGCAGTTCTTTTCAGCGACGCGGGCGCGTTCTTGCTCCTTCGGGTCGTACCTGCCACTTGCGGTTAACTCGACGGGGCGGGAGGGTTAGGCTTGCGGGCGAGGAGGAGGCTCAAAACGGAAATTCCGGACAAATTCGCGGAGTGTCACAAGATCCCCGGAACTTTTCCGCCTCCGGTGGGTAATTAAGAACCGGGGATATCAACGAGCCTTCGCGAGAGCCCTCTTGCCTCCGCCGGGTTGGTCTGATACTAAGGATTCTCCCGGCCGGAGAGACAATTCCTATGGCACAACGCAATTCCGCGCCAGAAGGGCATTTGCGCCCGACTGACATCCTTGTTCTCGCCGCCACCTTCGGCCTTTTCACCGGGCTCCTGGAGGGTGCCGGCCTTCTCTTTCTCCAGAAAGGTCCCTTGGCAAGGGAGACGCTCAATATCTTTTTCGTCCCCTCCGGGATCCTTTATGTTTCCCCGCTGACCGACCTGGTCCTGTGCGTCGCCGTCGCGTTCCTCACCATCGGTATTTTCCGCCTGGCTCGCCCCTCCTTGCAGGACAGGGCGCTTTTTTTCATTCTGATTTTTTTCCTGGTGTTCGACTTGTTTGCGCAGGGATTCGACCGGGTACTCGACCCCCGCGTCATCGTGATTCTGTCCGCGGGAGTCAGCGCAGCGCTGGAGCGGGGATGCCGGAAGCACACGGAGCAGATTGTGCGGATCGCATGGCGCTCGCTGCCCGCGCTGGCCATCGCGGTGGTCCTGTTGATGTCCGGAGTTCAGGTCCGCCAACTAGGAGCCGAACAGCGCGCCCTCGCGGGGTTGCCCCCTGCGCCGCGGGGGGCGGCCAATGTCCTGATCGTGGTGATGGACACGGTGCGCGCCGACCACATTTCCGCTCTCGGCTACCCTCGAGCGACGACGCCCAACCTGGACCGCCTGGCATCGCAGGGCGTCCTCTTCGAGAACGCGTTTTCCACCTCCTCCTGGACCCTGCCGGCCCATGCTTCTCTCCTTACGGGACGCTACCCCTTCGAGCATGGCGCAGAAGTGCTGGATTACGACGGGCGCTATCCCACCCTCCCCCAGGCTTTCGAGGCGCGCGGCTACCGGACCGGAGCTTTCTCCGCCAACACCTACTGCTTCGCGCGCGGGAACGGCTTCGGCCCTGGGTTCCTCCATTTCGACGGGGTGTTCACCAGCCTCGCCGACGCGATCAGCAGGACGCTTTACGGGCGATTGCTCTTCATATTGCAGGAGGATACGACTCACGATAACCTGCCCGGCCGCAAGAGCGCGGTCGAAATCAACAGCCACTTCCTGCACTGGCTCCAGCAAGATCCGACCCGGCCCTTCTTCGCTGTCCTGAATTACTTCGATGCCCACTCCCCTTATCTGCCCCCGGCGCCATTTCGGAGCCGCTTCTCCACCAAGCCCAACCCGGGAGGCATTCTGAATCCCTGGGGGATCCGGGAAAGCCTGGATCGGCCGGAGGACGTGCGGGACGAAACGGACGCTTACGATGGCGGCATCGCCTTCGAAGACGAACAATTTAGCCGGCTGATCGCCTCCCTCCGCAATTTGCATTCCTACGACAATATGATCGTGGTGGTCCTCGCCGATCACGGAGAGTTCTTTGGGGAGCACGGCCTGTTCCAGCATGGGAACGCACTCTTCCTCGAAGGAATCCATGTGCCGCTTCTGATGCTCTGGCCGGGCCATCTGCCGGCGGGAGTTCGCGTTCGCGCTCCGGTCAGCATCGCCTCTTTGCCGGCCACCCTGATGGAGTTGGTCCCCGGCCAGGACCGGATTCACTTCCCCGGTGACTCTCTCGCCCGGCTCTGGAGCGGATCATCCGCGGCCGAGGAATCTCCCCTGATTCTTTCTGAGCTCGTCTCACGCATCTCGCCGGGATTCGGGAAGAGCCGTCCCCGGTCGGAATCCCTGCTCACCTCACGGTGGCACCTCATCTATTCTCAGGGAGAACAGCCCCAACTCTTTGATTGGCGTGCCGACCCGCGCGAACAGCGTAGTCTGGATCAATCGGCTGAGGGCCGGCCGATAGCGGCTTGGATGCTCAACTGCCTCAACGATCATCGGTCCCTCATCCGCCAGCCGGACTGCGGTCTATCAGCCGCCCAGCCGCCCGAATTGGCGGGGAGCTTTTCCTCCACCAGGTCGGCCCCCTAAAGTGCAAACCATACTAGAGACCTCAGACTCCCATATTGTTTTCGTGGCGCGCCCGAGCGCCCAGGTTCCGGTCGGTGAGCGCAGGTAGGCAGGAATGCAGAATCATTCTCCATCGAATTTTCGCCGGTGCATCTGGATGGTGCTCGCGGCCCTGGCGATCCGCCTGACGGTAGTTGCGTTCTTGTATCTTCCGCATCTCGATCCCGCGTGGGATTACTGGAATTTTGCAGGGGAAGTGGGCCACATTGCCGAGTCACTGGTGCACGGCCGGGGCTACGGCAACCCGTTGTTCGGCACCACGGGGCCTACGGCGTGGTTGCCGCCCGTCTACCCGCTACTGGTGGCCGGGGCGTTCAAAGTGTTTGGCGCATACACGAAGGCGTCGGCCCTCGTGCTGCTCTCTCTGAACAGTTTATTTTCCGCGCTGACGTGCCTGCCGGTATACTTCTTGGCGCGGAGGGGTTTTGGAGAGCGCGTCGGGGTGTGGGCCGGATGGGTTTGGGCGTTCTTTCCGTATGCCGTCTATTTCTCCGCCGATATCCTCTGGCCGACGACGCTCTGCACGCTGCTGCTGACCGTGCTACTCGCCTGTGTTTTGCGCCTGGAGACGGCGCAGGGACCCCGGTCTGATTTCGCGTTCGGCATGCTTTCCGGCCTGGCTGCCCTCACAGACCCGATCGTGATTTCGGTACTGCCGTTCGTGGCCGCCTGGATGTACTCCCGGCGCAGGCGGCAGGGGTTGCGCTGGAGAGTGCCGGCCACGGCCATGGCGGCGGGCTTCGTGTTGATGGTGACGCCGTGGTTCGTGCGCAATTACGAGACCTTTCATGCCTTTATTCCATTTCGAGATGGCTTTGGCCTGGAGCTGCACATTGGGAATCACGGTGACTCTTCGCGATTTGCTCCCACGGATGACAATCCCTCGCCCACGAATGATGCGGAGGTGAAGGCCTACACGGAACTGGGTGAACAGGCTTACATGGCCGCCAAGCTGAAGGGTGCAGTGGCGTTCATCACGAGCCACCCGGAGTGGTTCGCGGTCATGACGCTTCGGCGCGTCCTCTATATGTGGACCAGCTATTGGAGTTTCGATCCGCAGTACATGGATCAGTTGGACCACAAGGCCCTCGAACTCCCCAGTATATTCCTCACCGTTGTTTTGGATCTGGCGGCGCTGGCGGGGCTGTACCGGGCGTTCCGGCAGGGGAGTTCCGCGGCTATGCCGCTAGCACTG
>Ga0187812_1000642_pt1 | contig 12216 bp, 10 predicted proteins | sample NC_S_2_FD_130582 | JGI IMG/M metagenome (GOLD analysis project Ga0187812, IMG submission 130582) | Wetland sediment microbial communities from Neuse River Estuary, North Carolina, USA - ASW-S_2 | ecosystem: Environmental > Aquatic > Freshwater > Wetlands > Sediment | place: USA: North Carolina... | reverse complement strand
GGTTCAAGGTGCTCGTGGTCGAGAAGGAGCCGAGCGTCGGGGGACGGATGATCCTCCTCAGCACGGTGTTCCCGTCCCTCGATTGCGCCAGCTGCATTTCCACCCCCAAGATGGCCTCCGTGAACAACCACCCGAACGTCCGGACGCTCGTCTACTCCGAGGTCGACGATATCACCCCCCGGCCCGAGGGTGGCTTCCTCGTCCACTACACGCGCAAGCCAACGTTCGTCGACCCCGTGAAGTGCACGGGATGCTCGCTCTGTCAAGAAGCGTGCACGGTCGCCGTGCCCGATGAGTTCAACTATGACCTCTCCGCGCGGCGGGCGGCGCACATCGCGTTCCCTCAGGCGGTCCCGAAGAAGGCCGTGCTCACGCGTCGGGGCTCTTCGCCGTGCTCGTTCACCTGTCCCGCGGGCGTGAAACCCCACGGGTACATCTCGCTCGTCCGCTCAGGCCAGTACGACCAGGCGTTCCGCCAGCACCTCGAGGACGCCCCGCTCGTCGGGGTGCTCAGCCGCGCCTGCTACGCCCCCTGCGAGGAGTCGTGTTCCCGAGCCCAGCTCGAGGGCACGGTGTCGATCCGCGGCATCAAGCGGTTCATGGCCGACCGATACTATGCGAACCACCCCGCGCCCGAGTACGGCCCCCCGGCCGAGCGGCGGGGCAAGAAGGTCGCCATCGTGGGCTCCGGCCCGAGCGGCCTCGCCGCCGCCTTCGTCCTCGGCCGGTCGGGCTACGACGTGACCGTCTTCGAGTCCGACAGCGAGGCCGGGGGGATCCTACGGTGGGGGATCCCGTCGTACCGACTCCCGAAGGATGTCGTGGCGCGCGACCTCGCGAACATCACCGCGCTCGGCGTCCGCATCGAGACCAGCCACCGCATCACTTCCCTCTCCGACCTCCAGCAGCAGGGGTTCGACGCGGTCTACCTCGCGACCGGCGACCGCGGCGGCCGCAAGCTCCAGGTCCCGGGCGAGGAGCTCCCCGACGTGCACGACGCGGTCGCGTACTTGCACGACATCAATGCGGGCCATCCGCCGAACTTTTCGGGCCAGACGGTGGTCGTCATCGGCGGCGGCAACGTCGCGATCGACTCCGCTCGAAGCGCCCTTCGCCTCGGCGCGCGAGCGGTGAAGCTGTTCTGCCTCGAGTCCCGGCCCGAAATGCCGGCGCACCCCTGGGAGATCCAGGAGGCGGAGGAGGAAGGCGTCCTCGTCACGAACTCGTGGGGGGTCGGTCAGATCCTTAGTGCCGACGGGAAGGTCACCGGGGTCGAGCTGATCCGGTGCACGTCGGTCTTCGATGCGGAACACCGGTTCCGGCCGACCTTCGACCCCTTGGTGAAAGAGCGCGTCAAGGGTGACGTGGTGGTCACCGCGATCGGCCTCGCTCCGAACACGGCGGTGTTCGCTTCGGAAGTGGAGCTGCAGCGCAACGGGACGATCAAGGTCAACCCCGAGACGATGGCGACGTCCCTCCCGGGGGTGTTCGCGGGCGGCGACGCGGTGACGGGACCTTCGATGATCGTGAGCGCCATCGGCCAGGGGAAGCGGGCCGCGTTCTACGTCGACCGCTACCTCCGAGGAGAGGCGCTCGACTCCGCGAAATTCGACGACCGCCTTCCCAAAGTGGATGCCTCCAGCGTCGCCGAGGAGGCGCGCCGGGGCACCGAACCGCGACCGCCCGTACCGATCCACCACCGGGCGGTGGCCGAGCGCCTCGGGTCGTTCACCGACTACGAGGAGGTGTTCTCCGAAGAGGCGGCCCGGACGAGCGCCAACCGCTGCCTCGACTGCGGGGTCTGCTCGGAGTGTCGCGAGTGCGTCCGCGTCTGTCCGGCCGATGCGATCGACCTCGGGATGCGGGTCCGTCGCGAAACGGCGACCGTACGGTCGGTCGCGCTCGCCACGGGATTCTCCCCCTTCGACGCGAAGCAGAAGCCGGCGCTCGGCTTCGGCCGGTTCGCGAACGTCATCACCGGGCCTCAGATGGACCGCATCCTCGCACCGACCCGGCCGTTCAACGCGGTCGTCCGGCCCTCGGACGGCAAGGCGCCGAGCAACGTCGCGTTCGTGCTGTGCGTCGGGTCGAGGGACGAGCAGGTCGGGAACCGCCTCTGCTCCCGCGTCTGCTGCATGTACTCGATGAAGCAGGCGCAGCTCCTCATGGGCTCCCTACCCCTCGCGGACGTCACGATCTACTACATCGATATCCGGGCGTTCGGCAAGGGGTACGAGGAGTTCTTCCAGCAGACGAAGGGGATGAGCGTCTACTTCCAGAAGGGCCGGGTCTCCCGTATCGAGGAGACGGACGGCCAGGACCTCCTGGTCCACTTCGACGACCTCGACGGAGGAAGCGGCCCGAAGGTCGCCCGGCACGACCTGGTCGTGCTCTCGACCGGCCTGCTCCCGAACCAAGGGGCGTTCGCCCTCTTCCCGAAGGAGGCGCTCGCGAAGGACTCCTACTCGTACGTCCGGGAGGTCAACGAGGAGCTCGAGCCCGGGACGACGAACCTCGAGGGGGTCTACGTGATCGGCTCCGCCACCGCCGTCCGTGACATCCCCGACACGATCCTCCACTCGGAGGCGGCCTCCGCCCAGATCGCCGCGTACTTGAAGCGGCAGGAGGCGACCGCATGACCGGCCGGAAGATCGGCGTCGTCGTCTGCCAGTGCGGGGGCAACATCTCCGATTACGTCGACGTCGAGAAGGTCCGGTCGACGATCGCGAAGGAAGGGGACGTCGTCTCCGCCCAGGTCCAGATGTTCGCCTGCTCGGAGGCAGGCCAGCAGGACGCGATCCGGGAGATCCGCGAGAAGAAGCTCGACGGGATCGTCGTCTGCTCCTGCTCCCCGAAGCTCCACACCGCCACCTTCCGCGCGATGAGCGAGCGGGCGGGCCTCAACCCGTACCAGTACACCCAGGTGAACATTCGCGAGCAGGATTCGTGGGCGCACACTCACGACCGGACCGGCGCCACCGAGAAGGCGATCCAGCTCGTCCGCGGGGGTGTCGCCAAGACGGCGCTCTCCGAGCCGCTCGAGCGCCTCCGCGTCGAGACGCTCCCTCAGGCGCTCGTGATCGGCGCCGGGGTCGCCGGCCTCCGCTCCGCGCTCGCCCTCTCGGACCTCGGCATCTCGGTCCACTTGGTCGAGAAGGCGCCGGCGCCCGGGGGCCAGGTCGCCCGCTGGGGCGACCTCTTCCCGAACGACAAGGTCGGGCGCGAGCTCGTCGACCAGCTCGTCCAGTCGGTCCGCGCTCGGGAGAACATCACGATCTACCTCGGAAGCGAGGTGGTCGAGAAGGCCGGACGCCTCGGGGCATTCGACGTGAAGGTCCGCACGAGCTCTGGCGACACGATCCCCCTCAAGGTCGGGGCGCTGGTCGTGGCGACCGGCTTCGAGCCGTACACTCCTGCGGCCGGAGAGTTTGGCTACGGGCTCGAGGGGGTGCTGACGCTCCCTGAGTTCAAGGAGCTCCTCGCCCCGAAGCCCGAGCGGCTCGTCTACCACGGGAAGGAGGTCCGCTCGATCGCGTACGTTTACTGCGTCGGATCCCGCGACGCGTCGGACGGGTCCCCGCGCACCTACTGCTCCCGTTACTGCTGCACCGCGACCTCCCACATCGCCACCGTCGTGAGCGGCCTCGACAAGTCGGTCCACCAGTTCCACCTGTTCCGGGACATCCGGACGTACGGCCGGTACGAGGCGATCTACGAGAAGGCGCTCCGGACGGGGTCGGTGTTCTTGCGGTACTCGGAGGAGGAACCGCCGACGGTGGCCGCGGAGAACGGGGGCCTCGTCGTGAAGCTGAAAGACCACCTGATGGCCGGGGAGGAGGTCGAGATCCACCCCGACCTCGTCGTGCTGGTCACGGGAATGGTCCCGCGGGAGGGCCGGGCGCTCGTCCATGCGCTGAAGCTCCCCGTGGGGAACGACGGGTTCTTCCGCGAGGTGCACGTCAAGCTCCGGCCTGTCGAGACGGTCGTCGACGGCGTCTTCATCGTCGGCGCCGCCCAGGGGCCGAAGAACGTCGCCGAGAGCGTGACGAGCGCGCTCGCGGGCGTCTCGAAGGCGGCCGCGTTGCTCCTCAAGGGATACGTTCACCTCGACCCGCTCGTCGCGCGCGTCGACCCGAACCTCTGCGCCTAGTGCGACGAATGCGTCAAGGCGTGCCCGTACGGGGCGATCGACAAGGTCGCCTACGGGGAGAAGGAGGTCGCCACGGTGAACGCCATCCTCTGCAAGGGTGAGGGAGCCTGCGTACCCGCCTGCCCGAAGCAGGCGGTCTCCGTGCTCGGCTACACGAACGAGCAGATCACCTCGATGATCGACGCGATGGCCAAGGAGGTCGTCGCATGACGGCGTCGGCGTCGCTCCGGAACCTCGGCGAGGTGCTCCGGGACGAGATGGTCGAGCGGGACCGGGTCGCGTCGTTCCTCAAGAGCGGGCCCCACACGATCCCCGAGATCGCCGCCGAGCTCCATGCCCCTGCGCCCGAGGTGATGAAGTGGGTGATGGCGATGCGACGGTACGGCCGGGTCCGCGACCTCCCGAAGAGCCGGTCGGACGACTACTACCAGTACGCGCTCGTGGAGGGAACTCCATGAGGGTCGACCCGGAGTTCCTCGCGCGGCTCCGCCTGACCGACGAGTTCGACGCGCGCCTCTGCATGAACTGCGGGACGTGCACCGCGCTCTGTCCGCTCGGGCTCGAGCTCCTGCCGCGCCACCTGTTCCGCTACGCGCTCCTCGGGAACCGCGAGAAGGTCCTCGGGAACGCGGAGACGATCTTCAGCTGCCTCCTCTGCCGGATGTGCGAAGCGAACTGTCCGGCGGGGGTCCATATCGCCGAGAACGTGCGCGCCCTGCGCACGGTGCTGAACCGGGAGGTTCACGGCCTCGCGGAGGCGTGACGGAGGGAAACGAAGATGCCCGTACCGATCTCGAGCACCCTGGGAATTCTCGGCGACAACCTGCGGAAGCGCAAGAGCGCCCTCCCGCTCGGACGACGGACCTCGACGGCGTGGGCCCGGGGGCTCGGACTGCCTCGGGGAGGCCCGACGGTCCTCTACACGGGCCAGATGTGGCAGATGGTCCCCGCGATCAACGCGATGAGCCGCCAGCTCGGCAAGTACGAGAAGCGCGACAGCGCGCGCCTCTTCGGCTTCGCCCGGTCGATGAACCGGCTCGTGAACCTGACACCGTTCCTCGCCCGCACGAACCCTCGGGAGCGGCGGGCGTACAACGATCGGCTCCGCACCATCGCCGAGCTCCTGCGCGCCGCCGGCGTCGAGTTCGGCTACCTCTACGAGAAGGACCTTTATTCGGGGGCCCTCGCCTACGACGAGGGGCTCGACCGAGTCTTTGTCGAGCACGCTCGGCTCGTCTACCGGACGCTCCGGGGGGCCGGCGTGAAGCGCCTGATCACCGTCGACCCGCACACGACCAACATGCTCCGCAGCGTCTACCCGAAGGTCGTCCCCGGCTACGACCTCGAGGTCCGAAGCTACCTCGAGGTTCTCGCGGAGCGCAAGCTCGTCCCGCTCGCCAAGCTCGGCGAGACCGTGAGCCTCCACGATTCGTGCGTCTACGCCCGGTACGAAGGAGTGGTCGAACCCCCCCGTGAGCTCCTCGCGGCGGGGGGCGTCACGCTCGCGCAACCGGAGCTCTCGGGGAAGCTCACGTTCTGCTGCGGCGGGCCGCTCGAGACGCTCTTTCCGGGGAAGTCCGCGGAGATCGCGCATCGGCGGGTCGAGCAGCTCGCCGCCTGCAGCCCGAAGATCGTCACCGCTTGCCCCCTCTGCCTCGCGAACCTGTCGCGGGCGGCGCCGGCGGGGGTGGAGGTCCGGGACATCTCGGACTACCTCTCCCGCGCCTACCTTCCGGCCCCCGCCTCCGCCCATGACCGGGAGGAGTCGGGCGCTTCCGAAGCCCCGGGCGGACCGCCATTCCCCCACGCGGCGCCGGGCGATCGCATTGGTCAGGTGATCGCTCCCTGAGCGTCACCGCCAAAGCGGTCCAGTCCGGACGCGTCCTCTCCGAAATGCCGGACGCGGACCGCATCGTCGGCGGCTGACAGGTAGGACGCTACCGCACGAGCGGGCCGATGAACAGCACCGCGAGGAGCAGCAGCACGAGCACCGTGGACGCGATCGCCGTCATCGCGCGTTCCCCGACCTTGGCGAAGACGTAGAGTCCCGACACCACCCGCACGATGGGCGTGGCGACCAGCACGATCACCCCCAGCGTCAACACCGCGCTCACCGACCCGGCGGCGAGCCCCGACCCAAGACCTTGCAGGGAGAGGTAGCTCAGAATCGGGTTGTTCGAGAGCACGCTCGACGGCGACAGGTCCGGGTTCACGAGCAGGTAGATCACGACCCCACTGGCCAGGATCGCGAGGGAGAGCGCGAGACCGAGACGGAGCACGAGCGTCATCCGGGCGTACGCCTCGGGCGGGAGCGGCTGCGCGGGAGACGCCCTCACGGGCGCCGTGTCACTGCTCGCGGTCATGCGACCCCCAGCCCCCGGAGGATGACCTCGACCGCGAGCACGAGAATCACCGGGAGGAAGATGAGGCGGACCGTCCGGTTCTGAAGGCCGGGAAGGATCCGGCTTCCGAGATAGGCACCGAACGCGGTTCCGATGGCCACCGGGGCGGCGACGACGGGGTTCACGTAGCCCGCCGCCAGCATCACCCCCGCTCCGGCTGCGGCCGTCACGCCGATCATGAAGTTGCTCGTCGCGGTGGCGACCTTCATCGGCAGGTTCATCGAGCGCTCGAGCGCGAGGACCTTGAGGACGCCCGCGCCGATCCCGAACATCCCCGAGACGACCCCGGCGGAGAACATCACGCCGAGCGCGGGCCGGGCCCGGGCCGCCCGATACGGGACTTCCCGACCGAGGAAGCGGTCGTGGTACTCACCCGCGAGCCCTAAACGATGGGCGACCGGGCCCTGACGGACTTCGGGGGGGATCTCGACGTTCCATCGGGAGAGGCTGATCGGGATCGTCACGAGCAACACGATGCCGAGGGCGATGAGGAGCTCGGAAGCGAGGTTGGCATGGGTCAGAAAAACGGTCGCCGTGGCTCCGACGAGCGCCCCGGGCACCGTGGCGATCTCAAGGAACATCCCGATCCGGATGTCGGTCAGGTGGTCCCGGACGTACGCTGCTCCCGTTGCAGACGAAGTCGCGAGAATCGTGACGAACCCGGTTCCGATAGCCACCGGGACCGAGGTACCGAACAGCACCACGAGGAGGGGGATCATCACCACGCCGCCCCCCAAGCCGGTCAGCGAACCGACGAGACCCGCAAGCACGGCCACGAGCAGGAGGAGAACCACGAAGAGGGCGAGGTCCACGCGGACCCACAATCGGTCGATTGGAAAACCCCTCGCCCGGGAAGCAACCGGCCCGGCCGCGAGATGACTTCACCGAATCTCCAAGGTCGGCCGGGGGCCTCCGGTGAACCCGAGGGTTTCTATCCCGTTCCTCTCCTCCGACACAGCTATATGCGCACCTCTAAGTGCCTAATTTCGGTGGTTGCCACGTCCCTCGGAGCTCCGCCCGTACCGGGCTCACGCTCGACCGCTCGGGCCCTCGACCTCGATGACCCGGTACCGCTAGCTGCCCGAGTCCCTACCGCTGTGTAGGTCGATGAACGACTTCCTCCTGTTCATGGCACTGACCGCCGTGATGGGGCTCTCCATCTTCCTATCGCTTCCGGTCGTCTACAGCAAGCGGGCCCAGGGTCGATGGGCCATCGGCCTCAACGCCGGGGCGATCGGGATCCTCGTCTTCCTCCTCGCGGACATCTTCTCGAACGTCAGTACCATCCTCTACCCGAGCGGATACGTCGCCAACCTCGGCTACTCGGTCGCCTTCGGGGTCGCGTTCGTGGGAGCGTTCCTCGGGTTGTATGTGGTCGATAACCTCCCGCGCCGCTCCGCCGTGGCGATCGAGGGAGGGCCGCGGGTGACGGCGATGATCATCGCCACGGGGATCGGCCTCCAGAACCTGACCGAGGGCCTCGTCTTCGGGGTCAACTGGACCGCCGGGGCGATCGGGGTTCTCGCCGTCGTCTTCGTCGGGTTCGTCCTCCAGAACATCAGCGAAGGATTCCCGATCGCGTCGCCGTTCCTGGGGAGCAGCGAACGGCGCGGCCTCCCGATGATGGTCGGCCTCTTCCTGATCGGCGGCCTCCCGACGATCATCGGCGGCGCGATCGGCTACTACTGGAGCAACGCCCTGTTCCTCGTCATCTTTGACGCGCTCGCCATTGGGGCGATCGCCTACGTCATCCTGCCGATGCTCCGGACGGCGTTCCGGCCCCTCGACTCGCCGGCGGCCGCCGCCCGACGCAACCAGCTCGTCTACCTCGGAGTGATGGTCGGCTTCGCGGTCGGGTTCGTCGTGAACGCGGTCTAGTTTAGGCGCGGGCCGGGTCGCCCACGCGGCCCTCCACCACGACCCATCGGTCGGGAGGGATGGTCTCCTTTCCGAGCCGCATCGCGTCCACGAACCGGTTCGGGGGCGGGTCGGTCTTCATCCCCGAAAGCAGGACGATGAGCTCGTTGCTGTTCAGCGCCGGAAACGTCCACCGCATCCATTGCTCGAACATGATGAGCGGGATCGTGTTGTAGAACTGGGCCCTCAACGCGCGCAGTTGAACGTCGGTGAAGTTCTCCCACATCACGGGCACGAGGAGCGCCTCCTCGTTGTTGAGATGAGCGAGGTAGAACGCGAACAGGTCGTTCACTTCGAGGGTGAGTCGGTCACCGAGCTCGATCCGACGGGCCGGATCGGAGACTCCGAGGAGTTCATCGCAGAGTCGCGCGACGTCGTAGATTCGTCGAACGATCACCGCATGCTCCGCCACCATCGCCTTCACCGGCTCGTCATCGAACCGCTGGACGGCGGTGAAGAGGTCTCTCTCCTCGTGGACCGAGTGGGCCTGCAGGAGGCAGAGGATACAGTTGGACATCGAGGTCGTGAGGTTCTGCTTGAGCTGCTTCGCGATCTCGTTCGACTCGGCGAGGTCGGCGAAATCGGTGGTCCCCACGCGCTGTCCGAGCGCGTAGATCATCGACCGGATGCCTTTGTGTATGGGGCGGAAGAGATTCTCGCGGGTCGACATCGGACCAGTAGGGAAAGAATGCCCGGTCCCAGTTTTTAAGGGATTTGGTCCAACCTGGCGGGGTCGGGCTCGCCCGCGCCCCGCGACGCCCCCGAATCGGGCCGGTCATTAGGTCGTCGGACGGAGTGCCGTTCAGGATGCGGCGAAGCCGGCCGAGACCGCCTGGGCCCGGATCCGGTCGGTATGGTCGATCCGAAGGCGCTTGTAGACGAGGACCGAGGCGATCGTGTTCCCGCCGCCCGCGGCCAGCTGGGAGGGAACGCTCGAGAGGTCACGGGGGTTCTCCACGCCGACCTCCGCGAGGCCGAGCTGGAGCGACGGGAACGCTAATCGCGCGATCGCGAGCGCTCGGAGCGAGGACCGCGTGGAGGCCGGCCGCCGACGCGCCCACGGTGTTCCGGGCACCGGATGGAACGTCGAGATGTGGAGGTGGGTGGCGTGCGGGAACCGTCGCGTGGCGAGGAGCGTCCGCAGCAGGTTCTCGGGGCCCCCGAGGCCGTTCATCACGATGTTGCCGAGGTGCCCGCCCGACCGCTCGACCATCTCCATGAACCGGAGTCGAGCCCCGAGGTCGTCACCCGGTTTTGCGTTCGCGAACAACGCTTCGTCGATCGTCTCCATGGAGCAGTAGATCGGGTCGACCCCCTGGAGTTCGAGCCAGCGGACCGTCGCGGGCCTGAGGGACGGGCCGACGTCAATCGCGAGACTCGTGTCGGTCACCCCGCGGATCCGGGAGACGGCAGACCGGACCCGTTCGTCGGAGCCGTCGAAGTCGGTGCCGCCGACGAGGACGATCGACTCGACGCCTCGAGCCAGTGCGAACCGCACGCCCTGCAGCATCTCCCGGAGCGTCAGTGGGGAGCGCTCGTCGCTGACCGATGGGATGGTGCTCGAAAGGCTGCAGTACTTGCAGGAAGGCGAGAGCTCGCACCGGGTCACCATGTGAAGGTGCGCGGTGAGCGTCAACCGTCGGCCTACGTGCTCGTCGCGCACGCGGGCCGCCGTATCGAACAAGCGTTTCCGCCGGTCGCGCCGGTGGGCGCCATGATAGAGCGTCAACGCGCTCGCGAGGTCAACGTCCCCGGCCCGACCCCGCTCGAGCGCGGAGGCGAACCCTCGGTCACTCACGTGCATTGGCGACCCGCTGTTCGAGCGTGACGGGGTTCGCAGGTATTACCTCCCGGAGGGACCGGAAACGGAGACCGGGCCGCGGACCCCCAGGGTCGAACTAGGGCTGTGCTCACCCGAGGAGCCCCCTTCGGACCCGTCCGCGGGGTCCTAACGAAGGCAACCCTGGTCGGGGAACCTCGACGAAGAGTCTTTTCGGTGCGGTCGGGTGTGACGAGCGATGGAACCGGGTTCAGGGAATCCTTCCCTCACCGCGGCGGGCACCCCCTACGACCCCCGGGCCGCGGTCGCCGTGATCGTCGTGCTCGCCGGGATGGCGTTGATGGTCACCTACGTCGAGACGATGGTGCTCCCGGCGTTCCGGTCGTTCACCTCCTTCTTCGGCAATCCCCCGACGACCACCGTCGTTTGGATCGTTTCGGCGTACCTTCTCGTCGGGACGGTCGCGACCCCGATCTTCGGGAAGCTCGGGGACAAGTACGGCAAAAAGAGAATCCTGCTCGCCGTGATGTCGTTCTACGCGGCCGCGGTCGCCGTTGCCGGGTTCACCCCCGACATCGGGAACGCCTTCGGCGTCTCCCGGGCGAACCAGATCTACCTCCTGATCGGCGTCCGGGCGTTCCAAGGGCTCGGCATGGGGATGTTCCCCCTCGCGTTCGCGATGATGCCCGAGGTGTTCCCCGCTTCCCGGGTCGGTCAGGCCCAAGGGATCGTCTCCGGGATGTTCGCGGCCGGCGCATCGTTCGGCCTCGCCGGTGGGGGCTACCTAGCGTATGAGTACGGTTGGCAGATCACGTTCCACACGATCACGCCGGTCGCGGTCCTGCTCGTCGTCCTTGCCTACGTGGTCCTGCGGGAGTCACCCAACCTCACTTCGCAACCGATCGACCTTCCGGGCGTCGGCGGTCTCGGCTTCGCCCTCGCGATGACCCTCTTCGGCCTCACCGAGGGGGTCTACTGGGGGTGGACGAACTTCTCCGCCGTCACCTTCGAGGGGATCCCGTGGGGGGTCCCTGAGTTCTTCCTTCTCGCGCTCGCCGGCCTCGCGTTCTTCCTCGCGTGGGAACCTCGTGCGCCGACCCCGGTGATTTCGTTCCGGGCCCTCAAGGAGAGGAACATCTGGATCTCGAACGTGAACGGCGTGATCGTCGGGCTCGGCATGTTCCTCGTGTTCGTGACGCTCACGATCCTCATCGAGGACCCGTTTTCGCCGGGCTTCGGCTACAACGAGTTCCAGCTTGGGCTGGTCGCGCTTCCCGTCACGCTCGGGATGCTGGCGTTCGCCCCCGTGTGGGGCTACTGGGTCGCGGCGGAAGGTCCCCAGCCGGTGATGCTCGCCGGGTTCGCGATGATGGGGCTCGGGGCGGTCGGTCTCGTCTACTTCCACGCGTCGGTCTTCCAAGTCGAGCTGTTCGTCGTTCCGGCGCTCATCGGGAGCGTCGGGGTCCTGATCGCGATGTCGAACATCATCGTCCTCTCCGTCTCCGAGCACGAACTCGGGATCCAGATGGGGATGAACCAGACGCTTCGCAACCTCGGGAGCGCCGTTGGCCCGGTGCTCGCGGCCGCGATCACCGCGAGCTACACCGTCCGCGTCTTCCCGTATGCTCCCGGTGCCGGGCCATCCTTCTCCGTCCCCGCGGAGACCGGGTTCGTGATCCTCTTCTGGGTCACCGCGGCGGTCGCGATCGTCGGGTTCGCGCTCTCCCTCGGCCTACGGAACTACCGGTTCCGCGCGGACGGGACCCGGCTCGAGGCCCCTTCGCCCGCTCCCGGAGTTCCCGCGGTGTCCGCGGTCGGGGAGCCCGTCCCGACCGCCCGCCCGGGAGATGGTCCGTAGCGCCGAGACGTCGCCGCTCGGGCCGGTCTCCTCGGACGGCCCGCCCACGAACAGCTCGACTTGGAAGACCGACGCGTGGAAGTAGACGAGACCGACCGCCCCGAGCCCC
>Ga0187812_1000639_pt1 | contig 12247 bp, 8 predicted proteins | sample NC_S_2_FD_130582 | JGI IMG/M metagenome (GOLD analysis project Ga0187812, IMG submission 130582) | Wetland sediment microbial communities from Neuse River Estuary, North Carolina, USA - ASW-S_2 | ecosystem: Environmental > Aquatic > Freshwater > Wetlands > Sediment | place: USA: North Carolina... | reverse complement strand
ATCCGCGGTCAACCTGACCCGCTTACGCGGATCAATGACGACGAGGTCCGCGTCCGACCCGACTGTGACAGAACCCTTCGATGGCAGTCCGAATCGCCTGCCGGGACCTTCGCTCGTGACTCTGACCATGTCGAAGATCGATATCCGCCCTTTACCTACCCCCTCTGAGTAAAGAAGGGGGATTATCGCCTCCGTACCGGGAACGCCATTCGGTATCTTCGTGAAATCGCCCTCCCCCCAGTCCTTCTCGGCGCTGGTGAAAGGGCAGTGGTCACTTCCCACGGTCTCGATGACGCCTCCCGGCTTCAACCCGTCCCAGAGGGCCGCGCAGTCCTCAGCCTTCTTCAAGGGGGGAGACATCACGAAGTTGCGTCCGTCGTCATGCTCGTAGACCTGGTCCGTGAGTACAAGGTAGTGGGGGCATGTCTCGGCGAAGACGCGAGTCCCGCGCCTGCGGGCTTCTTCGACCTCGACCTTTCCCGCTCGACTGGAGAGGTGGACGATGTAGAGCCTCGCTCCAGCGCTTTGTGCGAGGCGAGTGACCCGGGAGATCGCTTCTGCTTCGGCCGCCGGGGGCCGACTTTGCGCATGATATCTGGTTCCTGTGTTTCCCTCGGCCAGATTCTTCTGGACCAGGCTCTCGATCATCATTTCGCTCTCTGCGTGCACCGCGACGAGTCCTCCTGCGCCTTCTACCTTCTTCATAACCCTGGAGATGTCGACGTCCTCCAGCATCAACCCCCTTTTCCTGTATGCTGTGTAGACCTTGAAGCTTGAGACCCCTTTCTCGACGAGATCGGGTATCCTGTCGATCTCCGGGAGGTTCTGATTCTTGAACATCATGTGCAGGCCGTAGTCTATGACGACCTTTCGGTCGGCCCGTTCCCTGTAGTCTCCCAGCGCTTCGAGCATCGACTGGTCGGGTTTCGGATCGATGAAGTCGATTATCGTAGTGATTCCCCCACAGGCCGCGGCCACCGTGCCCGAGTAGAAGTCGTCCGCTGACGACGTACCCACCACAGGCAATTCCATATGAGTGTGGGCGTCTATCCCTCCTGGGACAACCACCATCCCTCTCGCGTCGAAGACATTGGCCCCCGACGCGCCGAGATTCGGGGAGACCGAGGCAATCTTCCCATTCTCAATTCCAATGTTGGATTCAAAGGCCCCGGATGAGGTCACGACCTTGGCGTTCCTTAAGAGGAAATCCACGGCACGGACTTCCTAGGCCTTGATCCCCGACCTGGAGAGAAGCTCGTCCTGACGCGCCTGCGCCTCCTTCATGATCTTCTCCTCGTCAAGCGTCAGCGCCTTCCCCCCGCCCAGGAGGAGGTTGCCGTCGACAAGCACGCTGTGGACATCGCTCCCCATGGCAGAGTAAACGATGTTCGAGACTATATCCCTGTAGGGCACGAGGTGCGGCTTCTTCAGATCGATTAGAGCCAGGTCCGCCCGCTTTCCAACCTCAATCGATCCCGCGCTCGATTCCATCCCCATGGCGCGCGCTCCGTTCAGCGTGGCCATCTCTAGAACTGTCAACGCCGGCATGGACAGCGGGTCCAGCAACCTGGCCTTCTGAATCACGGCCGCAAGTTTCATCTCTCTTATCATGTCGTGCGAATTGTTGCACGGAGCTCCGTCGCACCCCAGCCCGACGTTGGCCCCGGCTCCGATCAACTCCGGTATTTTTGGTATTCCAGACGCAAGCTTGAGATTCGAAGATGGGCAGTGGGCCACGTTTGATTTCGTTCTTGCCACTCTCTTAATGTCCGTGTCATTCAACCAGACCATGTGAGCGAATAGCGAGCGGGGACCCGCCAGGCCTACCATTTCGATGAACTCGAAGGGCGTTGCATCGAAGTTCTTCTTTGCGTACTTGACATCCTCTCTGACCTCGGCCAGGTGCATCGTTACTCTTGTGTCGCTCTCACGGGCCAGTTCGGCCACCTCCTTGTAGAGTCCCTTGCTGCACCCTCCCAGGGACCTTGGCGCGACCCAGGTTCTCACCAGGTCGTTCTTCGATCTGTTGTACTTTCGGATCATTGATTTCGCCTCCCTGATGGTGTCGTCCTTGTCTTCGATAAGCCCCGGCGGCATGATGCTGCCCTTCCTTCCGTATCCTGGGCTGTCCATGATTGTCTTCGCAAGAGCGCCTCTCATCCCAGCCTTCGAGACAGAGCGCGCTATTCCATCGAACCCATACCTCGATACGACATCGACCCCTACGAAAGAGGTCGTCCCGCTCTTGATCATCTCCAGCATGGAGAGCTCGGCACTCACCCTGCCGTCATCTTCTGTGAAGCTCCCCTGGATTGGCCAGACTCGTTTCTTCAGCCAGTCGACCAGTGACAGGTCGTCAGCACAGCCTCTGAGCAGGCTCTGGGCCAGGTGAATGTGCGTGTCTATCAGCCCAGGTATCACAGCCATCCCCCTTGCTGAGATCATCAGTTCTCCCCGCCGGTCGCTGTGACCAGTACCAGGGCCTCTGACTTCGGCGATTCTCCCATCTTCTATCAGAATCGAGCCTCCCTCGATGACCCTGCGCCGGGGGTCCATGGTCACGATGATCCCGTCTTGGATTAAGATGGAACCAGGTTTCCTCGGCAAGTCACTGAATCAGACTCTTGGACCTACTACGTGGGTTCCAGCCTTGCCCTCCAAGGCCTCGGTCAGCTTCCCAAGTTCCGCTATTATCGCCCTATCTCCTCCGCTCTCGACGAACCTAATGGCTGCCAGGACTTTGGGAGCCATGCTCCCTTCCTTGAACTGTCCCTCGCTGAGGTAGTTCTGCAGCTTTCCGGTGGTCACTTCCTTGACGAGCTCCTGTTTGGGTGTGCCGAAATTCACATAGGCACCTTCTACGTCTGTCAGAATCACAAAGACTTCTGCGCCAATCAGAGTTGCGAGCCGTTGGCCCGCCAGATCCTTGTCGATTACAGCTTCAACCCCCCTCGCGTGGGAAGCTTCTTCGACAATGGGGATCCCCCCGCCTCCCGTTGAGACGACAACGAACCCAGCGTCCACCAAAGTGCGAATGGCCGACCTCTCGGCAATGATCTTCGGATCAGGGGAGGGAACAACTCTCCTGTAGCCGCGTCCTGCATCCTCCTTGATTGTTATTCCAGGCATGACCTGGCTCAGTTTGTCGGCCTCCTCCTTGGAATAGAACGGGCCAATGGGCTTCGTAGGGTGTTCAAACGCAGGGTCATGCTTGTCAACGGTGACCCTCGTTATGACCGTAACGACGTACTTGTCTATCCCTCTGGACTTCAACTCATTCCTGAGAGCCTGCTGAATCAAGTAACCAATGAAACCCTGGGTCTCTGCTCCACAGGCGTCGAGGGGGAAGGGTGGGACTATTCCTTTTGCCGCATCGTGCCTTAGAAGAGTGGCTCCCACTTGAGGGCCGTTTCCATGCGTAAGCACTATTCTGTAGCCGCGCTCTATCAGGTCGGCGATTTTCTTCGCCGTCTTCTCCACATTGCTGTACTGGTCGTCGAATGTGCCTTTCTGTGAACGTTGAAGGAGTGCGTTTCCCCCTAGCGCGATTACGACGAGCTTTTCCGACAAACCATCCGCCCTAACCCTGCAAACTCCGCAGAAGTCTCGTTAACAATTCGAAAACCTTGATTGTCAAACTCGGCGGAAGAAAATCGTGATTTAAGCATTCGTGACTTCCCTCATGTCAGGCTCTATGTTCTGTCTCTTACCGAGGTGACGCTTCACACTGAATCCAACCTGACTCGCCAGGGCTTGACCCCTAGAATAGCGAATTCCCAATTATCTTGACGTCTTCAGACTACTAGAGCGAATCTTCCGCTCTTCCCGTCGTAGCTCAGCAAGCCAGATCTTATCGCCCAGTGTATCAGCAGGTACCTGACCACCACCTCGTTCTGTTCAGGTGTGTAATGCCATTCTATTCCGCGCGAGTCTAGGGTCTTGGCCACTTCGCTTGCCGTTGTCCCTCCACTCTTGGAAGCCAACTCGATTGCCGTGCGGAACGGCTCAATGGCGCCAACCTTCCCCTTCATCAGTGACGCCACCCTGGCCATTTCGACCTCCTTCAGCTTCAGGCTCTCTTCTGTGAGGAATAGCCTTCCGTTTTCGCTCTTGACTAGTCCAAGCATTTCGGCGGCCGATAGGACCGAAACAAGGACCGCGCTGTCTTCTCCTGTCTTCTCCACTAGCTTGGTAAGATGGATGCCATTCCCGAGCTGGTCTATCTCATCCACCAGGCTGACCACTTGGACGGCCCGGACGTTTCCGGGCATCATCAGAGGCTTGGAGCTATTTTTGGAGGTGGCCTTGCTCAACATCACGGTTGCCTCCGACGTGGTATAATTGCGTAGTCCAAATGGCCCGACCTGGTTCTTGTTGCCTGGCAAGCTCCTCTACGAATCGTCAGGACTCTCAGAGGGAAAATAGAAGGGAATCGATGGCAGGCGCATGGAGTCCATTGTACAAGCCCGTTGCGGTCAAGGTGAACTGCTGATCTATTCTCAGCCCCTTCACAAGGACCGCTTCAAGAGGGTACAGTTACGTGTTGGGAAAATGGTTTCCGGGCCTCCAAGACTGTATCTTGCCATGATGTCAATCGGAAGGTAACCTTGAGGCCATCTCACAGAATTACGTCGCCACCGATGACGACGTCATACAGAAACCGTGACGCCGCGAGCATCAGTTTGACTTGGCGATCGAAGGCTGGAGTGCGGGTCCTATGACTGTCCCCAGTCAACCTAGCCCAGACAAGCCTCTGGGCCCTTCTGAAAGGATTCTTCTTCGAAGCTGAAACACTTGAGGACCTCCTGGAGAACTCGGCTTCTACTTCAGCCGTCGAATAGCCCAGTGCCCTGTGGACCTTACCGAACTCAATTTGGAATTCCTTGATCTGGTCAGTGATACCTTCCAGGTGCTTGCTGTTTGCGGACAATATCGGCTTGTACAAGCCGATGTCGAATGTCTCATCGCTTACAAGGTTACTGAGCAACTCGTGGAAGCTCTTGGCACTTTCGTAGGTGCCCTCGAGCTTCGTCAGCGATTCCTCGGTGGCTTTGGACAACTCCTCCATCCGCTCAAGGTCCTGCCTCAGGAGTTCGAGTTCTTGGTCTTGGAGGCTAGCTGCCTGGGTCTTGGTAATCGAAATAGAAGGTGCCAGCCTTATCGACCTCAGTCCCAGAGTCGCTTCGTCAAGCACCTCGCTGATGTAGCTGGTCCATGCCTGGTACAGGAATAGCCCGCCAAGCCAAACGACTGAACCCTCGACTTTGTCCGTCCTTCCCAGGAAGACGAGCCTGCTCTTGACCGGTTCGAGTAACGCTGTTATCTGGTAGAGTTCAGGCCTCTTGCGCACTTCCTTCGATTCTTCCTCAATCTCAGAGGCCAGAGAAGCCATGGCACTGGCACCTAGGACAGTCTGTTTCTTGAAAGCCTCAACCTCTCCAGCCAGGTCTGTTACCCCAAGGTCTTCAGCTATTAGGCTGGGAAAGATCTCGCGGTTGATTCTTTTGTAGTCATCGGGAGACAACTCAAGTGTCCAAACAGTCCCAAACGCTGACTGGAACAGATACAGCATCCTTTCGTCGCGTCTGTTGAGGAACTGTGACACTGACACGATTGCCCCCCGCTTTTCGAAGGTTGGGAATTGCCGAGCCAAGGCAGTGAGATTTACCGCCATGGTTTCTCTCCTCGAAGACGACTTCGCGGATGTCAAGCTTCCCGATAGGAACTCAGTGTGCACAGACCTGAACATCTGCTCTGTTCTTTGCATGTCGGCCCGGGTCTCGTCTAGGCTTTGGTCAACCCTGCCAAGTTTGAGCGCCGCCACACATAGTGGAGGCTCAAGGGTAACCGAGTACGAGCGGGAGAGCTTGCCTGCCGCCTTGTCTGCTCGTTTGACTAGTTCCTGGGCATCCTGACGACTGATGAAAGATGGTAGTGGGAGAAAAGCTGAGACCCTCTTATCGTGAACCGTTTCTAGCTTCACGCCTTTCATCCGTACCTTTCTGTACGACACCACACCCATTACGCCAAATCCTCCCAAGAAGAGCCCGAAGTAGGCCAGGGCAGCGAGGTTGACGCCAACCGCTGTTGGGTCGAACGGACGAGTTCGGAGAAGGGTCTGCGAAAGGCTCGAGAAGGCGCGATAGGCGTCCGCCCCGTAGACGTATATGAAATTCGCAGTGGTGTAGGCAAACAGAGCAAACCACGCCACGGCGATTATGACAAAAGCCAGGAACGTCCTTCTCTCGCGAGCCCTTCGACGGCCCATCGAAGCAGTCCGGCCCAGCTTGCTTAGCACGGCTTTTTTGATGTACCCGAAGGACTCATCTCTTAGGTTGGGCACCTTCACCAATTCCGTCAGTATGTAGTACCCGTCTGTCTCTATGACTGGAGAAAGGTTCACCAGGACCCCATAAAAGCATAGGAACGCGCTTATCTGCAGCAGGTTCCTGCCGAAACCAGGAGCGACGAAGTAGCTCCAGATGGTAAGCAGTGACGCAATCACTACATCCACCAATGGACCAGCCGTGGAGATCATGATTCTGGCCCTCCTGGGCAGTCTCCACGAATCCGACGTGTCAACGTAGAAGAACGGAGCCAAGTAATACAGACCGGTCCCGAGCGTACGAGGCCTTCCACCGTAGTAATCGCATACCGCAGCGTGCGACAGCTCGTGGACCGCGTAGGCAGGCGAAAGAACGAGCAGCCCATAAAATAGGAGTCCGATCAGGGTGGAACCTTCCACTTCGAAAATACTGGTGTTGGAAAATATTCGGATGAATGTCCCAGAGAAGAGCACGACCCCAACGATACCGATTACGACGGCTACGGTTAGCTCCTGCTTCTTGATCAGTCTCCGGGTTATCTTGAAGAGTCCCGCAAGGCTCTTCGAACAGTCTTTCAAAAGGCGGACGTCCAGCTGAAAAGCAGAGACAAGTTCAACCCGCCTTTGTTCGATTTCCGGTTCGGTGGATTCGATGGTGCCTTCCTCAGCCAGAGAAACGACAATATCTCTGACTTCCTTCTCGGTGATCGCGCTGTCCATCTTCGTGACCTCCGCACTGACATCTCTGATGGTTTTCCTGCCATCGAGCAGGTTCCAGACTGCGTTTGTTACTTCGTCGACCTCGTAGTATTCTCCTGTTGATTCCTTCATGAGTACAAATGTGGGTTTTCCGTCGATTTCCAGCTTCTCTATGTGGGCGTCATCGGAGCGTGACGGGGCGTAGCTCGGATTGTAGATTAACTCATAGAAGGCGCTTAGATCCCTAGAACGAGTGGACAATTACCGAATGCCACGTCGGGTTGGGTCGCTCGTCTCGACCCTTTTGAGCCCTTTCATTTTCTTGAGGGTCCTCTACTCGCTCAGCGCTTCGTCCGTGGCGCGAAGGCGTCTTGCCATTTCCTTGAGCAACTCTTGGACCATTCTCTTGTTCTTTCCGACTAAAGACCAGAAGTTCCATCTCAACAGGACGCGGCATTCTGTCGGCTCTTCGGCCACCACGTCAGCAGACCTTGGCCGGTCATCGAACAAGGACATCTCTCCAAAGAAGCTGCCTCTCCCAAGCTTGGCGACCGTCTTACCTCTTCGCCTGACTGAAGCGCGTCCATCAACCAAGACGTAGAAGCCAAGACCAGCATCCCCCTCCTTCACGATCACCTCGCCCGATTTGAACGTCACCACCTTTGACGATTTCATCACGGCCTCCAATTCTTCCTCCCCGAATCCCTTGAAAAGCGGAACCGAGGCGAAGGCAGCTGCAGCTCGGCCTCCTTCGTCCTGAGCAGGGCCCAACTTCAGTTTATGCCAACCTGGCCTAGATAAACCCGGCTTGGCGGCTTTTCTTGTACGTTTGCAGGTCTGGTCTGACAGCCCTCACGCTGGTTAAATAAGCCCGGGGATTCTTTTGTGAGGTTGGCTGGAGTTCGCGAGCAAAATGAGGACGAAACAGTCTCGCGCCTTCAGGCAATGGGGCTGAACCTTTACGAATCTCGAGCCTATCTCGCACTTCTGGCCGGCAAGCAGTTGTCTGCGAAGCGAATTGGGCAGGCCGCGATGATTCCCCAAAGCAGGACCTACGACGTCCTTGAGAGCTTGGCCGCAAAGGGATTTGCCTTGGGCACCCCCTCGTCACCGAAACTTTACACTCCGGTTCCTTTCGAAACGGTCCTCCCGTCACACTACAAGGCGAGGAAGCAAGAAATTCAAATGGAAGTCGCGAAGGTGCACGAAGAGGCTCAAGCGAAGCTTGACCGCCTGACCAGTGCTTTTTCCGGACTCATGGATAATCTCAAGACCGCAGCTGTATCCGACATTAGAGTTCCAGAGGCCGTCTGGGTTGTGGAGGGGAGAGACAACATCGAAAGGAGTCTCGTGTCTATGATTCGGGAGTCGAAGAAGGACATCATGAGAATAACAAGGCCGCCGGAATTGAGCAGTAACTATCCCCCTGACCCCTTCTACTTGTGGATGGCGAACTGGACCTATGTGCGCGAGGCGGTAGAGAGAGGAGTGAGGGTCAGATGGCTGAGCCTTGTAAGGGAGCTGCCTTCTTATCCTGGATTGGGCGTCACGGAGCCGCCTGAGAGGAGGTTTCTAGGACGCGACGAGGACATCATCGAGAAGTTCTTCCTCGCTGACGATAATGGTGTTCTCTTGAACCTGTACGACCCTAGGCTGTCGGCTTTTGGCTCAATTGCAATGCTCATGCATTCGGAAGCCGCCTGCTCTGTTTTCAGAGAGCATTTTGACGCAATGTGGGAAAGGGCCAAGCCACTTAAGGAAGTTCTGCCTACAGTGCGGACACAAGTTTCAGAAGCATGTGCCAAGATGAGCGAGTTCGGCTATCTCAAAGCCGAGGTCACGCTTTACAAGGCCATGGCGGAGATTGGAGCATGCACCCAGGACGAAATGATCCAAGCAATGCGAAAAAGGAAGGTTCCTGAGGCGGACGCGATGAAAGCATTCGCCAAGTTGGTGGGGGCCGGGATTGTTCACCAGAACAGGGCTCTCAGAGTGGCAATGGTCGAGAATCCATCTAACGTAACGGCCTCGCTCGCGAAGTCGAACTCTTGAAGGACCACCTAACCACTCGGTTTTTTCTCAGTAGTAATAATCGCTATATTCTTGCCTAACGCCATGACCAGCCATGGCCACTAAAAGGGTCAAGAAGCTCGGAAAGAGACAAAGCAAGAAGAAAGTCGGATTCCCATAGGTAAAGTGTGGGCCCGACGCCCACACTTACTTTTTTCTCCTCTTCTCACATTTCGCAAATCGAGCGTATCGTTAATAGCTCGGCCATTCGCTTTCCAAGGAGGGCCTATTGGGGTTCACATACGCTTCTTCGTCGGACGGGGCACTATGTTCTCTTGCAAAAAATGGAACCTATATCTGAGCTAATTTACTGCGGCGACGGTCGGACTCGAACCGACGACCACTCCCCGGAGGTTTTCCTCCGATAGGTCTCTGCCTGGCGAGCTAACAGCCTACTGCTCTACCACGCTCCCCAGCCGTTTTTCGACTTCTGAGCTACGTCGCCGCATTTCGATGGGCAAAGTGTTGGGCTCAAAAACGTTGTTTAATCCCCATCGCGGCTCGCTGCAGGCCGTTGGAAATCCGCCCCTCGGACAAGGACAGGAAGGACGTGGAGGCCACGATCCGCAGCCTCTTTGAGGTCGGCAAGAACAAGGACCTCTCCTCTTTAGCAGACCTCCACGCCTCCAGGGACCTGTTCACGAAGTTTGACGAGAACCCGCCCTACACCCGCCAGAACTCAGAAGAGGCGTTCGTCTACGAGCAGGCAGCCTTCGCCAACATCTCGGACTACGAATACACCATCGAAGAACTCCGAATCGATCTGCTGGGGGACGTCGCCATCTCCACCTTCTATCTGACCTACTCGGGCATGTTCGTCAACGACTACTCCTTCGAAGGTTCACCCGTTCGCGCAAGGACCAGGGCAACCTTTGTCTTGACACGGACACCTCGGGGCTGGAAGATGGTCCACGAGCATCTCAGCCGTCTGCCCGACCCTCCGGCAAGCAATCACGCGAAATCGTGAATGGAACGCAACGTGACGGACACTGGGCCGGGGACGAGGATGCGGCAATAGTCGCAGCCACCTCAGGTATCGCTGTCAGGACATGCCGATGCCACTTACCACTGACGGTTCCACCAATGGCGCAGGGACACGGCGACCACGGCTATTCTTGCGTAAATGCTCGCCCCCATCAGCCAAGACGGGACGTTGAACGAAAAGAACCCCCCATTGAAGACGAACAAGGTGGTGCTGCCGTAAAGCCCAAATTGATGGGCATACCAATCGAGCAGGTTCACATGGAAGCCGAAATAGGCGTTCCCAACCACGAAGTAGCCCAGATCATTGCCGAGAGACGCGAGTAGGCCCAGGGACAACGCCAACTCCCAGTCCTTGTGACCCTGGATCACGAGGAGCACCCCGAAAGGAATCAGGTAAGCAATAATGACCCAAATGTGATAGCCAGGGACTACGTAGATGTAGGCCCCGCCGTTGAAGAGGTCTATCCAATTGACGAAAATGATGCCGTAGAAGGCCGCGAAGACGATCAGCTTGAGGAGGGTCAGCTGCTTGGGATTGGTCGGCCCCAGCCCAGACACGACCGCTTCCGCGCCGCTTACAAGGACTGTCAGAGCGAGGAGCTCGACCAGCGTCAGCAGGGCCACTCCTCCGACGAACCCTACGATGGCTGCGAGGACCACCATGGCGAATCCGGCCGCCAGGGTTGAGCCCCTCAGCCACCTTGGTGGGCCGCGCCCCGTTGAATAGAGCATCCTCCCAATCCCCTGAATCGTCAGGCTGGTCGCAAGCAGGAGGACGAGGGTCTGCAGGCTGAGGCCGGGCACCAGCACGACGGCGGCGACAAGTATCAGCGCGACTACCCCGCCGCCTGCCAGCCCCAGTGCCGCGAAGCTCTTCAGCCGCTTCCTCACGCCCCCGGCGGCAATCATCCTCACAGCGCTGAAGACCAGCGCCAAGGACAGGAGAGGGATCAGGTTCTGCGCGCCGTAGCCGGGGTTCACTATGACGACCAGGGCTATGGCTGCAGCTACGAGGCCGAGGACGACTTCGACAACCCTGAACCAGTAAGGGTAAGACCATCCCTGCCTTTCTGAAGTCTGGCCCTCGCCGGTCACGTCCCTCCGTGTCTGGCTCAATCCAGATTAAGTTTGATGGTGAAAGTGGTCCCAGGAGGTTTAGTGGGCCCGGCCGGATTTGAACTGGCGACCATTCCCGCCAGCCGAGGCTGGTACCGGTGTCTCCGGTTCGACCGTATGAGCCGGTTGCTATGGTCGGTTCCTCTAACCGAACTCCCCACCTAATAGGGTTCTGAGCTACGGGCCCACCATTCGGCGGCTCCCAACATGCAGCATTTAACCAAACCTACAGAGTAGAATCACTAACTGGTTCTGGTAACTTGGACTGACAGGGAGGGCGCTGTTAACTGGACTGACACAGGTTCCTAACGCACAGGTTGGGAGATTGGCACTCCTGCGTCCCTGCACCAATCCACGAACAGTGTCGCATCTTGGTCGTTCTGGAACTTGATCCGAAATCCCCTGATGTAGCTGTTCACGGATACGACCAGCCCAACACGGATGGCTCGAAGTGGCTTGACGTAAGTTGCCCGAAAATTCCTTGACCCCCTGACCCCTTTCCCACGATAGAATACGTGCCCTCTTTCAAAAGATATTTCGCATTGTAAAGGGTGGAAGAGGAAATAGTAAAACGCGAGGGCGAGAAGTAGAATGAGAGCTACGGGGATTCCTATTGTGATGCCCCATCCGTATTCTGCAGGTAAGAGGGCATAAACCCCTGTCGCTGTAGCGAATCCCAAAACAAGGAAAATCAAGTAATACCAAGACATCCAAACGTAACGCAGTTCTGCAGGTAGCCACACGCCCTGCGTGGGCATGAATCGCGACCTACTGGCCTCGAGGTTTAAGCTTTGGCCCCTTGGCGTTTTGAATAGAACTTTACATCCCGTGAGGATGCCCCCCGGCGCATGAGATACAGGGTGATCGCAATCGCGCTTGTAGCGCTTGTCGTTGTTGCTGTGCTCTTCGCTTACTATTTCCTCTATCTCTCCTACCCCTCCCAAGTCGAGGTGACGGGCGACGTCAACGTTGCGAATTTGAACTACGTCGCCTACTACATGGTGATTCCCGGCACAGACTTCTATGGATACACACCGAATGAGAACTTCGGTT
>Ga0187812_1000638_pt1 | contig 12290 bp, 13 predicted proteins | sample NC_S_2_FD_130582 | JGI IMG/M metagenome (GOLD analysis project Ga0187812, IMG submission 130582) | Wetland sediment microbial communities from Neuse River Estuary, North Carolina, USA - ASW-S_2 | ecosystem: Environmental > Aquatic > Freshwater > Wetlands > Sediment | place: USA: North Carolina... | reverse complement strand
GAGAGGGCGCAGATGGCGGCTCAGGTGAGCGGGGTCCTGAAGTACCCGGAAGGGGCCTCAAGGATCAGGCCGCTGACCAAGGTCGTGGCCGAAGTGGACAAGAAGCTAAAAGAGATGGAGGAGGAAAGGGCGGTTCTGCTCTATCTCAGGAGCCTTGCGCTTCGAGAAGCGGCCAAGATAACCACATCCCTCCCTAGCGAGGACAGGAGGAAGGTTGTCAGATACCTAATGAGAGAGCAGGGAGACGGAATCGGAAGCATGAGCGCTTCCCTCGGTCTTCAGAAACAGGTAGTCGGCGAAATTCTGGAAGAGATAGAAAAAGAGCTAGTCGAATCGGACTAAAAAGGGAAAAGAGGAGCAGAGCTCCTCTACAGACCTATGTTAGGAAAGCTAGCCTGTGGAACGCCAAGCTGGCCCTGGAGGGTTCTGATTCGGGTCGCGTATTCCTTCATCCGGGCGTTGTCGCCCTGGACCTTCGCGATCCGGTACCCCTTCCATGCCTTGCGGAGGGCTCCCCAGACTTGTCCCTTCTGATATTCTGGCATTTGTCTTTGGACCTCTGAGCTTTCATTGGCTGGAGGGTATTTTGCGAGGGGAGTCTATTCAAGTTGAGCCGCTTATCAACGCCGGCTACCCGAGGATTGGGCCTCAGACCAGGGATCTGAGGAGCAGCCAGATGTTGCTCGGGTGTTCGGTGATCCTACGCTTGGAATAAGCATACCACCTGTCCCCGTAGGGGAGGTATTCCGAGACCTTGTACCCCGACTTCACCAATTCTTCCTTCATCTCGTCCCTTATCCCCTTCAACAGCTCGAAGCGGAAGTCGACATGATTCGACTCGTCAAGTTCCTTCGCCTTGTCGATCAGGGCAGAATCGTGCGTCCCCACGGCGAAACCCTCGCTCCGCTCGAAGAGAGTTCCAAGGAGCTTGGCGAAGTTCTCGCTCACCTCCTTCCTCGTGGTGAAGACGAAATCACTGCTCTCCCGGTACGCCCCTTTGACAAGGCGGACAGTTCCGCCGGCGTCGAGGATCCTCTTCAGGTCCGATTCACTTCTGCGGGCGTAGGACTGGAGGGCGACCCCGGTGCGGGCATGCTTCTCGTGGATTGCGAGGTAGATCTTGATCGTCTGCTCGGCGAATGCAGATCCTTCCATGTCTATCCAGAGCAGCTGGTTGAGTCTCTCTGCGTTGATCGTAATCTTCTCCAAGCGTGCCTGCATCTCAGACTCATCGGCCCCCAGCCCGAGCTGAGTGAGCTTCACCGATACGAACCCGTTGATGCCGTTGTCGGAGATCGCCTGCTGAAGTCTCAGGTACTCTGATGTGTGGGCATCTGCTTCTGCGGGATCCTTGATTTCCTCCCCGAGGAAGTTCACTAGGACTCCGATCCCCTTCGAGTTGGCCTTCTTCGCGTCTTCGATGGCTGAATCCATGTTTACCCCGGATATCCATCGCTTCGCAATCGGCAGGACAAAAGTCTCTTTCAGTCCCAAGTCAGGTCAGCTCGCGTCCAAGAAGACTCCATATTAATCGTGCATCCGAATGTCAAAGGCGGGAATGAAGTCGATCTATTCGAAGCGGGTCAAGACGCTCAAGGAGGAGCTCGCAGAGGCCGGGCTGAGGGGAGCAATAATCGTCCCGGGGCCGAATATGCTATACTTCACAGGAGTGAACTCGCTGCTCCTCGAAAGGCCGTTCATGCTGCTGGTCCCTGCCGACGGTGAGCCTCATCTAGTCAGCCCCGCCTTCGAAGCTGGCCCCTACGAGGCGGGGTCACTTCCGATGGAGATCCACCCCTGGACCGACTCCCAGGGGTCTGACGGCGCCATTGCGAAGGCCGCCAAGGGAGCAGGCATGAAGGGCAGATGGGGAGCAGAGGGCAGAGTCCCCTACCTGTATCTGGACAGGCTGATGAAACAGGCATCACCGAAGCTGAGGAGCGCAGAGCCAATTCTGCAGGGGATGCGAGAGGTCAAGGACGAAGAAGAAGTGAAGCTTCTCAGGAGGGCGGCCATCATACTCAGCCGAGCCTTTCAGGAGTTCCCAGGCTTGCTAAAGGAAGGGCTCACGGAGCTCGAGGTAGCAAAGGCCGCGGTCGACCTGATCTATGCGAAGGGAGCGACTCATGTGGACGACATGCTTGTGCAGTCTGGTGCAAGGGCCGCTGACCCCCACGGCCTTCCTTCAGCAAAGAAGATAGAGAGAGGGGATAGTATCATCATGGACGTAGGAGCCACATTTGAGGGGTACTTTGCGGACATCACCCGGGCGTTCTGCATAGGCCAGTCACCTGAGATGGAGAAGGTGTACCACCAGGTGCTGCTGGCCAACACGTCCGGTATCAGCGAAGCGGCGAAGGGAGTGCGGGTGGGGGAGGTGGACGCTGCGGCCAGGGACGTCCTTAGGAAGGCAGGCATGAGCAAATACTTCACACACAGGACCGGTCACGGCCTCGGGCTGGAGATCCACGAGGCTCCCTACATTGTCGAAGGGGGCAGGGAGAAGCTGGAGTCGAACATGTGCTTCACCGTCGAGCCCGGAGTATACGTCAGGGGCAAGCTCGGGGTCAGAATAGAGGACGATGTGCTAATCGAGGGGAGGAGAGGAGTTGCAATAACCGACACTCCGAAGGAGTTCGGCTGGTGGAGGTAGCTACTTCGTCTTCGAGAACTGGGACACCATCGTGTTGGTGTCCTGGACGTGCTTGATCTTCTCTATCTTCTCTAGGACGAGTCTGTATACCTTCTCGTCGCTCCCTATGGCAACCTCTTTCTTCGAGCTTACTACTGCGAGGATGTCATAGTTTCCGGGAACGATGTGGACTTCACTGACCTCCGTGATCTTCATGAGGCTATCGACCACTTCTTCTTCGTGCCCGGGCGTGACCTTAATCAGAATGAATGCTTTTTGAAATACAGCCAACTCTGACTGGGCGCGAATAACTGCTTTTAAAAAGTCTTGCACCTTGAAACGACTACTTTGAAGAACAACGAGGTGGCTGAACTCTTGGACAGGCTGGGGGAACTCGTCGAAGCGAACGGGGAGGACAGGTTCAAGGTCATCGCCTACCGCCGCGCGGCCACAAGCATCAGGAACATGAATGAAGATGTCGAGCAGGTGTGGAGGGAGAATAGGCTCCAGGAAATCAAGTATGTCGGAGAAGGGATAGCGAAGAAGATCGATGAGTACCTGAGGACTGGGAAGCTCCAGCTCCTGGAGAGGCTGAGGGAGAAGACCCCAGCAGGGGTGCCCCTGCTCATGAAGGTACAGGGGGTCGGACCCAGGACCGCCTATCACCTGTCACACGATCTGGGGATATCAAGCGTGGAGGAACTGAAGAGGGCACTCAAACGAGGGATGCTGGACTCGGAGTTCGGGCCTACTGTGAGGGAGTCCTTCCGCGTGGGGATAGAGAGGCTGCAGAGCTTCGAAAAGAGGATGCTCCTTCCCGAGGCCGAAGGGAACTTCCAGAAAATGGCATCTTACTTCGGTGCCTTGGGCATCGAGGTCGGCATGGCTGGGAGCCTGAGGAGGGGAAAGAGCACGGTCGGCGACCTGGACCTGCTCTCTACCGACAAGAGGGTCATCGACGCGATAAGAGGTTGCCCCGGGGTGGCACAGGTTCTTGAGAGCGGGCCTCGCAGGACAAGCGTCAAGCTCAAAGACGGCGTGCAGGTCGACGTCAGGCTATTCGGCGAAGAGGAGTACGGAGCCGCTCTAGTCTACTTCACCGGCTCTAAGGACCACAACATCGCGCTGAGGAACCTGGCCATTGACAGAGGGTGGAAGCTGAACGAATACGGGCTCTTCAACAGGGCGGGGAAGAGGCTCGCAGGGAGGACCGAGGGAGAGGTGTACGAGAGGCTGGGATTGGAGTACGTGCCTCCCGAGTTGAGGGAGAACAGGGGGGAGGTCGAGGCAGCCAAGAATGGGAGGCTCCCGAACCTAGTCAGGTTCGACGACATCAAGGGAGACCTGCAGATGCACAGCACCTGGAGCGACGGATCCGCGACCCTGGAGGAGATGGCAAGGGGAGCGAAAGAAAGAGGGTACGAATACATCGCCATTACGGACCACTCGGTTTCAGTTAGGGTGGCGAATGGCCTCTCCGAGGAGCGGTTCAGGAGGCAGTGGAAGGAAGTTGAGGAGCTGAACGACGAACTTTCGCCCTTCAGGATTCTAAAGGCGGTAGAACTCGAGATCAAGAGCGACGGGTCCCTGGATTTCGAGAGGAAGTTCCTGGACGAGTTTGACTTGGTGGGCGCGTCGCTGCATCAGAACTTCAAGCAGGGCGCCGAGAAGCTTACCGAGAGAGCGGTCAAGGCGCTGTCGCATCCGTCGGTCAATTTCCTCTGCCATCCCACCAACCGGCTGATCGGGAGGAGGGAAGGGAACCCACTCGACCTAGCAAAGGTGATACGGACAGCAAAGGAGAACGGGAAGATGCTGGAAGTAGACGGGGAACCGGATAGACTGGACTTGGACGAGGTCTGGGCCAAGAGGGCCATGGAGGAAGGGGTGCCCATCGTCATCGACTCCGACGCCCATGCAGTTGGCGAGCTTGACAACATCGCCTACGGGGTCACGATGGCAAGGAGAGGGTGGCTGGAGGCGAAGCATGTTATGAATACGAGGAGCCTGAAATCGTTCCTCAACTCGGTCTCCTGATTTTGACCGAATGGCGATCAACCAGGAATCTAATAGTTTCACAGACGACTCTGGCTAACGTCAACTCAATCTTGGGCTCGCATATTAACTCGACAGCAACCGCAATTCAAACCCACGTAAATGTTCGAACCCAATTCTAGATCAGATTCTGATGACGGTTTCAGTCACGATATCATTCTCCCAAGCTTGGTTCCGTCGGCATTCGTCGAGTTGTATTCGAGGGGTGCTAGTCTTGCGAGCATTTCGTCCATGACCGGTTTTCCAAGAGAAAGAATCAGATTTCTACTGCACACTGTCGGAGTTCAAATGAGGCATGTTCACCAAATCTATCATGCGCCAATCATGGAACTAAATCATGACTCCGCACTCCTGCTAGGTCTGCACGCTGGTGATGGGTATCTTTCGAATACTTGGGGAATCGCAATTGGTCTTAGAGACAAGCTGATGGGCGGACGAGTCGCGGAATTGGCGAAAACCGTCTTGGGTGTCGAACCCGGAATCTGCTACCAAAGTGACAAATGTTTCTTGGTAAGGTCAGGAAAGCGCCAGGTGTTCGAGTTCTTTGAGAGTTATGGATTCGCTAGGGGGAAGAAAGCTACAACTGTGGTTGTGCCACCCTCGGTGGCTTCGAGCAAGGACAACCAAGTTATTGCGGGGGTCCTAAAGGGAGCGTTCAGTGCTGACGGTTGTTTTTCATTTAGAGGAGCATGGGGGCAGTGTAGGTTCGTTGTGTCCAGCGTCAAGTTCCGTGATGGATTCGTCGAATTGGCGGAGAAACTTGGATTCAAGTTCAATTCGTATACTTATCCTCATCGCACCGGCCACAACAAAGTACCCCTCAACACGGCGTACTCGGGAAATCGAGACGATGTCATCCGCTGGATGGAGACCGTTGGATCAATCTGCGACACACATCAGGAGCGCTACCACGAATGGAGGTCGAAATGCTTTTGATGATAGTCCCAGCCCGAGACCCCGCGGGGGTTGCAGAGCCTGGTCAAATATGCCGTGAGCATTGGACGCGTGGGACTTAAGTGGCAATACCAAGAAATCCCATCCCTTAGGGGTTCGTGGGTTCGAATCCCACCCCCCGCACTTCTTCCTGGGCGGAGAGCGCCTGCTGTCCTAATCCTCCCTGGACGGCTCCCATAGCGATGGTCTGAAGATTCGGTTATCTCTGCTGTTTGCGTCGAACCAGCAACCTTATTCAGATTCAAGCCATGCAGCAAGTGTGCAGACAGTAATCGACGCCCACATCCACCTTTCGGAACGTCGAGATGATGCGTTGCTACGGTATGCGGAGCTAAACGGACTGAGTTATACCCTGGAAGAACTCCTCGGCCTAATGCGGAGCCACCATGTGGAACGCGGACTTCTGCTCAGTCCTCCCCTGAGGGGTCGGGACCCCCTCCCAAACGAGGAAATCATCAGCCTCTGTCGAAGGAGCGGGGGGGTGCTCTCGCCGGTGGTCACTGTGGAACCCACCAAGAAAAAGGTGGCTGCAGCCATCAAGATTGCAGAAGAGAACAGGAAAGATGTGAAGGCTTTCAAGATTAGGCTCGGTTACGTCAAGGCGTCAACAGATAGCCCCGTGTTCAGGGGCCTGTACGACTATGCGGAGGCAGAACACCTTCCGGTGCTCTTTCACACCGGGGACACGGCATCCAGTGACGGCGACCTGGCCCTATCACACCCGCTCACTCTGGACCGCCTGGCCAACGAACGGGAAGGGCTCACCATCGTCCTCTGCCATTTCGGCAACCCCTGGTTCGAAGAAGTCGCCGAGCTCATCTACAAGCACCCAAAGGTCTACACTGACATCTCCGGCCTGACTACTGGCGGTGGCGCATACGCTCGGAAGTTCGAAGAGTGGCTTGCCAAGAAGATTAGCGAAGCTATCTACTTTGCCGGCGGAGCAGAGAAGATAATATTCGGGACAGACTACCCGGTCACAAAGTATTCCGATGCGCTGAATCTAGTTAGGGCATTGGACGTGGACGAGGCTGACAAACAAATGATACTGTGGCGCAACGCCCGGGAGGTGTTCGGAATGTGACAGCGGAGGAAGGGATCGAGATTGTGGACGTGCCCCGCGAGGAGAGGATAAACCTAGAACCAATCCTTCAGGAGAGCTTCGAAGGGTTGTACCTTTGGCATTCCAAGCGAACCTTGCAAGATGTGGACATCGTCAGGGCCGCGATCTTGTCAGGAGCGCCGGTGGGGCTCATAATGCTGAAGACGTTGGAGCAAGGTGTGGGGTATGTCTTCTATGTAGCCGTGGCCAGGGCACACAGAGGCATGGGAGTGGCGCGGTTGCTGTTGAGAGACTCAGTCAACCGCTTTAGGGCCGCAGGCATAGCAGAGGCGTTCGCCAGCGTGGAGGAGGACAATGCACCATCCGAGAAGCTTTTCCAGGAGGAAGGGTTCACCAGGACCAGTCTCGTCGAAGTCTCCAGGAGGCACGGACCTGTCCATGCGCTCAATATGTATCGGGTAATGGTCGTTGTCCCGGGGGAAATCCTGCTGCACAGGATGCTCCTGTGAGCTAGTTGGAATTATCGCGCCAGGCTCAGTGGGTTCATTTCGCGGCCGGATTCGACCCCAGCAGCCGCGAAACGTGCTCCTGGAAACCCTTGTCGAACATCCCTGTAGTAGATGCATGGAGGGTGGCGAAATGGGGGTGCCTGGAGAGGGCTTTCAGCCATGTATTCCATTGCTCCCAGGCCTCCTCGTTAATCCATCCCTTCTTGTAGAGCTCGAAGGCCTCCTCGATTATGCCGTACGATATCATGAGCCGCCGAACGGTGGCCAGGTCGCTTTTCTCCACCTTTGCGGTTTGTGACAGGAGCCGGGCAATCAGCATGTCGTCCGCGCCCTGGCTCGACATTATGAAGTCGTTATATCTCCCGAGAAGGTTCTGGTACGAGGACTCCCTGATTGCCCTCTCTTGACTGCGAAACTGGAAAATGAAAACAAGCAGCGTGAGAGTAATCACGGTCGTCTGCACGAACGTCGCCAGGAGCGTTAGCGTCGTCGCATCTACCAAGAAGGACGCTCCACTCACCGCCCGGGAATATCACCCTTTCCTACAGTCCTCACCAACGCTTGAACCCCCATTCAAATGTGATTATCTCGCACAGTGACCAAGACCCGGCAAACACGCGGAATGAATTCGAGAATGACCTAGAGCGTCCGGCGTTGAGAGATTAGGCTCCTCTCGATACCCAAGACGGAGGATATTGTGGAGCTACCTCTTGGTAGCGCGCCTGCCAGTTCGGGAGAGGTCGATGGGCAAGCTGTGATTCCAATCTGTCGATGAAGGCATGGGTCCCTGGCGCGAAACCAAGGGCTGTCAGGCGGTTGAGGCCCCTGTGTTCGAGATGAAGGATCGTCCCTTTACCGTCCCGACGGAGTTCCCACCTTATGATGGCATCTTCACCAGACTTCAGTTCCTCGCGCGGAGCTACTTTCCACTCGTGCTCGAAGACCTTTGGTGGGTCCCAGGTCAGTATCCGGCCTGTCACATGCAGCCGTGAAGGACCGGAGACGAAGTCGATGTTGCCTCCCTGGCGCCCATCGATGGTGGCCCTGGTCATGTACCAATTTGTCAGCTCTGACGGGTCGGTTAGAGCCTTCCAAACAGCCTCCGGAGGGTGAGTCAGCCTTCTGCGGAATACCAGGGTTGCCTTGGTCCCCTCCATTACAACCGCTCCTGTCGGACCGAACTCGTCACGGGGCTTCAAAGCTTCGCCTTCGTCGACCTTGTGACGCCCCGGATCTCCCTAGCTGGGATGACAGCGAATCGAGGCGTCCTGACCAGAATTCCCGGTATCTGGAAACCCATGTGTCTACCTCGCGGAGCCTTGACGGCTCGAGCGAATAGATGCGTTGCTGAGCATGGGGCAGTGCCCTGACCAGACCCGCCTCTCTGAGGACCCTCAAGTGCCGGGAGATGGCTGGCTGAGGAAGTTCGGGGAACTCCGCGCACAGCTCGCCGGCGGGTCTGTCGCCAATCCTCAGCAGGTCCAGAATCTTGCGGCGCTCTGGGTTAGAAAGAGCCGCGAACACAACGTTGCCGCGCGGCTTGGCCTGTGGCACTTCGCCTACGACCAGGCCTTGGCTGAGGGGAGCTGATTAATCGAGAAGAGGTTCCCGTCTGGGTCCGAGAAGGTCGCAGAGACCCCCCATGCGTGTTCCTCGGGCTGTGCCTGCTTGAACTCCACCCCTCGGGAATTGAGCTCCGCAAACGTCTTCCGGCAATCATCGACGCGCATCACTATGGGAGGATTGACCCCTGGCTTCCACTGGCTCGACCAGCGGTTCGGATCCTGCGTACCTGCTTGGAAGAAGGCGAGTTCAAGGTCCTGACCCTTGGGCCCCACGGTGACCCACCTATAGCCTCCAGGTGGGGTGAAGTCGGTCTTTTTCTCGAAACCTACCTTCATTGTGTAGAATTCCAAAGCCTTCGTCTGGTCCGCCACAACCAGAGTGAACTGGGTTATCCTCATGCTCATGGAGATGGGTATAACAATCTAGGTATATAACATTGTTGATAATCAGAGGATTCGGAGGAACCCCTGGACTCGGGAGATTCCTGACTTACTGTTGAGGCTATGCCTTCGCTTCCCCTACTCCCATCAGGTGGCCGCCAAAGCCGATGGACCAAAGGAGGACCGGATAGACGACCATCCTTTCCATCCCGCCAGGGCCAAGGCCGAGATAATCTCCACCAATGTAGAGTACCAGAGCTATTAGAGTCGCGAGGCCCAGGATGATTGAGAAGTAGAGCATGGGTTTCTTCTGTAACCTGGCTGTAACCAAAGCTGCGAGCCCGGCGAACAGGAAGACAATCAGGGAGAATATGCTATGCCAGATTCCTGTCGTTTCGGGGAAGAGGCCCACACCCAGTGCCCCTACCCCCGCGAGCGCAATCATTATGGTAGCAGGCTTCCAGTGATATGCCCGCTGGAGGAAGTAGGCCCCCACGAGTATCATGAGGCCGAGAAGGGCGATGGACGTGTCGAATAGATATCCCGATGGGACGGCAGTGCAGTTGGTGCGGCAGTTTGCTCCAAGGTCGCTTACGTAATTGTTGGCCACGCTGTACACATAGCCAGTAGTGTTCCCTGACCCTGAAGTGTTCAGCGGACCGTTGGTGGTGTAGTAGATTTCTGACAGAATCAGGCAGAGCCCGAATTGGACCGCCCCAACGAAAATGGCGATACCCGCTTTCGCAGCATTTGAAAGCGCCATTGCGGGGTGCGTATACGGGTCATGCTAAAAGTGTGAGCCCTATCCGACGGTCGCTTTGCAGTCAGAACCGTCATATCGACTTCAACATCCAAGGATCGCTGATGTTCTAGACCCTGTTTGTTGGCAACGATGGAGGCACTTGAGACCTTTTTATCGCCCCGCAATTCCGCAGCCAACGTGGACTTCCTTACCGAGGCCAAGCGGATTGAGCCCGAGATGATCAAGACTAGAAGGGCCCTTCACCAGCAGCCGGAGTTGGCCTACCACGAGGAAGCGACGTCTAGGTTGGTAGCTGAAAGGCTGACATCCCTGGACATCCAGATAAAGACGGGAGTGGGCGGGACAGGTGTCCTGGGGACCCTCAATGGGTCTAGGAAGGGGAGTGTAGTGGCCCTCAGGGCCGACATGGATGGCCTCCCAGTCCAAGAAATGTCCGATGTAAAGTTCAGGTCGAAGAAGGACGGCGTGATGCACGCGTGCGGGCACGACACCCACGTTGCGATGCTGCTAGGTGCGGCAAGGATTCTGTCGGAGAACAGGGAAAATCTTTGCGGGACGGTGAAGTTCCTCTTCCAGCCCGCAGAGGAACATGGCGGCAGGGGGGGAGCGATGCCCATGATAGAGGATGGTGCGATGGAGGACCCCAAGGTGGACTACGTCTTCGGACTCCACATCGAGTCCACCCGGAAGTCGGGAGAGTTCGGGGTCAAGGAGGGGGCAATCGCGGCGGCTCCGGACACTTTCAAGGTCAGGATAGTCGGGAAGGGAGGTCATGGTTCGGCCCCCCATGAGACCGTGGATCCGATATACGTCGCCGCCCATGTGATTCTAGCGCTTCAGGGGGTCTCCGCAAGGATGATTGACCCGGTGCAACCCTTCGTGATAACAGTGGGCGCGGTACACTCAGGCACCAAGGAGAACATCATCCCTGACATTGCAACCCTGGATGGAACGATTAGGACCCTAGATGAACAAACAAGGAAGGTAGCCAAGAAGAGGGTAGAGGAGGTGGCGAAGGGGGTTTGCAGGGGCTTTGGTGCGACAGCAGAGGTGGAGTTTGAGAAGTATGCCTACCCCGTGACCGTCAACGACCCCAAGACCACTGAAAGGGTCATCAGGGTTCTGAAGAGGGTGCCCGGGACGAAGGTCAGGAAGGTTGAGGCGATCCTCGGCGGAGAGGACTTCTCAAGGTTTCTGCAGAAGGCGCCCGGGACGTTCTACTTTCTAGGAACACGCAACCCCGCGAAGGGGTGCGTCTACCCCAACCACAGCTCCAGGTTCAAGGTGGACGAGGACGTGCTGAAGTTCGGCGCCGCTTCGCTGGCCATGCTGGCATTCGAGTTCGGAAACCCGAAGGAACCTGCGTAGGAGATTCGCTGTGTACGCCACCAAGGTCTCAGAACGGGTCTACCTGTTGGACACCTACGCCCTTGGACAGCCCGGGACGGTTGGCGCCTACTTGGTTAAGGGGCCTAAGCCGGCGCTTGTGGACTGCGGGTATGCCACATCTTACGATAACGTCCTCAAGGGACTGGCTGAGGCAGGGGTGATGCCCTCGGATGTGCGGTATCTCATTCCGACGCACGTACACCTCGACCACGCAGGAGCCGCAGGACGCCTCCTCAAGGAAATGCCGAACGCCGAGGTGATAGCGCACGAGCGCGGAGTCCCGCACCTCGTCAATCCCACCAGGCTGATAGAAAGTTCGACGAAGGTCTTCGGGGAGATGATAATGGGGCTCTACGGCGCGCCCGAACCAATTTCAGCGGAGAGGATTACGCCTGTGGGGAAGGAGGCTCACCTTGACCTGGGGGACGGGCTCAGCATGACGATTATGCATACGCCAGGGCATGCCCCCCACCAGATTTCCATAGTTCTAGACCAGACGAAGGCGATGCTGACGGCGGACGCAGTCGGGATTGTCTACCCTGGGATGAAGGCGCTGATTCCCACGACCCCCCCTCCAAGCTTCAATCCGATGGAGCTGGTGGCGACCATCGCCTCCATCAGGCAGACCAAGCCGGATGAGCTTCTTGTTCCGCACTTCGGCACCAGGAAGGACGCCGACTGGGTTTTCGACAGGACTACCGAGTTGGTGGAGCAGTGGGTGGAACAGGTCAAGGCGCTCTGGAAGAGAAAGACGTCCCTCGATGAGGCATCGGAAGTCATGGAAGGGGAAGTAGCCAAGGACGCCGGGACAGACGACCTCCCGATCTACGCCAAGGTGTCCGTAAGGACGTCCGTAATGGGCATAATGCACTACCTCGACAAGAACTTTTGAATCAGTCCCTGGCCCCTTCCTGTTCATGCCTCTTGTCTACGCCTGCATCGCCCCCCATGGCGGGGAGGTGGTGCCCGAACTGGCAGG
>Ga0187812_1000636_pt1 | contig 12306 bp, 8 predicted proteins | sample NC_S_2_FD_130582 | JGI IMG/M metagenome (GOLD analysis project Ga0187812, IMG submission 130582) | Wetland sediment microbial communities from Neuse River Estuary, North Carolina, USA - ASW-S_2 | ecosystem: Environmental > Aquatic > Freshwater > Wetlands > Sediment | place: USA: North Carolina... | reverse complement strand
TAGTCGGTGCTCGCGCCGATGACCAGCACGACCAGGATGCCGCCGCTTTGCCCGTTGACGGTCAGGTTGGCGTGCTGGGTGAGCAGGTAGATGACCGCCTCGGCGACGGCCAGGGCCACGCCCACCGAGATGATCGGGAGCAACCAGAGCACCGGGCTCCGGTAGGTCAGCAGCAAGAGCACGATGACCACGCCCAGGGCCGAGTACAGCAGCGTGGAGTCGATGCCCTTGAAGATCTTGAGCTCGTCGTTCGCACTGGCGGCCGGGCCGCCGACGTAGACGCTCAGGCCGTTTGCGCCCCTGGTCGCGGTGTTCTGGACCGTGGAGATGAAGCCACTCAGATCGCTGTTGTAGCCGAGGTCCGAGCCGACGTCGGTCACGATCGCCTTGTGGTCGGCGGAAACCACCGGCGGGGCCACCCGCCCGTCCACGACGGGCAGCGACGCGAAGTACCGGGCGTCCGCGTCCGCCTTGGCCAGGTCGGCCACGGTGATCCCGCTGTCGCGTACGTAGACCACCAGGGCCGGGTTGTAGTTCTTCGACTGGAAGATGGCCTGCTCGTTCAGTTCCTGGGTCGACTCGGCCGACGCGGGCAGGTACGACGACGCGTCGTTCTTCTCCGCGCCCTGCAGCTTGCCCGCCAGCGATCCGGTGACCGCGACGATGATGAGCCAGAACGCCACCACCAGGTACTTGGACCGCCGGCCGCAGATGACGGCGATCAGCCGGTCCCAGCGCCCCCGTCCTCCCGGCCCGCCTGGGCCCCGGGAGCCGGCCCTCCGGGACTCCGGCTCCGCCAGGTCCGCAGCCCTGGCCTGGTTCATCCCGGTGTCCCCGCCCCGTGCGGGGACACCGGGATCTGGCGTGTTACGGGGCGCCCCCGTGGTCCCGTGCGCCACGTCGTCCTCCTGACGCGATGAAGACTCTCACATTGTGTTTTCAGCAATTACGATGTATCGCGTTTGGGCCTGCTGTCAAGCTATATCTCAAAGTGTCTCACGGCAGATTTCGGGTGCCTCACTCGGCTCCCGCTCAGACGGGCGCCGTACCGGCCGCGATCCCATCCGGGACCAGCTGCCTGAGAGCAGGGCCGGGGACCGCTGGCGAAGTTCGGGCTTACGGGGAGGTGAGCTGACCGGTGAGCGCGGCCCGCCCGGGCTTATAGCAGGGTGAGCTGCTCAACCAGGGCGCGCGGGCCGGCCTCAGAGGAGGGATCCGTAGGCGCCTCGGTGCGCCGCGGGGCCGGGATGACCCGCGGGGGCTGTCGCCCGGGCTTCGGCCGGCCGACCGCGTACTTGTCCGCGAGCTCGCGCACCTGGCCGGCGATTCTGGCCTGGTAGGCCTTCGGGGCGTAGGAGCTTGTGCCGTACAGCTCGAGGTACCGGCCGACCAGGCCGGGGTGCCGGGCCCGCAGCCAGGCGAAGTACCACTCACGCGTCCCCGGGCGCAGGTGGAGCACGATGGGTGTCACCGACGTGGCACCGGTCGCGGCGATCTGGCTGACGGCCGCCTCGAGCTGGGCGGGGGAGTCGGACAGGAACGGGATCACCGGCCCCATGAGCACCCCGCAGCGGAGCCCCCGCTCGTTCAGGGCCGCGCACGCCTCGAGCCTGCGGGCCGGGGCGGGCGTGCCGGGCTCGACCGATCGCCATAGCTCTTTGTCGACAGACCCGACCGACACGTTGAGCCCCACGTCCGTGACCTCGGCGGCCTCCGCGAGCAGGTCGATGTCGCGCAGGATCAGCGTGCCCTTGGTCAGGATGGAGAACGGGTTGGCCGCGTCCTTGAGCGCGCTGATGATCCCGGGCATGAGCCGGTAGCGCCCCTCGGCCCGCTGGTAGCAGTCCACGTTCGTGCCCATGGCGATGTGCTCGCCCGGCCAGCTAGGCGAGGCCATCTTCTTGCGCACCAGCTCGGGCGCGTTCACCTTGACGACCACCTTGGTGTCAAAGTCCGCTCCCGCGTCGAGGTCCAGGTAGGTGTGCGAGTTCCGGGCGTAGCAGTTGTGGCTCACTACCCCGTTGGCGATGAAGTCGCCCGTCCCGGTCGTGATGTCGTACATCGGCAGGTCCAGCCCGAGCGGCTCGATCGCCGCTACGCGGAGCTTGGCGTCGCTCTTGAGCGCCACGCCGTCGATCGAACGCTTCCGCGTGATGGCAGGATCCACGGTGTGGAAGAACCGCAGCGCCTCCCTGAGCCCGTGGCGCACCCGGACGTAAGTGAGTCCGTTGGAATGGTTCGTCCGGTCGAATGCGACGTCGAAGTCGAACGCTTCCAACGAGGAGACCGTCCAGCCGATGATCTCTGGATCCGTGTTTGAGATCCGCAGTATGCCGCGGCTGAAGCTACCCTCAGCGTCGAAGATGCCGGCCAGGAAGCCCTTACGCCAGTCCGGAGTCGGATTCTGCGGCCAGCAGATCAACCGTTGGATCGTGCGGACCTTATCGCGACCGCTCGCGCGGATTGCCATCATCCGGCGGCGCGCGGCCGACTCCTCGGCAAAAGTGAACTCTCGACATCCGATGCCCGCGGCGGCGAGGTAGCCAGCTGTCCTATCCAGTCCTTCCTGGTCAATAAGCGCCAGCCGGAACGCGTAGCTCTGGCCTGGCACGTTGTCGGGCTGAGGGTATGGCTTGTCCCCTTGAATAGTCCCGTCGCCGCGGATCATGCCGCACAGGTAACCGCGCCGGTATGCAGGAGTGTCCTTTGGCGGCTCGGCGAAGCCACCGATCCCCATTAGCTTGTTGTTGATGGTCAGGAACGGACGCTGCAGTGGGCCTCCGCACTCAGTGCCGATCACGTGCTTCCAGCCACGCTGTGTCAGGAAGCGGTGATCACCGCTGCATATGAGCTGCGTGCCGTCCTCCAGCACAACGCGATATCCAGGCTTCACCGTGGACCAGTGCGCTAGGACCGTGGTAAGCGCATAGTGGTGGTAGTAGCCGCGCTTCGCCGTACCGTAGATCTGGTCGCCGATCCGGACGTCCGCTAGAGGTTTCGTTCGTCCGTCTGCCATCAGGATCGGCGTATCCCCTTGTATACAATATGCACATGCATGTTGGCAGCCCCTGTACGGGTTGATCGTCCACTGGAAGGGCATGCGGGACGCTTCGGGGACGCGGTTGACGATGGACTTGGCCTGGACCTCGAAGAAGGTCATGCCGCGGAAGCCCGGCGTGTCGAACGTGCGGGCGACCGCTCCGCGCTCGATGAGCGGCAGCGCCACGTCCCGGCGTGCGGCGGGGAACAGGGTGTCGCCATCGGCCGCATCGGACTCGTCGGCGGCCTGGTCATCCAGTCGCAGGTTGTCCCAGCGCATACCGCTCACCATAGAACGGTTTTTCGATCCCGACAAGCTTGACACGCTGCCCGTCGTCACGAATATTTATCTCTACGGCTTCCTGGACGGGATCATGCCCGGCAAAAAAACAGCAGGAGTACAAAGCCGGAACGATTGGATAAAGACCCGCTCCTGAGAGATAGTGAGAGGGTAACGGCCCGGTGCGAGGCGGAGGTGGCGGATGGCGCTGTCGCAGGACGAGCAGCGCGTTCTGGCGGAAATCGAGCGGCGCCTGGCCGCCGAGGATCCCCGGCTCGCGTCCTCCCTCGCGACGTTCCGGCGGCCGAGTCCGGCCGCGCTGCTGCGCTCACCCCGGGCCCGCATCGTCGGCACGGTGTTCTCCGTACTGCTGGTGGCGGGGGTCTCGCTGATGTTCTACGCGATGAGCCCGTTCCGCGTCCACCACGGGCCGCGCCCGGTGCCCACTGCAGCTTCCCAGGGCCGGGCCACCATCGCGACCACGAGCAGCGCCATTCCGCTTCAGACCACCCAGCAGGCTCCCAGCGCCACCGGGGGGATCCCGGTCCATACCGCCACGGGCACCCCTAACTCCGCCGCGCCCTCGTCAAGCGCGAGCGCCGCCAGGGCACACGGCACCGCGACGAGTCAGGCCACGGGGCGTTCTACGCCGGCCGTGGGCGGGCCGTAACCGGGCGGATAGTACTGCGGCACATCGTAACGGCGCGGCTCAAGGGCGCGCTCACTGCGATAACTGCGATAGCCGGGCTTGGCTAAGGATTCGCGCCACAGCTGGACCAGGTACCGCTCGAGACCCTCAAGCGCCCGCTTCTCTTGCTGGAACTCGTCGCTGAGCGGATTGCGGTGCCGGTCGAACAGGGCCGCGTAGCGGCGGGTCACGATGTCGCGGTTGCCCGCGTAGACCCGCACGGAGTAGTCGCCCACCCCGCCGCCGAGCCTGAGCCCGTGAACCGCGGTTCCCGCCTGGCCCATGTTGACGCTGACCTGGCCGCGCAGGTAGATGGTGCCCTTCGCTTCCTCGTCCCAGGCGTCGCCGCAGGGCGGCGGAGCCCCATCCCACTCCTCGAGGACCAGCCGGACGTCGATGTCCTCCTGCAGGCTGCCGATCCACAGCTGTTCACGGTTCGTGCTGATCAGCGCGCCAACCGGGGGCAGCGGACCGCCCGGTGCATCTGGGTCGACGGCCGGATCATGGATGCGGAACATCCTCCGTTCAGGCGTTACCGGAATGACCAGCTGCAGAAGCCTGCGGCTCATGGTCCCCCCCTCCAGCATGTTGATCCCTCAACAACAACCTGCTTTGCTAGCAAATCTAGACCGCAGACTCATTCCGTGAGGCCCGAACGCGTTCTGAAATGCCCACAGTAGCCACTTGACTACCCAATGCAGTGGAGTACCGTCATATCTGAAATGAACCTTGTGTCCGAACTCGACCTGCCGGTGCTGGACTACATGGCGCCGGACTTCTCGGCTGACCGCTACCATGAGCAGCTGGCCGAGGTCCGCCGGCGTGGCTGGCTAGCCAAGTCGCCGCTGGCGTACGTCGTCCTCGATCACGATTCCGGCGAATTCTTCCTGCGGTCACGCGCGACGGCCTTTCCCGGCCGCCAGATCGCCGAGTTCTTCGGCATCACCGACGGTCCGCTCGCGGACCACATCGACGCCAACATCCTGAACCTCACCGGGGAGCGGCACCGGCGGCTGCGGGCGCTGGTCGGGCCGGCGCTCACGCCGCGGAAGGCGGACCGCTGGCGGCCGGCGATGCGCGGCTTCCTCGAGCAACTGTGGGAGCCGGTGGCCGCCGCAAGCGCCTGCGACTTCGCGGCCGCGGTGGCCAGGCCCTACCCGTCACTGACGATCGCGACCGTGGTCGGCGCGCCGCGCGAGGACGCCGCGCGGCTGCAGGAATGGTCCAACTGGGTGCAGCGGCAGTTCGATATCCAGGCGCTGAGCACCAACCGCGACGACATCGAGCGGGCGGTGACCGAGGTCCAGGAGTACGTGACCGCCCTGCTGGAGGCCAGGAGCGCCGCGCCGGTAGACGACCTCATCAGCGACCTGCTCACGGCGCGCGACCAGGGGGACCGGCTATCCGCCGCGGAGTGCGTCCAGCTCGTGGTGAACCTGCTCGCCGGCGGCATCGACACCACGACCGCCCAGCTCGCGCACGCCATCCGCCTGTTCGCCAGCCATCCCGACCAGTGGGCGCTGTTGGCCGACGACCCGGGCCTGGTCCCGCGCGCCGTCCAGGAGGTGGCGCGGTACGAGCCCGTCACGCCCTTCACCGCCCGGATCTGCCTGGAGCAGATCGAGTACCGCGACGTCACCTTCCCGGCCGGCACCATCGTCGCGATAAGCGCCGAGCGGGCCAACCGCGAGGGGGACGCCGGGGAGGACTTCGACCTCACCGCCGAACGCGACAGCAGGCTCCTCACCTTCGGCGCGGGACTGCACTACTGCCTGGGCGCCAACCTGGCCCGGGCCGAACTCGAAGAGGCGCTCGCGTTCCTCGCGCCGCGCACCCCGGGCCTCGCCCTGGACGGGCCGCCGCAACTGGGCGGGGTCGAGGGCATCTACGGGATCGACAAGCTACCCATCATCTGGTCGGGCTCGTCACGGGTGAGCTCGAACCCCGGCCCCGGGCCGGACGTGACGTAAGCAGCCGTACTCGTCGGCGACGGGTACCTCCCCGAGGGGTTTCGCGCGATGCAGGCACCAGTGCAGGACGCCCGGTTGAGGTCACTGAACGTGCCCGCTCGACTACCAGAGGGGACATTGGTGCCGGTCCGGAGCCAGTCGCTGGTCCGCGCCGTCGACCCCAACCGGGGTGCCGACGCCGATACCTCCGTGCGCGGGCGCCGGGCCCTGATGCTGGCGGTCTGCTGCATCAGCCTGTTCATGGTCGGCCTGGATAGCACGATCGTGAACGTCGGGCTGCCCTCCATCGGCCGCGACCTGCACGCCGGGGTCTCCGGGTTGCAGTGGACGGTCGCCGCGTACACCATCGTGCTGGCCGCCCTGCTCATGTTCTCCGGCGCGGTCGCCGACCGGATCGGCCGGCGGACCATCTTCCAGGTCGGCCTGTCGCTGTTCATCCTCGGCTCGTGGCTGTGCAGCCTGGCCCCGAGCCTGGGCTTCCTGATCGGCTTCCGCATCCTGCAGGGCGTGGGCGGCTCGATGCTCAACCCGGCCGCGCTCGGCATCATCACGAACACCTTCACCGGCCGCGCCGAGCGCGCCCGCGCGATCGGCGTCTGGGACGGCGTGTTCGGCCTGTCCATGGCGCTGGGCCCGGTGCTCGGCGGCGTGCTGGTCGGCACGGTCGGCTGGCGCGGAATCTTCTGGGCGAACATCCCGGTGGGCCTGGCCGCCATGGCCCTGACCGCCCTGTTCGTGCCGGACTCGAAGGCGCCCAGGTCCCGCCGCGCCGACCCGGTGGGGCAGTTCCTCATCATCGCGATGTTCGGCTCGCTGGCCTACGCGATCATCGAGGGCCCGACCGACGGCTGGTTCTCGCCCAGGATCTTCGGGTTCTTCGCGCTGTCCATCGCCGCGCTCGCGGTGCTGCTCGCCTACGAGCCGCGGCGCACCGACCCGATGCTCGACTTCCGGTTCTTCCGCAGCGCACCGTTCGCGGGCGCGAACCTCACCGCGGTGTGCGCCACCGCCGCGATGGCCGGGTTCTTCTTCCTGTCTACCCTGTACCTACAGGACGTGCGGGGGCTGTCCGCGCTGCAGGCCGGCCTGACCATCCTGCCGATGCCGGCGGTCATGGCCCTGTGCGCCCCGCTAGCCGGGCGGATGGTCGCGAAGCGCGGCCCGCGGATCCCGCTGGTCATCGCGGGCGCGGCGTTCACCGTCAGCAGCGCGGCCCTGTCGCGCCTGACCGGCACGACCGAGCACCTGTACCTGGTCGTCACGTACGGCCTGTTCGGCGTCGGAGCCGGCATGATGAGCTCGCCGATCACCAACGGCGTCATGTCCGGGGTCCCGAAATCCCAGGCGGGCATGGCCTCGGGGATGAACTCCTCCAGCCGCCAGCTCGGCCAGTCCCTCGGTGTCGCGATCGTCGGCTCGGTCCTCGCGGCCAGCATCCGCGGCTCGCTCCACACCGGCTTCGTCCAGGCCGCCCACGCGGGCTGGTGGATCCTGGCCGGCTGCGGCTACGCCGTCCTCCTGCTCGGCCTGCTCACCACCACCCGCTGGGCCAAGTCCACCGCCGCCCGCCTGACCTAGCCCGCACCGGGCTTTTCTTTATCCCGAACGGCGGTGGTTTCCCTCCCGGCCCGCGTGGGGTGTCGTGTCCAGGTAAGTGTCCATGCTGACGATGGGCGCCGGCCTGCGGCGCTGGACGCCGCCGGCGGTGAGGAATCTCTCAGCCGCACGGCCTTGCCGGCGGCGACTCGCGCGACGTTAGTTGTTTCAGACGCAATTAACCTCACGCCAGTCAATCCGGGTGATACCGCTGCCAGGACTCGGCCGCCGGCGCCGCATGCTCGTGCTAGTCATCTGCTGCTCGAGCCTGTTCATCGTCGGGCTGGACAGTACCGTGGTCAACGTCGCGCTGCCGGTCATCGGGCGTGACCTGCACGCCTCGGTCTCCGGCCTGCAGTGGACCATCGACGGCTACGTCCTGGTCCTGGCCAGCCTGCTGATGCTGTCCGGCGCGACCGCCGACCGGGTCGGTCGGCGCCGGGTCTTCCTGATCGGCCTGGCCGTGTTCACCGCAGGCTCCGGGCTGTGCAGCCTGGCCCCGGGACTGGGCTGGCTCGTCGCATTCCGCATGGTCCAGGCGGTCGGCGGGTCGATGCTCAACCCGGTGGCGATGTCGATCATCACCAACACCTTCACCGACCGGGCCGAACGCGCCAAGGCGATCGGGGTCTGGGGCGGCGCGTGGGGCCTGTCCCTGGCGCTCGGCCCGGTTCTCGGCGGGGCCCTCGTCGACACCATCGGCTGGCGCGGCGTGTTCTGGATCAACATCCCGGTCGGCGTGGCCGCCATCGCGCTCACCGCGCGGTTCGTGCCCGAATCCCGGGCGCCGGTCGCGCGCCGCCCGGACATCGTGGGACAAGGGCTCCTGATCGCGATGCTCGCGTCGCTGACCTACGCCATCATCGAGGGACCCGCGCTCGGCTGGGGCGCACCGGCCATCCTGGCGCTCTTCGCCCTCGCCGCGGCGTCCCTGGCGGCCTTCGCGGGCTACGAGGCGCGCCGGGCCGAACCGGTGCTCGACCCGCGGTTCTTCCGCAGCGCCCCCTTCGCGGGCTCGGTGCTCACCGCGATCATGGCGTTCGCTGCCATGGGCGGGTTCCTGTTCCTGGCCACCTTGTACCTGCAGGACGCGCGCGGTGAGTCCGCGCTGCGCGCGGGGCTGCACATCCTGCCGATGGCGATCATCATGGCGCTCGGCGCGGTGCTGTCCAGCCGGATCCTGGCCCGGCGCGGCGCCCGGCTGCCGATGCTGGCCTCGGGCCTGGGTATGGCCGCGGGCGGGGTGCTGCTGTCCAGGCTGACCGACGCCTCGCCGACGTGGCCCATCGTCCTCGCGTTCTGCGTCTTCGGTATCGGCGCCGGCCTGGTGAACCCGCCGATCACCTACGCCGCCGTATCCGGCATGCCGACCACCCAAGCCGGCGTGGCGTCGAGCATCGCGTCCACCAGCCGGCAGGTCGGCCAGTCGCTCGGCGTCGCGGTCACCGGCTCGATCCTGGCCGCGAGCTTGCACGGCCCGCTCCGGGCCAGGTTCGTCCCCGCCAGTCACGCGGCCTGGCTCCTGCTGGCCGCCTGCGGCGCCGCCGTCTTCCTGCTCGGCCTGGTCACCACGAGCCGCTGGGCGCTTGGTACGGCCGCCCGCACCGCCGCCAGATACGAGGACACGGCCGAGCCGAAGACCGCGGTCACCACCCGCTGAACACACAGCCGCGGGCGCTGGCGAACCATCCGCCGCCCCACCGAGCGCGGAGTGCGCTGACCGGTCATGGCCCGATGCAGAACCACCTGCGAGGACCCGTGAAGAGGGCGCTTCACCTTGCGGTTGCGTCTCTCCAGGCGGATACGTTGGCCGCCGACTCGGCTATCGGTCGGTTCGGCCTGAACGTGTCGCCGCAGACTCGGTCGTGGCACTCGTAACCCAACGAGCCTTGGACGCCACAGTGCTACGAATCTTCTGAGCCGCGGCACGCATTAGTGAATGACGCTCATCAAGCATGGTCACGACGTCCAGAAGACCGAGCTCGGCCAGCGCCTTGGCAACGGAACCAGCCCGGGGGAGGCTGGATAGGCGGGTCCGCCATTTAGCAAGGCTATCTTGCCACTTTACCATAAATTCTACGAACTCGGCCGACGACAGCTCGGCACAACGCTTCTGTGCGGCTCGGATGGACTGCAGCGGCAAGGCTCTATGATCACGGCCATATATCACTTCAAGCCTCTTGGAGAGATCATCCAGTAGCGCAGCACGCTCGCGAAGAATATCGGTCCAGAATTGTCGTTCGGTCGCCTCACGCCAATGATCATCTCCGCTGGACGACCAATTGTCTTTAGCGTGCACCAGCCAGAGTAGTCCCGCCGCGAGGATATCGCCAAACTCCTCGAGCCGCGCACGGCCCGTAGTGGTGAATGGCTGGTAGCGCAATTGCGCGACCTGCCCCGCAATTGCGACTTCACGGTCCCAGAGATGATCCATTATACAAAGCCAGTCCTCGTGGTAGACCGGTGGGAAGAATCCTCGCATGCGCTGGGGGTTCACCACCATCGATCCGCCCGAGATGAATGGCTTCCTGCCGGCTCCTGACATTCGGCGCGCATGTCCGACCACCGAGGCATCAGGAAACCCGGTGACCTGGAGTCCCACGACTGGGTATTGGTTGAGCAGCGCGGCCGCAGAACTAACTTTGTGCGCGCTGAGCCTGCGGATGTCATCGTCGAGGAAGAGCATGCGATTCCACCTGCATGAACGCCCGATCAGCAGGCCCAGGTTACGCTTCCTGCTAATGTCAAGCGCACAAGCTGATACACGGCTTTGGGGGATAGCCGATGCCAGGTCTAGCAGCCTGTGGCCAGCGTCGGAGCGAAGAGCGAGCGCGGTCGCTTGACCCGGGCGAAGCTCGGCCAGGGCCTGGGTCAAGTTGTCGGGGAAGCCGTTGGTGTACAGCGTGATCAGCTGGCAACCCAGCTGTTTGGCGAGCCGCACGGCCGGGCGGAGCTGCTCCGCAGAGCGGATGGTCGGGACCACGATCGCATCGATGACGGCGCCGACACCGGCCGGGTCGTGAGCACGGGCATCGCTCTCAGCTCCGCTGCCGACCTTGACCGTCGCGATCTGAAGCAGATGCGCATACGACTCCAGGTGGAAAGGTCTCGGAGGTTCTCCGTCACTCTCCAAGTCGCGTGATTCTGCATTATCGGGAGTCGTGACCGTCACCAGCGCGCTCCCGTCCCGTCGGACCACTCGTATAGTCGGACACCCTCGCGCCACAGGTTGGGTGGCAGAGCCACGTTTTTCCTGACCGGTATGTTCATATCTATGCAGAATGCATTGGTATTTCCGAATGTGTCCTTCAAGTACTGCTCATTAGCATCCCTGACGCGACGATCAGTGAAGCACAGTGTAGCACCATGTACTCCCCGGCTGGTAATACCACTGAGCACGGTAACGGTGTGTTCGGGCACGAGTGGATGGGGGCCTCGTGCTATCACCCCTACGTCTAGCACCAAGGCTCCTTGGTCATCACGGGTAGATGTGAGTTCGCGAGTTTCATCGCCGACTGCGCAACGGAAGAGATGCGTGTCGGTATTGGGAATTTCTTCGGCTTGCGGCAGACGAAGATCTGCTGCGAAATATGGCGCTACGTCGTAGACCGCTGCACCGCCTATGATAACCAAATGGTTGAGGAAGAAATCTTGTACCAATTCTTCAGGTGACAGAATTCGTATCATACTCGCCGGGTTATCGGTTTTCAGCTGCCCGAAAATCTCTATTAGCGCGTCAAGGTCGGCGTGCCTGGCATGCCGGGTATAGTTCAGGTGGCTTGGGTTTGCATTGAGGGGCCACACAGGCGCATCGGAACAGACGATACTGACCGCATCGCTGTCTGGGAAGCGCCAGATCGAGTTGCCAGGCCCCGTGATGGGTTCGAGCGACGTGGCGGCTTGCGTCTCGATCGCTCGCTCGCGGAGCGCAAGCAACTCGGCGTACAACTCCGCCTGTCGTTCCCTCTCCTGTTTGTCTAGCTCATCATCACGCAGCAACCGCGGCGTCCCGGTCGTGAACGACCGACCCGTGCAGAACAGGCGGGCGTACGCTTCTAGTCGTTGCTGCGGCGGGAGCCGACCCGAACCCGGCGTCTCCCACTGAGAAATCGTGGCGTCGCTTAGCTTGGCCGCCCCGCCGAGGGCTCTGGCCAGTTGCTTCTGGGTGAACTGACCGTACTCCCGCTCTCGGAGATCCCGCAGGCGCTCGGCGAGCCTCCGAGCCGGAATGGACGGCTGCTCGTTGTCAGCAACCAACCTGACCTCCGTTCTGAGGCTGATGTGACCTAAGTGACCGGCGGGAACGGCCGAGTGGCGGATAGTAAGTTTTACCATCACCAGCAACCCTCGCGTACGGGATCCACGCGGTCTATCCGAGATATTAACACAGTGTTTACATACTTAACGTGTTTTTGCGTCGAGCCGAGCGGGAACCACTTAAACGTGACCAAAGTTCACGTATAGATGCAAAGAACTAGTTAAGAGGCGCAGGTGATATAGGGAGCATTAGGGAGGGATCCGATGCATCTTCAGCCTTACCAGCTCGTCTGGCGACGGACCCCGTGCGCGCACGGGGGACTAGGGCGGCGGGATCCCTCCTATGGCCGAGTGCGGTTGGCCTCGGCTTGGCGAGAGCCGAGGCGATCGACATGAACGAGGTCACCCCAATCCGGCCGCATGACAGGCATCTGGCCAGCTTGCCTGAGGCAAACAGTGGCAGATCGCCGACAAAT
>Ga0187812_1000635_pt1 | contig 12309 bp, 9 predicted proteins | sample NC_S_2_FD_130582 | JGI IMG/M metagenome (GOLD analysis project Ga0187812, IMG submission 130582) | Wetland sediment microbial communities from Neuse River Estuary, North Carolina, USA - ASW-S_2 | ecosystem: Environmental > Aquatic > Freshwater > Wetlands > Sediment | place: USA: North Carolina... | reverse complement strand
GTTCGCGGCAGAGCTGGAACCTGGCTCGTCGGCGCTCGCGCTCGCCTTCGAGCACACCTGGATGAGGCCCGTGCGCGACGCCATCGTCGACTCCGGCGGATTCCTGATCACCGATATCCACGTACCCGCAACGGTCGTGGATGAGGTGCTGGCCGCCGTCGAACAGGTCAAATCGCCAAGCGAAGGGGGAAGGATTCCTCATGCCCGTCCGTAGAGGCGTGCCCGTCCGCAGAGGGCGACCCGGTCTCGTCGGCACCATGGCCCGCACCGCGGTGGTCGCCGGCACGGCCACCGCCGTGGTTCACACCATGTCCGGCTCTAGGCAGGGGCAGGCCCAGCAATCCGCCGCGTACCAGCAGCAGGCCGCCACCGACCAGCAGTCCCAGGCTCAGATGGCCGACATGCAGGCGCAGTTGGACCAGATGAACGCCCAGCAGCAGGCGGCCGCCCAGCAGGCAGCCATCGACAAGGCAGTCGCCGAGCAGCTGGCACAGCAGCAGGCCGTAGTTCCCGCGGCTCCGCCCGCTAGCGCGACCGCTGGCGACGACACCATGGCCAAGCTGCAAAAGCTCGCCGACATGAAGTCCCAGGGCCTCCTGTCCGACGAGGAGTACGCCGCCATGAAGAGTAAACTCCTCGGAATCTGATGCGATTGCCCGACTGCCCACCCCGGCTGCGCCTCTTACGAGAATCCAACTCGCCATCGGCCCCGCGGACGAGGCGGACGCCGGAATCCCTGCCTCGTGCCACACACGTGCCACACGCCAAGGTGTTCAACGGACAATCACGCTCACTAACGGGCACTCCCCGCCGCTGGCCAGCACCGCCGTACGCGCAGGTCAGCCGCCAGGCCGCGCCACCGATCTTCCAAGCTGGTCATGCGGGTTCGATTCCCGTCTCCCGCTCCAGTTCAAAGGCCTTTTTCGCTTCTAGTTTCGTTATATCGGCATGGCCGCGTGCCCGTTGCGGACTGCTGCGGCTCGTCAGCTACCCAAGGACGTGGGTCTCGTCGCCGAAGTCGGCGATGATCTTGAGCTTGCCACCGAGTGCCTTCACGTAGGCGGCGAGGGTATCGACCTCGCTGCACTCCAGCTGGCCCTTCTCAGTCCTAGAGACACGCGCTGTGGTGCAGTCTGGGCGAGATCACCAGATACCAGGTGCCATGCGCCATCGCAGGGCCCGCTACCAGGTCATTGGGAGCCCGTCCGAGGAGCGAGTACTGACTACCAGGTCAGCTCGATCTCAAGCTCGGTGCCGTCATCCTCGATCTCAAATTCCACTTTCAGATGGACCTGATCGGGGACGTGCGCGACGAACCGGAGATCCCCCCGCTCGATCACGACATCATTGTTGGACGCAAGCTCGTCAGCGATCGCGTGCAGGCGCGCAGCAGCCTCCTCCCGAGCGAGTGTGGCCTTCTCCTTCAACTCCATCAGTTCCACTTGAGTCTCCGATCCTTGGTGGACGGCCTCGCGGCGCACGGAAGTTCATTGCTTTCCAGGTGGTCAACCCGGGTGGCGCAGCTTGCCTTCGGCTGTACGTCGTTCCTGATGCCACGCCGCTTCGGGTCCTGCGTCCCTGGTCGCATCGATGATCCACAGACGGCACTGCGGGGTGCATCACCCATTCCGGGTGATGGCGCGGCTCGGCGCAGGCCCGCTGGTGTACTGCCCGCCAGGTCGCTGACGCCACCGCGCGCCTGGAGCAAGCCGAGCAGGACACCACCCGAGCCCGCCAGGCCGAGGCCGCCGCTATCACCGCGCCGACCACGCCCAGGCCGCCGCAGCCGACGAGATCGCCGTGTCCGCGCCGACCACGAGCGCGCACTCGACCAGCTCACCACCGCCACCAGCGCCCGCATCACCGCGTTGGAAGAGACCCGCGACGCTCTGCGTATCCGCGCTGAACGGGCAGAAACCGACCTTGACACCGCGCGCACCGAAAACCAGCGCCTTGCCGAACAACTCACCCAGGCAGTCAGCACCGGGACAGACCCCGCCCCGACCGGCGCCACATCAACACGTCCCCGGACGCCAAGTCGCACCAAGAAGACAGCGGCCACGCGGACACCCCCTTCCGAGGCGTAGACGCCGCCCAGGGCAGCCTGGCGCGTGCCACATACATGCCACACGCCAGGGTGCCCAAGGGTCAGCCACGGTCACTCACGGACAATCCCCCGCCGCTGACCAGGACCGGCGTTCGCGCAGGTCAGCCGCCAGGCCGCGCGACCGATCTTCCAAGCTGGTCATGCGGGTTCGATTCCCGTCGCCCGCTCTGTTGCTTCTCTCGCAGGTCAGCGGACGATTTCGGGTGTTCGAAACTTGGCTTGGCGTGCGGTTAATCGCAGTCCGGGCCATTAACGGGCCATTAGCCGACCGGCACCAGGACGCCCCGCGGCGCCGTCGTCATCGTCTGGCTTGCGACGCTCGGCTTCCACGTGAGCGTCGATGCTGTCGGTGATGGCCTTGTCGGCGCCGCGCGCCTGGTGCTGGTAAATCATGGCGGCACGCTCGCTGTCGTGGCCCATGCGCGCCATCAGATCCTTGATCCCCGCGCCGCCAGCAGCGGCGAAGGTGTTGCCTGTATGGCGAAGGTCGTGGAAGTGCAAGCCCTCCGCACCGATCGACGCCACTGCGTGTGTCCACCCGGACATCTTGCCGAAGTTGCTTCGCCGGATCGGCGCACCGGTCGGCCCCGCGAACACCAGCGCGCCCAGATCCGGACTGACGAACTTGGCCATGTGCTGTTCAAGGCGACGGCGCTCCGCGCCGACGCGCCCGGACGCGCTCGCGCCGGGCGTGCGGCCCTTGGGGGCCGACCCGCCGCGGCGCACCGGGCAGCCACGCATCGCCAGCTTGGTCACTCTTCGTCCAATTCAGCATCCACTGAGACTGGCTGAGCCTCCCTCGTCTCCCCGCAAACGAGGCACCTCAACGGAGCACGAAGAGAGTCTCGTCGGGTTGCGAAAGACGGTCTCTGGCGGCGGCTGAGCCAGAGCCGAACACGTTCAGGCTGGTTGTGTGGCTTGTTGCGGCGGTGCTTTGGCGGTGCGCCTGGCGAGCAGGCCGGCGAGCAGCATGACGAGCACGGCGATCCCCGCGCCGCACAGCGTCCACAGCAGCCGGTAGCCTTCGGCGCTGTAGTTGGAGGGCTGCGGAAGGTCGATCAGGGTCAGCACTCCCGCGGCGATGGCCCCGGTGTAGAGCGCGTAGTTCCAGAAGCGGATCGCCATCCCGTGCATCAGCAGGACGAGTGCAACCACTTCGAGTCCGCGGTCGATCGAGAACAGCCTGAGTCCGTGTTCACTGGCGGGTATCAGCAGCAGCAGCGCAGCCGCGGCGGCGCCGATCAGCGTGCCGGCAAGGCGTTGCACGGCGATGAGCGTGGACTGCTGCAGGCTCGGCTGCATCGCGGACATGGCAGCGATCGGCATCCAGTAGCCGTGCGGCAGGTTCAGTCCGAACGCGAGCGCGACGGTACCGGCTATGACCAGAGCGCGGATCACCGCGAACATGATCACCGGCCGGGTCAGCTTGCGCCGCGAGGTGTCACCGGGGAGCTCCGCGATCGGCTGGGGCCGGTCCTGGCGCCCGCGCATCAGCCACTCGATAAACGTCACCGCGATCCACAGCGCCGACCCTCCGGCCCAGGCGAGCACCTGAGCCCAGGTGTAGCTGGTGATGTGGGCCTGATGATGGAAGCTGAACGCGAGCCCGAGGGTGACGATAAACCACAGGTTGAGAATCACGGCCGTAACGAACCTGTGCACCCCGAACGCGACCGCCAGGCTGGCCGCCAGCGTGACCGCGAAAGCCGCGAGTACCAGCCAGCCCCAGGCATCCCCGCCGATGCCGAACCCCAGCGCGGTCAGACCCGCGCCGATCAGCGCGAAGACGGCGATGCGCGACGCGCGCTGCCCGTAACCGCCGCCCGGGTCGGCCAGCCACGCGAACACAGCGCCGAAAAGCGCGCTGAGCAGGTACTCCTCGTGCCCGATCGCCCAGAAGACGACCAGCGGCACCAGCGCGACGTCTAGGAACAGCACCGCCCGGGGCCAGTTGAGCCCTGCGGGGTTGAGCTCGAACAGCTTCGACAGCCAGCTCATGACCTTCCCCCCATGAACGGGCTGTCCTTCTCGTCCGCTTGCACTGGCCATGGTCGCCCTCGCTCGCCTTAACCGCCGAGCATGCCGCTCCGGTCCCGGGTTCTCCGATTCGACCGAGATCGGCGGGAAGTGACCCGCAGGTCCCGCGCGATCTCGCTGATGCCGTCCCCGCGGCGAACCCGCCCGGATGCCTCCAGCCGCATCCGCTCACGCTGCTGCTGTCCGGCGCGTGAGCCGCCCCCCGTTGCGCATACCGTTCGCCCCGGTCATACCCTGGCAACCAGCCGACGTCACGACCTGCTCTCTACGAGTTCAACTTGGCTAATGCCACTAAGATCGTTGCCTCCGGCGGGGACCTCGGGCTCCAGGATGGGGGAACAGACGCTGAGGTTCCCAGTGTGGCTGATGTTGGTAGCCGCTTCACCCATCACCATCGGCCCAGGCAAAGCCGAGCAGACCAGACAGGCCGGGTCAAGGTCGTTCGTCCGGTAGGGCGCTCCACCTTGACCCGCCCTGTCTGGCCCGCTACCCGGTAGGTGGGCCGACGGCGACGGGATGAACCGACAGGCTGGAGTGTGCGCGGGTCGCGCATCTTGGAAGATCGAAAACCTGCAGGTCAGGCATCAGTTGTGTAAACCGATTTGTAAACCGGACGCTGCGGGACGGGTTGAGACGGGGGAGACGCCGAAGGCCGGACACGAACATGCGCCGCCGGTCCGCCGAGGTCAGCGTGGGCACCGGAGACGACCGAAGACGGCAGAGACGGGCGTCGTATGGCTCATAACCCAGCGACTACCGGTCGGCGATGAGACAGGTTCGTACCCGGACGAGGCATGCGCGCATCTGGGCAACGGCGCGCCCCGCCCGGGCCATTAGCGGGCCATTAACCCCGGTAAACAGCGGTCAATCACGGTCACCAGGGAGCAACGAACCGCGCAGCTCAGCGGCCTTGACGGGCGAGTTGACATACACCTTCCAAGCTGGTCATGCGGGTTCGATTCCCGTCGCCCGCTCTCGCAGGTCAGCAGCCTAGTTCGCTAGATCAGTCATCGCCGGGTGGCAGGGCCAGCAGGCGCACCTGGGTCACCTGGAGCCGCAGGCCTGTGATCCGCAGCATCAGCCCGGCAAGTGCTGCCTGATCTAGCAACTCGGCGCGGAGGGTCGTTGTGCCCGCGCCGACGGTGATCTCGCAGTCGTCGAATTCCGCGCGCAGCGCGGCCTCTGCCTCGCCCGTGAAAGTGATCTCATACGTTTCTGCTCGCACCGGGGATCACACCCGCATTCGGCTGTCCGTAGGTGTCCCCAGCCTGCCCGGCCGCTGGATCCGAGTCATCATCCCTCGCGGGATGACTGTCGAGGATGGCTCCACCGCCGTATACACCCTTTGGGGTGATGCCGCGAGCGGTCGCCCGCCGGATGATGGATGCCTGGCTTGGTGATCCTGCTTACTGATGCGCTGAGTTGCCGGGGGCCGTTAATGACCGCAAAGGAAGCCGGAACATACCCCATAGGCAGGGTGTTCCCGCAACGGCGGGCTCCTGAAGGCGACATGCCGCGCGCAGCGGCCATGCGCTTCGCCCTGACGAAATTCCGGCCAGCGACACTGCCTGCCACGCTGGTGGCACGACCGATGCTGCATGATCGGCTGACGACGGGTGCCGGCCAGCGGCTGACCGTGGTGATCGGGTCTGCTGGAGCAGGAAAGAGCGTGCTGCTGTCGAGCTGGGCAGCGACGCGGCCGGACGGCACTACGTCCTGGCTGTCTTGCGATGGCGAGGACTCCAACCCGGTCCGCTTCTGGGCCGGCTTCATCGAGGCGCTGCGAGCCTGGGTACCAGGATCCGGCGCCGATGCCGCCGATCTGCTGGCGACGGACGGCGCGATGTCGGCCGACGTCATCGCCTCTATCGCCAACGACGCCGCGAAACTGCCCGCTGGGTCGGCGATCGTGGTGGACGATTTTCACTACGCGGCGCTCGCGGCTTCGAGGCACATGACTGATCTCATCGAGCGCTGGCCGGCCGGCACGGCCCAGCTTGTGCTGACATGCCGGGCTGACCCCGCACTGCGGCTGCACAGGATGCGGATGTCGGGCGAGTCATGCGAGCTTCGCGACCGTGACCTGTATTTCTCGCTGGCTGAAAGCCGTGACCTGCTGGCAAACTTCGGCGTGCAGCTCGCCGCCGCGGACCTCGCACTCCTTCATCAGCGAACCGAGGGGTGGGTCGCTGCCCTGCAGATGGCGGCACTATCGCTGCGCGGTAACACAGACCCGGCGCGGGCAACGCGAGCGCTGGACGTCTGCAGCCACCCGATCACCGGCTACTTCATCTCCGAAGTTCTCGAGCAGCAGCCAGCCGAGGTGGCCCGGTTCATGCTCGACACCTCCGTTCTGGGTGAGCTGACCGCCGACGCGTGCGCGGCGGTCACCGGAAGACAGGACGCGGCTGCGCTGCTGCACAGCATTGAAGCGGCAAACCTGTTCCTCGAGGCGCTCGATGAGGAACAGACCAAATTCCGGTACCACCGTCTGGTGCGCCAGGTGCTGCGCGCTGAGCTGCGAGCCAGGGACCGGGTCAGGGAGCAGATGCTGCAACTGCGCGCGGCCGAATGGTTCGAGGTCACTGGCGCCACCCCGCGAGCGGCCCGCCACTTCCTCGCCGCGAAGCAGGCCGACCGGGCACTAACCGTCATGCAGCACCAGGTCGTCACCGACCTCTTGCGCGATCCAGCGCTGCCCGCGCTCCCGGACCTCAGCATGGTCCATCCCTCGCTGCTCGCGGATGCCCCGGACCGGCTGCAGGCACTTGCAACTGACCTGCTGTTGTCGGGCGATCTGGCTCGCGGCGGCCAGTACCTTGACTTGCTCGAACGCACCCGGCCGAAGATCCCGCCCGGCTCAGAGCTCGCGGCGCGGGTCGCGGCAACGCGGGCGCTGCGCTACATGCTGACAGGACAGGCGGCAGAGGCCGCGACTGAAGCCCTCGCCGCGCGAGCCATTCAGGCGGAGGCGCGGATCGCCGACGACTGGAACGCCGCCGTCTCGCTGATCCTGCTGCGCGTCTATCTATGGCTGGGGGATTTCCGGGCGGTCGAGCGTGAGGCGACAGCGATTGCCGCGGCGTCAGGGGTCACCGAACCGGTCAAGCTGGTGATGGTGCCCGGTCTTCGCGCGCTGGCATGCGTCGAGTCCGGCCATCTCGGCGAAGCCGCCGAGATGGCCAAGGCCGCCGATGCGGAGGCACGGAAGCTAGGACTGGCCCCGCATTTCCTCGCCGTCGCTCACCTCCGCGCCCTGGCCGGCCTCGCGCTGGAACGGCGGGACTTTGACATCGCGGAGCAACTCACAGACCAGGTGCTCGCGACGAAAGTACGGCATCCCCCCTTTGAGTTCCTCACATTGCTGGACCGGGCCGAGATCCAGGCGGCCCGCGGGCAGGTGCGCGATGCGCTGGCCACCGTCGCGGCGGCACGCCCGCTCCTGGAGGGGACCGGGTCGGTGTTGCTGGAGCGAGCTGATGAGCTGGAAGCGCTGCTGCGCCTTTCGGTCGGCGATCTGCGCTTCCCTGCCGAGCTGGCGAGAAGGCTGCCCACTGTCCCCCGCGCCCTGCTGGACGCCAGGATCGCGCTCGCCGCGGGCGATCGCCACGCCGCGCGGGAATACCTGCAGTCGCCGTCGCTGGCTGATCTGACGCCGCGGCGAGCGCTGGCACGCCAGATACTCCTGACCGCCGTCGCGATCGGGCGCGGCGACCCCATGACGGCCAGCATCCTGGCCGGCACGCTGGAAGCCGCCCGTCGCGGCGGGTTCTGCAACACGGTTGTCACAACCGCTCCCCCGGTGACTAGTTACCTCGTCCAGCACTCGTCGGCACAGCCCGACCCCTACATCGAGCAACTGATCGGCGCGGCCGTGGAAGTGCGCGGCGCCCAGCCGGAGTCCTCCCGATGCCGCCGCGTTGCTGACGAGGCCCTGACCGCCGCCGAACTGCGCGTCCTGAAGCTCCTGCCGACCAACACCTCCCGGCAGATCGCGGCGATACTGTACGTTTCGCTCAGCACGGTGAAGACGCATCTGCAGTCGGTCTACCGCAAGCTCGGCGTGACCTCCCGCTCGGAAGCCCTGGAGCGCGCGGTCGATCTGCGCCTGCTCTGAGTCGTCGGGCGGCCCGGCCATGGGATCTCATCCCCCGCCGGCCGATGTGCGTCCCCCCGGGGGCGGCGGATCGTGTGCTCATGACTGAGCACTATGACGTCATCATCGCGGGCACCGGTGCTGGCGGCGGTACGCTGGCCCGCACACTGGCACCCTCGGGCAAACGGATCTTGCTGCTCGAGCGCGGCAACTTCCTGACCCGGGAGACCGAGAACTGGGACCCCGGGCGGGTGTTCGTCGACGGACGGTACATATCGCCAGACACCTGGTACGACCGCGACGGCACGCCGTTCCAGCCGCAGGTGCACTACTTCGTCGGCGGCGCCACGAAAATGTACGGCGCCGCGCTGTACCGGCTGCGGCCGCAGGACTTCGGCGAGATCAAGCACGCCGACGGAATCTCTCCCGCCTGGCCGCTCAGCTATGACGAGTTCGAGCCCTGGTACACCAAAGCGGAATGGCTGTACCAGGTGCACGGGATACATGGCGAAGATCCCACTGAGGGCCACTTCTCCAAGCAGTACCCATGGCCGCCGGTCTCCCACGAGCCGCGGATCCAGGAGATCTCCGACGCCCTGGAACGAGGCGGCTACCACCCGTTCCACGCTCCCTGCGGGATCCTGCTTGACGCGGCCGACCGGCCCGCCAGCCAGTGCATCCGGTGCGCCACCTGCGACGGCTACCCGTGCCTTGTGCACGCCAAGGCCGACGCCGACATCATCGCCGTCCGGCCGCTGCTCGGCATGCCGAACGTGACCCTGCTGACCGGCGCCCAGGTGGTGCGCCTGGAGACCGACCCGGCCGGCCGGACGGTAACCGGCGTCGTCGTGGACCGCGGGGGCGACGGCATGGAGGAGGTCTACCACGGCGACATCGTCGTGCTCGCGGCCGGCGCGGCGAACACGGCCAAGATCCTGCTGCGGTCGGCGTCCGACGCCTGCCCGGCGGGCCTGGCGAACGGGTCGGACCAGGTCGGGCGCAACTACATGTACCACATCAGCAAGGCCGTCGTGGCGCTCGGCAAGGAGCCCAACGAGACGGTGTTCCAGAAGACCCTCGCGATCAACGACTTCTACTCCGCGGGCGACGACCGGGAATGGCCGCTTGGCAACATCCAGATGCTCGGCAAGTCCAACGCGGCGGCCATGAAGGGCGAGGAGCCGCACCTGACCAGGCTCGCCCCGCACTGGAGCCTGGAGGACGTCGCCCGGCACGCCGTCGACTTCTGGCTGACAACGGAGGACCTGCCGAAGCCGGACAACCGGGTCACCATCGACGGCGAGGGAAACGTGCACCTGGCGTACGCCGACACCAACGACACCGAGGCGGCGGCCTTGTACGCCGAGTTCAGGAAGATCCTCAATCACATCGGCATGGCCGAGCACCACGTCCTGCACAAGAACTTCTACATGAGCATGAACGTCGCGGTCGCGGCGGTCGCCCACCAGGCGGGCACCTGCCGGTTCGGCACGGACCCCGCCACCTCGGCGCTGGACCTCAACTGCAAGGCACACGAAGTCGACAACCTGTACGTGGCCGACACCAGCATTTTCCCTAGCATCGGCGCGGTCAACCCGGCGCTGACCGCGATGGCCAACGCCATCCGCGTCGGCGAGCACATCGCGGAACGGCTCGGCGTAAGCGCCACCGCCCTGGCCGGGACTCCCGCGCAGCGCCCGGCACCGGCGGAGACACCTGCCGCGGCCGCCAAGAGGAGCTGAGAGGAGCCCGCGATGCCCGGAACTGGAGGCAGCCGATGAGCCTCGATCTGGCGCGGATCCAGTTCGCTTTCACATCCATCAACCACTTCTTCTTCGTCCCGGTGACGATCGGGCTCGCGTTCCTGACCGCCCTGCTGCAGACCGCGTGGCACCGCAGCGGCCGCGACGAATACCTGCGGCTGACCAGGTTCTTCGGCACGCTGCTCGTCATCAACGTCGCGATCGGCGTGGTCACCGGCCTCGTGCAGGAGTTCCAGTTCGGGATGAACTGGGGAGCCTACTCGAAGCTGGTCGGCAACATCTTCGGCGCGCCGCTGGCGATGGAGGGCCTGGCCGCGTTCTTCCTCGAGTCCACGTTCCTCGGCCTGTGGCTGTTCGGCTGGGACAAGCTGTCCCGCCGGGTGCACCTGGCGACCATCTGGGCGGTCGCTGTCGGCAGCATGCTGTCGGCCGCGTTCATCCTCGCGGCCAACTCCTGGATGCAGCACCCCGTCGGCTACATCACGGTTAACGGCAAGCCCGTGCTGAACGACATCTGGGCGCTGTTCACCAACCCGGTGTTCGTCTGGGGATACATCAAGGTCATCCTGGCGTCGCTGACCACCGGCGCCGTCGTCATGCTGGCGGTCTCCGCGTGGCAGCTGCGGCACGGCGGAGCACGGGAGGTGTTCACCCGGGCGGCGCGCCTGGCGCTCATCGTCCTGGTCCCGGCGATCCTGCTCACCATGCTGGTCGGCGACGAACTCGGCGTGATCGAAGCGAAGTACCAGCCGATGAAGATCGCCGCCGCCGAGGCCCAGTGGACCACCTGCCAGCCGTGCTCGTTCTCGCTGTTCCAGATCGGCGGCGGCAACAACGACCAGACCCCGACCCAGATCATCGCGATTCCCCACCTGCTGTCCCTGCTGGCCACTAACCACTGGAACGGCAAGGTCACCGGGATGAGCCCGCTGCAGGCGCAGTACACCTCGCAGTTCGGACCCGGCAACTACGTGCCGAACGTGTTCATCCAGTACTGGGGCATGCGGGTGATGGCCTACCTGGCGGTCCTGGTCTTCCTCATAGGGGTGTGGGGGCTGTGGCTCATCCACCGGAAGACGCTCGCAACGTCCCGCGTGTTCCTGTGGGTGGCGGTGTGGGGCGCCGTGCTCCCGTTCCTGATAAACACCGCGGGCTGGTTCCTGACTGAGAGCGGCCGGCAGCCGTGGATCGTGCAGGGCATCATGCTGACGAAAAACGGGATCTCACCGACCGTCAGCACCACGTGGCTGTGGATCAGCCTGATCGGATTCATCCTGCTCTACGGCACCCTCGGCACGGTCGACCTGCTGCTCATGCTGCGGTACTCGCGTAAAGAGCTCCCGCCGCCGCGGGCGCAGGCTGAGGCGGGCACCCCGGTGCCGGCTGTCCAGTATTGAGGTCACGATGGGCACTCTCATCCCGTTCTGGTTCATCGTCATCGCGGTCCTGTGGACCGGGTTCTTCATCCTCGAGGGGTTCGACTTCGGCGTCGGCATGCTGCACAGCGCGGTCGGCGGCGACGAGGCCGGCCGCCGGGCCGCCATCAACACGATCGGCCCGCTGTGGGATGGCAACGAAGTCTGGCTGATCGTGGCCGGCGCCGCCATGTTCGCGGCCTTCCCCGGCTGGTACGCGACCATGTTCTCCGGCATGTACCTGGCGCTTGCCCTGCTGCTCGGCGCGCTCATCATCCGCGGCGTGGCCTTCGAGTACCGCGGCAAGCGTGACGCCGCCCGCTGGCGCAGCACCTGGGACTGGGCGCTGACCACTGGCAGCGTGCTGGCCCCGCTGCTCATCGGCGTCGCACTGGGCGACCTGCTGCACGGGCTGCCCATCAATTCGGCCGGGAACTACACCGGGACGTTCTGGGACCTGCTCACGCCCTACGGAGTGTTCACCGGGGTCACCCTGGTGCTGGCCTGCCTGCTGCACGGAGCGACATTCCTGAGCCTGAAAACCACCGATGACATGCACCGGCGTTCCCGGCTGCTGGCACGGCGCGTCGCGCCCTTCACCGGTGCAGCCGTGATCGCCTTCATTATCTGGACGCACGTCACCGCCAGCCGGGGATTCTTCCTCAACGTGATCGAGCTGCTCGCCATCCTCGCCGCGCTCGCCGCCGTCTGGCTCGTCTGGGAGCAGCGTGACGGCTTCGCCTTCACCGCCACCACGATCACCATCGCGGCGTGCATCGTGACCCTCTTCGTGGACCTGTATCCGCACGTGATGGTCTCGTCCACCAACCCCGCCTACAGCCTCACCGTGGACAACACGGCGTCCTATCAGTATTCGCTCAAGGCGATGAC
>Ga0187812_1000634_pt1 | contig 12310 bp, 23 predicted proteins | sample NC_S_2_FD_130582 | JGI IMG/M metagenome (GOLD analysis project Ga0187812, IMG submission 130582) | Wetland sediment microbial communities from Neuse River Estuary, North Carolina, USA - ASW-S_2 | ecosystem: Environmental > Aquatic > Freshwater > Wetlands > Sediment | place: USA: North Carolina... | reverse complement strand
GAGACGTAGGAGACGTGGGAGACGTGGGAGACGTGGGAGACGTGGGAGACGTTACCAGGATCGGCGCCGGTCCCGTCTGCACCGGGGGAGGGTTGCCGTAGCTGCCGCCCCCCACACCGCTGCCACTCCCACTTCCGCCGCCACCGCCGCCTGCTGCACCGCCCGCTGTCTCCGTCTGGACGCTGCCGCCCTTGTTCCAGGGATGCCAGATCAGGAGCACGATGCCAGCCGCGCCGACCGGCACCGCGACCTTGGCCCAGGTGGGGAGGTGCCCCCACCACTCGACCAGCTTGTGGAGCTGCTCATTCACGCACGATCACCGCCGTCCGCCCGTCCGCGAGCAGGTGCAGACTCGCGACGGATGTCGTGCCGGGGAAGGAGCCGACACGCCCCCGGCCGAGCGCGACGCCCGGCCGGATGTTCTGCCGCTCCGGCACGATCCGCTCAGCCTGGGCGATCTCCTGCTGCAGGAAGCGCGGGGTGGTTGTTGTCGGGCCGTATGTGCGGATCATTGACCGCACTCCCTTCTTAGAGTCAGCTGCCGGACTTGCCGCCCACCATGCCGCCACCGAACGCGCCCACCGCCGCACCGACCGCCGCCAGGATGATCATGCCCCAGGTGCCCATGTAGCGTTCGCCCAGGAAGGCACCGAGGCCGGCGCCGATCGCGGAACCGATCACGCTCTGCATGCTTACGCGCCCCTTCCGAAGGCCGAGGTGTAGGCCGGCGTCACCGTCTGCGCCGGAATGTTGGAGAGGGTCAGGGCGTTCGTCTCGCCGACGATGCCCTTCTCTGCCGTGACCGCGAGGTTTGTGGAACTCGTGCCGAACTTGAGGAGCAGGCCAATGATGATCACCACGGCCAGGATGCCGAGCGCACCGCCCCAGTTCATGAGGACTTGCCCCCTGTCTCGATTGCCTTGAGCTGACTGAGGAATGTGCCCTGCCGTGAGAGCACGAGGCCGACCAGGATGATGATGGTCCCGAACACCGCCAAGGGGCGGGTCGGGCGCCAGGTGTACATCACGGCGATGCCCGCGACGCCGAGCCCGAGTGCCCAACCCGAGCTCATGATGCCTTCGCCCCGAAGGCTGCTGACCAGACACCTGTCAGCTTGCCCGTCGCCGCGAGGTAGACGAGCAGCAGCAGGAGCGCCAGCAGCACGATGTTGCCGAGCATCAGATCACCTTCGTTTCACTCACAGTCGGAGTCGCAGGCGAGGCTGCCGGGGTCGCCGTCACCTGTCCCTGCAGCACCGCACGCGCAACCGCCGTCAAGACCTGCAAGCCGACCGTGCCGGCCGCGCCTGAGACCGTGACGAAGAGTGCCGCGGTCTCGGCACCGTCCGTCAGGTGCCCGAACACGAGCGCGGCGAGACCGGCCACCGCCAGAAGGAGAGCTAGAGCTTTGTCGAGCATGGCCTCGTTCACTCCCATCCAGAAATCCCTTCCTTCTCAGAGGAAGCAGGGGAAGCGCGGCTTTAGGCCGCGCTCCCGCTCTGCACGAGGTTCGGCGCCTGCTGCGAGACGTAGAGGCACTCGCGCGTGGTCTTGAGGTAGGTCGGGCTGCCGTTGTTGGCAGTGCCGAGGATGGTCAGGTCGGTCTCTAGAGAGCCGTAGCTGTCCGGCGTCCAGGGGTGCGCCGAGAAGTCCCACACCAGTTCGCCGATGCCCGGCATCTGACCGTAGTGTTGCGCGAGCCGGTTGACGTAGGACTGAATCCATTCGTCCAGGACCGGCGTCGATGCGTCGACCTTGAAGGCGACCGACAGCAGGTTTGCGCTCAATTCCTCCGCGCCCTGCATGACGAGGTGCTGGAAGATCCTAAGGTAAGTGCGACCGGTCTGCAGGATGAACTGCTTCGTGTTGCCGCCGAGCAGGTTGCTCGTGTCGTTGACCGTCACCAGCTCGTAGACCTCGGAGATCTCCGAGACCGGGGTCGGCACGCCGGCCGGCGCGTCGTAGTAGTAGTAGGTCGGGTAGATCGTACCACTGAAGGAGACGGTGGTCGTGGCGCCCGCGGTGTAGGCGATTGCCACCACGTTGTCGGGGTCCGCCGTGGCGCCCGAGGCCAGCATGGTCTGCTGCGGCAGAATGCTGAACTGGACGACGCTCTGCCCGTTGGGCACGGTGAAGGGGAAGCTGCCCCGGACGCTGTTGTAGAGCGCCGAGAACGGCACGAGGAGCGTGAAGACGACGGGCGCCGTGGTTACGGTGCTCGCGGTCTGCGTCGGGATGCTGAATGCGAAGTAGTCGGCCTGGGTCGGCTTGTCCGCGCCCTGGCCTGGGTAGTAGAGTTCCGTCGAGAAGTCCGGCGTCAGGATACGCCGGCGCTGGTTGAGCGTCGCGCCCGAAACCGCGCTGATGCGTTGCAGTCCGGCGTAGTCGGTGAAGTTGACGCTGTTGATGATGTTCCAGGGGCTGCGGCTTGTCGCCGTGACCGTGGTCACGGTGGCGCCCGAGCTGCAGGAGATCGTGCCGACAAAGGTCAGCATCAGGAACCTGCCGTAGCCGGCGTTCGGCATCGTCAGGTTGTAGAGACCACCGGACGAGACCTGCACGCTCGGCATGCGCACGGAGCGGCTGACAGCAGCCGCGTAAAAGGCATCGGTCGCGGCCTGCGCCTGGGCTGCACTCATGGTCATGGTTTCTTCCCTGCCTTTCTCAGATGGTGAGCTGCTTGCCGAAGGCGACGCGGTACGCAGCGACGAGCACGAGCAGGAACACGGTCACCCAGGCTGCAACCTTGAGATCCCCTACCATCACTGCCCGCCCCCCTTGCCCAGCTTGCCGACTGCCGGTGCACCGATCTCGGCCCAGAACAGGAGCAGGCCGAAGACGATGATCGCGATGGTGGCACCTGCACGAAACTCGTCCATATAGGAACACCTCCTGTATCCATCATGCAGGAGGTGCCAGGATTGTCTATGTTTCGCCTTGGATATGTCGAAAGCACGGCTTGACAGGGATGCGGCATAATCCACCTCTGACACCGCACCGCTCAGCCATGCTACGATGCATAAGGAAACCCGGAGGTGCATGGCCCTCCGGGTTTCGCCATGGGTCCTATTCGGTCAGTGCCTCCTGAATGTCCGAGTAGATGATGCCGCCATGCCCGGCACGGTAGACGCCGACCGCATACTGTTCGCCCTGATCTTTGGTCCGGCGCACGCGATCCGCGAAGTTGTCCTCCGTGTAGTCGTCCACCGTCTCGCGGTCCTGGCGCCTGCGCAGCTCGAAGAGGTAGATCAGCGACGATTCCGAGAGCACGATCGGCGGCACCTTCACAGGACGCTGCGTACAGGCGATCACGGAAACATGGCGCGAGCGACCGCGTGTGATAGCGTTCAGGAGACCGAGGCCGGGATTGGCGGGAGGCGTGACCTGCGTCACCTCGTCAATCGCGAGGATGGTGTTCTGCCGGTTGTAAGCCCACTGGCAGACAGCATCCAAGGTATCGAAGTTGAGTTCGCTGGCGACCGGGGTGTAGATCAGGAGCGGCCAGCGCACCGGATCGCGGTAGCGGCTGAGCGCCATGGCGTGCTTGACGTACACGGCATCGAGTCCCTTGAAGTTCGGATCGTCCTTCGAGTTGATCACGATGATCTGCCGCTCGCCATAGAGCGAACCCAAGATCCACTTCTCAGCGAAGGACTTGCCGCTGCCGATCGTGCCGATGATCGCGGCATGCTCGGCACCCAAGGTCGGATCGTCACGCGGGATGTTGCGTGCCATGCGCGATCCACCTCATCTGCTCCGCTGTCAGGGCTTCGGCTTGGACCATCAACGCATCGCGCAGCAGGTCCGCGGGGTCCTGACCGCCCAGCATCTGCGCCAGCATCGGCTTGAACATCGGTGGCAGCTTGTCGAGCCCGGTCATGCCCTGCAGGTCAGCTACCTGCAGGAAGTTCCGCAGGAGGCGGCAGAACTCGGTCCTGTCCATCCTGGCTCGCTCCTTCCTGCTTCGCCTGCTTGCCGGCCTTCTTCGCCTTGGCCTTCGCGATCAGGTGCATCACGATCGGCGCCTCCGCGACGCCTACGGCCGCGATCAATTCGACCACCGGCAGTTGTGCGAAGAGCCACCACATGTCATAGGTCTCGATCACGTTGTAGGCCGCCTGACCGACCGCTTGCGCCGCTTCGTGCTGCACCGCGAGCATGGGGTCCTGCGCCAGGGTCGCGGCCATCATGTGGAGACCTTCGTACTGCTGCGCGATCTCCTGCGCCGTGTACTTGATCTCGACGCGAGCCTTCTTGCCCTTCTTGGGTAGCGGCTTCTTCTTCTGGCCCGGTACCTCGACCTTCGTTGCACGCGGCTTGCGCGGCGCGCGGGCAGGCTTCTCGGGAGCGGGCGCTGGCGTCGGTTCGGGTCCGGTCTGCGGGATCTCGTCGTCAGGCATGTGGACTTCCTTCCTTTAAGAGAGTGTGCTAGCGGCTCTTAGACCAGTGGCTGCTGCCCTTCGGCGTCGGCCTCTGCGGCAAGGGCTTCGGCTCTTCCGTGGCCGGTGTCTCCTTCTTCGGCTCCGGCTCCTCCTCCGCGACTTCTTCCACCAGGAAGGTCTCGATCGCGGCCGTGCGCGCCTCGCGCTCGCGGTTCTCCTCCTCGTGTAGCTGGAGACGATCTTCGGCGGACTGTAGGCGTGCGTCGATTTCCGACATGCGACCGTAGAGCGCGTTTACATCGTCCTGTGTCCACTTGAGAATTTCCTTGGCGGACTCGGCGGTGTCCTTCGCTTCCTCGGCGGTTGCCTGCGCCTGCTCGGCATCGGCCTTCGCCTCACCGGCCGCGAGCGCGGCTTCGACTTCACCCTCGGCAAAGAGCTGGAGGTGCATCTACTCCTTCGCCTCCTCGGTACCGGTGAGAATAGCGATTGCCTTCTCGATCTTCGTCAACCGATCCTCCTGGCGGATCTCCTCCTCGCGGTGGTACTGTTCCGTCTGGCACTCCTCATAGCCGCGACGGTGCCCTGCCTTGTAGAGCGTTGAGACGCACCAGAGACCGAGCACGCATCCACCCGCGATCACCAGGAACCAAAGGGTGTCATCCATCTACTCCTTTGCCTCCTTGCCTTCCTCAGCCTTCTTCTCGAGTCCCGCCTCGCCGAGCTTCTCACGCCCGACCTTGGCCGCGGTCGCCTTGCCCCACTCCTCGGCCCGTTCCTTCGGAATGCCCTTCGCCTCATACTCCCGCGCGACGTGGGAGGCGAGGCGGTCAAAGTTCGAGACTTTGTCCGCCATCGTGCTCAGTCCCCCTTCTTGTCGGTGAAGAGCGTCATGGAGCAATCCACCGGCCGGAACATCTGGCCGACGCCGCGGCTGATGAAGGGCTGTGTGCCAAGAAGCGCGTGCTGCAGTTGCGGGTCGATGGTGCAGGGCACGTCCTGCAGGATCACGGCACGATGCCTGAGATCCACGAGCGCGACCGCCACCGTGGCATCGCCCATGATCTCGCCGCCCGTCGCGCCGAGGATCGCCTCCTGCCCGGTCGCCTTGACGCCGAACTGCTGCGCCACCGTGGCCGGTAGGATCAGGCCGAGCTTGTTCGTCGTGCCGGTGTCCACTTCGCAGGTCGTGAGATGGAAGGAAGCGATGTCCGTCGCCTTGGGATCGGCCGAGACGTAGATGCCGGGTGAGAGCGCGTACTCATAGAGATCCGTGATGCCGGTCGGCGCCAAGGGATAGACGCCAATCTCTTGGCCCGGTGTCGTGAAGTCGAAGGGTTTGGTCGTGGGTTCGGGCACCGGGACGTTCTCCGGCACGACGATCGGCGCCTCAGGTTCGGCGGCTGCCGGCGCGGGATCCGGTTCAGGTACCGGCTTCGGTGCGTCCAGCTCGGCGAGCAGCGGCACGATGTTCTCCGACCAGACCGCCTGCACCTCGGCGGGGTAGCCGGGGTTCAGGTTCCAGCGCGTGCCGGCGAGGATCGTCGCGGGGTTCTGCCCAACGCGGAGGTTCGGGCAGTCGGCGTTCATGTAGTGGACATAGGCGCTCTGAAACTCTTCAGGTGTGCCGTACGTCGCGAAGCCGCCGTGGCCGTCGATGATGCCGGCGAGGTTGTGACCGGCAACATCCTGGCCCCAGCCGGTTTCGAGCGCCCAGTGCGCGAGCGGGAAGGATTCGGGGGGCGCCTCGGGCTGCAGCGGGTTCAGGGCGAGCGCTGCGGCGACCGCCCGCGCCTCGGTGCGGTACTGTGCGACGAAATCCTGTGGACTCAAGAAACTCCCTCCTCCAAGTAAAAGAGATCCGAAACATCGCAACCGAGCACCTCGGCCAGGATGATCGCATGTAGGAGATCTGGCCGTGTGTCCTTCTCCCATGCACTGACCGCCGCCCGCGTAACACCGCAATGGCGCGCAAGCTGCTCCTGGCTGAACCCCACTGCCTCCCTCCACTCGCGCACGTTCGAGATCAGTACCTGCACCTGTGCCATGGCATCACCTGCCTTCGACTTGTCCCATCATGCAAGCCGTGCTTTCGACTTTCTTCCCTCGATTTCCTGCAGCACCCTGTAAAGTTCGTCAGCGTCCGACATGCCGAGTGCCTGCGCCATCTCGTCCATACCCCAACCTTGGCGACGAATGAGGCTGCGCGGAATGTCCTCATAGTCACCGCGCCGGATGCCGCCCAGCTCGCGAATGTTCCGATAGAGGAGGCGCCCCTCGGCAAGCTGCCAGTCGCGAAGATGGCGGTCCTCGGCCGCGTGGATTTTCTCCCACTCGGCCTCTCGCAACAAGTCCATACTTAAAGGAAGCACGCGCCCATCCTTCTGCACCTGCCCACCCGCATAGCCAAGATGAACGGTGCGCTCGCGATGCACCTCGCCGACCAGTCCCTTGCCGGTGCGCTGCTGCGACTCGCGCGCGCGCACCGCCTCTCTGAGGCCGATGAACTGCCACCACTCCGCGCGCTGCTCGTCGTTGCCCCAGGCGATGGAGGCAGCGGTCTCACGCGCGACACGCGACGGCACGCCCTTGAGCCGGGTCTTGGGCTCACCATCGTCCCTCAGCAGCAAGTAGGCTTTCGACCCGATGATGAAGCCGTGTCGGCTGTGCCCCTCGACACCGAACATGCCCATGGCATCACCGCACATTGCGGCCGGCAGCGTGTGGCCGTTCGCGACGTACACACTGTCGGTGTCGCAGTAGACGGCATGCTCCCCGGCCGCGAGCAGGGCGCGCAGGAGCTTCGTGCGCGCGTAGCTCGTGACCATCGCGGCGACGTGCGGCAGCACCGCCGTGCCGGTCTCCTCGCCCGGCAACTGCCAGACATTTAGCTCTTCATTGACGCAGACCGCTTCGTCGGGCAGGTCCGCCATCGCCTCTTCGCCTATAGGCATCAGCCAGGACTGCCGTTCGCGCTTCATCCCCAATTTTCCGTACACGGCGACGTGCAACAGTTTCGCGAGGGTCTTGCCCGCAGGACTGCTCTTGCGCTGCGCAAACTGTGCGTGCGAGAACTCGGCCATCCAAGGTTCGGCACGGAAGACGTAGCCCTCACCGTACTCGACCTGGCACCCGAGCTCCTCCGCGAGCAGCAGCTCCGGTGAGCACCAGACGCCTTCGAGGTGGCCTGTGGGGTAGATCAGGCGCCCTTGCCACACGACAGGCAGAGGACCGATGCGCCAGGTGTCAGGCACTTCGACCTTGGCCCGGACGATGCCAAGGAGATCGGACCGGCCTTTAGGAAGGGTTGGCACCGCGATCGCGGCCGAGCAGGGCAAAGGCTGTGTCATGGCCCAGCCGTACATGGAATGTACGTCGAACTCCGTCACGTCTTCGACGCGGCCAAGCTGCAGCGGCTGCGTCCTACCGCCGAGGTAGGCCATGCGGCAGAAGGCTTCCTCGTCCGGGTGCAGCACCGGGATGCTCTGGCGCAGGAAGTGCGTGCGAAAGGTCGCGAGGGAGAGGGAAGCGGCGGTCGGCATGTGGCGCACGCCTTGCAGCTCGCGCTGTGCGTAAAAGGTGGCGATCAATTCGTGCAGGCCGAGCACGTCGCTTGCGAGATAGGCGCGGGTCTCGGGCGTGTCGGCGATGGTGGCATAGTCCGCCTCGCCCTTCTGCACGTAGCAGTGGAAGGCTTCGAGGTTTCGGCGTAACGTGCCGGGCAGCACCTGGTTGAAGTCCCAAACGCGCCAGTGCCGTTTCTTGCCCTTGTGCTTGCCTTCGGGTGTGCGCTCCTCTTTGCCCTGCGAGATCGAAAGGAACAGCACGCGGCTGCCGGCCATGATGATACGCGAAGCGTAGCCTTGGGGAAGGTGCTGCAGTAAGTATGCGAAGTCGAAGCGTCCACCATTGAAGGTGTACCAGATGATGCCTGCGTGCTTGGATCGGAGGAGGAACTTGGCGAGTGCGGCGGGGTCCGTGAAGAAGTGGCAGGTCTCGCCGTCGATGGTGGCGCCGGCCAAGAGAAACTCCGTGTTCATGCTGTGGGTATCTTCGGTACGCCTGGTCTCGATGTCGAAGACGCCGTAACGCTGGCGTTTGCGTGATGGTGCGGCGGGTTCGAGCGCGTAGGCGCGGGGTCTCATAGCGAGAAGACCTCGCGGATGCGCCGACCGATCCACTCGACCTGCGGCACGTAGACGGCATTGCCATATGCCTTCAGTCGGGCAATGTCCAGTTCTGAGGGAAACCCATCATCCATTCGCTCAAAGAGGGATGGAGGGAAAGCCCGAACTCGACCGCCAAAGCCTTGTTCAAGCTGTAGAGCTGATATGTCGTAACTGCGACTTGTGACCGAATGGAAAACGTCGCCCGCTTGCCGTCCGATGCTGTCGGGGTAGGCCACAAGGTAAATCCTGTTGCGCTGATGCGGGGCGCCGAAAAACGCCGCGGGTAGAGTCGCCCACTGCGCATCGTACCCGAGGCGGGAAAGGTCCCCGAGAACGTCTCCGAGTCCCCGTCCAAGGAGACCCTCGACGTTTTCCACGAGCACGAGTCTGGGTCGTATGAAGCCCAGGATTCCGCGGAAGTATGGCCAAAGCCACCGAGGATCGTCCTGCGCGAGCTTGAGACCTGCATCAGAGACCGGCTGGCAGGGAAATCCTCCGCAAACAAGATCGACTGGCTCAAGGTCTCCCTCCTCGATCTTCGTCACATCCTCGAACTTCGGGACATGGGACCAGTGCTTTTGCAGGATGCTCCTCGCGAAAGGGTCGATCTCCACCTGCCACTTCGTCTCGAAGCCCGCACGCTCTAGCCCGAGATCGATGCCGCCGATGCCGGAGAAGAGACTGCCGACTGTGGGCGCCGCCATCGCCTATCACCTCAGTGCTTGAAGTCCTGTCCCTGCAGCAAGGTCTTCTCGAAACTCAGCGAGCCGTACTGCTGCACCTTGGCCTGCACCCATGCCTGCAGGCGCCTTTGCAGGTCCGCGATCCATGCGACGGAAGGCATGTCCCTGCCCTGTCCGCGCGCCGGCCGCGTCGTCACACCTGGCTGTCCGAGCTGCTGCCACCACGTGTCCAGAGAACCCTTCACCGCTTCCGAGACGCCGCGCCTGCCACCGGGCTGGAGGAGGTTCGTGACAGAGCGCGGATTCGCATAGCCGAGGTGCTGCTGGATCTCGCGCCTGGCCGCACCGCGTGCCGCGCGCTCGGAGAGTCCACCGCCCTGAAACTGTGTCACGAGCGCGGAATAGATCGCGGTCGCTTCCTCGTGCGCGTCGAGCTTGAACCCGCGTTCCCCCGCCCGCTCGCGCCGCTTGGCTTCCTCGCCGGTCGGGAGCTGGCGCAAGTCACCGGGCGAGACCGCACCGTACCACGAGACCGGATGCTGTGTATGATCGCGCGTGTTGGCAATACTACCGTCGAAGCGCACCTGCACTCTCAGGGGTCGGTGCGCTAGGAGAAGACGTGCCGCGTAGCCGAGCCAGGTCTGCAGGTCGGACTCGATCACTACGAAGGTGTTGCCGTCGAGATCCTCCGAGACGTAGGGCGCGAGATCGGTCTCGTAGGTGCGCCAGATCGTGCCAGCGGTTTCGTAGGTTTGGGAATAGGCAGATCCGCCGCGTGAGAGCTTGTGCGCGTTGCGTTTGCGGTTGGGAGGCTTCTGCTTCTTGCGCTTGGGACTCATGCTTCCCACCTCTGCTTAAAGAGCGTGGGCGCCTTGTCGATACGTGGTCGCGACTTCCTATCCCAACTGCCACCGCCTGCTTGTCCGATCAGGCGATAGCCTGCAGCGCGAAGACTCGCGCCAGACTCAGAAGGCAGCGTGTAGGTCACAAGCCGTTTGTAACCGAGTGCCCAGGCTGCCCGCCTGCACGAGCCGTAAAGAGCTGAGGAAGCGTTTGCGAATCCATCCGTAGCAACGCGGATCACTTCGAGCGTCCAGCCATCGTCCAGCATGCGCGAGACCGGACGCCCGACCATCGCAACACCGTGAATGGTCCCTGCTTCATCCGCCACGGCGATCGAGAACTTATGGCCGATCGGCGGCTGATGGTGCCGGTGATACTGCGCAACGAAGGTGCATGCTTCTTTAAAGGAAACGGGCACGATCTCCAATTTCGGAGAAGGCAAAACCGCGCCTCCTTGCGTGGGGCGCGGCCGGTGTGGTATGCTCTGCATGAGCCCGGCCGCCATCCGGGATCACCACCGCCGCTCGCGTCGACCTCGCGGGCGGCTGACTCTTTGCTTGTGGCGAAGGGTCAGAGGGTGGTTACGTCATTTCGTCTCTGTGCGAGGCTAGTCTACCATATTCGACCGCTGTCGCCAACAGGGTTCGGGGTATGGAAAGGGACCGGGCAGAGCGTCGTTGTCGGGTCCCTTGCGGGACCGGGCAGAGCGTCGTTGTCGGGTCCCTTGCTGCTGCTCCATGCCTACCTGCAAGCCCAGCCGTCGCGCCCCGTGTCCAATCGCTCCTGCGCGCGCCCGTCCAGTGACTGGCCTAGCCGAGGCTGGCCTTGAAACCCTTCTTGGTCTCGCGCATCGTCACCTTGACGGGGAAGGTCTCGGGCCAGGGCGGGGAACCGAGCGCGGAGAGGAGCGTGCGCACGCTCGCGATCGAAGCCGCGGAGAAGCCGCGGTAGGTGCCCTCGTCAGCGACGATCACGGCGACTTCGGTGATGTTCGGGAACTCCTGGCTCTTGGCCGGGAAGATCGCGAGTCCCTGCAGGTGCAACGTGTCGTGCTCGCACTTCTCAAGTGTCGGCACGGTCGAGTCCTGAGCCGCGATCGCCAGGCGCGCTGCGAAGGTGCGCTGCTCCCAGGAGAGACGGCCGGCGTTGGAACTCTTGATCTCGACCTCGGGGGACTCGTCGCCGGAAAGGACTTCGCCGGTCTCAGGGTCTACGGTCATTGCGGAAACCTCCCGCCATCCGTGCTAGGTGCGACTCGTGGGAACGGGGATTGTCGCACCTGCGATTGTAGTGTGAGGGATTGTTAGCGAGGTGTCAAGGGGTGTTTGCGGGTTTGTTCTGAAGCAGGATGGTGGGGCGAGTTGGTGGTGAGTTTGCGTAGATCCAATCCTCTGCTGAAACGTGGATGATAAAGAGAGGGGACTGCTCCTTGATCGAACCGTCAGGGTTGAGGAGTGTGGCACGATACCTGAACCAAGGCCACTCAGGTACAGCTATCTTCTCGATGTAGGCGTCCATTACCGCTCACGCCTCCTTGTCCTCCGACACGTTGCGCAGCACGGTATAGGCACGCTGCACCGCGAGCAGGGCTTCGACTAGGGCACCTTCGGGCAGCGTGACCTCCTGCAGCATGACGGGACCGGCTGCGAGGGAGAGCTGCCAGGGGCGGTCGGGATGGAACTCGGCACGCAGGGTGCGGCCTTCGTGCTGCAGGATCAGGACGAGGACTTCGGGGTCGGGTGAGGGTGCGGGGAGGGACGTGGGGTTGGCTTCGCTCATCAGAGCCGCATGGATCTCGCGGAAGGTTGTGGGTTTGCGATCATCAATGGCTCGGGTCATACCGCCGACTCCCTGGCCCAGTGTAGCTGCTTGACGGATAGTCCGCTAACTACCAGGGCAAGAGAAGGTTCAGGTGCTCCAGGGACAGACCAAAGTGCCCACACGGCATCGAGTCCTTCAGGGATTGGAGCATTGCCGATTGCAAGGGAAGCAACTGCCTCTTCACCATACCAGATGTAGATCAGGATCACTTCGCCACCTCCTGGGTCTCCACTGGAGACCTGTCCTTCAGACCCTGGGTTTTACAGGTCATGCGCTTGAGCAGTCCAATCATGCTACCGGCTTCAGCCTGGGAGAGATCCTGCTGTCCGCCAAGGTAACGGTTGAACTGGCGTATGGCGGGTTCGATGAAGGTCCGCCAGTCGGATTCGGGAATGGTCACGTAGCGGGCACGG
>Ga0187812_1000633_pt1 | contig 12316 bp, 11 predicted proteins | sample NC_S_2_FD_130582 | JGI IMG/M metagenome (GOLD analysis project Ga0187812, IMG submission 130582) | Wetland sediment microbial communities from Neuse River Estuary, North Carolina, USA - ASW-S_2 | ecosystem: Environmental > Aquatic > Freshwater > Wetlands > Sediment | place: USA: North Carolina... | reverse complement strand
GCCAGCTCCAGGTGCTGCTGATGCTCCTTAGGACAGTAGTTACCCCGCGCCAGCGTCAGCACCAGCGGATCACGGCCCTGAAGCTCACTGAGCGCGCGGACCGTACCGGTGTGATCGGGCAGAGAATAATCGGGGAAGATGCCGCCGGGGATGATGTCGGAACGCATCGGATGACTGCCTCTCACAGCTGTCTATGGACTGTCTGGTTAGTGGACCCGGGCTCGCAGGAACTTCCCGATTCGCTCGGTGGCCTCGGCCGCCTCGGGGGTGCCGAGCAAGATCTGATAGACGTGGGGCAGGCCCTCGCCGATCTCCAGGGTGACGTCGACCCCTGCTTCGGCTGCCGCCGCCGCCAGGCGTTCGGAATCGCTGAGCAGCAGGTCGGCCGTGCCTACCTGGATAAGCAGCGGCGGGAGCCCGGCCAGCGAGGCGAACAGCGGCGACGCCAGGGGCGTCTTAGGGTCAGCCCCAGCCAGGTAGTCGGAGGCGAACTGACGGAGCATGGCGGGGGTGGAGAACGGATCCTGCTCGGCGCGCTCGGTCATCGAGGCCCCCGAGCCGGTCAGATCCACCGTCGGGGACATCAGCACAGCGGCAGCGGGCAACGCCTCCCCGGCGTCACGCGTGGCCACGAGCAGGGCGACGGCGAGCCCTCCGCCGGCCGAGTCGCCCGCCACCGCTACTGATCTTGCGCTCAGGTCCCGGTCCGTGCGGAGCCAGCGCCATGCGGCCAGGACGTCGTCGATGGCGGCGGGGAACGGATGCTCGGGAGCCAGGCGATATTCGGGGAACAGCACCCGCATCCCGCTGGCCCGCCCCAGCCGTGCGGCCAGTTCGCCGTCGCTGCGAAGCGACCCGAGCTCGAAACCTCCGCCGTGCAGGAAGAGCAGTGCCCGGCCGGTGTCCGCTCCGGGGGCCACAAGCCAGTGGGCTGGCACTCCGCCAGCGTTCACCTCCGTCACCAGCACGTCGTCAGGTACCGGATGAAGGCGGCCCGCGGGGGCGAAGGCGGCCCGGCGCTCTTCCAGCGTCGGCGGGGTCTGGCTGGCACCGGCCTTCTGCTGGTCCCTCAAGTCGTCGATCAGGTCCTGCATTGCCTCGCTAGGCATGTGGGCATCTCCTTTGGCATAGGCTGCCTGGCCTAACGATCGCACGCAAGGCACACGATCACCCCCGTGGAACCCCCTGGCCCGCACCCCGGTCGTCACGATCCAGGGTCGCCGCTACCCGCTGGCGTGCGAGTCGCCGCCGCAAGTGTGCCGTGCCCGACGTCGCGAAGATCTCGGCCTCCCGTTCCGGTGCGCGTCGGCGTTCGGCCAGGTGCAACAGGTCCACACCGGCCAGCACGGCCAGCGACCCGGCTAGCCAGATCCCGAGGACGAGCAGCGGATGGCCCGGGTCGCTGTCGGGGAGGTACACCACGTCGCGCGCGGCGGACACGATGGCGCCGTTGGGGAGCCATGGCGCCACCTGGCGGAAGCCATCGGGCAGGAACGCGAACGATACCGTCCCGCCGGACACGGCGTTCCCGACGACGACGAAGGCGAGCGCGGCCAGGCCTGTTCCCGGCAGCCCGGTGACCGCCTGGCAGGCGGTGACGAATGCCACGAACGTGAGCGAGCCGAGGAAGCCAACGCCGATCAGCGCAGCGCTCGCGCCGGTCAGGGCGCCGAAGATCGTGTCGAGCACGAGCACGCTCCCGCACGCGGTCAGCAGGGCAAAGAGGACAGCGGCGGAGATCCGCCACCACACCCGGAAGCGCCTGCCGAGCAGGAACAGGCCGATGCTCCCGATCACGCTCGGGAGGAGCAGGCCGAGCTCGAAGACGAAGACGGACAGGCCCGCGCGGTCACTGGCTGGCAGTGGTGCGACGTCGAGGGAGTGGGCCTGGCGGTGAAGCGCAGTCGCTGCGGCCATGAGCGCCGCCGTGATCGCCTGCTGCTGGCTCGATCCCGCCGCACCCGCCGTCACGATCGTCATGGGGCCGGTCGTGCCTGTGACCAGGCCGCCCGCCGCCGACTGCGAGAGGACACTGTCGATCACTGCCCGCGCGGACGGCGCGGCCACGACGGTGAAGCCGCCTGGTGCCGCATGCGCGAGTCCGGCAGTCAGCCCCGACGCGATGCCTGCCGGTGCTGCCACGGCGACCCGCACGCCGTGCGGTGCGGGGGCGTGATCGGCAAAGCCGAACGAAAGCGTGAGGATGAAGCCGACCACGGCGGCTGCGACGCCGACGGCGAACAGTCGACGGGGCGATGGCTGGCGGTGCGGTCGCGGCGTGTCTGGCATGGAGGTCCTCTCCGGGGCAAGCACCGCGGGCAAGGAGTCCGTGCCCCTAGCAGGCTTGGCTTCATGGTTGCGCTTCCGGGTCCCGCGTCGCGCCAGTCAAAATCCCGGGCCGGGACCCCGGGCCGTGGTCAGGCAGATCCTGATCACTGGCCCACACGGCTCGCGGGCGTGACATCCTCGGGATAGCCCTACAGCCATAGAGCCAGTCGCCTAGGCACCATCTCCATGTGCCGATTCGGATCCTGATTGTCGATGACGACGCAAGCTTCCTCGGACTAGCGGCCGAGTTGCTCGCTGAGCGTGGCTTTGATGTTCTGGGAAAGGCTATGGACGCGGATCAGGCACTGGCCGCCACGATCAGGGAGTGTCCAGACGGGATACTGCTGGACATCAACCTGCCGGGGCGAGATGGCTTCGCAACGGCGGTGGCGCTTTCTCAAGCCTGCCCGTCAGCCCGGATCGTGCTGACCTCTGCCGACGTCCGGCACGTTGCAGGCGAGATCCTCCGCGGATGCGCCGCCCACGCGTTCGTGCCCAAAGAGGAGTTCGCCACGACGGACTTGGCCGGCCTGTTCAGGCGTGCAGGTACTTGAGCACGGCGAGCACCCGGCGGTGCGCCTCGGGCGAGGCATGCAGCCCGAGCTTGTCGAAGATGTTGGTCACGTGCCGTTCGATGGCTGCCACCGTGACGACGAGATCCTGGGCGATGCCGGCATTGGAGCGGCCCTCGGCGATCAGCGCCAGCACCTGCCGCTCGCGGGGCGTAAGGCTGTCAAGCGGTCCTGCCGTTCGCTTGCGGCCTACCAGGCGCGCGACCACGTCGGGGTCTAGCACCGACCCGCCCTCGGCGACGCGGCGCACCGCGTCGGTGAACATCCGGAGGTCTCCCACTTTTTCCTTCAGCAGGTAGCCGACGCCCTGCGCGCCGTCGGCGACCAGGGCGAGCGCATATGCGTCCTCCAGGAACTGGGACAGGACCAGAACGCCCACGCCGGGATGGGCAGCACGGATCGCCAGTGCCGCCCGCAGCCCGTCATCCGAGTGCTCAGGGGGCATCTGGATGTCGGCGACGACCACGTCTGGCCGGTACGCGTCGGCCAGCCGGATGAGGTCACGTGCATCGGCCGCGGTGCCGACGACCTCAAAATCCCCGTCATCGAGGACGCGGACGATGCCCTCGCGAACGAATGATTGATCCTCGCCGACGATCACACGTACCCGCTGAGCAGGACTCACGGTATGAAGCTACACTGCCAGCCCGCTTTGCCACCATCGGCGGCGACCGGCCAGGTAACGGCTGAATTCCCGGAAGCGGCGCGGTATCTCGCGGGATCGGGACGGCGGCCCGGAGCACGGTCCCGCGCGAGAGCGGGCTGATGATGTCCACCGTTCCGCCGAGCGCACCGATCCGATCGCTCAGCCCGATGAGGCCGCTGGTCTCCGGGCGGGGACGTGCCCCGCCGATCCCGTCGTCCCTGACCTCGGCGACGTACCTGTCGGCTGCGACTTCGAGCCGTATCCACGCGCATGTGGCGTGCGCGTGCTTGACGATGTTGGTCAGTGCTTCGGAACAGAAAAAGTACAGACCGGCCTCGATGGGCGCTGGCAGCCTGACATCAGGTACGTCGATCTGGACGGGGATGGGAAGCCGGTCGGCGAGGGCGCGGAAGGCCGATGCCAGGCCATGCTGGGTGAGGATCGCGGGATGCAGGCCCGCCGCAAGCGCGCGCAGGTCCTCGAGCCCCCGCCGGGCGTCATCCAGGGCCCGGCCGACGAGTTCCCGCGCCCGCTTCGGAGCGGACTCCCAGCGCTGCTCGGCCATCTGCAGGCTGATGAGAGTGGCGACAAGGCGCTGCTGGGCACCGTCGTGCAGGTCCCTGGTAACGCGCTGACGCGCAGCGTCGGATGCAGCCACCAGGCGTGCCCGCGATGCTATGAGCTCCTGTTCCGCACGCTGGCGGTCGGTGATGTCGCGCACGTAGGCGGTGAACGCCGGCTGTCCGGGCAGGCCGGTACGGGTGACGGCCACCTCAGCCGGAAACTCGGTACCGTCGGCGCGCATGGCCGGCATCTCGATCCGGCGGTTCAGGATGCTGGCCTGCCCCGTCTCCAGGTAGCGGGTAAGGCCGCGCCTGTGTGCCTCCCGCAGCGACGGCGGCACGATCGTCTCCGCGAGGTCGCGGCCGGTCACTTGCTCGGCCCGGTAGCCGAAGGTCCGCTCGAACGCGCTGTTCACGTACGTCACCCGTGAGTACTGGTCGATGCTGATGACAGCGTCGAGAGCAGTATCGAGAATGGCGCGTTGCCGCGCCTCGCTTGCGGCGAGCACGGCCGCCCGCGCCTCGGCGACCTCACGTTCCCGGTCGGCTTGGCCGCGCAGTTCCGCCTCGGAAACGCTGTGCAGCCGGGCGAGTTCAACGCTGAGCACTGTGGCGGCATGCTCGAGTGCGGCCAGGTCGGTCTCGGCCGCGGCGCGATCGGGATCCACCAGCGCGATGATGCTCAGGACGTCAGCTTGCGGCATGGCCGGCATAAGCCAGGCACGCCGGCGGTAGGTGGCGCGGCGCGCGGTTCGCAGCAAGCGGACAATCTCCTCCCACTGCCCAGCCTCCCCGTTCATCAGGCGATGATCATCAGGCACCTGGCCAGCGGCCGCGCGGGTGCTGCCCTGCGCATCCACGATGAGCACGGGGTAACCGGTCAACTGGTGCAGGGTCGCGGCGATTCCCGGCTGCCCGCCGCTGGCGGCGACCCTGGTCAGGCTGCGGTGGATCTCCATGAGCCTGGCCAGGGTCGAGACCGTCGCCTCTAGCTCCTCGTTGAGCACGGCAATCTGGCTGAGCCGGTCTCGCTCGGATGCGATCAGTTCCAGGCTGGCGATGACGGCGCCGCACAGTTGCGCGAGGACGGACAAGAGGAACGTCTCCTGAGCGGACAGGTCCTGGCTGCCGGTGACGATCAAGAAGACCTGCTCGCGCGTAAGCGGGGAGGTGACGGGGAACGCCCAGCAGGCGGAAAAGCCTTTCACGTCGAGCCGGGCGACCCCCCGCAGTTCGGTCAGGAGACTGCCGACGCTCTCCGGGGCCCGCTCGTAATACTCCCCCGACTTGCCTGGATGCCAGGCCACGGCGCTATGGGAAGCGGCGATCGACGGAACCGCCGTGATGACAAGGCGCATGGCCTGGGCAGGAGAAGACGCCTGCGCCAGGATGAGCGACAGGCTGAACACGGAGTTGAGTGACGACAGTACCCGGCTGACATCTGGTACTACGTCATCACCGCCGGGGCCGCGGTCCTCCGTCGACGGCATCGGCTATCCGGGGAACTGGTCTGCCTGGTAGTGCGGGTTGCCGATGAGGATGCCATTGACGTACACGCGCGGATGCGTCCTGAGCACATGCATGATCGTGCTGCCGTCGAACTGGTCAAGATCATAAAGGCAGAAAAAGAAGTGCGGATAGTCGGGAACGAGGGAATTCAGTTCCGATTCAGCGGCGAACCATTCCCTGATGTCAACGCCGTGCCGGATGAGGAAGCTCTCGTCCCCGACAGCCCGGAAGCTGTCGTACCCATGAGCGAACGCATCGAGGACCATGGCCTGCATGTTGCGGATGAACGTGTCCTTAGAGAAATGGCCATCCGGCATGTACGCCTCATCCTCTGTGAGGACATTCAGCATGCCGTCTCTCGCTATAAGCTCGGGAAGAATCCTGCTATGCACTGCGGACGGCTGGTCGACCATGCAGAAGACCTTGTTCCCCGCCGCCAGGCCCTTCGTGACGTAGTCGATGACAATATCGTCCAGTACATTCCGGCTGCCGCTGTAGAAGGCGCACACGTGATCGCCAGGGAGGAACCCGAGGCTGGGGTCTTGCGACGCTGGGATCGTCATGGCCAGCCTTTCTGCCTAGTAAGCGAAGTCTAACAGCCCAGCCCCGCGTCGTGACCTTGGCGACGCTGGCTGGCGATGGCGGCAGCCATACTCCTCGGCTGGGGTTAACCCGACGTCATCGCGCGGAAATCCTGAGCCGCGGGCTGAGGGGCGCTCAATTGGCTGCGGTGCACGCGCCCGGCAGCCTGGTGTCATGTCGGTGAAGATGGAACCCCCCAGGCTGCACGGGCGCCAGGCTGAGTGCGGGAGACTGGCCAAGCTGGTTGACGGCGTGCGTGCCGGCGGCAGCGCGGTGCTGGTCGTGCACGGCGAGCCGGGGACAGGAAAGACGGCACTGCTGGACTTCACGGCTGGTCTGGACACCGGCCTCCGGGTAGTCCGGGCGGCGGGCGCGGAGTCGGAGACCGAGCTGGCCTTTGGCGGGCTGCACCGGTTGTGCGGGACGATGCTCGATCTGCTCGGCCGCCTGCCTGGCCCCCAGCGCGAGGCGCTTGAGATCGCGTTCGGCATGCGGGCAGGTACCCGGCCGGATCGCTTCCTTGTGGGCCTGGCAGTACTCGGCCTGCTGGGAGAGTCAGCCGCCGACCATCCGCTTATGTGCGTGATCGATGAAGCGCACTGGCTGGATCAGGCGTCAAGGCATGCTCTTGGGTTCGCTGCGCGGCGGCTGACCACCGAACCCCTTCTGCTGCTCTTCGCCGCGCCAGAGCCGATCAAGGACCTGGACGGCCTGCCCACGATGGCGCTTGGCCGGCTGCGCGATGCGGACGCCCGCGACCTCCTAGCCTCCGTCGTGCGGTGCCCGATTGATGACCGGGTACGGGATCAGGTACTCGCCGAGGCAGGCGGGATTCCGGGGGCGTTGCTTGGCCTGCTGCACGAGGTGTCCCCGGCTCAGCTGGCCGGGGGCCTCGGGCTCCCTGATGTGCTGTTTGCCAGCACGACGGGGACCCTGTTCGAAGAGCTGAGTGAGCTTCCTCCCGAGACCCGCCGGTTGCTCCTCCTCGCAGCGGCTGACCCCACTGGCGATCCGGCACTGCTGTGGCAGGCGGCCGCGCAGCTCGGGATCACCAGTGAGGCCGCAGTCCCCGCGGCAGAGGCCGGCTTGATCACGTTCGACGGCCGGGTCGTCTTCCGGGATCACGCGGCCCGGTCAACGGCCTACCGGGTCGCGCGCCTGCGGGAGCGCCAATCGGCGCATCGCGCACTAGCGCAGGCCACTGATCCGTGTGCTGATCCTGATCGCCGTGCATGGCACCAGGCCAAGGCGCTGACCGGACTGGACGAAGACGCCGCCGCCGAACTGGAGCGCACGGCAGGCCGGGCGATGGCACGCGGCGGCCTCGCCGCCGCGGCCGCGTTCCTTGAACGCGCTGCCACTGCGACACCAGATGCGGCGCGGCGGGCGGAAAGAAGCCTCACCGCCGCGTCGGTCATGCTTCAGGCGGGCGAGCCCTGCGCCGCGGCGAAGCTGCTCGACCTGACGGAGGCCGACATTCTGGACGATCACGGGCAAGCGCGCGCCGACCTGGTGCGCGCCAGGCTCGCGTTCACCGTGAACCGAGGCGGCGACGCGCCGCAGCTGCTCTTTGACGCCGCACGACAGCTGAGCCGATTCGATGGCGCGCAGTCGCGTACGGCTTACCTGGACGCCATCCGCGCCGCGCTGTCCGCCGGCGGCCGGGCGGCTCCAGGCGCAACGGTGGCAGACGTGGCGCGCGCTGCGCGAGAAGGGTCGTCGCGTACGGACTTCCCGGGGTCGCCCGACGCGCTTGTTGCCGGGCTGGCAGCTAGCTTCAGCGGCGATCTTACGGTAGGAGCGCCACTCTTGCGCCGCGCTATACGCGGCTTCAGCGGCGGGATGACCACTGCGGCAGAGCTTAGCCTGCTGCCACTGGCCTACGCCGGGGCGCTGCAACTGTGGGATGACCACGCAGGGGATGCGCTCGCCAGCCGGTACGTCAGGCTGGCCCGCACCGAGGGAGCGCTCAGTGACCTGCCGTCAGCCCTCAATGCGCTCAGCTGCATGCGTTTGCTGGCCGGTGATCTAGCCGCGGCAGATTCGCTCGCACAGGAAGCGCAGACGATGGCCGAAGCCATTGGCATCAGGGCCGCCCCGTACGGCGCCCTGGGCCTGGCGGCGCTGCGCGGTCATGAAGGCCCGGCGCTGGCCCTGATCGACAGCACCGGGCAGGACGCCGCCCTGCGCGGCGAAGGACTCGGGGTTGCCGCAGCGAAATGGGCAGCAGCCATGCTTTACAACGGCCTGGGCCGGTACGCGCAGGCGCTATCCGCGGCCGAGGATGCCATCGAGCACGCCGGGCCGCCCGTGGTAGCCGGATGGCCGATGGCCGAACTGGTCGAGGCGGCGGCCCGGTCAGGGCAGCCCGAGCGCGCCGGAGCGGTCATGCGCTCCCTGTCGCGCATCGCCATGGCCGCGGGCACTGACTGGGCGCTCGGCGTCCAGGCTCGCTCGCAGGCACTGCTGAGCGATCAAGAGGACCTCTACCAGGCGGCTATCGACTACCTTGGCCGGTCGCGTGCCCGTGTCGACCTGGCTCGCGCGCACCTGCTCTATGGAGAGTGGCTCCGCCGCGAGAACCGCCGGGCCGACGCCCGCAAGCAGCTTCATCGCGCCGACGAGATGCTAGGCGCAATGGGGGCAGCTGGGTTCGCCGAGCGTGCCCGCCATGAGTTGCTGGCCACTGGCGAGACCGTGCGCAGGCGAGCAGCTGGGACTGACCGGGACCTGACCCCGCAGGAGATGCAGATCGCCATGCACGCCCGGGACGGGAAGACCAACAGAGAGATCGGCGCTGAGCTGTTCCTCAGTGCTCGCACCGTGGAATGGCACCTGCACAAGATTTGCAGGAAACTCGGCATCACCTCCCGCCGGCAGCTCCGAGACGCGCTGCCTGACGCCACGAGGGCCATGCGCTTAACGAGGCCAGCGGGTTTCGCGTGTCACCCGGTAATGGCTTACTTGTTCCGCGGGTCGTCTTCCGGGTTCAGGTATTCGAGACTGATCGGCCCGATCGCCGTCACCTGGGTGATGTACTCACCGGATTTGGCCCAGTGGAAGTGAGGGGTGCCGCCGGGCAGGACGATGACGGCACCCGGCGGGTACGCCTGCAGCTTTCCGTCGTCGAACTGTTCACCCACGCCGATGTAGAACACACCCGACATGACCGTGTAGACGCGGTCCTCGTGGTGCCTGTGGGGCATCAGCCTGACACCGGACGGCAGCTTGACCCGGACCACGTACGCAGCGGGCTGTGATGGATCGCCAACGACGACGGCGAGACGAGCCGACGGCGGGAACGCCGGGAACGGCTCCCAGTCGATGTCCTCGGGCAGGACCGGCCTGAAGACCGCCTGGCCCAGTAGATGAGTGCCCATAATCCTGAACCTCCCGGACTCCGTGACGGACTCACCCAGCAATCGCCTGGCGTAAGTCAAACGGCGCACCTCCTGAAGACATCGCCGGGATCGTGAGCCCCGGCCAGGGACCACACCGGGGACTTCGACTGGCGCGAGTCGCCCTCAGGGCGAGGGACGCTGCGTAGTGACCCATCCAGAACGGTGACAGTGGCCAGCGTAGGCATCAGCTCGTCGAATCCCGAGCCGACCAGCACCGGCACACGAGGAGTGATTATGCTGCTGACCCGCTCGCCGTCCCCGCCACCAGCCGGCGACGCACTTGATCTGCGGGTGGAAATCCACCCTGGTGTCCCCGTGGTTGCCGAGATCGGCGGTGAGATCGACATCGCGTCGGCTCCATGGCTGCGGGAGGTCCTGCTGCTGGCCATCCGCCGTCACGGACCCGCGATCCGGGTGGATCTTCGGGGAGTGACGTTCCTGGACTGCTCGGGTGTCAACGTCCTCCTCGCGACGGCGCGCAGGGCATGGCTCGAGGGCGGAGAGATGCGGGTGGTCCGTCCGTCGCCACGGGCCTGGCGAGTCATTACGCTCCTGGGCCTCCAAAACGTACGGACGCCGTCCGTTCGCCTTGTGGACGAGCGGGAGGGAAAACGTGAATGAGCTGACGGCCGGTACTTCTACGGAGTCATCGCCGCCGCCATGCTGACCGGATTCCGTCATGGGACCCGGCCTGGCTGAGCTCGCGGCCGCGGCCAGGCCCGGCGGCACCCTGGTCACCGCGGGGTGGCTCGACCCGCGCCCCGCGCCAATGCCCATGAACGCGCCGCTGACCATTTACCGCTACATGAGCTTCGAGCACGTCCTCAATCCCGTGGTGGTACGGCGGATAGCGGCATTCCTGACGGCCGGGCTGCGCTCGTCACCCCGCCGGACCTGGCCTGAGGCCGTCCAGGACAAGGTTGAGCATGCGGCTCGCCTGGGCCCGCTGGTCGGGAGCGTCGGCGACGGCCAGGACGCCGGCGAGCGTTGCGGCGACATCGGCGGCGGCGACGTCGGCGCGGAGGTCTCCCGCGACGGCGCCGGCGCTGAGGAACAGCGAGACGATCTCCACCAGTTGGGCCCGCATCTGGCCATGTTCGACCCGTCCGGATGACATCAGCGCGCGGAGCGTGTCGGTCATCCCGTGCTTGGTGGCCGCCCAGTCGGTGAACAGCGTCATCCACGACCGGAAGGCCTCCGCCGGGGGATGGTCTGCGAGCAGCTCGCGCGCGCCCGCGGCGAGCCGCTCCACCTGATCCTCGTAGACAGCCTCGACTAGCGCCTCGCGTCTCGGGAAGTGCCGGTAAAGGGTACCGATGCCCACCCCCGCGTCCTTCGCGATCGCCTCCAGGGGCACGTGCTCGCCGCCCGACGCGAACGCCCGCGTCGCGGCGGCGATCAGCTTCTGCCGGTTGCGGCGGGCCTCGGCAATCCGGGCGCGGGGCCGCTCCCCTTCAATGCTGGTCATCGCTTGCCCATTCTAGAGCCGGATCGCTACAGTGGATTTAAATCGGAGGTTCCTCCGATTTAAATCCACCCAGTTTCGCGCGACCCGGGGGCCCGCCCGGCCCACGGCGGCGCGCGTCCACGAAGGAGCTCTCCAGTGCCTGCACCAGCAGCCCTGATCACCGGCGGAACGAGCGGCATCGGCCTCGCCACGGCCCGGCTGCTGCACGAGCGCGGGTTTCAGGTGATGGTCACCGGCCGGAGCCCGGACTCGGTCGCCGCGGCCGGCAAGGACCTCCCGGGGGACATCGCCGTCCTTCGGGCCGACTCCGCCTCCCTGGCCGACACCGACCGTGTCGCCGAGGAGGCGAAGACCCGGTTCGGTCAGCTCACCGCCCTGTTCCTCAACGCCGGCGTCACCCGGCCAGTGCCGGTGGCAGCGGTCGATGAGCCGACCTACGACGAGCTGTTCGCCATCAACACCAAGGGCCAGTTCTTCACCCTGCAGAAGACCCTTCCCCTGCTGGCCGACGGCGCGTCGGTCGTCTTCACCGTGGGCACTGGCGTGACCCGGGGGATCCCTGGCGGCAGCGTCACCGCAGGCAGCCGGGGCGCTCTCCTGGCGATGGTGCCCTCACTGGCGGCCGAGCTGGCACCCCGCGGGATCCGGGTCAACGCAGTGAGCCCTGGAGCCATCGACACCCCGATCTGGTCGAGGTCCGTGGCGTCCCCCGAGACGCTCGCGAAAAGGATGGAAGCGGTGACCGCCCGGATCCCGTTCGGCAGGTTCGGCACCGCTAGGGAGGTCGCTGAAGTAGTGGCGTTCCTCGCCTCCGACGGCGCCAGCTACGTCACCGGGCAGAACATCGCCGTCGCAGGCGGCAGCGATGTCGCCTGACTGGCCGCCCAGAGAAAAAGAAGAAGTAGCGCAGCCCACCGATGTTCGCTCCGTGTTTGCCAGCCCGGTCGGCCCACGACAGCCGCGGGCCTTGACCTGCCGCTGGAGGACGGCGACCTGGTGCCGCGGGATCAGGATCTCGGCGTCGTCCGCCGCCCTGCGGGTTCAGCCGGGCGCTGAGGCAGTCACCGGCGTCCGTTCGGGTAAATCTAAGGCAACATCCGAACGGGCGCGGCTTGCTCCGCCACCGCACCGCGCGTCCTGGCCGCAGCATGGCGATCGGGGGATGCCTCGCGGACCGGCGTCGCCCGGGACGCGGCCATCTCAGTGACCCCCGGAGCGGAGGTACCGCTCGGCCGCGGCGGCGTCTC
>Ga0187812_1000629_pt1 | contig 12375 bp, 13 predicted proteins | sample NC_S_2_FD_130582 | JGI IMG/M metagenome (GOLD analysis project Ga0187812, IMG submission 130582) | Wetland sediment microbial communities from Neuse River Estuary, North Carolina, USA - ASW-S_2 | ecosystem: Environmental > Aquatic > Freshwater > Wetlands > Sediment | place: USA: North Carolina... | reverse complement strand
GATGGGTCGGCAGCGTCTGCAGGTCGCCGGTGAACAGGACGTCCTTTTCACCCTTGTAAAGGATCATCGACGCGCCTGGAATGTGCCCGGCCGGAGTGAACTCGACCTCGATCCCCCGATGGCGGAACGTGCCGTGACGGTCGACCGCGGTGAACCGTGCGTGGAGCGCGTGGATGTCGCTGGTCGTGTACGGGGCGAGGTAGCCCTCGAGACGAGCGACCTTCAGCGCGTCCTTCGTCAGGAGGTCGGCGACCGCGATGGTCACGGGGGTCGCGATCAGGCGGGCCCGAGGGAGGCGGCTCAGGAGCGGCGTCATCCCCGAATGATCGAGGTGAGCGTGGGAGAGGAACGCGAGGTCGACGCTGGTCGGTGCCGGGCGTGGGTAGCTCGGGGGGTCGGACGGCGTCATCCCGTAGTCGAAGAGGAGGGTGCGACCCTGGTCGCGGACCACGAGGCCGAGCGAGCCGATCTCGCCGGCGCCGCCGAGGAACTGGAACTCCATCGGCCCGCCGAGCGGTCCCTCCACTTAACGTCTGGTGGGCCCGGGCTCGGCTCGACCGAAGGAATGGTCTTTAGGCCCTCTCCGTTCCCGGCGGCATGGCTGGACCGACCCGCGGCGAGCTGGAGGTCCTCTACCGCGTGAGCCTGGCCGTACAGCGGGTCGTACGAGACGCGGCGACCTCGCCGCACCGCGCGGACGTGGTCGCGATGGGCGCGGACGGGACCCCGACCGAAGAGCTCGACCGCCTTGCGGAGACCGAGATCGTGCGCGTCCTGGACGCGGAAGGGGTCGACTGGGACCTCCTGTCCGAGGAGGCGGGTCGGGTGAAGCGCGGCGGGGACCGGACGCTCGTGGTCGACCCGATCGACGGGACGATGAACGCGCTCCGGAACCTTCCGTTCTCGACCGTCTCCCTGGCCCTCGGGAAGGAGACGCTGTCGGACATCGAGCTCGGGCTCGTTCGCGACCTGTACCGGGGCACGACCTACTGGGCGGTGGCGGGGGAAGGCGCGTTCTGCGACGGCCGACCGATCCACACCCGGCCCTGGCGCTCGAAAGGCGAGGTCTTCTTCGTGAACCTCGGGCACCGCGCCACGGAACGGGCGGTCCGCCTGGCCGGCAAGGGCCAGCGGATTCGCTCGCTGGGGTGCGCCTCGCTCGAGATGCTGATGGTGGCGCAGGGGAGCGCCGATGCCTATGTGTTCGAGAATTCGAACGAGGGCCGAAACCTCCGGTCGACCGATATCGCGGCGGCCTACCGGATCCTTGGCGAGGCGGGGGGAGGCGTCACGGACGCACTTGGCGGCTCGATCGAATCGTTCCCGCTCACGGTGGACCGTCGAACCAGCGTCTTCGCCTGGGGCGACGTGAGGCTCTCCCAGAACGCATCGGAGGCCGGGTACCTATGAAGCTCGGCCTGATGGCCAACCCGCAGAAACCGGTCGCCCTCGACCTCGCTCGCCGCGCGGTCGAGCGCATCGGCGATCGGGCCGAGCTCACGCTCGCCGAGGAGATCGCCTCGCTCGCTCCCGACCGGCCCCACGCGCCCCTCGAGAGCATGCGCCCCGAAGTGTTGGTCGCGATCGGCGGCGATGGGACGTTCCTCTACGCGATGCGACGCTCGGCGGCTCCCCTCCTCCCGATCAACGCCGGGACCGTCGGAGTGCTCGCCGAGGTCGCGGGCAGCCGACCCGCCGATCTCGATGGGGCGCTCGACCGGCTGCTGAACGGCCGGTACTACGTCGAGGAACGGATGAAGCTCGCCGCGCAGCTCGGCCCGACCCTGCTGCCCGACGTCGTGAACGAATACGTTCTCCACGCCGCCCAGGTCGGCAAGATGGGCCTCTTTGAGATCGCCTTTGACGAGCACGTTGTCGGACGGATCCAGGCGGACGGCATCATCGTCGCGAGTCCCACGGGTTCGACCGGCTACTCGCTGAGCTCCATGGGACCGATCGTCGACCCGGACCTCGACGCGATCGTCGTGACGACCATCGCACCGTTCCGGGTCGAGGCCCGGGCGCTCGTGGTCGACCCGCTGCGAACGATCCGGCTGCGGGCCGTGGACTTCGGAAGGGGCGCGGTCGTGATCGCGGACGGGCAGGACGAGCACCGGCTGCCGAACGGCGCGTCGGTGACGATCTACCGGTCCCCGCGCCGAGCCGGCCTCGTCCGGTTCGGCTCGCGATTCTTTCACCGGCTTCAAGGCAAGCGGATCCTTCCGTGGAGCGAAGAGTTCGCCGACGAGGAGCCGGATGGTTCCGATCTTCCGCCCGCACCGTAAGCGACCCGCGGGGTCCCCCGCGCTCGGCTCGACCCCGCGCGCGATCACGCGGCGGACGCTCGACAGCGCCCTCGCGAGCGCGCGTTCCGCGTTCCCCAACGAGTTCGGGGGCGTGCTCCGGGCCGACCCCCCCGGGGTGATCGGGGAGCTCCTGCTCGTCCCGGGCACGACGGCGGGGCGGCGCCACGCGAACTTCCAGCTCTACATGCTGCCCGCGGACCTCTCCGTCGTGGGGACCGTGCACTCGCATCCCTCCGGAGCGCTCCAGCCATCCGAGGCCGACCTTCGCCTCTTCCGCAGCTGGGGGCGCCGCCACTTGATCTTGGGTTCCCCGTTCGGTCCCGGGGCCTGGCGAGCCTATGACGGGAACGGCCGGGAGACCTCGCTCGAGGTCGTACCGTCCCCCGGCGGCCCCGTGGAGGAGGTTCCGCTCCCGGAGTATCGACGGCGCCCGGTACATCGGCCGGACGTAGAGAAGGTCGAGGGGTTCCCCGACGACGAGGCTTGAGGCTCGGGCCTACTCGCGGACCGGGATCGTCGGTACCGGCAACCGGTCGGGCCATCGGTTCGGGTCGGAGATCTCCCGGGCCGGACGACGGGACTCGCTCGTCAGGCCGTGCATCTTCATGAGCATCTCGAGGAAGCCGATGAACCCCCGGAATGCCCCGCGATAGAGCTCGGTGTGGTTGCCTTCCCAGTCGAAGAAATCGGTCAGCATCCGCTTCGATTGGCGCAGGCCGTGGGTCAGCGCTCGCTTCAGGAGCTCCTCCTGCAGGGGGCTAAGCCGGTCCCGACGGAACCAGTCGCGCGACTTCAAGTGGCCGAGGGGGACGAAGAACATCGGGACGAGGAGCGCCTTGAACTCCCACAGGTCGTCGATGAGGTCGATCGTGCGCGCGACATCATCCTCGGTCTCCTGGGGGAGCCCGACGATGAACGTGCACGCCGGGTAGACGTGGTTGTCGTTCATCAGCCCGGCCGCTTGAACGACCAGCTCGGGCCATTGGGACGCCTTGAAGGGGGCGACCTTGCCCGGCATCGCTGCCGTGATCATGTGTGGGGAGCCGGTCTCGACCCCGACCTCCACGCCCCACCACGACTGCTTCTCGTCGATCAGCGCTTCGGCGCACTTCGAAAGCAGCTTCGGCTTGGTCATCAAGGACGCGATGGCGACGTGGCTCCAGCCGACCTGTTCGTAGTAGCGCTTCGCGAGCTTGAGGAGCGGGATCAGCTTCTCTTCGCGCGGCATGATGTTCGGGCTGCCGTAGAAGTAGACATCGTCGGAGTGCAGGAGGCCCTTGCGAATGTGGATCTTCGCGTTGACCTTGAGCTCCTCCTCGATCTTCTCGAGCGGGTACCAACGGGTCGGGCGGGTCGTGACGGAGCAGAACGAGCAGCCTCGGCAGCAGCCCCGGCCAATCTCGATCAGGCCGTTGACGCTGGGGTACTTGATGGACGAGATCTGCTCGACCTTCGGGGCCTCCTTCGCCGCGAGGACCACATGGGGCGGAAGGAATTCGTCGCGAAGCGCCTTCGCGACGATCTCGCGAACGAACACATCGCTCTCCCCCTCCACGACCGTGTCGATTCCGCCGAAGGAATCCAGGAACTCCTGGATCCACGGAAGCTTCACCCGGGTCGCGGGGGAGAGCTGCCAGGCGCAGGGGCCTCCGGCGATGATCTTCAGACCGCGCTTTCGGGCCTCGACGACCGCCGGCTGCGTGAGCATCCGCTTGAAGTTGACACTGTTGAGCGGCTCGCGCCGCATCACCCCCCCAAGGGTGGAGCTGGGAGGGTTCAGCCCGAAGTAGTCATGCCCCGAGATCAGGAGGACCTTCGCCTCCCCCGGCATGTAGCGGTTGAGATGGCTCGGATGGACGATGCGGGCGTCGAACCCACCATCGATCAGCGACGCCTCGATCTTCCGCATCCCGTAAGGGGCCTGCTGCGGGTATCCGTGGTCGTCGACCGCCATCCGGGGATAGAACAGGCGCTGATAGACCGCTTCCGGAAAGATGTAGGCCGGGGTCGTCGTCCCGAATCCCAGGAACTCCTTTCCGTGGTGGTTGCTCATCATCGTCCAGTCGCAGGTGATGACAACTTCCGGCATGGGGTATCCAACTCCTCCACCGCAAGCGGTGGCCCACCACCACACCAGGGCCTCTTAGCAGTTGTGAAGCCTGTCCAGCGACAGGCGCGGGCCTCCGGAGCGGTGTTTTACGCCCTTTCTATCGGGCCGGACGGTCACTCGAAGTCGATCTCGTCGTCGTCCCGCGGCAACACCCCGTCCAGGGCGTCCCCCGACTCGTCGGCCGACTCCTCGCTGTCCCCGCTCTCCCGGAAGGCGGGATCCCGCTGCAGAAGATGGATCCGAACGCAGTCCCGGTGCGCGGGGCTCCCGTTCCAGGAGCTGGCCTCGGAAGGGTCGCCGAGCGGCTCCTTGCACAAGGTACAGATCTCGGGGGGCGGGCTGATCCACGATATGCGACGGGGCTGCGATTCCATCGGGGCCTTACGGCTCTATGGCGGCGGGAGGCCATTACCTTTCGGTCCGGCGGGGTCCGAAGGAGCCCCCTCCGAGCACCCCTTAAGCCTCTTGGACCGTCCCCGGTGCGATGGATACCCTCACCGAGGTCCGGCGGCGGCGGCTCGCGCTGGGTCTGTCGCTTGGGGACCTCGCGCGGGCCGTGGGGCGGAGCGACGCGACCCTTTCACGCATCGAGCGGGGGCAGATCCGGCCGTCGTACGACCTCGTCCAACGGATCCTCTCCTACCTCGAGACGCAGGAGGGGGTCGCGACCCCGAAGCTTACCGTGGCGGACCTGATGAGCCGGACCCTCACCACGGTGGCCTCCTCCACCCCGCTGGCCGAGGCTGCTCGGCGGATGGAAGGCGGGGCATTCTCCCAGCTCCCGGTCGTCGACGACGGTCGCGTGGTCGGGTCGCTTTCGGAGTCCGCACTGCTTCGCGCGCTCGCGGATTCCGGCGCGCGAGCGCGCCGGGTGCGCGACGTCCTGGAGACCGCCTACCCCGTCGTGGAAGAAGGGTTCCCCGCGGAGCTCCTCCCGCCCCTCCTGGGAAGGTACCCCGCGGTGCTCGTCGCCCACCGCGGTGAGCTGCGCGGTATCGTGACGAAGGCCGACCTGATCCGGGGGCTCCGAGGGACGCCCCTGAGGCGGAAGCCGTCCCCTTAAGCCTCCGATCGCGCCGCACGGACCGCTCCGAGAACAGCCGCGGCCGCCAGCTCTGCGGCTCTCGCGCCGAGACGGTCGGCGACCTCCCCCGGCGGTCCTTCCGTTCGAGGCGAGCCGGCGGCGCCCGTGGTGGCCGCGAACAGTACATCCCCGTCGGTCGACCGGTGGAACGGGACGATCACCGAGGCGAGGCCCGAGTGAACGATCGCCGCGACCCGCGCGAGAACCGGCCGATCGACGGCGACATCCGTGACCACCAGGGCTAGGGTCGTCCCCCCGGGAAGGTCCGGACCCGGTCGTTCGGAACCGGGCGGCCGCACACGCCCGTCGCGCCCCCGCGCCCCCGCCACCCAGGCGCCGGTCCCGGGGTCTCGGATCGCCCCGACCGCGTTCACAACCACGAGCACGCCCACCGCCCCCCACGAGCTCACGCGAGCGGCGGCCGTTCCGAGGCCGCCGCGCATCGCCCGATGGCGACCGAGGTACTTCCCGACGGTCGCTCCGGCGCCGGCGCCAACCCGTCCGACCGCGACGGGTCCCGGCCGGGCTCCGCGGGCGGCCTCGTAGCCCAGTGGCAGGTAGTCGGGGATGGGACCCGGTCGGATGGGCAGATCGAAGAGGGCGGCCCCCGAGATCGGCACCACCCGGTTCGGGTTACGAAACGCATGATGGCCGCCTCCCGTCTCCAGGATGCGGGTCCGGACGCCCCGGGCCGCGTCGAGACCGTACACGCTGCCGCCGGCGAAGAAGATCGCCCACCGCCGTCCGAACGTGGCATCCAGCGCGAGCGAGGCCGTGTCGTACGTGGCCGAGGCGCCGCCGCGCACGTCGACGACCGTGGGGGCGGGCTCTTCGAACCGGACGACGGTGACGCCGCTCGTTCCTTCCGGCGTCTCGGCGTGGCCCACCGCGATCCCTCGGATGGACCCGAAGTCGAGCGACCTGGGCGGCACGACCCCGCGAGGACCTCCTCACGGAAAACGCTGCCCCGCGAGGGCGGCTACGCCCCCTTTATGATGAGGTGCGTTTCCGGGCGCACCGATGGCCCGGGCTCCGAGGAAACCCCGCGACGAGGAAATCGTCCCGGACGGCTTCCGCGTCGCGCGGAACCTCGGAGAGGGCCGGCACGCGATTTTGGAGGTATTCCCCGGCTTGGACCGCCTCTCGACCGCGGTGCGGCTCGTGCCCGACCCGGCCGCTCGGGCGAAGCTGTTCGACGAGACGTCGATCCACATCGTTGAGCAGGACCTCTGGATGTACGTCTCCCCGTTCGAGCTGCCGAAGGTCGTCCGGCGCGAATGGCGGCCGATCGTCTCGCCCGAGGCCGATTGCATCGTCGTCGGAGCGAACCACCTCCGGGAGAGCCCGTTGCTGACGCTCTACATGGACATCTATCACGAGCTCTGCCACCTCCTTCAACGCCACGATGGGGCGGACCTCTGGCCGCCGGGCGTGAGCTACGTCAAGCGTTGGACCGAGATCGAGGCCTACCGTTTCGTCGTGCGCGAGGCCCGGGTGATCGGAGTATCCAACCAGTTCCTCCGCGAGTACCTCCGGGTCGAATGGATCTCGGAGGAGGAGCATCGGGAATTGCTCGCGGAATTGAAGGTCCCGTCCGAGTGAGATCGGCGTCGTTGCACCGCCCTTCGGACGTCCGGAACGCGTCCGAGTTGCCCGAAGAACCGATGCTTTATCCTCCGGCTCTCGGCATCCCCGTATCCACCGGGGTGCCGAGGTCGTGTCGTTGGACATCAAGACCCGCACCGTGCTCCGGCCATCGACCAGCGACCTCTGGTTCCTCTCGTATCTCCCGCTCGCGGTCTCGGACGGGATCGCGACCCCGCTGATCCCGCTCCTCGCCCTCCAGCACTTCGGCGCGAGCGCGTTCGCCGTCACGATCATCATCGCGGCGAGCGCGATGAGCCAGGTCCCGTTCACCATCCTTTGGGGGAACCTCTCCGACCGCGTGGCCCATCGGAAGTACTTCTTGGTCGGCTCGTTCCTGGCCACCGGCGTCAGCATCATCCTGATCGCCCTCGCCAGCAATCTGCTGACGTACTTCTGGCTGAACGTCGTCGAGGGGCTCGCCTCCGCCGCCAGCGCGCCGATCGGGACGATGCTCCTCCTGGAAACCCGGCACAAGCGATGGTGGCCTCAGGACATCGGCTTCTTCGGGCTGATCTCCGGGCTCGGGACAACCGCGGGGCTCGCCGTCGGATTCGTCTGGCTATTCGTGATCGGCTACAATCAGTCGGCGATCCAGACGATGACCGCCCTGCTCATCGTCTCGGGGGTCCTCGCGCTCGTTTCGGCCGGGATCGCCTGGGCGTGGATCGAGGAGCCCGCGAGCCGGGTCGACCGGCGCAGCGTCGCCGATCTCGTCCATCTCCACCGAGGGGTGGTGGAACGGATCCGCCACTTCCGCAGCCGGATCGTCGGGCTGATCGACCTCACGCGCTCGACCGCCGAGCGCCTGCCCGGACGCGAGTACCTCTTTCTCGCCGCGCTCGGCGTCATGAGCGTCGGGTTCGACATCTTCTACGGGCCGTTCCCGGTGTTCCTCTGGCAGAACGCGCGGTTCACCGATGCCGGCGTGTTCGTCGTCTACCTCGGGTCCGCGGCCGCTTCGACGGCCCTGTTCTTCCAGTCCGGAAAATCGGTCGACCGACACTCGCCGAAGACCGTGTTCCTCGAGTCCCTCGGGGGTCGGGTGCTGCTGATGATGCTGTTCCTGTGGGGGCCGATCTACGTACTGTTCGGGTACGGCAGTCCCGCGCTCCTCGCCTGGTTCACGGTCCTGAACGCCCTGCTCGGGGTCACGTGGGCGTTCATCAGCACCGCGAGCACGCTCTTCCTCGTCCGCCTCGTCGGGCGATCTGCGCGCGGCCGGGCCCTGGGTCTCTACAACGCCTTCGCGGGAGCGGGCGGACTGCTCGGCACGCTCCTCGGGGGTTGGCTGTACGCGACGCAGGGGGTGGACTTCGCCTACTCGACCGCCGCCGTGACGATCCTGGCCGGGGCGGTGTTGCTCCTACCGATCCCGTTCCACATGTTCCAGCTCCCGCACCACGCCCCCCGCCGCCACCGTCTCCTTCGAAGCACGAGGGCCACCGCCCCGCCTCCCTCGTCCGGGATCGGTCGGCGGCCCTAGCGGCCTCCCCCCCAACCGAACATCTCCCACGTCAGGGTGCGGATCACGTAGCCGAGAGAGAGGTTGGCGAGGAAGATCTCGAGGTCGGCGGGATAGTCCTGGATCACGCACGAGCGGAACCCGAGCTGACCCACCGCGACCGGGTCGGCTCCCCGGAGGATGACGAACCGCCCGGTCAGTCGTTCGTTGATCGTGAAGAGGACCCCCCCGTACTCGATGGTCATCGGTCCAAAGGTGCTCGATTGGGTCCGCCAGTGGTCTTCGCCGACCTGGATACGGATCTCATCGATCTTCGCGCGGTAGGAGACGGTCGAGTGAACCTCGCCGAGCGCGCTCGAGCGGTACGTCACGTAATCCGTGGAGAACAAGGAGGCGATCCTCTGACCGAGTCCCGGCTGTTCCGACTCGACCGGCCGGCAGGTCCAGGTCTCGTCCCCGACCTGGATCTCGATGATGTTCTTCAGGACCCGGGCGGTCGCCTGGATCATTCGGTGCCCTCGGCGGCATGCGGCTCAGAGGTAATAATGGCGGGGCCGCTCCGCGCGCCGTGACGGCCTCTCCTCCGACCCCTCCGGCGGGCGAGCGTGCGGTCGGAATGGAGTTCTACCTCACCGAGGCACCGGGGGTCACTGCGGCGATCAAAGGCTCCCCGGAGGAGTTCCGCGTTACCGAGATCTCGAGCTACCCGCTTCCGGACCCCCAGGGTTCGTTCACGGTGCTCCGTGTCGCGAGCCGGAACTGGGAGCAGCACGAGCTGGGCGAAGCGATCGCGCGTCGCCTCGGTCTAGCGCCCCACGCGGTTCAGTGGTCGGGAACGAAGGACCGACGGGCGGTCGCGGAACGCCTCCTGTCGTATCGGGGTCCCCCACCCGAGCGAGACCTCGACCTCAAGGAGGTGGAACTCCTCGAAGCCTACCGGGCCCGGGATGGCCTCGTGCTCGGCCACCATTACGGGAACGCCTTCGAGGTTCGGGTGGTTCCCGAACGTGCCGCGCCCGACGCGGCGGCGACCGCGTATCGCGCGACCGCGGCCGCGTTGCGCTCGGTCGGCGGGTTCCCGAACTTCTTCGGGCTGCAACGGTTCGGAGAGGTCCGACCGGTCACGCACGAGGTGGGCCGCCACCTGGTGCGGGGCGACCCGGCCGCCGCGGTCGACGCCTACCTCACGACGATTCCCGTAGGGACCGTCGAAGGGCGAGGGGACGGAGCGCGCCGTGCGTATGCCGAGCATCGGGATCCGGCACGTGCCCTGCGCGAGTTCCCGCCCGACTACCGCTTTGAACGGGCTCTGCTCGAACGGCTCGCCCGAGGCCAGCCGGCGGAGCAGGCGTTGCGGGCGCTCTCCCGAGACCTGCGGCTACTGTTCATCCACGCGTACCAATCGCTCCTGTTCAACCGGTGGCTCAGCCGGCGTCGGGCCCTTGGGCTCCCGCTTCACCGGCCCGTCCCGGGGGACCGGATCCTCCGGGCCGGTCGCGACGGCACCATCCGGGGACAGGACGCCGTTCCCGTCGCATCGGACAACGAGCGGGAGTGCGCCGAGCTCGTCGGGCGCGGCCGCGCGTTCCTCGCCGGACCCCTCGTGGGCATGGACACGACCCTACCCTCGGGACCCGGCGGGACCCTGCTCGCCGACCTGCTCGCGGAGGAGTCGGTCACCCCCGCCGCATTCCGGGTCCCGTTCGCGCCCGAGCTCGCCAGCCGCGGCGCATGGCGTCCGGTACTCCTGCCGTTGCCGCCGATCGGGATCGCGGTCGACCCCACGGGGGTCGGATTCCGATTCGCCCTGCCGAAGGGGGCCTACGCGACGGTCCTCCTCCGCGAATTCCTCAAGAACGGGGCCGAACCGGGCTAGCCGACGCCGTTTGGAGCCGAGCCTACTAATACCCCGGCCCAACGTGCGAGCGACCGACAGCATGATCCAGACGGCGCATCGCGCTCCACGACCGTATCTGTACCCGACCCAGGCCGTGGGACCGGGGCCGGAACCGCGGAGCACCAACCCTTCGGCCCGAGTGCCCACCGGCGTCCCGGATTTCGACTTCCTCACCGGGGGCCTGCCCACGGGCACCGTCGTTCTGTTGTTCGGGGAGGCCGGGGCCGGCCACCAGGAGTTCGCGCTCACCTCGGCCGTGCATCTGATGATGAACTACGACGACCCGGTCCTCCACCGGTTCTACCTCGGGAGCGCCCGGGGCCCGTTCGTCTATCCCGAGGGGGTCGTCTACCTGAGCACGAGCCGGTCCGAGTCTCAGGTGATGTCCGAGGTCCGATCCGCGTTCGAAGGGTCGTATCCCGACGTGCTCTCCCGGCACTTGAAGTTCTTCGACCTCTCCCCGGCCTATTTCGCCGACACGGTCGTGCCGTCGACGTGGGCCTCCGTCCCCAGCCCTCTCCTCTCTGGGACGCCGGCGCACCTCAAAGCTGACGGCGGACCCGTGCGCGCCTTGGCGGATGCCGTGGACCAGGAAGGGGGGAGGAACCTCGTCATCGTCGATTCGCTGACCGACCTTCTCGTGCGCCCGGGCATCGAGGCCAGCGACCTGCTCACGCTCCTGAAGGGCCTACGCCGCCGAGCGAAGGAGTGGAACGGAGTGGTCTACCTGCTCCTCTCCCAGGGGGTCGCGCCGGCCGCGGTCGAGCAGGCCGTCTTCGACTCGGTCGATTGCGTGCTGCACTTCTCCTGGACCACGAGCCCGAATCGCTCCCACCGGCAGCGCGCCATGCTCATCGAGAAGTCGATGGCGGTGCTCGCCCACCTCCCGGCGGAGTACCACGGGCGATTCGTGATCCGGGTCAACGCCGCGAGCGGGTTGGTGACCACGCAGTATGAACGCGTCTGAACCCTCCACGTCCCGGGTGTCGAGCGGCGTCGCCGGCCTCGACGAGATGCTCGGCGGCGGATTCCCCGCGGGCCACGTCGTCCTGGTCACCGGCCTCCCCGGCACCGGGAAGACGTGCCTCGGCCTTCAGTTCCTGGTGGCCGGCGCGGCTCGAGGGGAGAAGGGCGTGTTCCTCTCGCTCGAAGAGGAGGTCCAACCGCTCCTGGACAGCGCGCGCCAGTTCCGCTGGCCGGTGGACGCGGCGGTCGAGAAGGGCTTACTGAAGGTGTTGCGCGTCGACCCGAAGGAGGCGCGCCAGAGCCTCCACCGGATCCAAGGCGAGCTCGGCAAGGAGCTGAAGGCCCTCGGCGCTCAGCGCGTCGTGGTCGATTCGGTGTCGCTGCTGAACATGCTCAGCGACGACGAGCCCAGCCGCCGAGCGACCCTGTTCGCCCTCGCCGGGGCGTGCCGCGAAGCGAACGCGACCACCGTGCTGACGGCGGAGGCGGACCCGATCCATCCGGAAGTCAGCCGCGACGGGCTGACCGAGTACGTGGCCGACGGCGTGATCCTGCTGGGCTACCGGACAGGCGCCGACGGCCACCGGGTCGGGCTCTCGATGCGGGTTCTCAAGATGCGCCGGACCGCGCACGTGCGGACCGTCCAACCGTACTCGATCGGTCCTAGCGGCATCTCGGTCGACGCGAAGGCCGTCGACTTCGGGGGTCCGTAGTCGTCCCCGCGCGCCGCGACCCGTTTCGGTGCCTCCCCACCCGAGCGCTTTGTAGCCCTCCGCCGCTCACGGTACGTCCCACCGATGCAGCCCAGCGCCTCCCCTGCCTCCGACGCCGTTCCCGGGTCGACGCCGCCCGCTGAGCCCCGAGAGCGTTGGGTCGCGTACGTAGACCTCGATGCGTACTACG
>Ga0187812_1000628_pt1 | contig 12397 bp, 5 predicted proteins | sample NC_S_2_FD_130582 | JGI IMG/M metagenome (GOLD analysis project Ga0187812, IMG submission 130582) | Wetland sediment microbial communities from Neuse River Estuary, North Carolina, USA - ASW-S_2 | ecosystem: Environmental > Aquatic > Freshwater > Wetlands > Sediment | place: USA: North Carolina... | reverse complement strand
GAGCCCGCGCGCCAGGAAGCGCGCGGCCGCGCCGAGCTTCCGCACGCCCGGTGTGGAAGCGGCGAAAGGGAACGTGTTCACGAACGTGACCGCCATGAAGGCGACGGCGGCGAGGGCGAGCGGGAAGGTGGCCAGCGCGTAGCCGACTTCGGCCCAGGCGCGCCTGGTGAACGGCGCCTGGACCACGCGCCTGAGTGGCGACGCGGCCGGTCCGGTCATGATCAGATTGTCGTTCACGATGGCGGCGCTGCGGCCGCCGGCGGTAGCTATGTGTCTCATACCTCGATGCTGCGGGCCTAGGCGGGCGCGGTCGATCGTGGCAGCCGAGGCCTCATGGTACGGCTAGCACGATACCCAGCGTCACCGCGGGCGGCCGCGGATCGGGCCCGGGACGCTGAGCAGTCTCCGGCGGGCGGGTCAGAAGTCGTGTTATGCGCCGGAGATGGGTGATGCGAGGAGCGCGGCGGCCTGCTCCTGAGTGAGCGCGCGGCCGGCGGCCAGCGCGGCGTCCCATTCCCCGGGTTCGGTGGTCGCGCGGGCGGGAGCCAGGAACTCCTCGAGCAGTTCGGGTTGCTTGATCGGGATGCCGGTCTTCTCCCGGACGGCTTCCGCGGCGCCGGCCAGGCGCGCCGCCCGCAGGCCCTCGCCCAACTGCGCCGCGTTGGCGGCGGACATTTCCAGGGTGGTGGCCAGGAGCTCCGGGTCACCGCTGCTGGCCACGTAGCCGGCCATGGCGGACAGCAGGTCCCCGGCCTCCCGGGCGCGGCCCGCCCGCAGGGCGACCCCCGCCAGCGATTGCTGGTCCAGGGCCACGCCCAGCATGTCCCCCTGCTCCTGGTCGATGGCGAGCGCCTCCTGCAGCACCTGCGTGGCGCGGTCGAAGTTGCCGGCGTCGCTTTCCAGCTGGCCCAGGTTCGTCAGGGCCGCGGCGAGCCGCATCTCACTGCCGATCTCGCGGGAGATGGCGGCGCTTTCCTCCAGCAGGGACCGCGCGGTGTCCAGGTCATCGAGGTGATGATGGGTGATGCCGAGGCTGTTGAGTTCTCGGGCCTGCTGGTTCCGGTCGCCGAGGTCACGCCAGATCGCCAGGCTGCGCTCGAGCAGCACCCGCGCGGCCTCCGGCTCGCCCTGCTGCTGCAGCAGGACCCCGAGCCAGTGCGCCAGCTGGGCCAGCTGCGCTCCGCCGTCCTCGCCGGCCAGGTCGATGGCCCGCTGCAGCCACCGCCGCCCTTCGAGGTGGTAGCCGTGCCGGTACCAGAAATAGGCCAGCCCCTGGGCCAGCCGCAGGCCTGTGGCGGCCCGCTCGCGGTCGGCGGACACCGCGCCCGCGGCCGGGGTTTGCAGCGACCAGGCCAGGGCGGCGCGCAGGTTGTCATGCTCGGCTTCCAGCCGGTCCAGGGCCGCCAGCTCCGCCGGGCCCGAGCCGTGCAGCTGCTCGTCCGCCCGTTCGGCGACCCCTGCGTAGTACTCGGCGTGGCGGCGCCGGGTGTCGTCCAGGTCCCCGGCCTGCTCCAAGCGCTCGAGCGCGTACTCGCGGATGGTCTCCAGCAGGCCGACGCGGGGCTCGCCGTCGGCGCCGTCGGTCACCGTGATCAGGCTGACGTCCAGCAGCCCGGCGGCCAGGTCCAGGGGATCGGCCCCGACCCCCTGGGCCCCTTGGGCGTCAGGGCCCGGCTCGGGCGCGGCGACCGCGGCCAGCGCGTCCAGGTCGCAGCCCCCGGCGAACACCCCGGCGCGGCGGAACGCCTCGGCCAGGTCGGGAGTGAGCAGGTCGTAGCTCCAGGCGATGGCGTTCCGCAGGGTCCGCTGCCGCGACGACTGCCCGACGTCGGCGGCGGCTAGGTCGATGCTGTGCGCTAGCCGAGCCAGCAGGGCCCGCGGGGCCAGCAGCCGGACCCGGGCCGCGGCCAGCTCGATGGCCAGCGGCAGCCCGTCCAGGCGCTCGCAGATCGCCGCGATGTCGGCGGCGTTGGCCGCGGTGATGGCGAAGCCCGGCCGGGACATGCTCGCCTGCTGGGCGAACAGCCGCGCCGCACCGCTCGCGGACACCTCCACGACGGACGCCTCGCGGGGCACCGGCAGCGGCGGCACCGGTAGCTCCTGCTCACCTGGCAGGTGCAGCGGCCGCCGGGAGGTCGCCAGCACCACCAGGCCGGGGGCGGCCGCGAGCAGCCCGGCCACCACGCCGGCGGCGCCGTCCAGCTGCTCGAGGTTGTCCAGCACCAGCAGGGCCCGGCGATCACGCAGGTACCCGGTCACGGCGTCGGCGGCGGGCCCGTCGCCGGTGACGTCCAGGCCGTCGGCGATGGTCTTCCACATCACCTCGGCATCGCGGACGGCCGCCAGGGCGATGAAGAAAACTCCCTGCGGGAAGTCCTGATCCAGCGCTGCGGCGGCGGCCAGCGATAGCCGTGTCTTGCCGACGCCGCCGGTGCCGGTCAGCGTCACCAGCCGGATCCCCGGTCCGGTGAGCGTGGCGAGGACCTGCTCCAGGTCGCGCTCGCGGCCGACCAGCGGCGTCATCGGCACCGGCAGCCGACTCTGCGCGCCCAGGCTCTTCAGCGGCGGGAACCGGTCCGGAAGCCCGGCGACGACGAGCTGGTGGATACGCTCCGGCGCCTCGATGTCCTTCAGCCGGTGCCAGCCCAGGTCGCGCAGCGACACATCGGCGGCCAGCCGCGATTCCACCAGGTGCCGCGTCGCATCGGACAGCACGACCTGCCCGCCGTGCGCAACCGCCGCGATCCGCGCCGCCCGGTGCACGTCCAGCCCGACATAGTTGTCCTCGTGGCGGGTCGGCTCACCGGAGTGCAGGCCCATCCGCACCCGGACCGTCGCACCATCGGGCCAGTCATGCCCGGCCAGGGCCCGCTGCCCGGCCACGCAGCAGCCGACCGCGGCGATGGCCGACTCGAAGACCACGAAAAAGCTGTCCCCCTCGGTACTCAGCTCCCGGCCGCCGAAACTGCGGAACGCGGCCCGCAGCAGCTCCCGCTGCGCCGACAGGGCCTCGCCGTACCGCTCCCCCAGGCGCCTGACCAGCACCGTCGACCCTTCGATGTCGCTGAACAGCATCGTCAGCGTCCCGGTGGGCAGCTCCGCCACCGTCTCGGCCACGCCGGGACGACTCTGCCCCTGGCCGCGATCCGGCCGGGCCGCGCCGTCCTCCCTGTCCTGTTCGGCGCCCGGGCCGGGCCGGGCGCCGGCCTGGATGCCCGCCGGGCGGCCAGCCTCGCCGGATGGCCCGCCGGCCTCGCCGGGAACCTGCGTGTACGGCGGCAGGCCCAGCGACCCGCGCAGCGCGCCGGCGAACTCGCGGCAGCTGGCATACCGGCCGGCGGGCGCCTTGGCGAGCGCCCGGGCCAGCGCCTGGTCCGCAGGCGCCGGAAGATCCGGTCGCTGGGAGGTCAGCAGCGGCGGCGGCTGCGAGACGTGCGCGTACATCACCGCCATCGCGTCCTCGCGATGGAACGGCGGCGAACCAGTCAGCAGCTCGAAGGCCGCGCACGCCAGCGCATACTGATCCGCCCGCCCGTCGACCCGCTGGCCCTCGAGCTGCTCCGGGGCGACGTAGTCCAGCGTGCCCAGGAACTGCCCGGGGCCGGTCAGGCTGGTGGCCGCCAGCGCAGGCTTGCTCAGTCCGAAATCCGACAGGTACACGTGATCCGGCCGCCCGGCCCGCGCGTCCATCAGCATGTTGGCCGGCTTCACGTCACGGTGCACCAGCCCGGCCGCGTGCGCGGCATCCAGCGCCGAGGCCACCGCAGAGATGATCGCGGCCGCCCGCCACGCCGACAGCGGGCCCTCACGCCGGAGCAGCGTGCGCACGTCGCCGCCGGGCACGTACCGCATCGCGATGAACAGCACGCCACCCGCCTCGCCGGCCTCGAACACCGGGATGATGTGCGGGTCATCCACCGCCGCGGCCGCCCGCGACTCCCGCAGGAACCGCTCACGGAACTCCGCATCCGCCGTCAGCGCCGGCGCCAGGACCTTCAGCGCCACCAGCCGGTCCAGCCGCTCGTCCCGGGCCCGGAACACCACCGCCATCCCGCCCGCGCCGACCTGCTCCTCCAGGAGATACCCGGCCACCCGCGAGCCCGCGGTCACCCCGGCCGGCAAACCGCTAGCCTCGCCCGGCACCTCATCCCCCACGGAGCCTCCCCACCAGCAAGCCCACCTGACGCTCGCCTCCCCGGCGCAGGTCCGGCGCGAAGGCATAACGGGATTGCCCGGCGGCCCGAACGCCCGCCGCCGGGGCTTTCCAAAGTATCCGGCGCGACCACCGCCGCCGCATATGCGACGCGGCACCCGGCCGACGTGCTCGGTGGGTCTGCAGCAATGTCTGTAGTTTGTTTGAGTTAACAAACTACAGATAGGATCGCTGCGGGAACGGGCCGAAGTATCCGCAGATGGGGCCGATATCCGTCGGTCTGCTGCACTAGCTGCAGTTTGTTTGGCATTGACAATCTACAGCTAGGATGCCGGCAGGAGGGGCGATGACGAATCGAATCCATGCCCGGGGGGGCGCCGCGGAGGCGCCGTCGTATCGCGATGAATCGCGATGAATGAGGCAGCGCGGAGCGATCCGGCCGCGCTGAGTCCCGAGCTGTGCGACCGGCTGCTCTACTACGCCTGGCGCGCGCCGTCGCCGCACAACGCGCAGGGCTGGCGCATCGAGGTCGACGGCGAGCGCTTCCGGGTCTCGCGCGATCCGGCCCGGCAGGTGCTGCGGGACTTCGATCCCGAAGGCCGGGAAGGCGACCTGGCCTGCGGGGCCGTGGTCACCAACCTGTGCGTGGCCGCACGGGCGTTCGGCTTCGATGCCGAGGTGAGCTGGCGGCCCGGTGGCGACGTCGTGGCCGAGGTGACGTTGGTGCCTTCTGCGCAGGCGCCGGACGAAGCGGCCGGGAGTCGGCTGGGCGCGCTGCGCCGCCGCGCGATGAACCGCTCGCCGTACCGGACCGATCCGGTCCCCGGCTCGGTCATCGACGGCCTCCAGGCCACCGCGAAGCGGCTCGGCTTCACCCTCTCGGTGCTCACCGACCGGGCCGGGATCGACCGGATGGCCGCCGTCGCTGGCCGAGCGGGGGCGATGAAGCTGACGCACGAGCCCACCCAGGCCGAGCTGCACTCGCTGATGCGTTTCAGCCCGCAGGCCGCCGCCCGGGAACGCGACGGCCTGGACCTTGAGCTATTCTTCACGCCGGCGATAGCGGCGAGGTTCGCCGCTATCGCCACACATCCGCGCGTGCTCGACGCGGCGGCGCCGCTGCATATCGCCGAGAGGGTCATCCACGGCACCGATGAGGTGCCGCTGCGCAGTGCGCCCGCCCTGTGCCTGTTGCACGCCGACTCGCTGGAGGACCAGACGTTCCTGCGCGGCGGGGCCTGCTTCGAGGAGATCGCGCTCGATGTCACGCAGGCCGGGCTGGCCATGGCGCTGCACAGCGCGTTGGTCGAGGTCGGCCTGTCGCACCCCGGGCCGGTGCCGCCGTCGGTGCCCGCCGACTGGCAGGCCGGGATCGCCGAGATGCGGCGCGAGCTGCTGGCCGCGTTCGGGGCCGCGCCGCAGGCCGTGCCGATCGCCTTCTTCAGGCTCGGGTCGCCGACCCGCGAGGCCGAGCGGAAGAGACTGCGGCGCAGGCCTAATGGGCAGCGGCCTGAGACCGACCGCTACCGGGAGATGACGCGGCGCAACCAGCCCTCGCTCAGCCGGGAGGATCAGGGCGCGCTGCGCGCCGTGCGGGTCCTGGTCGCGGGTTGCGGCAGCATCGGCGGGGCGCCGGTCGTGCCGCTGGTCCGGCTCGGGGTGGAGCGTTTCGTCCTGTGCGAGCCTGGTGACTACGAGCTCAACAACCTCAACCGGCAGGCCGCCGACATGAGCGACATCGGCCGCAACAAGGCCGCGGTGCAGGCGGACCGGGCCCGGGCGATCAACCCCGAGGTCGAGGCGCTGGTCGAACCGGACGGCGTGACCGAGGACAACGTCGACTGGCTGGTGGGCACCACCGACGTGATCATCGACGGCGTGGATGTTACCGAGCCGGCCGGGATCGCCGCCAAGCGCGCGCTGCACCAGGAGGCCTGGCGCCAGCGCCGCCTGGTCATCTCCGGGCTGGACCTGGGCGGCACCCAGGTCGTGTACGCGTTCGACTACCGCGACGGCCGGACCCGCCCGCTGAACGGGCGGCTGGACAAGGCGCCGGAGGACCTCGACGGGCTGCAGTTCCTGTCCCGCCTGGTGAGCCCGCTGGACGTGCCGCGCGAGCTGCTCGCCTACAGCGAGGCGATGATCCGGGGCCAGGCGGGCTCGCCGCCGCAGCTGGCGCCGACGGCGGATCAGTTCGGCGTGCTGGCGGCCTGGATGGTGCTGGACTTCGCGGCCGGCCGGCCGGTGCGCAGGCGCGTCAAGGTGGCGATCCCTGACCTGGTGATGCCGCGCCGCCGCAGGCTCGGCAATGAGGCCGTGCGGATGGTCCAGCTGGCTCGCGTCAAGTACCTGCTGGAGACCACGCGCCGCCGCCAGGGAGGCAGCTCATGAGCAGGCTCGTCGCGCCGTTGCCGGAGATGCGCGCCGCCGCGCCGGATCTGGTCGGCGCGCTCGAGCCGGTGTACATCGCCGAGACCGAGGCGGAGCGCGAGGCCGTGTTCTCGTTCCGGTACTCGGTGTACGGCGCCGAGCTCGGCCGCAAGCTCGGCAACGCCGACCACGGGCGCCGGCGGATCCACGACGGGGAAGACGACCAGCCGTACACGACCCTGCTCTTCACCGACGACGGCGCGGGCCAGCTGACCGGCACGGCCCGGATGCGGCAGTGGGAGCCAGGGGAGATCCCCGCGAAGGACTGGGAGGCGTTCTCGATGGAACGCTTCGAGGGCCTGCGTGAGATGCCCACGGCGGAGGTCGGGCGGCTGATGATCGAGCCCGGACATCGCGGGCAGCTCGGCCTGGTCTCGATGTCGTGTACGGTCTACCAGCTGTGCGGGGGGGAACTGCCGGCCGATGCCGCGTTCATCAACTGCGCAGCCGGCCTGGTCCGCCATTACCGGCTGCTGGGCTTTCGTACCTACGCGGGACGACTCGTGCCCACTCCCGACGGCATCGAGGTGCCGCTGGTGCTGATTCCGAGTGACCGTGCCTACCTGGAGCAGGCCGGATCGTTCGTGGCGCCCTTCGCGGACGTGTTCTACGGGCCGGGTAAGCGCGCGCTGGTGGACCTCGGGCGCTGGGCCCGTGTGCTGGACGCCGACTCGGCCCCCGTCAAGTTCGACTCGGCGGCCGTCTGGGAACGCGTCGACCGGCTACGGCAGGCGGCCGACCGCCCGTCGATGCTCGAGGCCCTCAGCGAGGACACGGTCCGCAAGCTCAGCGACAAGGGTTTCCTGATGAACGTCTCGTCGGGTCAGCTGCTGACCGAGAAGGGCCTGACCCAGCGGGAGATCTTCGTCATCCTCGAAGGGGCGTTCGAAGTGCACGACGGCGACCGTCGGATAGCCCTGCTCGGGCCGGGTGGCGTGATCGGGGAGATCGGTTTCTTCGGCACCTCGGGACGCCGGATCGCGTCGGTGACCGCGGCGTCCGACGGGCAGGTGCTGGCCCTGCGCCGCCGTTTCGTCGACGAGCTGATGAAGAGCGATCCGGCCTGCGCCGCCGAGATCCTGTTCGGGCTGGCGCGGGTGCTCGCCGACCGTCAGTACGTCCCGGCCCCCTGATGGCCGCCGCGCGGGCGCCGTCGGTAGGCTGCCCCCAGTGAGCGGTCCACAGGAACGGGCAGAGCTGAACGCCTTCCTGGCCGACATCCCGTTCTTCGCCTCGCTTGATGAGACCACCCGGCTTGAGCTCGCCGGGCAGCTGGAACCGGTGCACGTGGCCGCCGGTGACGTGATCTTCAGGCAGGGCGATCCCGGCGAGGGCCTGTTCCTGGTGGTCAGCGGCAGGCTCCGGGTCTCGGTGGCCGCCGACGGCCCCGAACGCCCGCTGTACGACGTGGGCCGCGGCGCGATCCTCGGGGAGATGGCCGCACTCACCGACCGGCCCCGGGCGGCCACCGTGCAGGCGGTCCGGGACAGCGATCTGCTGCTGCTGCGGGTGTCGTCGTTTATGTCCCTGCTCGAGCGCAGCCCGGCGCTGGTCACCGGGATGATCCGGCTGCTCGTCGACCGGGTGCTCGCCGTGGACCGGCTGCTCACCGTAGACCGGCCGCATGCACCGCCGCCGGTTCGCAGCATCACCGTGGCCTGCGCCGGCCAGGACACCCGCGCGGCCGCGATCGTCGCCGGAGGCCTGGCGGAGCAGCTGGCCCGGGCTGGTTCGGTCTTCCACGTGGACGCAGATGTGGTCGCGCGGCACCTGGGCCCTGGCGCGGCGCAGCGGGGCCCAGGCGACCCCGGCCGGGGCGAATTGATCGGGTGGCTGCACGCGGTGGAACGCGACCATGATCGCGTGATCTACCAGCCTGACGCGGAAGACACGGCGTGGAGCCGGCTCTGCTTGAGCCAGTCTGACGTGGTGCTGCTGGTCGCCTCGGCCGGTGATGACCCGTCGCTTGGCGCCGTCGAAGCACGAGCGCTGGCCACGGGCGCGCTGCGCTGTGAACTCGCCCTGCTGCACCAGGCGAACCGGCTCCCGGCCGACCCGGCCCCGAGGCCGGCCACGGCCGGGTGGCTGGAACGCCGGCCGGTGGCCGACCACCACCACCTGCGCGCTGACCGCCCGGGCGACGTCGCGCGGCTGGCGCGGATGATCACCGGCACCGGCTGCGGCCTGGTGCTCGGCGGCGGCGGCGCGCGCGGGATCGCGCACCTCGGCGTGATCCGGGCGCTGGAGGAGGCCGGGGTGCCCATCGACGTGGTCGGCGGCACCAGCATGGGCGCGATCATGGCCGGACTGTGCGCCCTGGGCCTGGACCACGCGGAGCGGGTACGGCGGGTCACCAGCATCGCACGCCACGGCCGCCGGCTGGTCACGCCGACGCTCCCGCTGCTCGCCTTGTCCGCGGGCCGCTACCTGGACCGGATCCTCGCCGACAACCTCAGCGCGGCACCGATCGAGGACCTGCCGCTGCGTTTCTACTGCGTCTCCGCCAACCTGACCCGGGCCGAGGAGGTCGTCCACGAACGCGGGCCGCTGTGGCCCGCGGTGCGCGCCAGCCTGGCCCTGCCCGGCATCTACCCGCCGGTCTACGCCGCCGGAGAGCTGCTCATCGACGGCGGGGCGCTGGACAACGTGCCGGTCGACGTCATGCGTGAGCGAGTCGGCCATGGCAGCATCGTCGCGGTCGACGTGTCCCCCGAGGTGGTCCCGCTGACCGCCACACCATTCGAGACGACCCTGTCCGGCTGGCGCGTGCTCGGGCGCCGCCTCAACCCCTTCGCTGAGCGGCAGCCGCTCCCGGGCATCGCCGACATCCTGATCCGCTCGACCGGGCTGTCCCAGGTTCCCCACCGGCGCGCCGCGCTGGAGGACGACCGCGTCGACCTGCTGCTCCGCCCGCCCGTCGCCGGATTCGGCGTCCTGGACTTCAAGGGCGGGATCCCGCTCGTCGAGGCCGGCTACCGGTACGCGGCCGAGGCGCTGGCCAAGTCCGAGCTACCAGAATGGTTCGTGACCTGAGCCCGGGCTGGCGATAATCGAGAGGTGGGGGAATTGCCCGCGGGTACCGTCACGATGTTGTTCAGTGACATCGAGGGTTCGACCGCGCTGGTCAGCCGTCTCGGTGACCGGTACGGGGAGGCGCTGTCGGCCCATCGCGCGCTGCTGCGCGCGGAGTTCGCGACGTGGCACGGCCGTGAGATGTCCACCGAGGGGGACAGCTTCTTCGTGGTATTCGAGTCGGCGGCCGACGCGGTGGCCTGCTCCCTGGCGGCGCAGCGCGCCCTGGCCGGCTACGACTGGCCGGGCGGGGAGGCAATACGGGTCCGGATGGGCCTGCATTCGGGATGGCCGACCCCGCACGAGGACAACTACATCGGGATGGACGTGCACCGGGCGGCGCGGATCGCCGCGACCGCGCACGGCGGTCAGGTGGTGCTTTCTGAGGCGACTCTGTCGCGGGCCGAACCGCTGCCGGACGAGGTGTCGGTCCGGGACCTGGGGTTTCACCGGCTGAAGGACATCAGTGAGGGGATGCGCATCTACCAGCTGGCCGGGCCGGGCCTGCGTGAGAATTTTCCGCCGCTGAAGAGCCTGGGGGCGCAGACGAGCCTGCCGGTGTCGGCCACGCCGCTGGTCGGCCGCGAGGAAGACCTGGAGCGGCTGCGCGCGTCCATCGCCGGGCCCGGGGTGCGCCTGGTGACGCTGACCGGCCCCGGCGGGGTCGGTAAGACCCGGCTGTCGCTGGCGGCTGCGGCCGCGCTGGATCGTGCCTTCCCTCACGGCGTGTACTTCGTCGCGCTGGCCGCCGTCCGCGACCCCGACGTGATGTGGAAGACGCTGGCCGACGATCTGGACGTGGACGGGGACGGGTCGGCTGCGGTAATGGAGCACCTGCGGGACCGCCGGATGCTGCTGGTGCTGGACAACCTGGAACAGCTGGAGGGTGCGGGCGGGGTGGTGGCGGCGCTGCTGGCGGCGGCTCCGGGCGTGGTGGTGCTGGCGTCGTCGCGAGGGCCGCTGCACGTGCAGGGCGAGCATGAGTTCCCGGTACCGCCGCTGGAGGTTCCCGGCGGCGCTGAGGTCGAGGCGGTGGCCGCCAGCGCCGCGGCGCGGCTGTTTGCGCAGCAGGCGGGCCTGGTCCGGCCGGGTTTCGCCATCACCGCCGACAACGCCGCTGACGTGGCGGCGATCTGTGGCCGACTGGATGGGTTGCCGCTGGCCATCGAGCTGGCCGCATCCCGGGTCAGGCTGCTGACCCCCAAGGCCATGCTCGCCCGCCTCGGGCATGGCCTCGGCCTGGCCTCCGTCGAGGCCGGGCAGCCGTTGCGGCAGCAGACCCTCCGCAACGTGGTGGCCTGGAGCTATGACCTGCTGGCCGTCGACAGGGCTCAGGCGTTCCGGCGGATGAGCGTGTTCGCCGGGGGATGCGACCTGGACGCCCTGGACGCGGTGGCCGTGGCCGAAGGCGGTGAGGAAGCCGGGCCCGATCCGCTGGAGCTGGTCGCCGAGCTGGCCGATGTCAGCCTGATCATGGTGACCGAGGGCGCCGACGGCGAGCCGCGCGTGGGCATGCTCGAGACGATCCGCGAGTATGCCCTCGAGCGCCTCGACCAAGACGATGACCTGGACGGCGCGCGGCGTCGACACGCCGAGTACTACGCGGCCGTCGCCGAACGGTCCGGCGAGGAGCTGGACAGTCCGGCGCAGCTGACGGCCCTGGACCGCCTGGTGACCGAGCAGGACAACCTGCGCGCCGCCTTGAGCTGGTCGCTGGGAACGCGCGCCGCAGACCCGGCTGGCGGCGCCGAGCGTACAGCGACCGGCCTGCGGCTGGTCCAGGCGCTGGGACCCTACTGGTACCGGTACGGTCATATCCCCGAAGGGCGGCGCTGGACGGAACGGGCGATCGATCTGGCCCCCGACGACGCCGGAGAACCGATGGGCCGACTGACCCGCTGGCTCGGGGTACTGTCTGCCTGCATCGCCGCAGAGCTTGGCGACGGCATGCGGTCGGCCCGCCTCGCCGGCGCCGCCGAAGCCATCGGGCAGCAGGCGGGCATCCCGATCTCACAACGCGACATGGCCCTCCTGGAGCGGTTCCTGGCCCGGGCGCGCGATGCCGTGCCGCCCCGGGAGTGGGACGCCGAGCTAGCCGCCGGGCGCGCGCTCTCCCCGACCGAGGCGCTCGCGCTGCTGCGTTCGCTCAGTCCGGCCTGACTGAGGTCTTCCGCCTTCATACCCGGTAATTCTTCCCCGGTAGGTCAGCAGGGCGTCAGCGGGATGTCAGGGGCGTCAGCGAGGTCTGGGTGACCTGTCAGGTCCGGCCGGCATGGTGAGGGCATGACGTACTCAATCATTGCCGAAGGGCTGGTCAAGCGGTTCGGGGACACGGTCGCGCTGGACGGGATCGACCTCGCCGTGCGCACCGGCTCGGTACTCGGCCTCCTGGGCCCGAACGGCGCAGGAAAGACCACTGCGGTGCGGATCCTCGCCACGCTGGTGCACCCGGACGGCGGGCGCGCCGCGGTCTGCGGGCACGACGTGGTGAGCCACGCGCACCAGGTCCGGCAGCTCACCGGGCTGACCGGGCAATACGCCTCGGTGGACAACACGCTCACCGGGTTCGAGAACCTCACGCTGATCGGGCGGCTGACCGGACAGTCGCGACCCGACGCCAAGGCGCGGGCCCGGGAGCTGCTGGCCGGCTTCCGGCTCACCGACGCCGGCGACCGGGCGGTCAAGACCTACTCCGGCGGCATGCGCAGGCGGCTGGACCTGGCCGCCAGCCTGGTCAACCGG
>Ga0187812_1000627_pt1 | contig 12402 bp, 25 predicted proteins | sample NC_S_2_FD_130582 | JGI IMG/M metagenome (GOLD analysis project Ga0187812, IMG submission 130582) | Wetland sediment microbial communities from Neuse River Estuary, North Carolina, USA - ASW-S_2 | ecosystem: Environmental > Aquatic > Freshwater > Wetlands > Sediment | place: USA: North Carolina... | reverse complement strand
CCCGAAAACACTCAGGCCCGCACTGATGTCCTGGTCGCCGCCCACGAAATAAATCTGCCGCGCACTCTCGTCCGATACCACGGTGACGCCATGCAGGTCGATGATCTGCACCTGGCCGCCGGTCCGCGGCTTCACGTAGAGCGCGAGACCTTTGCCGAGCATGGCGTAATCGCCTGCAGGCATGTGCGGCTCTGTGAATATTTTCACGCGGCCCACTTCCCTGCCCGTGAACCGTTCGCGCAAAGCTTCCGCGCTCGGGTTGCGCCGCATCGCATCATTAAACATCGCCGAGAAATCGTTGCCCTGGGCAGAGCGCGCCATACGCTTCGCTTTCGCGCGCGGAAACCCTTGATTGACCAGAGCACTCGCAACATCCGCGCGCAGCGAACTGAGTGGCTCGCGAGTCCCGGATCGCGTGCGCGACGGTGCGCTCGCTGCGCGCGGACGGCGATACAACGTCAAGCCGGTTTGCTTGCGTTGTTTGGGGGAAGCTGGACCAAAACCGAGATAGAGATTCTCCCGCGGCTGCGGATTGGTGCGGATGGTGATCGTTGTGCCCGCCGGCACGGTGAAGTCGTGCGAGTCTGCACCCTCGATCGTGAGCCGTGGATTGCGCGGATTTGCACCCATCACGAGCAACTCACTGGGGTTTTCTCTTGCAGCAAGCTTTCGCATCATTGCGGCTTTTTTGGCAAGGCTGACCCGTTTTCTTGGCGTCGCATTCGACCATTCCCGCGCGAAATCATAGGACAGATAACGACTCGCCTCTTCAGGCGTGACTCTCTTCTTCCGTTTGATCGGGTTAGTCCGTGGGCTCATCACGATGTAGCGGTAGCCATGCTTGGTCGGAGTTCCGCGAATAAAAGCGTGCTTCGTTTTGCGCTCCTTCGCTACAGCATCTTTTTTCTCCGCGAAACTGCCATGGAACATCATGCCGTAGCCCTGGCCCGCGTTTTTGCGACGTCCGCTCATAGCAGCCTCGGCAAGATGATGACTCCGCCCGCCAGCAGCGCCAGCCACCAGGCGTTGCTTTCCAGCCACGTCGTGAAAGTCGGCTGTGGTGGAGCTTGACTGCTGCCAGGTGCCGTGGCAGGACCTGGCTGTCCGGTTGATGCGCCTTGCACGCTTGTGATTGCAGAAGCGACCGGCATGTGCCCGATTGCTTGATACACGGCACCATCAACTACAGATGCGACGTCATCCGGCTTTCCAAATCCTCCCAATCCGGTATTGACCTGCAGAGTGAGTGTGATTCCGAACGGGATACTGGCCAATCCTAGCTTCGCGGCCGTAGGTGCGTTGATCGATTCGCTCCGAAGTGCAAGGCCATGCTGCGCCAGGATTGGCTTGACTGCATTCACCACATCCATTGGCCCCCAAGTGGAATATGTGGTCTGCCACTGGCCCTGATAGATGACGATCGCGCCATCCGGTATCGCTGCAGATGAGGGTGGCGCATTCGCCGTCACGGCGCTCACTCCGGTCGATGTTCCCGCTGGCACTGCATTTCCGTTGGCATCGATCCACACTGCCGCATTCGGATCGTTGCAGGCGACTGCGTTCCCATTGGCGTCATAGGCCTGCACACAGGTTCCGAACGTATTGCTGTCACCGAGCCCTCGCAGATGCGCATAGGGACGCGGATTTGAGCGCGTTCGAAACCCTTGCTGCTCGTGCGTATAGCCCACTGTCGGCATTTCTTATGCGTCCTCTTTGCGCCACTCCTGAATCAGCCGAGCAAGACGCGAGCGAGAGATCCCCAATCTCTTCGCTGCCTGGGAAATATTCCCCTGGCAGAGAATCATGGCGCTTTCGATCGCTTCGCGTTTCACCTTGGCGAGTGGCCGCACCAGATCAGGAGCGATGCGCTCCAAAACTTGCGGAAGCTCTTGCGTGAGTAAAGGCATCAACGCCGCCTCCGCTTTCCGCCACCGCCAAGCAACAGCGCCGCAGCAATTACCACCCCGCCAATAATCGCGACGTTTGGAACTCCAGAAATCAGTGTGCTATTCGTGAGGAACATGCCCACCGAGCCTGGAATGGAGGTGCTTAGGGGAACACTCACCACCGGTGACGGGCGCGAGGGAAGATTCAACCCAGCTGCCACGGGTAAGATGTTTCCCGGTTTGGTTTTCGCCGGCGCGCCGATGCAGTCTCCGTAAGTGCATTCGGGATCGGCGCACTCGACCGCATTCTCATCTTGGTCGAGACAGAGCGGACCGCTCGTGACCTGGGGCCCAGTCGCACCGCAATCGCCAAAGCTGCAGTTCGGATCTGAGCAAGGGATCGTGTTCTGATTCTGATCCAGACAGATCGACGATTGTCCGAGACCGTTCAAATAAACTCTGCTCATCGCAGCACCAAAAACGCACCGAGCGCCAGCAGCGCAATCGGCAAGAGACTTCCACTGCCACCGCCGGTCAGAGATGAAAGAATTCCCGCCGCACTGCTGCTCGCCGTGGGCGGTGTGTAGGTCAGTGAGTAGGAAGCCGAATCAGACAGCCCATACTTGTCGCCGAAGACGTGGCACACCTGAAAAGTTCCGCCACCAGACTGCAGGACGGCGATGGCCGCTGCGATCGTAGGCGTTAAATCGTTACAGCCGACGCAGCAGCCTGCGGTGCAACTCTTGTCGCACTTGTGCCCGCCAGTCATCTCTCCGCAGATATTTCCCGGAACTGGCGTCCCGCAATTCGATCCACCATAAGAAGCGTCCGCCCGACCAGGCCCAGTCATCTGCCCTTGCATTCTGCCCCAGTAGGTGGTGAGAAGGTTCTCGCATGCCGTGATCGCATCGGCCGCTGTGATCTGTGTCGAATCGGTTGCGTTGACCGCAGCAAAGATAGCTTTGAGCGATTGATTGAAGGCAAGCACCGCGGAATTAACCACGGCATTTTCTTGTTTCGCGCCCGCAACGCGCGCATCATGCGCTGCCCAGAAGCCAGCAATGATCTTCATGACCACCGCGGCGGCCAGAACGAAGGGCGCGGCCGGACCGGTTGCCGGCGCAATTGCCATCAGGCCCGTACTCGTCGTATTCAGAACGGTCGGCCCGACTGGCGCTTTGCTGCTCACTGCGGTCGTTACCGCCTGGCCGCCGGCGGTAATCCCGGCCGATGGCGTAATCTGCCCGAGCTGATAGAGCGGAGTCTTTGGCGCAACGATCAGATTTCCGAAACGCGGCTTGTGTCGCACCGGCGCATAGCCCTGCAGGTAGAGCGGCTGCTCTTGTAGCAGGATGGTGTAGCGTCCTCCGCCGTGAACTTGTTCCACCTGTTCGGTGTAGCGGCGCCAGCCGGGCAGCGTAATAGATGCAGCGCTCATCGCTTGCCCTTCATCAAAAAGAAAGCTCCGACGGCGACAGCAATGAAGCCCCAGTTCGGAATGTTTATTCCGCCAATTGCAGTTGAGCCGCTAAACCACGAAGTCAGCGAAGACGCTGCCCCGCCCGCCCCTTGGTCCGTCCACACCACACTGCCGTCTGCGGTCGTTCCACCGACATCGCTGAAATTCGGAACGGCAGAGCCCGAAGTCCCGGCCGCCGTGACCGCCTGCACATGCCCATTGGCATCGACCAAGGTCTGCCCGATCTGATAAGCGGTATTGGCAAGCCATCCACTCACGCCCGGGTTTGGCAAGCTTGGCGCTGTCTGTGAAGTCGGTACGGCAACGGTGGGAGAAGGGGCCGGCGAAATCGGAACCGGCGCCGGATTCGGAACCGCGAGAGTTCCGCCAGCACTGGGCGGAGGTTGCGCCACTGTGGAAGTTGCACCAGATGAGGCTTCGCAGGAAACGCCCATCAATGCGATGTCCGACATCGGATCGCATGCCTGGCCGGCAAACGGACCGCTGCCGACGTAGACATAGCCAGAGGAAGACGGGAGCAACGGCAATGACGGAAATCGCGGTTTTGGTGGTAGTGGTGAGACTGGAAGTACTGGAAGATTAACTCGCGTGATCGGTTCCGGTCCATTGCAGCCCCAAGCCGGACACAGCCGCATATTTTGAACTGATGGAACCGCACCGAGCGTGATCACGTTCTGCCTGCCCGAGGTAGTTTCGCGTGGTTCAGGTTCTGCCGGCGAGCGATAGACGTAGCGGCTCATCGCTTGGCCACCGCCAAGACCACCGCCCCGACTAGAAGCCAGGGCAAAAGCGCGCTAAAAAGTGAACTGCTCGCACCCGTCAGGCTATAGCCAGTGCTGGGCACTCCATAACCGGGTGTGTAGGGCGTCGCGAAAGAGGCATAGGGACTGCCCGTCGCAACCGTTGCGCCAGTGGGAAGCTTGACCGACGTCGGCTGGCCCTCGGCGACGGCGATGATCTGGGGAGTCTGCACCAGCGCTGTCTGCGCGATTTGATTCCAGTCGATGCCATCACCGCCATCGTCCTGACCCAAACTTCCGAGTCGCGCGTATCCGGAGAGGCCGCCGATGCGCGCATAACCATTCAGCTCCGAGTAACCGTCGTCGATCAGCGACCAAGCGCGCTTGCGGAAGTACATCTCTGGCGCGAGGCCAAATTGCGAGCCCGGGCGTGCAGCATCGAGTGGCACCCACGCTCCGGATCCTGGGGGAACCTCGACCTCGACATACACGTGCGAGAAGTCATTGGGAAATTCCGGATTCGAGCTCACCGTCACCAGCCGCGCGGGATAGCCGTCTGCGATCGCGAGCGCTCCGATCAGCATGGAGATGTCATCGCAGTCGCCGGCGCGGATCTTGAGAAGTTCCTGGGGAGGGTACAGCTTCTCTTTGGTGACCGGGTCCTTGGTGAAACGGATGTTTTGCTGCACCCAAGCAAAGATGGCGGCCACTTCCCCGGCTTCATCGTGTGCCGGCACCATCCGCACCAGGTCGATCGCAAAGCGGATGAACTGCGGATCGTTCAAGGCCTGATCGATCAGGCGCCGCATGAGGTGAATGGTCTGCGCAACCCCGCGTTCACCACCCAGTAACGGGGCGCGATAACCTAAGAAACTGCCGGATTGAGCACCTGGAACCGAAACGCGCACGAAGAAACGCTCCGAAACAGGTAAAAAGGGGCACCGGTACGGTTTGTGTGGCTGCTTCCGCAGCAGATCCGCATCCGTACCGGCCAGATTTCGCAGATCAGCATCGAAAATGCTGGTTTTCCACAGGGAAAGCAAGCACTTTGGTGTCGCACTAAGTGCAGCACTGCAGTGCACTGGCGTGCACCGGCCTGCACCAAGGTTGTATCCCTATGCAAAAGGTGGTATACCTTGAGGAAAATATAGGCCGCCATGTGTGGGCGCGCCGGACAGGTGAATGTGTGAAGCCTGCAACCGAGACGCCCAGCCCGGAAACCGTAGAGACCGTCACCCGCCGCCGCGTAATTCCCGCGAATCAGTCCCATGAAGACGAAAAAACGCCCGATCTATGGGAATATGTGCGTTCTATCGGCAAATTGGACCCCTCCGCGTGGCAGAAACACATCATTTATCTGTACCGAGTCGAACCAGCCCCCTCAATTCCCCTGCAAAAGTGCACCAGCGCGTTCTTTACGATGCCAAACGGCCAGCAAGTACCGGTTTCCGATCAGGAAGAGGTCGAGTTTGCGCTCGCGCAGCACTATGGCGGTGGAGTTTTCCGCATCATTGTCAAGTGTGGTGCTCAGTGGGTGACCCAGGCGCGCATCCCGATTAACACCCAGCCGCGCGCGATCACGATTCCACTTTCGGAGGCTGGGCAATCTGGGGTGAGCGGCATCTCCGGACCGATGACCGACGCTTCCGCGACCGCACAAGTTGCAGGGCGGGCAATGGATGCACTGACCGCACAGGAAAGGCAGTCCGCCGAAATCGGTTTCCGCGCGATGGAAACTGCTGCGAACGTGATGCAGCGCTTTTCGACTGGGGGCGGATCGCAGGATGATCTGACGAAGCAGTTTATGGCTGTCATGATGCAGCGAATGCTGCAGCCGCCGCCAGATCTCCTTGAGCTGCTCACAAAACTGCTCGCCGTGGTGAATCAGTTGAGCCCACAAGGTAAGACCGATGATTTAGTCGGCACGGTCATAAAGGCAGGCCTTGACAGAATTCTGAATCCCGCCCCCACCGGCGCACCGGTATCGGCCAGCGCCGAGCTGGTGCGCCAGCTTCCCCAGATCGGGAGCCAGGTGGCGGAATCCTTGCGCGAGTTTCGCATGGCACGCGAAGCCGAGGCGCGGATCGTCGCCATGCAGCGCACGGGAGTGGTAGCTGCGCAACCGCAACCGGCGCGCCCCGCCCCGCAGATGATTCCGCCGGCGCAACCCGCGCCATCGAACGGAGCGCCCACGATGGATTTTGTGCTCGGGAAAGTTCTCGAAATCTTCCAGCGCCCGACGTCCGCGGCACAGGCTGCTGATGATGCACTCGCCTTCCTCGATCCTCTGGATGATGGCAAAGTCGTTGAGCAACTCGCACAACTGGGCGAGACCGGTCTCATGGCTCTTTTCCAAGCACAGCCAATCCTGAAGCCCGCAACCAGTAACACGCCGCGGCTGGTGGAATTCATTCGAGCATTTTTGAAGATGCACGCGGAAGATGTGCAGGCCGCCGCGATCGAGTCACAGAAAGCCGCACCACCATTGACGAATTGAGGTTCAGTCGATGATTAAAATTGGACTCTTGTTGACCTTCGATGATCAGTGGCGCCGAGAAGGGCGTTGTGACATCTGCGAGGAGTTAATCGCTGGGAAAAATTTCTATGTTTCACTTCCGATTCCAGCCAACTCAATCAAAGACGTGAAAGTAGTTCACGAAGACTGCTACAAAAAGAAGCATCCGGAGTAACCCATGAAGTACGCTCTCTCTGTCGAAGTGAAGCTCGCCGAGGTTCCCGACGAAGAACCGATGCCAACGATCCATCCCGGCGACGATCCGATGGCTGCGCTTGGTGGCATCGCAACAAAGCTGCTGAATGCACCCGTGCTTGCGCGGCAGTACAACTTCCAAAACGCCGGTTTCGACTTCCGCAAGCAAATCGAAATACGGGCCAACGACTTCACTTCGTTAGCTGCAATCATCGGCCGCTTTGATAATCTAGTCTCAGACATCGAGGCGGAAAAGCTGGACTGCAAATGAACGAGGTGTTTTGTGGATCTACCATTTGAACTGCTCGCTGGAAGTGATGGGGAGGGAGATGTTGTGCTCGACTTCACAAATCTGAAACCCATCGCACGAATGGTCAAGCCGCGCGTCCACCTTCAACCGGACGAAGCGCGCAGGCTGGCCAAGCAAATTACAGAAAGTGCAGATGCGGCAGACCTGGAGCGTCTCTCGAAAAAGGCAGCGAGCTAGAAATGCAAATGAACGCGCACGCAACCGAGACCCATGGCCCAGCAGATCAAACTATCGCTTGCGCCGACTGTGGCGCCGACTTCACCTGGACGGCCGGCGAGCAGCAGTTCTATCGCGAGAAGGGACTGTGCCACCCGCCCAAGCACTGCCCCAACTGCCGCGCGAAAAAGCGCCAGCAGCACGAGCGCGAGCGTTGAGATCCAGCGCGCCCGCGATCTACTGCGCGACGTTCTGTTGCGCGAAGATGAAACCGATGAAATCTTGTTTGTGGATGCGGTCCGCGAAGGACTAAACGAGATCGCCAACCGGCTGGACAGCCTAGCCGGCATACAGACGCTCTTTGAAGTTTGGAACGCATCCTAAGCGGAAAGGAGGTCGCGGAGAATCGCCAGAGCCATTGCGCCGGCCAATGTGCCAGAGTCGGCAAAAAGAGGGGCCCCGCAGCGGGCAGCGACGAGGCCAGAAGATCAAAGCTTTGAGGCCATCTTACCACGGGTTACTTTCGTAACCTCCAACCCGCTCACTTTGGCATCAAAATAAGTGCAGCGCCATGATCCGAATTCCCCAGTCCGCGCCCGAGAGTTTCATTGAGCGCATCCTCCGTCTGCTCGCCAGCTACGACCAAAAACCCACCGAAACTAAAGATGCCCCGATTTACACACCCCTGTTAACGTCTGTGAAAAAGCCCCAGATTACCAATAGTGACGCGGGTTTGTAGCCGCATACGATTTCCCTTGACAGGCGGAACGTATGCGATTACAGTTGCAGGCCATGAAGCACAAACCTAAAGCAAAAATCAGGTGCGCTTCGTCCGATTGCGAGAATCTGTTCGTGCCCAATCGGCCCGGCAAGCGCTTCTGCTCGGCAAAATGCCGCGTGCGTGAGTCCGTTCGGGCCGTGCGCGAGCGCCAGAAAGCAGCAGCAGCCACCGCATGACCTCTCTCGCTCCACGTCCGATAAGAACAGGTATTATGTCAACTCGGCATTGCCTGTTTCTTGTTCCGAAATCCGGACAAACGGGCGCCCATTGTGTCGCTTCTGCGAAAACTGTCTACAATCCCCCAACGCCGCTGGAGCCCGCAGCCCTTCCCCTGAATTGGCTCCTAAACCCAGCGAAAGAGCCCGATTCTCTTATCGATCGCATCTTGGCCCGGCTCGTATCCGCCGAAGCGCATGAGCCGAATGCCCACCTAAAAGACGATTACCGGCAGGCCCAAGTCGCTCTGCTGCTCGCCGAAAAAGGCAGTGCAGCTCCGTTCGTAGAATCCAGTTACATCTGTTACGGGTTGCATCCGGATCGAGTTTTTGATGCAATGGTGCGTCATCGCGAAGCACTTCTCGGTCCGTTCTACAACGCCGCACAGAGTTCGGGGAGCCAGGTCGGTTCTTCTAGCTTACCAAGCCTGGCAAAACCACCTGACGCCAGAGATGGCGTAACGCTCCCCGAGCAATTCCCTTCTCAAAATTTCGGGCTCATCGGTGCCGACGCTCCGCCTACGTCCCAGAGCGTCAGTAAGCAAGTGGGTGAATTGAGCCCGAGAAAAATTACCCCTAAAACAGCGAAGAATGCCCCGGGGTCCGGGCGAGTCGTTGACGAAGAGCCCTCTGCGGACGGTACTTCGGCTCGCCCGGCGTACGAAGTGGAAATTCCCTGCCCCAAGAAACCCGTGCAGTCGGTGCGCCCGGAGCGCAGAAAGAAGGCCGCGTGAGGAAGCTCTGGTTTCACTTATGCGATTGGTTCGATTGGAGCCTGATCAAACTGCGCATCAAGCGCGTCAACTGCAATTGTGAATTCTGTACGCGCTTAAGGGCGGAAAAGGCAGGCCGCCGATGAGCGAGCCCACCTACACGATCACTCTCACCGAGTCCGAGCGCACTGCTCTGGCCCGCGTGCTGGGCTTATTCGTCGCAAAACTGACCAGCGCGCCAGTCTTTATCGAGGCGTCTGATGGCGGAACCCAGGCCGCACGCGCCGTACTGTCTCCGCCTGCCCCGGCATCCCCCAGCGCACCGCCCAGCGGTCACGTCCCACCAACCCCAGAATTGCGTGACCGCTGGGCGCGAGACCGGAAAGGCAACGAGCTGCCAAATCCTGAAGACTCTTACCCCTTAGACGTCTTGATCTGGAAAACCGAGCAGAAAGAAAAGTATCTGCGCGTGACCTGGCCCAGCCCGAATGGCGCAGGTTACGGAGACGCCAACTGCTTCGATCAAGCGCTCTGGCCATGGCTGATCAAGCAAACCGGAGTGAAAGTACACACGCGCCTCTATCTGGTGCAGAAGGGCAAATACACCAACATCGTGGGGGTGCGCACTTGAAAAGCAAAAAGCGTTCCCACAAACCGAAACCTGTGCTTGACATTGTCATCACCGATGACTGTATTTCTCGCCTGAAAAAGCATGGCTCAGAAACTCTGCAGACAAACATTGGTTTGGTACGGATCACCTGGAGTAAAGAGTTAGGCGCAACAGAGCCGCGCCGAATCCTTGAAACACTTGGCGCTGGACCCGGTTGTTATCTCCGCGAGGTACGCGCGTGAACATCCAATTCATCGAGCGCGTACCCGCCGTGCGCGAGGTAGCCAAAAAAGCAATCATCCGTACGCTGAGGTTTCATCACGGCAACCGTCAGCGAGCCGCCGCCGATCTGGGCATGCACCGCAACACCCTGCAACGCCTGATTCTCAGACTAGAGATTAACGTCCGCGATTTTCCCGATGGAAGGTCGGTGCACCCGTGAGCAATCTATCCCGAGCCGAACAGAACGCTGGCATCTCACACAAAGCGCTGGCCACGCTTCTTAAGAAGCAGCCACCGAACGGCAACGGCAACACCACACCAACCACGGTCAGCGATGGCGCAGAAGAGACCTACGTCATTGAGACCACGTACCGCAAACTCTCGCTGCTCGAAGACCGGAACGGAGATCTGAGGCTGCGCGATGTGGGATTCATCGGCAACAAGGTGGACCTGCAGATGATTCATCTGGACCGCGAGCAGGCCCGCACGCTCGCCAACATGATCACGAAACTTTTACGGAGCTAAGAAAGGAATACCCATGCTCGTTGCCTCGATTGCCGTTGGTTTTGCGGGAGTGATGGTCGCGTTGCTCGGAGTCATTCATGTACTTCGCGACATTCGAGATGCACTTCGAGATGCACTTCACCCAGTGTTTTCCGTGCCCACGATTAGCGACAGAGCTGTTGGCATGAAACAACGCAGCTAAAGCCCATGATCGCCTGGCAAGCCAAGACGCCCCGCCAGCAGCGCATCGAAACCGCGCTGGCCCAGACGACCGACCGCAAGCTGTGGCGTCTGCTCAACCGGGCATGGTGGAGAGAGTTTTTCTGCACACAAGACCGCGCCTCTGAGGTCGCCGACAACCGGACGTTCGGTGCAAATGAGCCGTACGCGGTTCAAGGGGCGGTAGGGGCCAGCGTCGCGAAACTGGCCCCGGTACCTCCTCCGCAAAATGAAGAGGCTAGTCATGTCTGAAACCATGCTCTGGGTGATCGCTTGGGGCATCGTCGCCTTCGTTGCGATCTGCGTGATCATCGGCTGGCTGAAGCCGAGAGGTTGAAACAGTGCACGAGTGTCCCGATTGCGGCATGGTCTGTGATTGTGACGGCGAAGACACGTGGAATGATTCCGATGTCTGCATCGGGCACGACTGCGAAGAAGAGAACGACGACTACGACGATGACTACTTTGAGGTGGAGGAATAAGCGCCCATGTGCGACATCATCATCCGCCAACCCGTAAACGGAAACCTGGCCGAGTACTGCGCCCGCGGCCATCGCCACTACTGCCGCTCGAAAGAGAAGTGCCCCAACGTCTGGGCCGATCTGGGCGCCACAGCAACCCGGCTCTGTGACTTCCACGTGAACTTCTGCCGGCACTGCGCCGCGACCTACTGCTCATCGTGCATCGCTGCGCACGAGGCATCGTGCTCCATGCGGCCGAGCGAGCAGACAACTTTGCTGGACCGCGTGCAGAATGCGCTGGCCAGGATGGGGTTGAGCTAAAAAGCATGAAGCCAAAGCCAAACTACAGCCTGCAGGAAAAGCGCGACTTTGCACGCGAGATGCGCCGCAACATGACACGAGCCGAACAAACCCTGTGGTGGAAGTTGAGCCGAAACCAATTCGGCTATCGCTTCTCCCGGCAATTCCCCCTGCGGGGCTACATCGTGGACTTCTACTGTTCTCAGCTTCGAATGGTGATCGAAGTGGACGGATCAGTGCACGAAGATGAGAACGTGGGCGCAGACGACGAACAGCGCGAACGGATTCTCGAAAACTATGGTTTCTTGGTGGTTCGTTTCTCAAACGAGGACGTGCTTGATCACTTGCCGGTTGTGCTTACTCGTCTCTGGGACGAGTGCTCTGCCCGCCGCACTGCTCTAAAAGCTTTTGATCCTAGAAGGGTACTAAGTAAGGGAGAAAAAGAACAAAGGGTTAATAGTAGGGGCTGTGAATCCGTGGAAAAGCCCCACCCATCCACGACTGTTGACAAAACTTCTGTGGACGCCACACCCCACATTCCCGCAACCGCTGAGGATTACGCGGCGATAAATCAGGCCTGGCGGAAACTCGTCACCTGCTCACGCCAGCGTTCTCTCGCCTTCACGATCGGCGCTCCAACTCTGAACACTATGGCCGAACGAGCCCTCGATCAACAGATTCGCTTACAGGAATGGCTTAAGAAGCGCAACGCCAGCGAATCACTTACGACAACCGAGCCACAGTCCCTAGTTTTCAAGGGGATAGATATAAAAAGGCAAGCATGAGCCGCCCCATCAAATCCGTTCCGCTCGTGAAGAAGATCGCCGCTGCCTTTAAGGCCGTGGGCAAACTGCCGCGCGCTGGCCACAACACGGCCCGCGGCTACGACTACACGCGCGCCCCAGATGTATTAGAAGCCGTGCGCCTGGAACTGTTCAACCGCGACGTTCTGATCCTACCGAATGAAGGCACTCCGGAATATGTGCCCATTGGACCGAGCAACGGCGGTGAGCAGATCACCGAGTGTCGCCTGCCCGTAACCTACACCTTCAAAGACGACAAAGAAGAGTTACCCGCCATTGTGATCAATGGCAT
>Ga0187812_1000626_pt1 | contig 12411 bp, 11 predicted proteins | sample NC_S_2_FD_130582 | JGI IMG/M metagenome (GOLD analysis project Ga0187812, IMG submission 130582) | Wetland sediment microbial communities from Neuse River Estuary, North Carolina, USA - ASW-S_2 | ecosystem: Environmental > Aquatic > Freshwater > Wetlands > Sediment | place: USA: North Carolina... | reverse complement strand
GCGGCTGCGCAGCATGCCGAACCGAAATCCCCGCAATCCAGCTCCGCGTGCCGAAGACGGTGATCACGGCCAAGTGCGCCCCCTACCTTGAACGCGGCAAACCCGCGCCCCGCCCCGGGCTGAAGGAAGACGTTCATCGAGATCCAGTTGTGGAGCGATGAGCCGGTGCGCAGCTACTTCTCACCATGCCGGTAGCTACTCCCAGCCGCGTCCCCGCTCACCGCCGCGCTCCCGGCCCGGCGAGGGCGCGCCCGGCGAGCTCCCCGGTGAACGCGCCGCTGCTGATCGCGACCTTCCCGTTGACCAGGACCTCGCTTACCCCCGCCGACAGCTGGTGCGGGTCGCCGAACGTGGCCCGGTCGGTCACCGCCGCCGGGTCGAACACGACGATGTCGGCGTAGCTGCCCTCACGCAGGACGCCGCGGTCGGACAGGCCGAGCGTGGCGGCGGGCAGCCCGCTCATCCGGCGGATCGCCTCTGCCAGCGGCAGCACCTTCTCATCCCGGACGTAGTGCCCGAGGACCCGCGCGAAGCTGCCGTACGCGCGGGGATGAGTGGGCGCGCGGAGGAACGCGCCCTCGGGAGCCATCGAGGCGCTGTCGGAGCAGATGCCCACCCACGGCCGGCGCAGCGCGGCCCGCAGGTTCTCCTCGGACATGGAAAAGAACGCCGCTACGATCCGGGAACGGTCCGACGCGATGAGGTCCATCGCCGCCTCGACCGGGCCGGTGCCGCGGGCGGCGGCGACCTCGGCGAGCGTCCGGCCCTGCCATTTCCGGTTCTCCTCGGCGGCCACCCGGAGGATCAGCACGTTCTCCGCTTCCGTCACGTCACCCCAGCGGCCGGAGGAGGACAGCTCCGCGCGGATCGCCGCCCGGACCTCGTGGTCGCCGAGCCGGTCGTAGAGGGCGGCGGCGCCGCCCTCGTGGTACCGGTCGGGGATGATGCGGGCTAGGCCGCCGGAGCCGGCCGTGTACGGGTAGACGTCGGCGGTCACCGGCAGCCCGGCGGACCGCGCGTCCTCGATGAGCGAGATCGCGCCGTCCATCAGGTGCCAGTTCTGCCGCCCCATGGCCTTGAGGTGGAACACCTCGCCGCGCAGCCCCGCCTCGCCGACGATTCGCAGGAACTCGCCGAGGGCCGCGTGCAACTGCTCCCCCTCGCCCCGCACGTGCGAGGCGTAGCAGCCGTCGTAGTCGGCCGCGACCTCGCACAGCGAGGCGAGCTCGCCGGTGCCGGCGTAGCTGCCAGGCGGGTAGACCAGCGCCGAGGCGATGCCGAGCGCGCCGTCGGCCATCTCCTCGGCGGCGATCCCGCGCATCCGGTCCAGCTCGGCGGGTGTGGCAGGGCGGTTGCTGTAGCCGACGGCTCCCGCGCGCAGCGTGCCCGCGCCGATGAACGACGCGACGTTCTGCGCGGCGCCGCGCCGCTCGACGTGCCGGAGGTACTCCGACAGCCTGGTCCAGCTCACCTCGACGTCCAGGTGCCGGCTGGTGTGCTCGAGCTCGGCCTTCAGCCGCGGGGTCAGCGGCCCCATCGAGGTACCCTCGCCGAACACCTCGGTCGTAACCCCCTGGGTCAGCTCGCCGAGCGACCGAGGGTCGTGCAGGATGGTCAGGTGGGAGTGGCTGAGGATATTGATGAAGCCAGGGCACACCGCCTTGCCCGCCGCGTCGACAACGGCCCCCGCCTCGCGCGGCAGGCCGCGACCGACCGCGGCCACCCGGTCACCGCAGACACCCACGTCAGCAGGAACAGGGCCCGCGCCGGACCCGTCGTAGACATTCCCGCCCACGATCAGGACATCGAACATCGTTACTCCGTTTCGTCCGGGTACGTCCCCTGCGGCCCCGGCGCAGGACTAGGCATGGCCGGCCTCACTGCTGATGGCGCTCAGGAAGGCAACCGCGTCGTGGGTGGCTGCGACGTCGTGGGTGCGGATGTAGTCCGCGCCCTGCCAGGCGGCGAAGATCTCCGCGCGAGCCGCCGCCGCTCCTCGGCGGCGGAGACCGGCGCGGAGCCCGGGTGACTGGCGGCGGGACCCAGCTCGATGACATCGGCGCCGTCGGCGCGCAGCCTGCGGGCGTGCTCGAGCGCGGCCGCGGGGGCCAGGTAGCGGCCGCCGTCGGAGAACGAGTCCTCGGTGAGGTTGACGATCCCGACAATGCGGGGGCTTCCCGCGGGAAGCAGCGGGGCGGCTCGGGTGACTGGACTGCGCATGCGCGTGCTCCTGCAGACGGCATCGGATGCTCGCCCAGGCGAACGACTGTCCCGGCAGTAACCCGGGAGGCCGCTCCCCGGTGGTACTCCACCCGAACGCCAGTCACGGCCCGGCACCACCATACGACGCGGCCACGAGCCCGTCTTTGGCCGCCACCACAGAATGGGCTCAAGGGACGCTGTCGGTGCGGGAGTCACCCCGGTCCGTTCGGGGCGCCCGGGCCGCAGCGAGCAGGACGGGCAACAGTGCGAGGAAGACTGTGCCGCGCAGGATGCCTCCGACGATGAACGGTGCCCGCAGTCCGGCGGCGTGTGCGACGAATCCGCCGGCTAGGGCGCCGAGAGGTCTCGTGCCCCAGCCAAGCATCCGGTAGACGCTGTTCACCCTGCCGAACAGCTCGGCGGGCACTTCCCGCTGCCGCATGCTGACGGTGACGACGTTCCACAACGTCGTGGTGAACCCCCCGCAGGCCATGAGCGCGCCGAGGACCACCGCGTCCGGCGCCAGGCCCATGCCGACGGCCCGAGCCGAGCCGATCACCCCCGCCACCACCAGCAGGGGAACCGGGCTCACGCGCCGGGCGAGCACCGGGTTCACCAGGCCGCCGAGTACGGCGCCCGCGGCCGAGGACGCCAGCAGCAGCCCGTACCCGCGCACCGGCACGTGCAGCGTCTGGGTAGCGAACAAGACGAACGTGGCCGAGCCCATCGTGGACACAGACAACCGGGCGCTCCGCGACCTGCTGGGAGCCCCCAGGGCACGGCTGCTTGAGGTGCTCCGGTGCCCTTCGAGCACCGCGGTGCTCGCCCGCTCGCTGAACGTCTCTCCCCCGGCGGTCTCCCAGCACCTTGCCGTCCTCCGCCGCTGCGGCCTCGTCAACCGCACCCGGTCCGGCCGCGAGGTGCTCTACCAGACCAGCGATCTCGGCCTGGCTCTCCTCGACAGCCCGGCGGCCGCCTCCGGTCGCCGGGTGGCGACGGAAGATTCCTCACCCACGGTCGTCATGTACCCAGAGAACGCCGACATCGTTACGGCCGTACTCATTCTCCGCGAAGTGACGTGAACACTCGATTAAGGGCGCCTTCCGGTGAGAAGTGAAGGCTAAGCCACGTTCCGGCATAGGAACGTCGGGAGGATATCGCTCGGGCTCCTGGCGCGCCGTACCGGCGGCTAAAGCCATTCGTTAAGCATCTCCCAGGAGATGGTGATCTCGAATGGGTCGATGGCATCAACGGCGAGAGGGTCCTTCTTCCTGAAGGTGACGTGCTCGGTGGCGTAGGAGCCGTCCGAGGTCAGGCGAAGCTGCTCAACTGAGATGGCCGGTCCGTCGTTCTGGGCGAGGCGGACGATCCAATAGTGCTCGATGCCGGCCCGTGCATAGCGCACGCGCTTGACGAGCAGGTCGTCCGAGACCGTGTGCGGCGAGACGATCTCGACGGCGATCACCACGTCTGATGCGATCGGCTTGCTGTGCCACCGGCCCCTGCGGGAATCGTCGAGGCATCGGAATACGGAGAGGTCCGGTCGGCGGAAGTGGAGCGGCACGTCGGTAAGCAGGACGTCGATATCGGCTCGGACCCGGTGGCAGGTGCCCTTGCGCTGGTCGTGCTTGCGCGCAGCCTCGCCAAGCGCGTTGAGTAGCGCATGCTGGACGGCCTGGTGCTTATCGGTAGGCGAATGACACACGATGATCGTGCCGTCGGATACCTCGATCTGCCGCGCCAGGTCCTCGGGAAGCGCCTCGTACACGTCAATGGTCATGTCCGGCGCCTCGGCCGCAGCGCGAAGCCATGACCAGTCGGAATCGTGAGGCATCGCCATGGAGCCAACGTTACGGCAAGACCTGACGCACGTGTGTCCGTCTGTCTGCGCTTGCGTTCCAGCGGACCGGGCGGCCCAAAACCGGAAACGACGGGCCGCTGCCGGGCGGCTGCGGCCAAGATCGTGCCGCGCGTGGCGCGGATCACGCCCAGCCGGCGCTTAGGTCCCGGCATGACAGGACATCTGTCTCTGGCTGCAGCGCATCTGGCTGCCACGTCCTGAATCAATGGGGCGGCCTCGTCGGCAACTGTGCATGCCAAGTGGGCGCCTCCAGGCAGATGCGGTTCCTGCGGAGACCTTGGACGGTGTCACCGCTAGAAGGACCTGCTCGGCTGGAGCCTCATCGGAAAGGACGGCATCATGAGGCTCCGCAAGCTGGCCTTCCCGGGCGACAGAGATGGGGCCACCGCAATCTGTGACCCGGCACCTCACCGCAAGCGTTTGCCCGCCGTGTTTATCGCCATTGCGCTCGCCGTTGGGTTCGGCGGTGGGGCGCTCGCGGGCTGCTCCTCGCCGTCGCCGGTGAACACGGACGGTGCGCGGGTCTTGCATCTGACGATTGTCAGCCGGTTCGTGCACGGCGCGATGCCGCTGACCCTGGTGACGCCCGCGGGTGGCGGTGCTCACCGCCCGCTGCTGGTGTTCTTGCACGGCGTGGTCTACGACAATAATTCCGAGCTCACAGACCAGATGTTCGCCGCACTTCACGCGCTCGGCCCGCGCGCCCCGGACATTGCCTTCCCCGATGGCGGCACCTCCTACTGGCACAACCGCGCCGACGGCGCGTGGGGCTCCTACGTGCTCGATGAGGTGATCCCGAAAGCGCTGACGGTTCTCAATGCCGATCCGCGCCGGGTGGCAATCGGCGGTATCTCGATGGGCGGCTTTGGCGCCTACGATCTGGCCCGCGCCGACCCGGGCCGGTTCTGCGCCGTCGGCGGCGATTCCGCCGCCATCTGGCCGGCGTATACATCGCCAGACGTGGATTCGCGCGCCTTTGACAACGCTGGCGACTTCGCCCGCAACGACGTGATCGCCGCCGCCCGAGAGAATCCGGAGCTGTACGGTCACGCGCAGCTGTGGCTGGACGTCGGCGCCCAGGACCCTTACTTCATTGCTGCCGACCGGCAGCTCGCCAGCGCCCTGCACATCCGCCTGCACATGTGGCCGGGCATGCACGACTTCACGTACTGGAACGCGCACTGGAGCGACTACCTGGGCTTCTACGCACACGCGTTCGCGACGTGCGGGTAGCGTCAGGTGATAACCCTCACGGATGCCCGAATATGCCGTCTCCAAGCTGTGCAACGGGGATCGTCGCCGCGGAGATGCTGCTTCGCTGGCCCCGGCCGGTGCGCCCGCTCCTCAATGCCGGGCAAGCGGAGCCGTAGAAGCACCCGGCTACTCCCCCGCCACCGCGGATGCGTTAGCGGATCGCGGGGGTTCGGGCTGGGACGTTGGCAGCGAACGGGCTTACGAGGAGCGTTTCACCACGATCAAGTAATCCGTAGGTAACAAGGACCTGGGACAGGTAACAAGGACCTGGGACCGGAAACTCGGGACGGTCGGCCCCTCAGGGCCCGGCACCTCGCTGAGCATGCTGGATGGTCGAGGACCCGAAGGGAACGTCCGATGAGCGTGTGTTTCGACGTGCCTGACACCAGTCCTGCGCCGCTTCACTCGCCACCGCACCTTCGCCACTATCGCCTGATCATCGTGATCGCCGCCGCGGCGGCCGTCGTCATCGGGGTGGTCACGGTGGCCGTGGTCGCGGCGGTGAGGGTCCTTCAGGGAGTGGCCACGCCGTCGACGGAGGCGTTGCCGCTGCCACCGCTCGCGCCGGCCATCGCGGGCGCGATCGCGGCCCGGGTCGATCCCGGGCTGGCGGACGTGACCGGCACCGTCCGTGGGATGGAGGTGGCGGGTACGGGGATGGTGCTGACGCCTTCGGGCCTCGTGCTCACCAACAACCACGTGATCGAGGGTGCGAACGCGATCGCCGTCACTGACGTGGCCAATCACATCGTCTACCGGGCGTCGGTGCTCGGGTACGACGAGAGCCAGGACATCGCGGTGCTGCAGCTGATCGGGGCGTCGAGGCTGAAGACGGTGACGCTGGGCAACTCTTCCGCCGTGCGAATGGGCGAGCAGGTGGTCGCGCTCGGGAATGCCGGCGGCGTCGGTGGCACCCCCGGCGAGGTGACGGGGGCGGTCACCGCCCTGAGCACCTCGCTCACCGCTATGGACCCGGTGTCAGGGATCGCCGAGCCGCTCACCGGGCTGATCCGCAGCAACGCTCCCATCCAGCCCGGTGACTCGGGTGGGGCGCTGGCCAACTCGGCGGGCGAGGTGATCGGCATGAACACCGCATCGTCAAAGTCCAACGGCCAGTCCGACGCTATCTCAGCGTTCGCTGTGCCCATCGCCCAGGCGAGCAGCATCTGCGCCGCGATCGTCGCCGGGAGGGGCTCGCCGACGATCCACATCGGGCCCACCGCGTCGATGGGCATCCAGGTCGCGCAGTCAGCCACCGTGGCACCGGGTCACAAGCGCGTCACCGGGGTGCGCGTCACCGGGGTAGCGGCCGGCATGCCAGCCGCGGCCGCCGGCCTGGCGGACGGTGACGTGATCATCGCGTTTGGCGGGAACTCCGTCGGTTCGGCCGCGGCACTGCGGGACGCGAGGGTGCCTTACCATCCTGGGAATCAAGTCAGCGTGACCTGGCTCGACCGGGCAGGCCAGGCACACATCGCCATCATCACGCTGGCCAGCGGCCCCGCGGGTTAGGAAGTTCCGGCGGACGGGCAACAAGAACCCGGCACGCCGCGGGCGCCCCCGATGCGCGCTTAGCAGTCAAACACCGACCAGCAGATGTCGTTCCGCAACCGCTGGTCGTCAAGTACGAGCTCGCGAATCGCCTCCGGGAGCTGGTCACGCTGCCACCGGCACTCGAGTCGCCCTGCGGCCTCGCCCTCGCCTTCCGGCGCGCCAGCACGTGCGGCCTTGATCGCATAGGCGGCCGCACCGAGTTCGTGCGCGGCGACGTGCGCGACTGCCCCGGCCTGGCCAGCAGCGTACGCGGCATGCCGTGCTGCCCCACGCAGGTCTCTGGCCGCCGCCATTGCATGGCCGGCCGCCGTGCGAGCCTGGGTCATCTTCACCTCGCCACGCACCCAGGCGCGGGCATGCTCGATCGCCTGACGCGGTCGCGCGTCCTCAGGCTGGACCGACTCGAAGAGGTCAAGGACGTGCTCTGCGCACGATGCCGCCCAAAGAGCGAGGAGTTGGTGATCCGAATCGGTGAGGGTCCCACCGCGGCGGATCGTCACGAAGCGAGGGTCTCCGACCTTCGGGAGGATCAAGCTTGGCACTCCATCTGCTTACATCCGCCCATCCTGTTGCGGCGCAAGTGGCCTACTCCCGCCTCACGGAAGACGCGGTACATGCCGATGAAGAAAAGCGAGCAGGGCCTCGTTGAACTCAGCTTCTGCTTCCAGGTTGGGCAAATGCCCGGAGCCGTCGATGGCCACCAGTTCGGGACGCTTCAGGCTGGAGACGATCTCCGCGGTCACTTCGGCGTTCGACCACGGGTCAGCCGTCCCGGCCACGACGAGTGCGGGGATGTCGAGTGCGGCGAGCAGCGGCCGGTAGTCGGGCCTGCGGCCGCGGCCACGCAGCGCCGCCGCGGCGCCTGCGGGTGAGGCAGCGGCCATCATGGCGTCGACCCGGGCCCGGACAGCGGGCGGGCAAGCCGGGCTGTACAGGCCGGTGTGCATGTAGTCCACCAAGATGCCCATGCCGCCGCGCTCGGTCGCATCGGCCCGCTCGTCGCGGGCCCGCAGGTCCTGCGGCGACGGCGGCTCGGCCGTCGTGGCGACTAGCCCGAGCGCCCAGTACCGCTCTGGTGCGGCGGTCGCCAGTTCCATGGCGACGAGTCCGCCCATGCTCAGGCCGACCAGCGAGGCGCGCATGATGCCGAGGGTGCCGAGCAGTTCCTCAATGTCGGCGGCGTACTCTCGCATCGGCACGCGGCCCGGCGTGACCGGGCTCTCGCCGAAGCCTCTCAGGTCAGGCGCAAGCACGCGGAAGCTTCCGCGTAGCGCGGCAAGCTGTGGTTCCCACAGGGTCCGGTCGAAAGGATGGCCGTGGATCAGGACAACGCACTCGCCGCTGCCATCATCGTCGTACGCAAGTCGCACCGGGACAGCGTAGAACGCGATCGTCGCCCTGGCACCTCAATACTGCCCCGCCACCGCACTGTCACCGGACACCAAGATGCCGGCGCAGGAAGAGCACCGCCTCGGCGTAACGCTGGCCGGGATCCGGGGAACAGGCGATACAGGTGGTAGTTGATGACGGCTTGAGCTTGCTCGACTGAGGACTGGCCGCCGATGACGCTCGTGCTCAGGCCTGCCGACATGGTCACCAGGCTGATGGCTTCCAGGTCCGGGTCCAGCTGGACTGGCATGTCGCCGGCGGCCTGGGAAGCCCGCAACTGGGCGGCCACCACGTCAATCACCACGCTGGAGTTCTTGACGAGGGGCGCGATCGCCAGCGCCGGATCGGTAAGCGACAGCGCCAGGTAGGCGGTGTAGACGATGGTGAAGGTGCGACGTTCGTCGTCGGCGGGCAGCGCCTCGGTCAGGATGGCCGCGATAACGTCGCGCGGGCTGGCCGGGCCGCCTGAGGTGCCGGTTTTCTGGCGCCGCGCTCGCGCGAGCACACGCTCGCTGTATCTGGCCGCCAGGTTCTGCATGGCGGCGAGCAGGAGCTCTTCCTTGGTGCCGAAGTAGTACTGGACCAGCCGCAGGGACACGCCGGCCTCGGCCGCGACCTCGCGCATCCCGGTGGCGTGCAGCCCGCGCGTGGCGGCCGTCCGCAGCAACGCGTCCGTGATCTGCCGCCGCCGCTCCTCGTGATCGACCCGCTTCGGCACCCGCTCACCGTACCGCTCATTGCCCGCCGGACCCGTTAGTGATACGATCGTATCATAAAAATGACAGACTCAGCCACGAGGAGGCGGGACATGCTCGGGATCAAGCGCATCACCGGCGCAGCAGGCTCGGCACCTGAGGGCGAGCCGGGATCGTGGGTGAATGATGCGGCACGGGAGAAGTTCATGGCCGCCTACGAGCGGGTCTTCGCGCTGTGGCCGCAGCCCTGCGACGAGTTCGACATCGAGACGGCGACCGCCACCACACACGTGCACGCCTACCGGCCGCACCCGGGCGGAGAGCCGGTCGTGCTGCTCGCCGGTGCCGGGGGCAACGCAGCGGCCTGGTTCCCGCACGTGGCGGCACTCGCAGGGGACGGCCCGGTCTACGGGATCGACATGCCCGGCGACGCGAACCCCAGCGTCCCGCGCGCCCTGATGACTCCCCCGGAGTCCTGCGCCGCCTGGCTTGACGAGCTCCTGGGCAAGCTCAGCGACCGCCCGGCGCACCTGGTGGGCTACTCCTACGGCGGCTGGGTCGCCATGAACCAGGCGATTCGCGCACCCGGCCGGGTCGCGTCCATCACGCTGCTCGACCCCGCCGGGCTCACCAAGCTCGACGCCCGCTTCTGGTGGTGGATGTCCATCAGCGGCCTGGCCACCCTGACCCCGATGCCGCTGCGCCGCCGCCTCGCCCGGTGGCTGGACAACCCGGCCATGCTGCAGCCGGAGCTCATGACGCTCATGTGGGCAGCCATCCGCGGCTACCGGATGGAGCCGAAGTTCCCCGGCATCCTCACCGACGACGAACTCCGCGCGATCACCGTGCCGGTCCTGTTGATCACCGGCGCGCGGAGCGCCATGCTCACCCCGCAGGAGGCCCGCGCCCGGGCAAGCCTCATGCCGCGCGCCGAGGTCGCCATCGTCCCCGGCAGCCACGGCGGCTTCAACCGGATCAACGAACTGAACGACCGGATCGCCGCCTTCATCGAAGCCCACGCCACCGGCAAGCAGGCGGCGCAGAAACAGGGCTAGAAGCAGAGCTGGCCGATCTGGTTCGTCAGGCTCTGGGCAGAATTGGCGGCCGTGTTCAGCTGTTCCGGGGTCTCCTTGTACGGGCTGGCCGCTACCGACAGGACAGAATCCCGCAGGTCGCTGGCGTACTGCGCGGGAAGCATCTCCCAGAGGCCACCGAGCGACTGCGCATACACGACGACGGCTAGGCCGTCTCTCTTGGCCTGCGCGGTGCCGGCGCCGAATATCACCTCGTCGCCGATCATCTGGCGCAGCCAGGTCGTCATGTTGGACAGGTCGTCCAGGCCCGACCACGGCGCGCAGGCGCTCGGCGACGGCCTGGCCGACGAAGCGGAGCGACCGGGGTCCCGGGCCCCGGTGGCCGACGCGGTACCACTGCCGCCGCCGCATCCCGCGATCATGACGGCGCACAGCACCGCCGCTGGCACGGCGGCCAGCCAGCAACGCGTCCCATTTGCCGACGGCTTCGCCAGCACCGTCATCACCCCGCCTTCGCAAAGCCCGCTATTTGTATAAGAGCACGTGTCGGCAAAGAAAACGAAGCGGAAACACCATCAAAATTTCCGGTGGTGAAGCCGAAGTGGGGATTGGTCGGGCTCGCCGGGTTACCGTGTCCTCCCCCAGAATGGCCTCATGACGGCGGACCGCGTGACGATGCCGGTCACTACGGGCCGCCGCCGCCTGGTTCCCGGAGAGGCAGGAGCGGGTGGATACCGCACGCTCGTGGCCGTGGACGGGGAGCAGCACCTGATCCGGGATGACCTGGCGAGCACGAGCTTGCCCGCGGGCTGGCGCCGGTCGGCCCGGCCGCTACTGGTGATCGCGCAGCTGTCGGACACGCACGTGATGGATCACCAGTCGCCGGGGCGGGCCGAGCTGCTCGACCGCTATTCCGACCCCGACTCCCCCATCCGCCAGACGGTCGGCGTCATAGGCGCCTACCGGGCCCAAGAGCTATTCACCTTCCAGGTGGCCGAGGCCATGGTCCGGGCTGTGCGGCAGACCCGGTCGGCCCCGCTGTCCGCCGCCCCGGTCGACTTCGCCGTCGTGACGGGCGATGCCACGGACAACTGCCAGCAGAACGAGCTGCGCGCTTATATCGACCTGCTCGACGGCGGCCGTGTCCGGCCGGATTCCGGGGATCTGGAGCGGTACGAGGGCGTGGCCGGACCCGGCGTCGAGGACGAGCGGTACTGGCATCCCGACGGCGGCGGCCCGGACCTGCCGAGGAGCCGGTACGGGTTTCCCCGGGTGCCCGGGGTGCTGACGGCAGCACGGCGGCCGTTCCAGGCGACCGGCCTGGGCATGCCGTGGTACGCGGTGCACGGCAACCACGACAACATGCTGCAAGGCACGGTGCCCGCTGCTGGCTGGCTGCGCGACTTCCTGGTTGGCCCCGCGAAGTTCATCACCCCGCCTAGAGACATCGATCCGGCCGGGCTGGTAAGCCGGTTCCATGCCGCCGAGACCAGCGCGCTGGCGGAGCTGGCGAGTGGCGCGCAGATCGCGGTGACACCCGACCCGGAGCGCAGGCCGGTGACCCGCGCCACCCACGTGCGCGAGCATTTCCGCACGTCGGGATGGCCGACCGGGCACGGCTACACCCGCCGCAACGCCGACGAGGGTACCGCTTACTACGCCTTCGACCACGGCATCGTGCGGTGCGTCGTGCTCGACACGGTCAACCACCACGGCGGCTGGCAGGGATCGCTGGACGCCGATCAGCTCAGCTGGCTGGTCGCGGAGCTGCGCGAGTGCGCGGCCCGGCCGGTGCTGCTGTTCAGCCACCATGCGCTGGAGACGATGGTCAACGACTGGCGCGCGCCGGGAGCCGGCCGCCGGGTCCTGGGGGCCGAATTGCGCGACGTGCTGCTCGCCCACCCGTGCGTGATCGGCTGGGTGAACGGGCACACCCACGTGCACGCGATCCGGGCGGTCCGCGAGGACGGCGCCCCTGGCGGGTTCTGGCAGATAACCACGGCATCGCACATCGACTGGCCGCAGCAGGCTCGCATCATCGAGCTGCTCGAGACCGACGGCGGCCTCGCCATCGGCTGCACCGTGATCGACAGCGCGGCCCCAGTCGACTTCCGCGGCCATCAGGACCTGGCCGACCCGGCCGTGCTGGCCGCGCTGGCACGCGAGCTCGCCGCCAACGACTGGCAGGTCCGCGACCGGATCACCGTGGATGGCGGCGCGGGCGCGGGAACAGCGGCCGACCGGAACGTCGTGCTCGCGATAGATTGGCCTCGCCATGGAGATCGCTGAACTGGCGCACCTGCGCCGGGCCCGGGACTTGCTCGACCGCGAGTACGCGCGGCCGCTGAATGTCCCCGCCATGGCGCGCGCCGCGCTGATGTCGCCGTCGCTGTTCTCCCGCCAGTTCCGGGAGGCTTACGGC
>Ga0187812_1000625_pt1 | contig 12414 bp, 13 predicted proteins | sample NC_S_2_FD_130582 | JGI IMG/M metagenome (GOLD analysis project Ga0187812, IMG submission 130582) | Wetland sediment microbial communities from Neuse River Estuary, North Carolina, USA - ASW-S_2 | ecosystem: Environmental > Aquatic > Freshwater > Wetlands > Sediment | place: USA: North Carolina... | reverse complement strand
GAAACGAAGGACACGGGAAGGCCGCGGCCCATGGCAGCCGCGGCCTTCCCCTGGATCGAAGAGTGCTCAGCGCCCGTCGAGAACCTGGACGAGGCGGCGAACGAGCCCGAGGTGGCGCAGGCGTCCGAAGCGCCAGCCGCGGTCGTAGAGGACGAGCGTCACCATGGCGCCGCTGCGGTCGAAGTGCCAGATGCGCAGTTGCGCGATGCGGCCCTGTCCCTTGTAGAGCGTCCGGCGGTTGAGCCCGTAGCTCACCGGACCGCGCGTCAGACGCGCATGGTAGCCGTAGCGGCCGAGGTGCCCTGCGACGATGCCATCCTGCTCGAAGCTGCGGTTGTACACGTGCGTACCCTCCTGTCCAAGGGTTGCCCCGTGCCGCGCCAGCTAGACACGCGCGCTCAGGCCTTGTGGCGCAGGTGCCGGTCGGGCGGGAGCAGAATGAGCAGATCGAGGTGACCCCAGCATGTCGGCAGAGATCCTCGCTCCGCTCATCACCCCTCGGGACACCCAGGGCAGGCTCGATCTCGACGGATTGGCCGCGAACGTCCACCGCCTGGGACCGGATCTCGACGGATTCCTGGTTCTCGGCTCCTCGGGCGAGTACGTGTACCTCGACGAGGACGAGCGCACAGCGTGCGTGGAGACCGTGATGCAGGCCGCGGGCGGCCGCAAGGTCCTGGTGCAGGTGGGCGCCGAGACCACGCGGGCCAGCGCGGAGCTCGCCGAGACGGCCATGCGCCTCGGGGCGCAGGGGCTCCTGGCCGTCACCCCGCACTACTACACCCCGCAGCTGCGCGGACCGGCGCTGGTGCAGTACTACCGCACCATATCGGCCATCGGACCGACCTACCTCTACCACATCCCGTCCTACACAGGTATGACGCTGGACGTCGCCGACGTGCTCGAGATCGCCCAGATCCCCGGCGTCGTCGGCATGAAGGACTCGAGCGGGAACCTTGCGCTGATGGCGGAGATCCTGGCGAGCCGCCCCGCAGGCTTCACCTACTACGTCGGGTCCGGCGGCGCCCTGCTCGCAGCCGTCGCGCACGGTGCGCAGGGCACGATCGCCGCCCTGGCGGACCTCGTGCCGCAGCGCATGCGCGCCGTGCTTGAGGCGTTCGAGGCGGGTCGGCACGCCGAGGCCGCCGCGGCGCAGCGACCGCTGGCGCGCCTCAACGCACTCGTCACGCGCCGCTACGGCATTCCGGGCCTCAAGTACGCCGCGGGCGCGCTCGGATTCGCCGCCGGGGAACCCGTGCCGCCCCTCGTCGCCGTTCCCCAGGCCGGCGCGCAGGAGATCGACCGGGCGCTCGCCGCGTGCGAAGAGGGCCAGCTGGGATGAATCGACGGGCCCTCTTCGGCTACAGCTACGCCCACTTCACGGCAGACCTCAACTCCGGAGCGGTCGCCGCGCTCCTGCCGCTCGCCACGGCGCTCTTCGCGCTCAACTACGCCCAGGCGGCGGCTGTCATCCTGGTCTCGAACGTCACGTCGTCGGTGATCCAGCCTCTCTTTGGCATCTTGGCGGACCGCAAGGCCATGCCCTGGCTCCTGCCGGTCGCGCTCGTCCTGGCGAGCCTCGGGACGGCGGCGTACGCCTTGGCCCATGCGTACCTGACCTTCGTCGTCCTCGTCGCGACGATGGGCATCGGCGTCGCGGCCTTCCACCCGGTCGGGGCCGCCGGCGCCTACTTCGCCGCCGGCGAGCGCCGGGCTTCGGGTATGAGCATCTTCTCGGTGGGCGGAAACGCTGGCTACGCCGTGGGTCCGCTCCTCGCGGGCGTCGTCACGCACTTCTACGGCTTCCCGGGCGTCGTCTGGTTCCTCGTGCCGGGGGCTGCCGCCCTCGTCGTGCTGCGGCTGGTGGGGACAGGCCAGCTGGCGCACCGGCCGCATGCCGTGGACGAGAAGCGTCCGGTGCCGTGGCTCATCCTCCTGCTGCTCGTGCTGATCGTCGTGCTGCGCAGTGTCGCGCAGTCCGGGGTGATGACCTTCTTCCCGCTCTACCTCTCGCACCTTGACCGCTTGCCGCCGAGCCTCGCCGGCGCCGTCCTCTTCTTCTTCCTCGGCATGGGAGCCCTGGGCACGCTCGTCGGCGGTCCGCTCTCCGACCGCTTCGGCCGCCGCTTCGTGATGGTCTGGAGCTGGGTCGCGTCGACGCCGCTCCTCTACCTGCTGCCGCGCACCTCCGGGCTCTGGCAGTTCGTCGTGCTCGGCGTCCTCGGGTTCACCATCGTCGCCACCTTCAGCACGACGGTCGTGCTGGCGCAGGAACTCCTGCCCGGCCATCAGGCGATGGCGTCCTCTCTGACGATCGGCCTCGCCGTCGGCCTCGGCGGCGTGGTCGTGCTCTGGCTCGGCACGGTGGCCGACGCCGCAGGGCTGCAGCAGGCGCTGAACCTCCTCTGGCTCTTCGGCATCGTCGCGTTCGCCGCATCGCTCGCGATGCCGAACCGCGTGCCGGACGCCATGGCCGCCTGACCACTCAGCAGGTCGGCCGCCCGCCCGTGTCGTATCCCAAGGGCCAACGCACCCGGCGCGCAAGGCGCCGGCAAGGGGGGGCTTGCGTTGGCCGAGACATGGCTTCTGGTCGGGACAGCCAAGGGCTTGTTCCGTTTCCGCTCGCGCGACCGCCTGCACTGGCAGGCCTTTGGACCCGAATTTCCCCAGACGCCCTGCTACACCGCTGTGTTCGACATGCGCAGCGGTGTGCTCTTCGCTGGCGTGAACTCGGAGTTCTACGGCGCCTCGGTCCGGCGCTCGCGCGACCTGGGCGAGACGTGGGACGGCGGCGGCGAGGGACTGCAGTACGACGCGGCGGACGAGGAGAAGGTGACGCGCGTCTGGGCCATCGCGCCGGGCCGCGCCGACGAGCCGGACACGGTCTACGCCGGCGTCGAGGCGAGCGGGCTCTTCCGTTCGCTCGACGGCGGGGAGACGTGGAGCGAGGTCCGGGCCCTGCGCCAGCATCCCACGCACGAACTCTGGGTGCCTGGTTACGGCGGCAAGTGCCTGCACACGGTGGCGCTGTCGGGCGCGTCGACGCTCTACACCGCGTGCTCGGCCGGCGGCATCTACCGCAGCGGCGACGCCGGAGAGAGCTTCGCGCCGATCAACGCCGGTCTCGAGGCCCGCTTCCTGCCCGAGGGCTCCCGCTTCCCGGAAGCCGGCCAGTGCGTGCACAAGTTCGACGTCTCCCCGTCGCGGCCGGACCGCATCTGGCTGCAGAACCACGGCGGCGTCTATCGCTCGGATGACGGGGGGACGAGCTGGATCGAGGTGGGACGGAGCCTGCCGGGCGACTTCGGTTTCCCCATCCTGGCCCACCCGGAGGATCCTGACACCGCGTACATCATTCCGCTGCGCGCCGATGCCGAGCGTTGGGCCGACGGAGGAACCCTCGGCGTATGGCGTACGCGGGACGCTGGCGCGACCTGGCAGCCCATGACCGAGGGGCTGCCCGCGCCGTCCTACGCGAGCGTCCTGCGGGACGCACTCGGCCATGACGGCGGGGACCCGCTCGGGCTGTACTTCGGCACGACGTCGGGCAGCGTCTTCGCCTCGCCGGACGGCGGCGAGCACTGGCACGAGGTGGCTGGCCACCTTCCGCGCATCTTCTCGGTGCGCGCCGCGATGGTCCCATGATCACCCTGCACCTGCCGGAGGACCTGGCGCGGGAGGTCGGCCTGGCGTCGATCTGCCAACTGGCTCAGGTCCGGAGCCTGGAGGAGCTCTTCGCCGCCGTGGAGCGGCAGGCGCCAGGATTCCTCCGGCGCGTGACGGAGCCGGGCGGCGGACTCCGGCCACACCTCAACCTGTTCGTCGGCGAGCGCCCCGTGGCGAGGGAACGGGGCCTGCGCGTGGCCCTGGGAGCGCACGAGGACGTCTGGCTGCTGCGCGCCGTGTCCGGCGGCTGACCCACCTACCGCAGGCCGGTGTACGTCGAGTGGAAGTAGACGAGGGGCGGCAGGTTCGCGCCTGCCGCAACGTGGGTCACGCGCGCCAGGAAGAGCGTATGGTCCTGCGCCGCGAAGGCGTCCGACACTGCGCAGGCCAGGTGTCCGATGGCGCCATCGATGAAGGGCAGCCCGTCCGGCCCCGGAGACCAGGCGATGCCTGCCATGGCCTGAGCCGGATCCTTGAAGCGCTGCGCGAAGTGCACCGACAGAGCCTCCTGGCCCTCGGCCAGCAGGGAGACGGCGAACCGCCCGCTCGCCGTGATGATGGCGTGGGAGTCGTTGTCGCGCCCGATGGACACCAGGACGAGGGGCGGCGCGAGAGAGACCGAGAGGAAGGCGTTCGCTGTCATGCCATGCGGGCCGTGCGGGCCGCGGCTCGTCACCACGGTGACGCCGGTGGCCCAGTTGCCCATCATGCGGTGGAATTCCTCGGGCAGGCTCGTAGGCGGCACCCGGGACGTCCCGGGCTTCTTCCCTTCGGGATCAGGATGTCCGGGCGACACCGGCGGCAGATGGACCTGCCAACCGGCCCCTCCCTTCGCCTCCATGCTACCACCCCATGCCCGCGCGCGGTGGCCAAACGACCAGCGCCGGACCGCGCTCGACGCACGGCCCGGCGCTGTCCGCAGCGGTCAGGGGCGCGTGGGGCGCCAGGCGTTCGCGCTGAACAGGGCGCCGGTGAAGGTGTCGAGGCTGACGTGTCCGAGGACCGCGGGGTCGTAGGCCGCCTCGGTCGACGTGTAGAAGAGCGGCACCATCGGCAGGTCGGTCGCGAGCTGCAGCTGCACCTTGCGGTAGTCCTGCGCCCGCAGCGCAGGGCTCATCTGCGCCAGGGCGTCCGCGGTCCAGGCGTTGACTGCGGCGTTCTGGTAGTTCGAGAAGTCGTCGCCCTGCTGGTACGGGCTGCCGAGCTGCGAGTTCCAGATGGCGGCGTCGTCCGGATCGAGGTTGTCCATCAGGCCGAACTCGGCCACCTGGAACGTGCCCTTGGCGAACATGCCGTTCGGCCCGTACAGCGCCTGCGTCGAGAAGTAGGCGGGCAGCACGCGGATGCCGGCCTTGGCCGCCTGCCGGCTGACCATCTGGATGATGGCTGCGTGCAGCGGACTGCGCGTCAGCGAGACGTCCAGGACCAGCTCCTGCCCGCTCCGCTCGAAGTAGCCGTCCTTGCCCAGCTGCCAGCCGTCCTGGCTGAGCAGGGCGCGCGCCTCGGCCACGTTCTGGCGCACCACCGGGACCTTCGGGTTGAAAGCCCAGCTCCAGGGCGGCTGGTCTGACGTGGCCACTTGCCAGCGACCGCCCGAGATCGCGTTCGCGATGGCCTGGCGGTCGAGCGACAGGTAGAACGCCCGCCGCACGCTCCGATCGCTCGCGATCGGGTCGTTCAAGTTGAAGGTGAACTGCTCGAAGACCGCACTCGGCACGCTCAGCACCGCGAGGTGGGCCGACCGGAGGTCGTGGACGGTGGCCGTGCCCAGCTCCAGCAGGTCCGCGACCGCAAGCTGGTGGGCCTGGAGCGCGGCGATCAGGTCGGACTGCTTGGGATAGCTCTGGACCACGAGCTCCCGCAGCACGGGACGCGGTCCGTCCTGCCCGCCGTAGTGCGGGTTGGGCACCAGCGTGACGCTGTTCGCCCCGTATGCGTGGACGGCGTAGGGCCCGGTCGCGAGCGGGTGGTCGTTGTACGCCGCATCGGTCGCGATCGCGTCGAGGTGGGACCGCAGGGCGTGCTCGGGCAGCAGCGCCGCGAACAGGGTTTGCCAGGCGGCGAAGGTGCCGTGGAGGTGCACGACCGCGGTCTGGGCATTCGGCGTATCGATCGCCGTGATCTGGTTGTACCCGGCCTGGTAGGCGCCGTTGCCCGGGGCCATGATGGCGCGCCAGGTAAAGCGGATGTCCCGCGCGGTCAAGGGCTTGCCGTCGGACCAGTGCAGGCCCTTGCGCAGGTGGTAGGTGATGGTCACGTCGGCGTTCGGCCCCGGCGTGCCCTGGATCGCGATGCGCGGCAGCGACGCGAGGAGGTCCGGGCGCCAGACGTAGTGGAGGTGGCCCTGGCTCTGCCTGGGCGTGTAGCGCAGAAGCCCGTCCGAGGTCGCGGCCAGGACGTCCGCAGCGGCGGGCGTGGTGTAGAGGACGGGATTGAGGCTGCCGAGCGTGCCGACCACCCCGACCCGCAGAACGGTCGGGGCCTTCGCTGCCGGGGCGGCCGCCGCCACTGAGGCGGAGGACGCGAGCAGCAGTCCCGCCAGGCAGAGGACGAGGCTTGGGCGCTGCAACGGAACACCTCCAGCTGCGCGGCCTGCGCCGCACCACCTATGACGTAGCCTGTCCCGTTTCCTCAACAGCCGCTGCCGCTCCGCCCACGGCCCGCAGGAGAAACCGCCGAACCTCGCCGTCGAGGCGGGCGGCGCTGTGATCGCCGGACAGTTCGCACACCAGAGCCTCCCGCATCGTCCCGAGGACGAGGCGCGCGCGCAGCGCGGCGTCACCCGGCGGGATGAGCCCGACGCCGGCTGCTTCCTCGAGGTCGTCCGCGAGGAGTCCGACGAGTTCGGCCTCGATCGCCCTGAGCTTGTCCTTGAGGTCCTGGGGGGCGCCGGATGCCTGCACCAGAACGACCGTCGCGAGGCTGCGCTCGCGCCGAAAACACTCGAGAACGGCCGCCACCGAGCGGTCCAGCTTGTGCAGCACGCTCGGCGCACCGCGACGGCGGGTGCGCACCTCGTCCAGGACCTCTGCGTAGAACCGTGCGAGGAGGCCGCTGAAGCAGATCTCCTTCGACGGGAAGTAGAGGTAGAAGGTCCCGGTAGCCACGTGGGCGCGACGCGCGATCTCCGCCACGGTCGCCGCGTGGTAGCCCTGGTCGGCGAACACCTCTGCCGCTGCCGCGATCAGCGTCTCCTGCCGACCGGCGTGGCGCCCGCTGGGCGATTTGCTCATCTAGCGGCGCAGGGCCCAGTGGGCATGCGCCAAGGAGCGCACGAGATCCTCGCGCACGGCGTGGCCGATGCCCGGCAAGTCCGGCACGCGAATGGTGCCCTGCGGCGACACCGTGACCTCGGGTTCGATGATGTCCTCTTCCCAGTACCGGCTGCTCGCCGCCGTGTCGCCAGGCAGGGTGAAGCCCGGCAAGGTCGTGATGGCGACGTTGTGCAGGCGGCCCACGCCGGACTCGAGCATGCCGCCGCACCAGACGGGCCAGCCCGCCGCCTGGCACATGTCGTGGCTCCGCTTCGCGGCCGACAGGCCGCCCAGCCGTCCGATCTTCACGTTCAGGATGCGGCCGGAGCGCAGCGCGATGGCGTGCCGCAGGTCGTCCGTGCCGTGGATGCTTTCGTCGAGGCAGATCGGCGTGTGGAGTTGGCGCTGCAGTTCGGCGTGGTCCACGATGTCGTCGTACGAGAGCGGCTGCTCGATCATCATGAGGCCGAGTTCGTCCAGGCGCTGCAGGAGGGGAAGATCCTGCAAGGTGTAGGCGGAGTTCGCGTCAGCCATCATCGGGATGTCGCCGAAGGTGTCGCGCACGGCCTTCAGGCGGTCGTAGTCGACGCCCGGCTTGATCTTGATCTTGAACCGACGGTAGCCCTCCCCGATGAAGCGCTCCACCTGCCGCAGCAGGAGATCCGCGGTGGGCTCGATGCCGATGGAAATGCCGACCTCGATCTCGTCGCGCGTACCTCCGAGCGCCCGCGCGAGCGGAAGGCCGAGCTCCTGCGCGTAGAGGTCCCAGACGGCGCCCTCCAGGCCGGCCTTGGCCATCTGGTGGCCGCGCACCTGCGCGCAGCGCGCACCGAGGTCGTCCGGATGGGCGATCGGCGCGGCGAGGGCCCACGGCACGAGGTACTCGTAGAGCACGGACTGGGCCGTCGCCACCGTCTCGTAGCTGTAGAACGGGTCGTGGGATACGGTCACCTCGCCCCAGCCCACGAAGTCCTGGGTCCGTGCGCGCACCAGGAGGAACTCGCGGTCGTCCTCCCGGCCGAAGCTCGTCTCGAACGGGTGGCGCAGGCGCATGCGCAGAGCGAAGATCTCCACCTGCTGCAGCTGCACGAGTGAAGGCTCCCTTCCCCAGGTTCCCTGGCGGGAAGTCTTCCACTTGTCCCTAGGCGTCTCCTGTAGGACGGACGGGCCTGTTCGCGCCATCGACGTGGACGAGGCGGGGCTGCAGGGTCTGGCGCTCCTCGCCGGTGACGTAACCGAAGGCCAGCACGATCACCTCATCGCCGGGCGCGAAATGGCGGGCGGCCGCGCCGTTGGCGCGCACGGTGCCGGTGCCGGACGGCGCGGCGATCACGTAGGTCTGCCAGCGCGCGCCGTTCGCCATGGAGGTGATCTGGACCCAGTCATGCTCCTGGAGGTCTGCTGCGGCCATCAGGTCCGCGTCGAGCGAGAGGCTGCCCTGGTAGTCCAGCGCGGCCTCGGTGACGCGCGCGCGGTGGATTTTGGAGCGGAGCACGGCGTAGAGCACCATGGCGTCCCCCTTGGCGTCGAGTCGGGCACGGACCAGCATATGCGCCACGGCGTGGGGCTGGTCTTGGCACCGCGGTCTCGCCATAGAAGAGGACAGGGGGTAGCCGGATGCTCAACGCTGTCTGGGCCCTGCTGATGCTGGTTGCGCTGGGCGTCGGCGGCGCCCGCGGCACGATCGACAGCCTGGGTTCCGGACTCTTTACCCAGGCCATGCAGGCCATGAAGCTCGCGCTGGATCTGGCGGCCGTGACGGCCTTCTGGTTCGGCCTCAGCCGCATCGCGGAGAAGAGCGGCCTGCTCGGCTCTCTCGCGCGGCCGCTGATGCCGCTGCTGCGCCGGCTGTTCCGCAAACTGCCCGAGGGCCACCCGGCGTTGACGCTGATGGCGATGAACCTTGCCGCCAATGCGCTTGGCCTTGGCTCCGCGGCGACGCCTTTCGGCCTCAAGGCGATGAAGGAGTTGGCGGCGACGGCGCGGGAGCGCGAGACCGCATCGGATGAGATGATCCTGTTCCTGGTGCTCAACTCTGCGGCCATCAACCTGCTGCCGGCCGGCACGATCGCCATGCGCGCGGCCGCCGGTTCCCTCGATCCGGCGGGCACCGCACTCGCCTCGACCATCGTGACCAGCGTGGCCTTCGTCGCCGCGCTGGTGCTGCACGGGACCTTTCGTCGGCTGTCCCGCCCAAGCGCATGATCCAGGCGATGAATGGCCTCGCCGGGTGGCTCGTGCCGCTGTTCGTCGCGGCCGTGCTCCTGCATGGGCTCTACAAGCGCGTCGACCTGATGGCCGAGTTCGTCGCCGGGGCCCGCGAAGGTCTCGAGCTCTCCCTCAGCCTCTTCCCCTACCTTCTGGCCATCTACGTCGCCGTCGCCGCATTCCGCTTGAGCGGCGCGCTTGAGCTCCTCGCGTCGTTCCTCTCGCCGGTGCTGCAGCCGCTCGGGGTGCCGGCCGCCATCCTCCCGCTGCTCCTGGTGCGACCGCTCTCCGGCTCGGCCTCGGCCGGACTCGTCCTCTCCCTCCTGCACCAGCACGGTCCCGACAGCTTCATCGGACACCTGGTCTCGACGATCCAGGGCTCGTCGGAGACGACCCTGTACGTCCTCACCGTCTACCTCGGCTCGGTGGGCGTCCGCCGCTCCCGCTACGCCCTGCCGCTCTGCCTCAGCGTGGATGCGATCGGCTACGCCACCGCCCTGACGGTGGCGGGTTGGCTTTGGCACTAGGCAGTGCGGGCTGGCGATGGGCTACAATGGTGGAAGATACCCGCCATCATGCAGCGCTGGGAGGAAGACATGCACGTCGCAAAGGCCGTCGTTCCCGCGGCGGGTCTGGGTACGCGATTCCTGCCGGCTACCAAGGCACAGCCCAAGGAGATGCTGCCGGTCGTCGACCGGCCCGCTATCCACTACATCGCCGAAGAGGTGGACGCTTGCGGCATTCGCGACCTGCTGATCGTCACCGGGCGCGGCAAGCGGGCGATCGAGGACCACTTCGACCGCGCCATCGAGCTCGAACGCCTGCTGGAGGAGACGGGGAACCCTCACCTGCACGAACTGCAGGAGCTTCTGGACCGCCTGCAGGTGTTCTACGTCAGGCAAGGCATGCCGCGCGGCTTGGGGCACGCCATCGCCTGCGCCGAGCGGCATGTGGACGGAGAAGACTTCGCGGTCCTTCTGCCCGACGACCTCTACCTCGGTCCGGAGCCCGCGCTGGGCCAGCTGATCCGCGCCGCCGAGGAACTCGACGCGCCGGTGGTGGCCGTGGTCGAGGTGCCGCCCGAGGACGTCCACCGCTATGGCATCGTCGCGGTGGGGGAGCAGGTGCGCGAGGGACTCTTCCGGGTGCGGGAGATGGTGGAAAAGCCCGCGCGGGACGAAGCGCCGTCGTGCTACGGCGTCGTCGGCCGCTACGTGCTGCCGCCCAAGATCTTCGACTACCTGCGCCAGACCGGACCGGGCGCCGGGGGCGAGATCCAGTTGACCGACGCCATCAACGCGCTGGCGGGTTCGCGGCCGCTCTACGCCCTGACGGTCCGCGGTGAGCGCTACGACATCGGGGAGCCGCTCGGCCTGCTGCGCGCGCAGTTGGCGTTCGCCCTGGCGCGGCCAGACTTGCGCACGGGTGTCGAAGCCTTCCTGCGCGAGGCGGCCGACAAGGTGGGGGCGGATCGCTGAAGCGCCCCGGCGGCTTCACCTGCTCGGGTCTGGATAGGGCAGCGCGCCGATCGCCTGCAGTTCGCTCGCGGTGGCGGTCGGCAGCCGGTAGAAGGAGATGCCGATCGCCCCGGCGTCGCTCGCCGCCTGGAAGGCGGCCTGGACTTCCAGGGGCGTTGGGCTGAACACGCCCCGATCGCCGCTCGTGAACATGTCGTAGCTCTGCCCGATCACGCTGACGGCGGCGGATGGGTCGGCCGACAGCTGGCGGATGAGCGAGACGGTCTGGCTGACGTACTGGTAGGTCTGGGTGAAGTTCATCGACACGGCCTGGTAGTGCCAGTAGTCCATCGGCGCGAACAGCGTGACGTAGGGGGCCAGGGCCGCGAACGGGTAGCTCGCGTGGTAGATCGGCGGATAGGTGACGGCGATCAGAACGCCCTGCGGACCGAGTGCCTGCCGCACGGCCGCCGCGTAGCTGCCCACGGCCGCCGCCGTGGTGGTCTCCTCGATGTCGGCCGCGATGCCGTCGGGCCGGTCGCCGGTCGGGGCGACGTAGCGCGCCACCTGCGCTGTGAGGGACTCGTCCAGGGGCACGTTCTTCAGGTAGGGGTAGACCCACGCCAGGACCGCGATCCCCGCGTCGTGCGCCCGGAACAGGAATGAGCGGAGCTCACTGCTGCCGTAGAAGCCCCAACTGCCCTCCACTTCGAGGTACACGTGGGTGACGCCAAGGCGCGTGAGCTGCGCGATGAGCCCATGCGCGGGGGTTTTGCCGAGGTCGCTGGCGAGCAGCCAGAAGCCCTTGCCGGCCGCCACGTCGGCGGGGGCGGCGATCACCCGGAAGGTGACCGGCACGGCTGCGAGGTCCGGCCGCGCGGGATCGCGCACGACGACCGTCTCGACGCCCGGGGCGAGTGCCTGGAACGTGGCCGCGGTGCCCGGCCCGGGCAAGGAGGACGCCGCCGGTGACAGGGTGCCCGCGCTGCCGTGGGCCGCGAGGCTGACGCTGAGCGGGGCCGCCACGGGATTGTCGTAGCGGTCCGCCAGCATCACCGCGAGATGGGCGGTCTGCCCTGCCACCACGACCGTCGACGGGGCTCCCGTCGCGATCAGCTGCACCGCGGGACCGGGCTGCACGACCCACGGGGCGGTCGCCGTCGCGTAGCCCGGCGCGGTCGCCTGAAGGCGCCAGGTGCCGGCCTCGTCCTCGTGCAGGGTGAAGCGGGCCGTACCGCTCTGGGCCGTCCGGGTCATGGTCGCGAAGGTGACGCCCTGCGGGTTCACGAGGGTGAGGGTCACCGTGGGCTGGGGTGCAGGCGTGGTGCCGGGCTGCACCGACACGACGGCGGGCGTGCTGCCCCCTGCGGACCCCGTGGCCGGCGGGGAGAGCGACAGGGCGCCGAGCGACGGGACGGTGACGGTCCAGGACGCGCTCTGGTAGGCGCCGGCGGTGTTGCGCACGGTCAAGGTGGCGGTGCCCGGTGCGCGCGCCTGCACGGAGATGCCGAGGCCGGCGCGCGTCAGGGAGCCGCTGCCCGCCCCTTGCAGCGCCAGGACGGCGGGATTGCTCGACGTGACGGCGACGGGGGAGGACTCGCTGGCGCCCTGTGGCAGGAGGGCGCGCAGGCTCGTCGTGCGGCCGGGCAGGATGCTCGTCGGACCGCTGATGGTCATGGCTCTCGGGAAGGGGCTCGCGAGCACGTCAAAAGCGGCCTGGGCCGAAGGCAGGCCGGTCGCGCTGGCGGTGAGCGCCCAGGCGCCGGCGGCGGGCGGCGTGAAGGAGAAGGTGGTCTGCCCGCCCTGCGCCGTCTGGGTCAGGGTCACGG
>Ga0187812_1000624_pt1 | contig 12416 bp, 12 predicted proteins | sample NC_S_2_FD_130582 | JGI IMG/M metagenome (GOLD analysis project Ga0187812, IMG submission 130582) | Wetland sediment microbial communities from Neuse River Estuary, North Carolina, USA - ASW-S_2 | ecosystem: Environmental > Aquatic > Freshwater > Wetlands > Sediment | place: USA: North Carolina... | reverse complement strand
GGTCACCGGCACCGTCTACGTCACCAACGCCGACAGCAATACCGTGTCGGTGATCAGCGGGCAGACCGATACGGTCACCGCCACCATTCCCGTAGGCAGCGAACCGTTCGGGGTCGCGGTTAATCGGGTCCACGGCACCGTCTACGTCGCCAACCTCGGCGACGGAACAGTGTCGGTGATCTCCGGCTGACTCCGGTTGGGCGGTAAACAGCCTCGGGGGTTCGGATCCCGGGTCCTCCACAGCCGGCCTGCGGTCAGGCCGTTTTCCGCATCTTGTCGAGGCCGTCCAGGATGAGGTCGAGCCCGAATTCGAACTCGGTCTGGTCGTCGCACCAGCCCAGCGTGGTCTCGGGGTCGTCGTGGGCGACCTCCATGAACATGGCCGCGAGGTGCGGGATCTGGGCGGTCATGCTCTCCAGCGCGGCGGCGGTCTCCTCATCGCTGGCCCCGCCGCTGGGATCGAACAGTTCCTGGCTGAAACCTAGGGCCCGGCTGCCCAGAGCATGCAGCGCGTGGTGGATCAGGTCGTAGGAGAAGCCGCCGTCTCGCATGAGCCTGAGCAGGCCGTCGTAGTAAAGGAGCACGGCCAGGCCGGTGTTGGTCCGGGTTTCCAGGACGCGAGGCGCCCAGGGGTGGCGGAGCAAGACCTCGCGGGCGGACAGGATCCGCTGGCGGACCGCCGTCTTCCAGCCCGCGCCCGCGGCGGGCACATCGAGCCCGCCCACCATGTCGTTGATCTCCGTCACGACGGCCTCGGCGATGCCGTCGAGGAGATCTTCCTTGCTGGCCACGTGGTAGTACAGCGACATCGCCTCGGCGCCGAGTTCCTCCGCGAGGCGGCGCATGGTGAGCGACTCGATGCCGCCCTGGTCGGCGACCTCGATCGCGGCCCGGAGCACGCGCTGCCTGCTCAGCGGGAGCCGCGGCTGGGATCCTGGTTCGGCTCGGGTGACCACGGCATCAGCCTTTCCTGCGCGCCTTGATCGTACAAGGTAAGGCTGGCCGGGCCGTATTGACTATCTTACGCTGTAAGGCTACCTTACAACGTAAGCTGCCTTACAGCGTAAGACGGATCCAAGGCGGCCCGTTCCCGGCCGAAGGGAAAAGAGAAGATGAAGGCTTTCGTCCTGCGCTCGTACGGCTCACCCGAACAGCTGGAGCTCACCGACGTGGACACGCCCGTGCCCGCCGCCGATGAGGTGCTGGTCCGGGTGCGCGCCACCTCCGTCAACCCTTACGACTGGCATCACATGAGGGGTGAGCCGCGCCTCGCGCGCCTGATGCCAGGCACCCTGGGGCTGCGTGCCCCGAGGTTCCGCGTCCTCGGCTGCGACATGTCGGGCCAGGTCGAAGCGGTCGGCCGGGACGTGACGGAGTTCCGTCCGGGCGATGACGTAGTCGCCCTGCTCGAGCGGGGTGGCGGCTTCGCCGAGTACGTCAGCGTCCCGGAACGCCTGCTGGCGCGCAAACCCGGGAACCTCTCCTATGAGCAGGCGGCGGCGGTGCCGATGGCGGCGACCACCGCGCTGCTGGGCCTGCGCGACGTGGCCCGGGTCAAGCCCGGGCAGAAGGTCCTGGCCATCGGGGCCTCGGGCGGGGTCGGCACGTTCGCCCTGCAGATCGCCCGGGCGCTCGGCACGAGGGTCGACGCCGTGTGCAGTTCCACGAACGAGGAGATGGTCAGGTCACTCGGCGCGGCTGACGTCATCGATTACGCCGAGACGGACTTCACGCGGAGCGGACGGCGCTATGACGTGCTGCTGGACATCGCGGGCAGCCGCCCGGCAGCCGCCTGCCGGCGGGTGCTGGCCCCCCGGGGAACGCTGGTCCTCATCGGCGGGCCGGCCGGGAAATGGCTACAGCCCGCCGGGCACATATTCGCCGGGCTCGCGATGGCGCCGCTGGGGCGGCAGCGGATAGCCATGGCGGACACCGTCTCGCACGCGGCGAAGAAGCAGACCCTCATGACGCTGACCGGGCTCATCGAGGCGGGCACGGTCACCCCCGTCATCAGCCGCACGTACCCATTCCACGACATCCGGGACGCCGTCCGGTACCAGGAACAGGGCCACGTCCCCGGCAAGGTCGTCATCACCATCTGAGTAAAAGGAGGTAACGCCCGGGGCCTGCGGCGATATTGCTCTTTGCCAAGGCATTTCCCTACACTGAGCGTGGCTCAGCGACCGGACGAGGAGGACGCATGCCAGTCGACTGGGTTGTCGTCGGCGTGGATAACGGCGGGACCACCAACAACGGAACGGTCCTCGACCCCACCGGCCGGTTCCTCCTCGACCAGATGGCCGAAGTGCCCAGCAACGTCAGGGAGGGGCCAGATAGGGCCATCCAGTCCCTGGTCGACTCCGTGGAGCAGGTGCTCGGGCTGACCGGCATGCCGTTCGCGTCCGTCCGGGCGGTCGGCCTGGATACGCCCGGGCCGGCCAGCGCGGACGGCGTCATCTCGTCGAAGGGCGCGACGAACTTCGGGGACGCGGGCTGGGGCGGCTTCGACATCCGCAGCGCGCTGGCCGAGCGCCTCGGGCTGCCCGTCATCTACAACAACGACGGGAACGCGGCCGCGTTGTACGCGCACCATGTCCGGTTCGGCGCCGAGTCCCGGCGGTACAGCTCGGTCTCCGTGATCGTGGGTACCGGTCTCGGCGGTGGTCTCGTCGAGGCCGGGCGGGTGATCAAGGGAGCAGCCGGGATGGCCGGGGAGCTCGGGCACGTGCCCATCCCGCTGGACGGACTGCTCGGCCCCGGCCAGCCGGTGCCCGCGTGCAACTGCGGTCAGCTGGGCGATGCGGAGAGCGTCGCCTCGCTCACCGGCATCCAGAAGAACCTGCTGCCGTACTGGCTCAGCAAGTATGAGCACCACGAGCTCGGCGGGCTGCCGCCGGACAAGGCCGCCAAGCTCGTCCGCCGGTACGGCGAGGAAGGCGATGAGCTGGCCCTGACGATCTTCAGGCAGCAGGCCATCGCCCTCGGGCGGCTGCTCACCATCGCCGCGAACGTCTTCGATCCCGCCGAGTACTTCCTCGGCGGCGGGGTGGTCGAGGCCACGCCGAGGTTCCGCGACTGGTTCCTCGCCGAGGTACGCGCCCACACGGTTCTGCGCGAGGAGCAGGTCAGGGCCGCGGGGATCTCCCTGGTGCCCGACCTGGACATGGCCGGGGCCCGCGGCTCAGCCATCGCCGCGCGCGACTGGCTGATCGGCGAGGAGCCGGGGGGCTCCTTATCCGTCGGCCGGCGGGACGAGTACCACCATGGTGAGCCGCACCGGCTCCGGACCCTCGTTGCCGTAACGGTGCGGGCGGCTGGCGGGGAACCGGGCGCACTGGCCGGGCCCGAGCGCGTAGCGCTCCCCGGCGACCATCAGCGTCAGGGTGCCCTCCTCCACCCAGACCATCTCGCGGGTGGCGGGCGCGTGCGCGTCGCCGCCGAAGGTCTCCCCGGGCATCACCTCCCACTGCCACAGCTCGACCGCCCAGGGCGGATCGGTCGCGCCGATGATCGTCCCGGTGCCCCCGGACGGCCCGCGCCAGAGCACGCGCGAGGCATCCGGGTTGCTGATCCGTACGGCCGGTTCCCCGCCCACGTCGACGAGCAGGGTCACCGGGACGCCGAACGCGTCGCCGATGCGCGCCAGCGTGGCCAGGTTCGGGTTCGACCGGCCCTGCTCGAGCGCGACGAGCACGCCCTTGCTTACCCCCGAGCGCGCGGCCAGCTGATCCAGTGACCAGCCGCGATCGGCCCGCAGCGCCTGGAGGGTCCGGGCCACCGCGGTCGTTAGGTCCGGTACCTCAGCCATAATTTCCTTCGCGTTCCCGCCGTCGGTCGATAGAGTGAACTATACGTATCAATACTCCGACCGTGATAGCGATCCCGGGGGACCAACCGTGGTGACGATCCTGGCGCTGGCCGCCGCCATCCTCTACGGGACCGCCGACTTCCTCGGCGGGGTGGCGTCCAGGCGCGCGAGCGTATTCGCCGTGCTGGCCCTGACCGTGCCGACCGGCGCGGTCGTCATGGTGGCGGTCGCCCTGCTCGGCGGAACGCCGTGGCTGAGCGGGCTACTCGGGCACGGCGGGCTCGGCGCGCCGACGTCGGTCGGTGACTGGAGTGCCGTCGGGTGGGCCGCGCTCTCCGGCGTCTGCGGCGCCGCGGGCCTGGTCGCGTTCTATAAGGGCTTCGCTAGTGCCCCGATCAGCGTGGTGGCCCCCGTCGCCGCGCTGGTCTCAGCCGTCCTTCCGGTGGGCGTCGCGGTGGCCGGAGGCGAGCGGCCGGGCCCCAGCGTGATCGCGGGAGGCCTGGTGTGCCTGATCGCGGTCGTCCTGGTCAGCATGCAGCCGGGGGAGAGGCGGCCCGGTGCCGCCGGCCGCCTGCTCGCCCTCGGCTACGGTGCCGCCGCGGGAATCGGCTTCGGCCTGTTCTTCCTGTTCCTCAAGGACGCCGGCCAGTCCGGGGTGCTCTGGCCGGTGGCGATCTCCCGGTCGGCCGGGACGGTGGTGGCGCTCGGGATCGCGCTGGCCACGGGGACCCGCCCGTGGCGGCCGCGCGGCACGGGAGTGGTCCGCATCTCGGTGGTCTCCGGGACGCTCGACGCGGCGGCCAACGTCTGCTACGTCCTGGCGACCAGGGCCGGGTTGTTCGGGCTGGCCGTGGTGATTACCGCGCTGTACCCGGGCATGACGGTCCTGCTGGCCCGGTTCGTGCTCGGCGAGCGGATGCGCTGGCTGCAGCGAGCGGGTCTGCTCCTGGCCGCGGTGGGCGTCGTGCTCGTGACCGCTTAGATCCCCGGGTCGGCGTGCTCATTTTCGTCCCTGAAGATCAGCCCGCAGACCTCGAGGTAGAGCTGCTCGGGATAAGGAATGTAGGTGACGTGGCTCAGCGCCTGGTCCTGCCCGGCCGATTCCACGATGAACTCGCCGTAGCCCAGGAGCTGGCCGAGCGGCGACCGCTGGAAGCTCATGTCCGTCACCTTGGTGAGCGGCATCATGTTCACCTTGCGGACGAGAATGCCCTGCGCGAGGAGCATCCGCTGGGACGTGACCACGAAGTAGTTCATCCACCAGTCGACGATCTTGCCGATGGTCCACGCCAGAAGGACCCCGAACGCCACCCATATCCCGATGATGACGTCGCTGTTGCCGTGCGCGACCTCGAGGCTCAGCCAAGCCGCGAGGATGAGGCCGCCAAGCAGAAAGCCAACGGGCTTGATCAGCACCGCCGGGTGCTGATGAACGGTGATGACCTGGCGTTCGTGGGGCAGGAGATACCTATTGACTTGGGCTGGGACGTTGCCAGCACTGGGAGTCGGCCCCATCCCAGCACCCAGCCCTAAACCTTACTGAAGAAGTTTGAAATCCCGTGGGCCGCCGTGGTGAGGAAGGTCCCGATGTTGTGAACGACGTGAGCGGCGCCATCGGGCTGTTCGATAACCCACCAGATAAGGAACGCGACAACGGCCCACCCGGCGATGGTCTTCAAATTCACGTCGCCTCCCACGGGCGCCCGGACTTATGCCTAGTTGCCAGAAAACTTATGTTAGCGTGCACCGTTTTCACGGCCAACGCTAACGGGGTGGTGCTGCCGTGTCGGCTTCAGTATGCCCCGTGTCATGATCAGTATGCCCGATCTGTGGCGCCAGTACGTAACAGGAGGCGCCGGCCGCGCCGGCCGCGGCTCACCGAAACCTCCGATTGCGGCCCTGATCGGCGATTTGGCTACCGCAGCGGGCAGGTATCTGACAACATTCGTCCGTGCGGAGCATGCTGGTGCATTGACGATGTCAGACGTGGGTGAGACGGACTTCGCTGTCATCGTCTACCGGGAAGAAGACCAGTGGGAAGCGGGCGCGCTGCCGGCCGCGGTCACTGCTGATCTTGACGGGCTCCTGACCTCGCTCCGCCGGCAGCCCGGGATCGGCGGCACCATCGCCTTCGTCGGCGTGGGCGACGACTTCTGGCTGGCGGTGCGGATCCTCGGCGAGGACGTGCTGCTGTTCCTTTCCGATCTCACCGCGGCGGTGGACTATCCGCTGGCCCGTCAGGTGCTCGAGGCCCTGGACATCCCGGTGCCGTCCGATGATGAACTCGACCAGGTGCTCCCGGCCGGCGACTTGTCCATCTTCGCGGATCTCGGCCTGGATGAGATGGAACTCGGCGCGGTCGCGGCCGACCTCGACCTCTACCCCGAGGACGCCGTGGCCACGATTGCCGAGCGCTTGCGGTTCGGGGACGTCGTGGAGCGGGCCCTGGACAGCGCGCTCGGCCCGTGACCGGTTATACCGCGTCCTTCGAGCCCGCGATGCGGCTCGCGCTGGCCGAGGCGGTGCTGGCCGAGGCGGTGCTGGCCGAGGCGGGGCAGGCCGAGGCGGGGCAGGCCGGGCCTGGGGAAGCGGAGGCGGTTGACGTGCCCGTCGGGGCCGTCATCCTCGACGAGGCCGGCACCATCCTCGCGCGGGCGCGAAACCGCAGGGAACTGGACCGCGATCCCACCGCGCACGCGGAGATCCTGGCCATCAGGCAGGCGGCGCGGGCGCTCGGCAGCTGGCGCCTGACCGGCCTCACGCTGGTCGTGACCCTAGAGCCGTGCACGATGTGCGCGGGCGCGGTGACGGCAGCCCGGCTCGGACGGCTGGTGTACGGGGCCGAGGATCCGAAGGCCGGCGCCGCTGGTTCGCTGTGGGACGTGCTCAGGGACAATCGCCTGAACCACCGCCCCGAGGTCATCGGCGGGGTGCTCGCCGCGGAATGCGGCGCCGTGCTGAGCGAGTTCTTCGCCTCCCGCAGGCCGGCCAGCGGGTCCCAGCTGCCGCCGAGTGCGAGCTGATCCGGTAAGCTCGCCAACGGTGGAGTCGCCTAGTGGCCGAGGGCGCACGCCTCGAAAGCGTGTGAGGGGGTAACCCCTCCGTGGGTTCAAATCCCACCTCCACCGCCGAACGGCGTTTTGTGCGCGCCTGCTATAGCTCGGGGAACTTAATCACGCGTCCCGGACGTTGCCACAAGTGATCACGCGGTGCGTCGATTCGGCGTGCTCCGGGTGGGTGAACCACGGGCCAGACCAGTACCCCGGCGAGGAGAACCGAGTGTTTGAGCCGCAGGGAACCGGGTTCTTCCTGCTCCCGATGGTGGCATTCGGGGCATTGCTCGTCTGGGTGGCGCTCGCCCGGCAGGTTGTATTCCGCGTTCTGGCTGCCTGTCTCGCCTTCATTCCCGCGATGGTCTTCGGAATTGCGGCGGTCAATAAGTTCTACGACTACTACCAGACCTGGGGCGGGATGGTCAGTGATCTCACCGGCCAGGGGGTGAACAGCATCCCCAAATACGCGGTCGCGGGTAAGGGCTCGAACAAGCAATTCGACAAGGACATCGGCCGGGTCACGAGCACCGCGGAAGACGCCCAGGTCGGATACCTATTCCAGACCGTGATCACCGGGTTTCAGAGCCGGCTCACGCGGGACGCGTACGTCTACCTGCCGCCGCAGTATTTCCAGAAGGCGTACGCGAGCTACCGGTTCCCGGTGATCGAGCTCCTGCACGGCTCGCCGGGCGACCCGCAGGCCTGGCTGGACGTGCTGGGCCTGATCCCCACCTACCTCAGCCTGCTCGCGGTCCATCCGGCGGACGCCGCGGTACTGGTCATGCCCGACACTGACGGCGGGAAGCAGTACGAGCTGCAGTGCCTCAACGATCCGGGCGGCCTGCAGGACATGACCTTCGTCGGGCAGGACGTGCCGGACTACATCGCGCGGGTCGTCCGCGTCCAGCCCCCGGGGCCGGCCTGGGGCCTGGCGGGCTATTCGGAGGGCGGCTACTGCGCGGCCAACATCGCGCTGCAGGAGCTGGGACGCTACGGCGCCGCGGGAGTGATGTCCGGGTATTTCGCGCCCGTCCCGAGTCAGGTGCCCGCGGGCAATAAGCCCGGCGGGAAGCCGACCCAGGTCAGCGTGTTCGCGCGGGATCCCACGCTGAAGCTGATCAACACGCCGCAGGAGTTCCTCGCCCAGGTGCCGACCAGCGAGCTCCCGGCGTTCTGGCTCGCCGCCGGGGCGGCGGACCAGTCGGACGTCGGCGCGGCAGCCTCTTTCCGGCACCTGCTGCTGGCGCGGCTGGCGAAGGCGGAGGTGCCCTTGCTCATCGTCCCGGGCGGCCACCAGGCCAGCGTCTGGCGCGCGGCCCTCGGCCCGATGCTCACCTGGATGACTCCGCTGCTGGCCGAGCAGGCCGCGGCGGCGGATGCGGCCGCATCGCAAGGCCCAGCGCACGGCGCCGCGGCGTCGAGCAAATAGCTACCGGAGAGAAGGCGTAACGCGCGCCACGCCGTAGCGTTATGCAATAGATACCCAGACGACAAAACGGTGCGACTACCTGCGAACTGCGGTGATCCGGGTCAAAAATTGTGCCGGTCAAATCAGTCTTAAAGACCCAGCCTGGCACAAAGCTCGCCATCGCTCGGTCAGCGCGTCGTAAACCGGCTTTCACTCATGGGCGTCTGCTTGTTGTAGGGGCGGTCATCCCCGCTGATGTCACCGCCTGGGGGGGTCGACGCCTGCAGAGCAGGCAAATGGGAGGGGCGTCATGGTCAGTGCTGGGTCTAAGGCTGTCCGGATTCAACCACGGAGCTCGTCGCTGAACGTTTTCTGGGCGGCCAGTCCGCCCCAGACCGCGAGCGTCCTGGCCGATATCAGGTATATGGCCGCCAGGCTGAACCCGGGCCGGGTCTTCCCCGGACGGTCCGCCGGAAGGCACGCCGCCCGCCGCCACGCTCCGCGGTAGCTGCAGCCGTTGGCGGGGGATGCGAGATTCGAAGTCGTAAGGAGTGGCCTGCGTCACCGTGAGAGACCGCTCGTTGCCGTGGGTAATACATCCTAATTGCCCGGCATCTGCTGCCTCTATAAAATTGAAGTGTGCAGGCAGCGCGGCGGCGATGGGTAGCGCTGGCGGCCGTGTTCGCGACCGCTGTCACGCTGGTGATCGTCAGAGCTGTCCTGAGCCAGCCGCCTCCCTTCACGCCCGCCAATTTCCCGGCGATCCCGGTCTACTACGTCGCGCTCAACAACGCGCCGAACCAGCAGTCCCCGGACCAGGTCGTGGTGGGCGACACGTTCACCGGCGCGCGCCTGGCCACGGTCAGCCCGCCCGCGCACGGCACGTTCGTAGGCGTGACCGGCGCCGCGGATGACCAGACGTTCGTCCTGGGTGCCGAGCCGTTCCCCTGGTCGGACAAGTGGTGGCCGCTGGAACCGCGGACGTGGTACCTGCTCCGCATCGCCCCGGGCCCGGACCATGCCGTCCGGCTGACCAGGTTCCGCATCCCGGCGACGCCCTTCGGCGACGACATGGCCGGGATGGCCCTGTCCCCCGACGGCAGCAAGTTCGCCGTAGAGCTGCTGCAGAACTACTCGTTGCCGCTAGGTCCGGAAGTGCTGCGGGTTTACTCGGTGACGAGCGGGGCGCTGCTGCGGAGCTGGACCGGGGCGCGCAGCGACACCAGCTATAGCGCATACGAGGGCACGGACGACAACACCACGCTGTCGTGGCTGGCCGACGGGACCATGCTGGCGTTCGACTACGGCGCCGGGGTCCGGATGCTGGATACCAGCCAGCTAGGGAACGACCTGATCGCGAACAGCCGGCCCATTGTCCGGTCCGTATGGTTTGATGCCTGCAGCAGGCCGGTGGTCACGTCCGACGGGAAGACGGACGTCTGCGTCACGGGCCCGACCGGGGGATTCCCCGAGGGTGCCGGGGCATTCACTGAGTATTCGACGGCGACAGGGAAACTGACCCGCACGATATATCTGTCGAGCCGAAACACCTCCGGCGAGGTCCTGTGGGCCAGCCCGTCCGGCGACGCGCTGATCGGCTATCTGGACCCTCCTGGTGGCATGGCGTTTCCAGGGGGGTCCGTGGGCGCGATCATCAAGAGCGGGTTCAGTCGGATATCCTTCCCGCTGGCTAGCGGCGTTCCTATCCCAAACGGGGTGGCCTGGTAGCCCTCGTGGTGGCGGAGGATAAGAGATTCGAACTCTTGAGGGGTTGCCCCCAACACGCTTTCCAAGCGTGCGCCCTAGGCCACTAGGCGAATCCTCCGCCGGGAAGCTTACCTGAATCGGGCGGCCCCGCGCTGGGGGCGGCTGCGCGCTAAGGCATCATCCGGTCGCGGGGCTGGCTACACTGGCCCCTGACCCCCCGCACGGCGTTCATCCCGCCAACCCCCCCAGGGCCGGAAGGCAGCAAGGGTACGCGGGCTCTGACGGGTGTGCGGGGGGTCCCCCCTTACCGGTGAGGATGAGCTGATGGCCGCAGCCGCGTCGGAACGCGAGGGAAGGACCCCGGCGAGCCTGGCCCTGTACCGCAAGTACCGTCCGGCGACGTTCGCCGAGGTCAAGGGGCAGGATCACGTCACCGGCCCGCTCCGGCAGGCGCTGCTCAGCGGGCGCATCAGCCACGCCTACCTGTTCAGCGGGCCGCGCGGGTGCGGCAAGACCTCCAGCGCGCGGATCCTCGCCCGCTCGCTGAACTGCGTCAAGGGCCCGACACCCGATCCGTGCGGGGTCTGCGACTCCTGCGTCGCGCTGGCCCCCTCCGGGCCGGGCAGCATCGACGTGATCGAGATCGACGCCGCCTCGCACGGCGGCGTGGACGACGCCAGGGACCTGCGCGAGCGCGCCTTCTACACCCCCGTGTCGGGCCGCTTCAAGATCTACATCATCGACGAGGCGCACATGGTCACCCAGCAGGGCTTCAACGCGCTGCTGAAGCTGGTCGAGGAGCCGCCGTCGCACCTGAAGTTCATCTTCGCCACCACCGAGCCGGAAAAGGTCATCCCGACGATCCGGTCCCGCACCCACCATTACCCGTTCCGCCTGGTACCCCCGTCCGTGCTGCGGGACCTGATGCAGGACATCGTGCGCAAGGAAGGCGTCACCGTCGAGGAACGCGTGCTGCCGCTGGTGGTGCGGGCCGGGGCGGGGTCGGTCAGGGACTCGCTGTCCGTCCTCGACCAGTTGCTCGCGGGCAGCGATGAGTCCGGGCTGACGTACGACAAGGCCGTCGCGCTGCTCGGTTACACCGACGCCAGCCTGCTGGACGAGATCACCGACGCGTTCGCGGCCGGCGACGGCGCGGCGGTGTTCCGGGTGGTGAACCGGGTCATCGAGGGCGGGCACGAGCCGCGCAGGTTCGCGGCCGACCTGCTGGACCGGTTCCGCGACCTGATCGTCCTGGCCGCCGTGCCGGACGCCGCGGAGACCGGCCTGCTCGACCTGCCGCAGGACCGCGCCGACCTGATGGCGGCCCAGGCGGCCCGGTTCGGCCAGGCGGGGCTGGCCCGGGCGGCCGAGATCATCAGCACGGGCCTGGACGAGATGCGCGGCGCCACCTCGCCCCGGCTCCTGCTCGAGTTGCTGTGCGCGCAGGTGCTGCTGCCCGCCGCCACCGACGAGAAATCGCTGCTCGCCCGCCTGGAGCGGCTGGAGCGCGGGGACCGGGCGCCGGCGCCGCGGCCGCAGGTGCCGACGTCCCCGCCGCACTCCGCTACAGACGATGAGGCCGAACGGCGGTTGGCTGCCCCACCCGCGACGCGGCAGGCCCCCGAACCTGCCCGCCCGCCAGCCCCGGAGCGCCCGGCACCCGCCGCGGAGCGCCCGGCACCCACCGCAGAACGCCCGGCACCGCCCGCGACCTCGGCGACCCGGGCTCCGGCAGTCACCCCGGCGGCGCCCGACGCGGCTCCGGCTGACGTGCTGCGGCAGAACTGGGACGCGGTCCTGGAAGCGGTCAAGCGCGAGCGCCGGGTGGCGTGGATCCTGCTCAGCGACACCAGCGTGGTTTCGGTCGAGGGGGGGATCCTGACCCTGCGGTTCGCCAAGGAGGGGGACCTGAAGCGGTTCAGCACCAGCGACTACGACGCCGACCTCAAGCGCGTCCTGAGCACCGGGTTCGGGCTGAACGTCATGGTCAGGGGGATAGTCGGCGAGGGGGACGCGGCATCGGGCTCGTCCGGCCGTCACCTGGCGGCCGCGCCGGCCCTCGCCGCGCCGCGCGCCGAGCCGCCGGACGACGTACCGCCGGATGAGATGATGGCCGACGACCTGCCGCCCGATGAGTTCCTGGCGGGCGGCGCTAGCTCCGGGCCGGCGGAACTTACCGGGATGGACCTGATCCAGCGTGAGCTGGGCGGCCAGGTGATCAGCGAGATCGAGGACTGAGCCGCGGGGGCCTGATTGGGCTTAATCAGGTCGGGCTGGTCGTAGGCTCTGCGTAGGAGGCCGATGTGGAACCGCAGATAGACATGCAGCAGCTGTTCGCGGCAGCGCAGCAGATGCAGGAACAGCTCATGAGTGCCCAGCAGGCGCTCGCCGACGCCGAGGTGACGGGGACGGCGGGCGGCGGCCTGGTCAAGGCCGTCGT
>Ga0187812_1000623_pt1 | contig 12460 bp, 11 predicted proteins | sample NC_S_2_FD_130582 | JGI IMG/M metagenome (GOLD analysis project Ga0187812, IMG submission 130582) | Wetland sediment microbial communities from Neuse River Estuary, North Carolina, USA - ASW-S_2 | ecosystem: Environmental > Aquatic > Freshwater > Wetlands > Sediment | place: USA: North Carolina... | reverse complement strand
CTCCTTGGTGCCCAGGCGGGCGTAGGCCGCCCCGCCCATCTCCACGATGCGCACGACCGAGGCCAGCGTCTCGACGTTGTTGACGACGGTCGGCATGCCGTAGAGACCGGACGTGGCCGGGAACGGCGGCTTGAGGCGCGGCATGCCGCGCCGGCCCTCGAGGCTCTCGAGGAGCGCCGTCTCCTCGCCGCAGATGTACGCCCCGGCGCCGCGGTAGAGCGTCACCTCCAGAGTGTGCCCGGAGCCCAGGGCGTCCTGGCCGAGGTAGCCGCGCGCCCTGGCCTCCGCGATGGCCCGCTCGAGGATGCGCTGGCCCTCGCGGAACTCCCCGCGCAGGTAGATGAAGGCCCGCTCGGCGCCGATCGCGTAGGCGCTCAGCAGCACGCCCTCGAGCAGCAGGTGCGGCTGGCGGTAGATGATCTCCTGGTCCTTGCAGGTGCCCGGCTCGGACTCGTCGCCGTTGCAGACGAGGTAGCGGGGGCGCCCGTCCTTGGGCAGGAAGCTCCACTTGCGGCCCGTGGGAAAGCCGGCGCCGCCGCGCCCCCGGAGGTTCGACGCCATGACCTCCTGCAGGACGTCGTCCGGCTGCATCGAGTCCAGCGCCTGGCGCAGGGCTCTATAGCCCCCGCGGGCCTCGTAGGTCTCGATCGCCGCGATCCCGGGCACGTCGCGGTCGCGCAGCAGGAGCAGCTTCTCAGGCATGGCCCGCAACCTCCTCGCGGGCGCGCCGCACGAGGGACGCGAGATCCTGCCGGCTGACGCGCGGCTGGTAGACGAGGTCCAGCTGCACCACGGGCGCATCCTTGCAGAGCGCGAGGCACTCGACCTCCTCCACGGTGAAGACGCCGTCCGCGGTCGTCCCGCCGCGTGCGATGCCGAGTTCGCGGTAGAGGTAGGTGGCGAGGTCGTCACTGCCGCAGAGCTGGCAGCTCAGGCCGCGGCAGACCTGCACGAGGCGGCGTCCGCGGGGCGCGCGGTGGAAGAGCGTGTAGAACGAGAGCACCGCCTCGACGTCGGCGGGCGTCACGCCCATGAGGTCGGCGACGGCGGGGATCTCTTGGGCGGGGATGAACCCGTAGCTGTCCTCGAGCAGGTGGAGGATCGGGATGAGGGCGGAGGTGCGGCCGGGGAAGGCGTCCTGCAGCTCCTTGGCCCGGGCGGCCAGCTCGGCGTTCACCGGTCCACCTCCCCGAGCACGATGTCGATCGAGCCGATGGCCGCGACGATGTCCGCGAGCAGCCCGCCCCGCACGAGCTCCGGCAGGGCCTGGAGGTTGTAGAACGAGGGGCCGCGCACGTGGACGCGGTGCGGCCGGCTGGATCCCGCGCCGACGACGAAGCAGCCGAGTTCGCCCTTGGGGCCCTCCACGGCCGCGTAGACCTCTCCCGGCGGCACCATGAACCCCTCGGAGAACAGCTTGAAGTGGTAGATCAGGGCCTCCATGCTCTGCGCGATCTCCGCCTTGTCCGGCGGGTAGATCTTGCGGTCCTGGACGTGCCAGGGCCCCGCCGGGAGGTTGTCCATGGCCTGGCGCACGATCTTCAGGCTCTCCTCCATCTCCCGCATGCGGACGCGGTAGCGCGCGTAGACGTCGCCTGCACTCTCCGTGGGCACCTCGAACGCGAAGTCCTCGTAGGACGAGTAGGGGTTCCACTTGCGCAGGTCGCGCGGCACGCCGCAGGCCCGCAAGAGAGGTCCCGTCCAGCCGTAGTCGAGCGCCTGCTCGGCGCTGATGCGGCCGGTGCCCTGCAGGCGCTCGAGCCAGATCGGATTGCGGTCCAGCAGGCCTTTCAGCTCGTCCAGCCAGCGCGGGAAGCCATCGAGGAACGCATAGAGCCGTTCGGCGAAGCCGGGCGGCAGGTCGCGCATCAGCCCGCCGACGCGGAAGTAGCTCGGGTTCATGCGGTAGCCGGCCGCCATCTCGTTGAGGTCCAGGATCAGCTCGCGCTGCTGCATGGTGTAGAAGAAGGGCGTCATGGCGCCCATGTCCATCGCGCTCGTGCCGAGCCAGACGAGGTGGCTCGCGATGCGCGAGAGCTCGGCGAACATCACCCGGATGTACTGGCAGCGCTTCGGCACCTCGATGCCCAGAAGGCGCTCCACCGCCAGGACCCAGGCGAGGTTGTTGTTGAGCGGCGAGACGTAGTCCATGCGGTCCGCGAGCATGCACCCCTGTTGGAAGAAGAGGTCCTCGAACGTCTTCTCAATGCCGGTGTGGAGGTAGCCGATGACCGGCTCGCAGTTCTTCACCTGCTCGCCGTCGAGCTCCACGCGCACCCGGAGCACCCCGTGCGTGCTGGGGTGCTGCGGGCCGAGGTTCAGGATCATCGGTTTCAGCGTCGGCTCGACGTTGATCTGCCCTGCGATCGCGGCCATCTCAGGCCTCCCTTCAGTCCCTGGCCAGGGCCGGCAACGGCCGCCACCCGGTGAGCGGGTAGTCCTTGCGCAGGGGGTGTCCCTGCCAGTCCTCGGGCATCAGGATGCGCCGAAGGTCCGGGTGGCCGCGGAAGACGATGCCAAAGAGGTCGAAGACCTCGCGCTCCGCCCAGTTGGCGGCGGGGAAGATGCCGGCGACGCTGGGCACCTCGGGCCCCTCCTCCCCGGTCTCGAGCTGCAGGCGGATCCAGTCCCGCAGGTCGAGGTGGTAGAGGTGGTAGACGACGTCGAAGCGCGGCGTGCGCGGCAGCCGGTCGACGGCGGTGACGTCGAGGAGCAGGCGAAAGCCCTGCTCCTTGAGGAGCCGCACGACGCCGTCGATGGCCTCCACCGCCACGTGCACCACCTGTTGGCCGCGCTGCTCGTCGCAGCGCAGCGCGTTCCCGAACGCCTCGCGCAGCGCGTCGAGGATGCCGTTCATGCCCCGGCCACCTCCTGGGCCGCCACCATGGCCGGCATGACGGGCCGCCAGCCCTGCTGGATCTTCTTCTGGAGCTGCATCACGCCCTCGATCAGCCCCTCGGGGCTGGGCGGGCAGCCCGGCACGTAGACGTCCACCGGAACGATGCGGTCCACCCCCTGCACCACGGCGTAGTTGGCGAAGACGCCCCCCACGGACGCGCAGGCGCCCATGGCGATGACCCACTTCGGCTCCGGCATCTGGTCGTAGAGCTCGCGCAGCACGGGGGCCATCTTCTGACAGACCCGGCCGGCCACGATCATCACGTCGGCCTGGCGGGGCGACGCGCGCATCACCTCGGCGCCGAAGCGCGCGAGGTCGAAGCGCGACGCCGCGGTGGCCATCATCTCGATGGCGCAGCAGGCGAGGCCGAACTGCGCCGGCCAGAGGGAGTTCGAGCGGGCCCAGGCCGAGAGGCGCCGCATGGTCGCGAAGAGGACGCCGTGGTCCTCCCCCGCTACTCCTGCCACTGGAAGCCACCCCGCTTCCAGACGTAGGCGTAGCCGACGGCCAGCACGACGACGAAGAGCGCCATCTCGCTGAGCCCGAAGAGCCCGAGGTGGCGCAGCAGGATCGCCCACGGATAGAAGGAGACCGCCTCGACGTCGAAGATCATGAAGAGCATGGCGACCAGGTAGAACTTGACCGAAAAGCGTGGCCCCACAGCCGTCTCCGGCGTGATGCCGCACTCGTAGGTCGCGAGCTTCTGGGCAGACGGCGCGCGCGGTCCGAGAAGCCGCGACGCGCCGAGGACGCTCGCCGCGATGACGACGGCGACCACGACGTAGAGGGCGAGCGGTCCGTACTGCCCGAGCATCGACGCCACTCCCGGCCCAGCGATTCGGGCGGCGTGCGCACGGCCTCGCGCGGGCCTGGCCCGGCGCGGTCATCGCGCCGCCCAGGGACAGCATGCCCAATCGCCCGAGGGCCATTTGCCGTCGCGGCAGGTGCCATGGCCGCGGCGGGCCAGGCCGCGTTCGCCCCGCCCGCGCCGCGCATACTAAGCGGCGCGCTGCGCGGGAGGGATGGCCGATGGCGGGGACGGAGCGGGCCGCGCCGAGAGACGAGGCGCCGGACGTGGCGGCGGCTGTGGCCGCATGGTGCCGGCGGCTCGAGGATGCCCACAATCTGCTGCGGCTCGAGGAGAGCCGGTGCCTTGCCCTGCGGTCGGACCGCGACGGCGCCGCGCGGCTCGGCGCGGCGTTGCGCGGTGAGCCGCTCGACGCCGACGCGCTGGCGCGCTGGGCCGGCGCGCCTCCCGCTCAGGGCGACCGCCTGGGGCGCCTCGTCGAGACAGCCCGCCGCAACCGCGAGGAGCAGGGCATCGAGACGCTCCACCTGCTTCTCGGCCGGGCGACCTGGCGGCCGGCGGGCGACGGCGACCCGCCGCTCGCGCCCGTGCTGCTCCTGGCTGCAGACCTCACGCCGAGCGGCTTGCGCCCCCTGGGTCAACCCTTGCTCAACCCTGCCCTGGAGCAGGCCCTCCAGCGCGACTTCGGCTGCGCCCTGGACGAGGCGGACCTGGCGGACCGCCTGAGGTCCGGCGGGCTTCCGGCCCTCGCGGACAGCCTGCGGCAGGCGGCGGCGGCCGTGCCCGGCCTCGGCGTGCGGGAGGACATCCTCCTGGGGCACATCGGGCGCCACGCCTGGGAGCTCTCGGCCGAACTCGCGCAGCGGGGCCCGGATCTCGGTCGCCATCCGCTGGTGGCGGCCCTGGCGGGCCACAGCGCGTCCCGCGCGCTGTTCCGCTCGTCCGGGTCCGCGCCCGCCGCCGCCCCCCCGCCGCGCCTTGTCCTCGCGGCGGACGCGAGCCAGCGCGCCGTCGTCGACGCCGCGCGAGCGGGGCTCAGCTGCCGCGTCGAGGGACCGCCGGGCTGCGGCAAGAGCCAGACCGTCGCCAACGCCGCCGCGGCGCTGGTGGCCGATGGGCGCCAGGTGCTGATCGCCGCGGCGAAGCGCTCCGCGCTCGACGCCGTGCGCATGCGGCTGGAGGGACGCGGCCTCGGCGCCCTGGTCCTCGATCTCGGCGGCGCCGACATGGACGCGTCCCCTCTGCGCCGGCGGATCGCGGCCGCCCTCGAGCACAGCGTCGGGGCGCCGGACGATGCCCTGGCCCGGGAGGAGGAGCTGCGCGGGGAGCGCGCCCGGCTCGAACGGGCGCTCCACCTGCTCACGGTGCCGCGCCCGCCCTCCGGGCTCAGTGCGATCGACCTGCGCGACGGCATCGTGCGGGCTCCGCAGGCGGTGCGCGCGGCGGGACTGCCCGCGCACCCGGAGCTCGCGCGGCTCGATGCGCGGACGGCGCGCCACGTGGCCCTGCTGCTCGCGGACACCCACGATCTGCGGGACCTGCTCCTCGGGACTGCGGACTCGCCCTGGGCCGCCTGGTCGGCGCAGGGCGAGTCCGCCGCTACGCGCGCCCTGGACCTCGCCGCGTCGGCCGCGGCGGCGGCGGAGCGGGCCGAGGCCGCCCTCGTCACCCTGCAGGCGCGCCTGCCGGGGCTGCGCCCGCGCAGCCTGCAGGAACTCTGGCGCGCGGCGGAACTCCTCGCAGCGGTGCGCCAGAGCCTTGGGCGCTACGACGACGCCGTCTGGCAGCTCGACCTCGCCGCCTGCACGGAGCGGAGGAGCCCGGCGCGGCGCCAGGCCCTCGCGGCGCTCCGCCGGCTGCGCCTTCGGCGCGACGCGGGGCGCGGCGCCCTGCTCGAGGACGCCGCGGAGCTCCAGCGCCAAAGGGCGCTCTGGCCCCAGGTGACGGGCCAGGCGGGCCCGCCGCGGGCGCTGGCGGAGGCGGCGGACCTCCAGGCGGCGCTCGACGCCTTGCGGCCGCCGCTGCTGCGGCTGAGCGCGCTGCTCGGGCCGGACGCCGGGCTCGACCGGCCCCTGGGGGAACTCCACCGTCGCCTGCGGGCGCTCGCGGCGGACCGGGACACGCCCCATCGCATCCCACGGGCCCGCGCGGTGCAGGCGGAACTCGCCGGCCACGGGGCCTGGGGCGCCGCGCGGGACATCATCGGAGGCCTCGAGGACCCGAAACTCTACCCGCAGGCCTTCGACCTCCTCTGGCGGCAGGCGCACCTCGACGCCGTGCGGCGGGCGGAGCCCGCGCTGCCGGCGCTGGGCGGCGGTGCGAGGGACAGCCTTCTGGAGGCTCTGGCGGCTCTGCGCGGGCGGGAAGCGGCGGCGGCGGCGCAGGCGACCCTGCGGCTGCAGGAGAGGCGCGCCGCGGAGGCGCTCAGCGGCCACCCGGACCAGGTGCAGCACGTGCGGGCGGCGCTGGCCGGCGGCGCGTCGCTGCGGGCGCTCCTCGCGGGCGCGCCCGACGTGCTGCAGGCGCTCTTCCCCTGCTGGCTCGCGAGCCCCTGGAGCGTGGCGCGGCTCATCGACGGCGACCGGCCGCGCTTCGACGCGGTGATCTTCGACGAGGCGGGCCAGCTGCCCGTGGAGCTCGCCCTGCCGGCGATCTGGCGGGGGCGGCAGGCCATCGTCGTCGGGGATGCCCTGCAGCTGCCGCCCCTGCCGTTCCGGGCAGACGTCGGCGCGGACGCCGCCCCGGCGCAGGCCGGGCCGGCGGACACCCAGAGCCTCCTGGAGCGGGCGGACTTCCTGCCGGCGCTCAGATTGCACTGGCACTACCGCAGCCGCGACGAGGCGCTCTTCGGCTTTGCGAACCGGCGCATCTACGGGACGCGCGTCACGACCCTGCCGGGCGTGCGCGGCCACGGCGCCGGCCTGCGCTGCGTGCGGGCCGCGTCCGCCGCCGAGGAGGCGGCCCTCGTGGCGGACCTCGCCCGGCGCGAGGCCGCGGCACACCCTGAGGAGTCGGTCGTCGTCCTGACGCTCGACGCGGCGCACGCCGCGCGGGTGCAAGGCGCCCTGGAGCAGGCCAGGGCGAACGGCGACGCGCCCGCCGGCAGCGGCGAGCGCGGGGTGATCCTCGTCAAGCCCATCGACCGCGCGCAGGGCGAGGAGTGGGACGCCGTGATCCTCAGCCTCGGCCGGGACCTTGGCCGCAGCGGCGGGGCGGCCGCAGCGCTCGGGGAACTCGCCGGGGCGCTCGGGCCAAGCCGCCTGACCGTCGCGATGACGCGGGCGCGCGAGCGCCTGACGCTGGTCGCGGCGTTCGGCCATGAGGACCTCGCGGCGGCCGGCTTCCTCCCGCCCGGACTCGGTCTCCTGCGCGACTACCTGCAGTACGTCGCGCAGCGCGATGGCGGTCGCATGGCCCAGGATCTCACCGACGAGCCCGTGAATCCCCTGGAGGAGGAACTCTCCCCCTTCCAGGAGGAGGTGTACGAGGCCTTGCGGCATGCGGGCATCGACGCCGTGCCGCAGTACGGGGCCCTGCGCCACCGCATCGATTTCGCGCTGCGTGACCCGGCGGACAGCGGCCGCTTCGTCCTGGCGCTCGCCTGCGACGGCGCCGAGCGCCACCTGGCGCCGTCCCTGCGGCAGGAGGACCGCCTGGGGCACCTCGGGGCGCTCGGCTGGGCGGTCCACCGCACCTGGGCGGCCGACTGGGCCGAGGACCGGGAGCGCGAACTCCAGCGCATCAGGGAAGCCCTGCGCCAGGCCGCGGCGGCTAGACGGCTCCGGCCGGCACCATGATCGCGTCGACCATGCCGTGGATGACCTTCTTGTCCTGCGGGACGACCGTGGCGAGCACGCCGCCCAGGGTCACGCCGTCCCCGTCGCGGAAGTAGTACGGGCAGAGCCGCGCGCGGCCGGCCATCGTCACGACCTCGCCGCGGGCGAAGTCGTAGTAGTCGTGGTGGATCACCCGGGCCTTGTGGTAGCGCTGGAGCAGCCAGCGCGTGCCGGGGAACTCGTCGAGCCCCTGCCCCACCGCCTGCGACCAGACCTCCTGGGGCGTGTCCTCGCCGATGTGCACGCCGCGGCTGCCCCACGCGAGGGCGGAGAAGCCGGACGGCTTGAGGACCCAGTCGGCGCGCTCGCGCTTGCCCATGTCCCCCAGGCGCCGCAGGTCCTGCAGCGGGTGCCCGCAGGCGTCGAGGCCCGCGACCACCGCGTGCGGCGGCACCGGGCGGGGGTCGAGGACGAAGCTCTGCGGGATGAGGCGCCGCAGGCGCGCGAGGCGCTCGCGGCCGAGCAGATCTTGCCATGCGCCCTCGAGCACGGGGTGGTGCAGCAGCGCGAACCAGAGCTTCTCCTCGAACTGCGGGCGCACCGGCGGCGTGATCGTGACGAGCTCCTTGCGCTGGGCGTAGAGGAAGAGGTCTGCCTTCGGCACGTTGCGCAGGTCGAAGAGCTCGAAGAAGCGGTAGAGCACGTCGAGCCGGGCGCCGTCGACGTAGAGGCCGTCCTCCTGGAACGTGACGTCCTTGGGGCCGACGCAGTGCACCGCGTGCCCGCGCCGGCGCAGCGCCAGGGCCAGGTGCTCCATCTCGGGCCGGTAGTCGTCGGACTCCTGCGAGACGACGATGGCGGTGACGGGGTCCTCCTTGCCGGCCGTCAGGGCGAGCGCCCGCGCGAAGCCCTCGAGAACGCCTGCGGGCCCGCCGATGACGTCCTGCCCGAGGGCCGCGTAGACGTCCTGCAGGGCGGCGAGCTCGCCGAAGCCGCCGGGCACCGAGTCGACCTCGGTGGCGACGAAGTCGTCGCCCGCCAGCACCAGGAGGTCCGGCCGGATGAAGGCCGGCAGCTGGTGGCGCAGGCGCCGCATCTGGCTGAAGCGCACGAGGTCCGGCGGCTTGCCGGCGTCCAGGTAGTCCGCGACGAAGTGGAGCTCGGGCCGCCGCAAGGCCTGCCCGTACAACTCCACCTGCGCTACCGCGAGGGCCCAGAGGTCCTCGCCAATCTCGGTGAGCCGCTGGCGCTGCCCCTGGCTGAGCGGCAGGACGCTCGTGCCGATGCGCCAGCTGACGCGCTGTCCGGGAGGTGCCGGGCGGCGCCGGCTCTGGAACAGGTGCTCCTGGGCGAGCACGTCCTCCAGCCAGGTCGCCTCCGTCGCCTGGGACACGGGACCGCCTCCGATCTGTCGCGGTTGCCGGTGCACGGAAGGCGCCACCGCTGGCGCGGTGACGCCTTCGCTTACCTTAGGTTAGCGTATGGCCGCAATCGGCACAATCGCCTCAGTTGTCGATCTGCGCCCGCTGCAGCTGGCCGCTGTAGTCGACGTAGACGGACTTCCACTCGGAGAAGAAGTCCAGCGCGGCGATGCCCGCCTCGCGGTGGCCGTTGCCGGTGCCCTTGACGCCGCCGAACGGCAGGTGGATCTCCGCGCCGGTGGTGCCGGCGTTGACGTAGAGAAGGCCGCTCTCGAGGTCGCGGATGGCCCGGAAGACGCGATTGACGTCCTGGGTGAAGATCGAGGACGAGAGACCGTAGGTGACGCCGTTGTTCACGGCGATCGCCTCGTCGAAGTCCTTGACCTTGATCACGGAGAGGACCGGTCCGAAGATCTCCTCCTGCGCGATGCGCATGTCCGGGCGCACGCCGGCGAAGAGGGTCGGGCGGTAGAAGCTGCCCTTCGCGAGGTCTCCCTCCTGGGCGATGCCGCCGCCGACGAGGAGCTCCGCGCCCTCCGCCTTGCCGATCTCGACGTAGCTGTCGATGCTGCGGGCGGCGGCGTGGTTGATGACCGGGCCGACGTCGGTGGTGTCCAGGAGGCCGTCGCCGAGCCGCAGGGTGCGGACGCGCTCCGCGAGCCGGTGCACGAGCTCGTCGTGGATCGCCTCGTGGGCGATGACGCGCGAGCAGGCGGTGCAGCGCTGGCCCGAGGTGCCGTACGCGCTCCAGATGATGCCGTCGAGGGCGAGTTCGAGGTTCGCGTCGTCCATCACGGTGACGGCGTTCTTGCCGCCGAGCTCGAGGGAGACGCGCTTCAGGCCGAGGCCGGCCTCGCTCGCGACGTGGCGCCCGACTTCGTTCGAGCCGGTGAAGGAGATCAGCCGCACGCGCTCGTCCTTGAGCAGGACCTCGCCCGCGACCGAGCCGGAGCCGAAGACGAGGTTCATGACGCCCGGCGGCAGACCGGCCTCCTCGAAGATCTTGACGAGTTCGAGCGCCAGCATCGGCGTGTCGGTGGCCGGCTTGAAGACGACCGTGTTGCCCAGCACGATGGCCGGGAAGGTCTTCCACGTCGGGATCGCCATCGGGAAGTTCCACGGCGTGATGATGCCCGCGACGCCGATCGGGTCGCGGACGGCCATGGCGAACTTGTTCGGCAGCTCGGACGGCGTCGTGTGGCCGAAGGCCCGCCGGCCCTCGCCCGCCATGTAGAAGGCCATGTCGATGCCTTCCTGGACGTCGCCCCGCGCTTCCACGAGCACCTTGCCCATCTCGCGCGTCATCTTGCGCGCGAGGTCCTCCTTGCGCTCCTTGAGCAGGGTGCCGACGCGGTACATGATCTCGGCGCGCTTCGGTGCGGGCACCTTGCGCCAGTGCTGGAACGTCTTGTGCGCGACGTCGACCGCGCGCTGCACGTCCGCCACGGACGACTGCGGCACGCTCGCGATGACTTCTCCGGTCGCCGGGTTGATGTCGTCGATGCGTCGGTTGCCTTCCGCGTCCACCCATTCTCCGCCAATGTAGTTGCGCAGCTCGACCATGCCTGCCGGGATTGGCCTGCCCTCGGCGGCCCTTTCCCGGACTCCCACCTTTCCACGAGTATTCGGCGTCTGGCGGCGCTCAGTCCCGGTTCTCCCCGCCCTTCCACGGCTCCGTCTCGTAGACGGTCAGGAGGAACCGCCCACCCTGGCGCGCGATGCCAAAGATGAGCCCGCGTCGCTTGAGCGTGCGATTGAGAAAGGTCACCAGGACGTGCGGCTCGATGGGATCATCGAGCTCCGTCCGGGCGATCTCCGGCAAACTTTCCGGGCTCATGCGACGACGGCGCCAAGGACCAACGCGCTCAACCTCCACGAACGAGCATAGGTGGTGCGCAGGCCGCGGTCAACGGCCGAGCAGGCAGGCTCTGGCCGCCGAGGGGCGGCGCGGGACGCCTCCCGCCGCGCTCGGCGCCTGGCGAACGCGCCGCGATCTGGACGACATAACGTGTCGCCCGGGCGGCACACTAGCAGCGGGAGGTGAAGGACTTGGCGCAGTGGACCAAGGGCCCGGCGCTGCCGCGCGAGCAGCTCGACCGCTTCAAGTTCGAAATCGCCGAAGACCTCGGCATCCCGCTGCACAAAGGCTACAACGGCGACATGACGACGCGCGAGGCGGGCCGCATCGGCGGCCGCATCGGCGGCAACATGGTCAAGGTCATGATCCGCATGGCGGAAGAGGCCATGGCGCGGGGCGAGTAGCAGCACTTCGAGGGACCGCCGGCGGGCGGTCCCTTTCCCGCTCTAAGGATCCAGGCCCTCTGCGTAAGTGAAAATTAACGGCCGGCTGGGCCGGATTGAAGGGATGCCACCGATACTCAGAGCGGCCGGAACACCCGGCCGTGAAAGGGGGCATCCGCATTGCGACGCAGGAACCTCTTGATCGGCGCGCTGATCGCGCTGCCGATCCTGGCGGGAGGAGGCGTGGCGGCCTTCGCCGCCTCGACCGGGACGACGGGCACGTCGCCCGCCGCCACCTTCCTCGCCGACGTCGCGAGCCATCTGGGCATCTCGACCGCGACGCTCCAGAGCGCAGTGCAACAGGCGCGCCTGGACCAGGTGCAGCAGATGCTCAGCGCCGGCAAGATCACGTCCGCCCAGGCCGCCAAGATGGACGCGGCGATCACGTCAGGCCAGGCCGGCCTGGGGTTCGGCCCTGGTCCGATGGGGCGCCGCGGCGGCTTGCGGGGTGACGGCACGGCGCTCGGGGCGGCCGCGACCTACCTCGGACTGACGGCGCAGGACCTCAGAAGCGACTTCGCCGCGGGCAAGACCCTCGCGGATGTGGCCGGCGCCACCAGCGGCAAGACGGTGGCCGGTCTTGAGGCCGCCATCACGGCCGCCATGCAGCAGGAGATGCAGCAGGCCGTGACCAGCGGCAAGGTCACGCAGGCTCAGGCGACGGCACGCCAGGCCGGGCTCGCGACGTTCGTGCAGAACTTCGTGAACAGCACGCCCGGCGCGCACGGTCGCGGCGGACCGTGGGGCGCACCGCCGAACGGGGCGCCGGCGGGAGGCCCGCCGAGCAGCAACTGAGGACCCGGAGGGAGCCCGCTCGGGCTCCCTCTTCGCGTTCGGGACACTGCCGCTGCGGCTGCCAAGGTCCAAAGACGCTCCTACGCGCCTTCGACCGCGCAGCAGCACGCCACCTGGGCACCGCTCGCGATCCGCAGGGCCGCGCCGGAGGTGGCGAAGAGGGCGGACGGGCCGCCGGCGGCGGCGTAGAGTTCCTCGGCCTCGGCGAGGCAGGCGTCGAGCACCGTGCGCAGTGGCCGTAGGTGCCCCAAGGGCGGCACCCCGCCGATGGCGTAGCCCGTCTCCGCATAGACGCGGCCGGGGTCCGCGCGCCGCACGACCCGGGCGCCCAGGAGGACTTTCAGGCGCTCCGGGTCCACGCGGCGGTCGCCGCGCTGCAGCACGAGCACGGGCTCCTCGTCCACCAGGAAGACGAGCGACTTGACGATCGCGCTCACGCACGCACCCACGGCGCTGGCGG
>Ga0187812_1000622_pt1 | contig 12489 bp, 7 predicted proteins | sample NC_S_2_FD_130582 | JGI IMG/M metagenome (GOLD analysis project Ga0187812, IMG submission 130582) | Wetland sediment microbial communities from Neuse River Estuary, North Carolina, USA - ASW-S_2 | ecosystem: Environmental > Aquatic > Freshwater > Wetlands > Sediment | place: USA: North Carolina... | reverse complement strand
GACTACGACAAGGAGAAGCTGCAGGAGCGGCTGGCGAAGCTGGTGGGCGGCGTGGCCATCATCAAGGTGGGCGCGGCGACCGAGACCGAGCTGAAGGAGAAGAAGGCTCGCGTCGAGGACGCTCTGCACGCCACCCGTGCGGCTGTCGAAGAAGGCATCGTTCCGGGCGGCGGCGTGGCGCTGGTTCGTGCGACGCCCGCGGTGAGCAAGCTGATTGCGACGCTCGAAGGCGACGAGAAGACCGGCGCCCAGATCGTGCTGCGCGCGCTGGAAGAGCCGCTGCGCCAGATCGTCGCCAACGCCGGCGAAGAGGGCGCGGTGGTGGTGGCCAAGGTTCTGGAATCGAAGGAACCGCACTACGGCTACAACGCGCAGACGGGCAAGTTCGAGGACCTGGTGAAGTCCGGCGTGATCGACCCGACCAAGGTGACCCGCACGGCGCTGCAGAACGCGGCTTCGATCTCGGCGCTGCTGCTGACCACCGAAGCACTGGTGGTTGAGCTGCCCGAGCCGAAGGCTGCTGCTCCGGCCGGCGGCCACGGCGGCGGCATGGGCGACATGTACTAAAGGCAGGGACAAAGAAACAGGGACAAGAGAGCAGGGACAAAGGAACAGGGACAAGTTCGACCCTGGAGCCCGAGGCTCTGAGACCTGAATTGAAAGTGAAATGCGATGGGCCCCCGGCTTTGGCTGGGGGCCTTTTTGTATCAATTGCAGCTCCTACTCTTTCGAAACGACGGCGCGAGTAATAATGGAGCGCCGGAAGTCTAGCGTCCAATTGCTTTCGGGGAAGCATGCTTTTGAACCAGGCTCGCGGTCGTCGTCGGTCGACGTTGCGGAGATCAGCACACTGCCGTTTGGCGTGAACCTAAGAGAGCGGTAGATAACGGAGCAGTTGGGCGGGATCATCGCTCGGAAAAGCGGGAACAGTTCCACCCGCCAGAAGCGGCTGCTGTTGAAATCGAAGATGATTGGCGTGGTTTCGTCCCAATCTCCCTGCGCCTCAATCTGAGAAGCCAGCACCATTTGCCCATCTTTCGACCACGCGTCGATTTCGAATGAATTCTCTTCAATCCATTCATCGTCATCTGGTTGGTCGTCGCGCTGCGCGACTCCAATCGTTCTCTGTATCCCGGCCTTGTTTCGAACGTGCAGATTCCAGGTGGTGACGCAGTGCCTGCGATCGCCTGTTCCAGTCAGCTTCACATTTAGCTCAACGGCCGCTGATGCTCCGCTGCTCGAAGTCACCCATTTGCCCATCCCCCCGTTACCGGGATAATCGCATGTGACAGTGCCCGCATCTGCTATTGGCTTGCTCTGCTCAGCACAGAGGACAGGCGAGAGGCAGAGCGGCAGCAGTAGCCAGGCGGGAAATTTAGGCATGCGCCATTCTACCGCCGTTCAGAACATTTTGAACGATCAGAAGAAGTATGCAGACTGGATGGTTGCGGTCAGGGCGTTGGGAACGCGGGGGGTGAGGGCGGGGCCGGTGATGTAGCTGAGGCCTCCGGTGATGTATACGCCTCTGCCGGCGCGCAATGTGTAACTGGCGGTGACGGAGTTGGAGGCGCCCCATACGGTCCGATGCTGCGCGATGAGGGGCTTCAGGAAATCGGGGCTGTAGACGGAGCGGGTGGCGATGATCGATGCGGTGTCGAATGGGCGGGAGCGGAAAGGGCCTTCATCGTACACGCGCCCCTCGTAGTACTTGTAGTAGCGATCGAACCAGGCGGGTGCGCGCATCAGCGAAATGCCTGCGTAGACGCCGCGCGCGGTTTTTGCGGCATGGGCGCGCACAAGCTGGCGATCGGCGAGCAGGTACGCGCAGTAGTTGCCGCTGCCGGCGCTGCCGGTAAGGCTGTCGGTGAAGCGGGTGGAGTTATGCATGTAGCCGCCGCGCAGCCAGGTCTGAAAAGGATCTCGGATCGCGGCCCCCTTATATCCGGCTTCGACGATGGAGAGCAGTTTGTCGCCGCGGGGAATGAAGCGCAGGCCGGCCTGGTTGCGCGCGACGGTGGCGGGGCCTCCGGCCGCATCGGTGGAGCGCTGCACGCCGGCTTTGAGGTAGAGGTGCGAAGGGCCATTCAGTTTCAGGTTGAATGCCGGCGTGGTCAGGGGGAAATAGGAGAGCCCTGCTTCATAGGGGAGGACGGCGTATACGCCAAGGGCCGCCGAGGTGAGCGTCCCACCCACCTGGAGGCCAACGAATTCGTAATTGTTGAAGAGGTAGCCGGCCTTGATTTCGGCGCGGCCTTCCGCCAGCCCCTTGTAAAGGTACAGCGACGTGAGCGCGGCGCTTCGCGGGCCCGCGGGATTCCAGTTCACCCATTGCAATCCGGCGCTGACGTTGAGCTGGGTCTCGCGGAGGTGAAGGGCGCTCAGGTCCATGGTGAAGATCGGATCGAGCATCGTTCTGCCAAAGGGCCGCTCGCCAGCATAGACCTGCAAGCCGGTGGGGACGGGATCGTCGAGGACGTTTTGCGTGTAGTTCAACAGGCCCAGGAAGCGCAGGGCCATGCGCCGCCGGAGCAAGCCGCGGCGGAATGCGTTGTCTGTGCCGAAGACGCTCTCCGTGAAAGGCGGAATCTGAATGTCTGTGCCTTGCACATTCAGGAATTCAAAACCGGAGGCAGAAGTCTCGCCGGTTTGCGTGGGTGCTGTGGCGGGATTGTGGCCAGTCTGGCCCAGGGCAAGGAATGCGCCCGCGGCAATCATTTCCACGAAAAGGGAGCATACGGCCTTGCAGATGGAAATGGGCATCGCACTCCATCGTCGTCGAGCAAAAATGCGCTACGCTTTGCCTGCCTGGCCTCAAAATCGCAATGGTATGCACCTATGTGGCAGGCGGTCCAGGATTTTTGCGCAAGATAAACTGTCGTGCCGGCGATCGTGATTGTGCGGGCGAATTCAGCCGGGCCCAGGGGAGTAAATATATGGGTGCGCTCAGGTCGTCGCAGCGGCAACCACATTCGGTTGCGCTATTGGCGCACCGTTCGGCGCGGGTTGCGGGCGCAGGGAGCGCAGCCATCCCGCCGAAAGCCAGGAGCTGGGAATAGAAAACTCTGACCAGCCGCAATCCAGGCAGACGAGGATGTCGGGCGAGGGAGTCATAGGCGGATGGCTCAGAGTGCGGGGGCTGTTGCGGTATAGCCGGACTTCTGCCGGTATAAGAGTGAGTGCAGCGGACTGACACTTCAGGCAAACCATGAGTGTACCTCGGGGCCTATATAGGAGGACGGCCCGTCAACGCAATCTCGGGGAGGAGTCCACTGTAACGCGGAATACACAGGGTTTTCAACAAAAACGGTGGCCGTAAATTGCTAAAAATCAGTAATATTTCATATTGCAGAAATTTTATTTTGTAGGATAAAAGCATAATTTAGGCCGCTTGAACAGTGAGAGCTGACCGGGCCTGGCGATGGTACCAGTGTCCGCTTCGGTACTTCGAGGAGTTTAGTTCTGGCGTTCGACGAGGTAGCGGGCCACGGACTTGAGGCCGTCGGCGCGGGGGCCGTAGGGCTCGAGCGCAGCAAAGGCTTCTTCGATGAGCTGAGCTGCGTCGCGGCGGCTCTGCTCGATGCCGAAGACGGCAGGCCAGGTGGCTTTCTCGGTGGCGAGATCTTTGCCGGCGGTTTTGCCAAGCTGGGCGGAGTCGACGGTCATGTCGAGCACGTCGTCGACGATCTGGAAGGCGAGTCCGGCTTTGCGGCCGAAGCGATCGAGGCGGGCAACGTCTTCGGGGGTGGCGCCGGAATAGACGCCGCCGGCGACGACGCTGACGCGGATGAGCGCACCGGTTTTGGCGCGATGGATGGCGTCGACGAGCTCGGGAGTGGGTTTTTTATGCTCGCTTTCGATGTCGAGGACCTGGCCGCCGATCATGCCTTCCACCGTGCCGACGGCGTTGGCGATGAGGGCGACGATCTGGACGGTGGCGGCGGGCGGGCAGTCGAGGCCGGCGAGGACTTCAAAGGCGCGGGTCTGGAGCGCGTCGCCGGCGAGGATGGCGATGGCTTCGCCAAAAGCGACGTGGCAGGTGGGGCGGCCGCGGCGCAGATCGTCGTTGTCCAGAGCGGGCAGATCGTCGTGGATGAGCGAGTAGGTGTGCAGCATCTCGAGAGCCGCGCCCAGCTTCTCGATGCCGCGGGGCAGCGCGCCGGCGATGGCGACGCCGGCCTGCATGGCCAGGACCGGCCGCAACCTCTTTCCGCCGGCAAAGACCGAATGGCGCATGGCGCCGTGGATGGAGGCGGGTACCGTTTCGGCAGAGGGAAGCAGCTCCTCCAGTGCGCGATCGGTGAGCTCGGCGCCCTCCTGAATCAGGGATTTTACGTTCACTGCCATTGTCTTGATGATACGCGAGCGGTTCCAGAGTTCACTTTGCCTTTTGAGGTAGTGACGAAGGTGGCTTTTTCTTAAGGAAAAAGCCACTCGACGGCACTGACTCCGTGATAGAGCAACTCTGGAACCGCTAGAGAACGCGGCGCAATTTTCGCTCCGTGAACCACACGGCAGAGAGCGCGAACACACCGAGGAAGGTGATCCAGCGGCTGAGGCGGACGTCGGGGGTGGTGGTCCAGTCGATGTGGATGTTGACGGGGCCGCTGGGAACGGGGACGGCGATGAGGCCGTCGTCGCGGCTGGGCAGAGAGGCGGCGGAATGGCCGTTTACGCGGATGGACCAAGCGGGGTAACTGAGCAGGCGGAGGACGAGGAAGCCGGATCGCGGAGCGTCGGCATGCAGGCGCAGATGCTCGGGGTTAGTCTGGCGACCGTTGACGAAGCCGTAGGTGGCAGTGCAGGTGCGCTGGGCAGGGCTCCAGAGGAGGTCGCCGCCGTCGGGATCGGTTTTGCCGAGGATGGTTTCGGGATCGGAGACGAGGCAGGCATCAGGAAGATTGGCGGCGATCTGCGAGATGTCGGCGTTGGGCGGCTCGTACTCGTACATGCCTTCAAAGCCGGGGCCGGCGCGATAGCTGGCGAGGGTGGAAGCTACGGTGTCCTCGGGGTGGCAGGCCTGGAAAAATTCGGTTGCCGCATAAACGGTGGCGCCGACGAATGCCGCGGCGCAGAGGCATGCAGCGGCGATGCGCGCGCGCCGGCCCCGTGGCCAGATGGCGGCGGCGAAGAAGATGGCCATGGGCGCTTCGACGGTTTCCATCCAGCGCCAGGGAAACTGGAGAAACTTCATTTTGGGCAGGAGCCAGACGGGGCGCGAGATGGGGAAGAGGAGGAATAGCACAACGGCAGGGATGGCGGCGAGCGGAATCCACCAGCGGCGGCTGGCGGTGGATTTTTGCGGCGGGAGAGCGCGGCGGCGCCACGCGATGGCGAGGCAGAGGAGGGCGAGGGCGATCATCGAGACGGAGATGAGCGAGACGGTGTGGAGCACCTGGTCGTGCAGGGTGAGAGCGGGGTCGGCGTGGCGGGCGAAGGCCCAGTTGTTGTCAAAGTTGTAGCCGGGGTCCTGGGTGGCCTGGCGGATGTCGACCCAGTGCTGCTGGTATGCGGCGGGGATCCAGTAGAAGGCGGTGACGGCGAAGCTGAGAGCGGCAGCGAGGGCGGCGCGGAGGGCTGGCGCCCAGGATTTTTTGAGCAGCGCGGCGAGCAGCGCGACGGCGGCGAGCAGGTAGCTGGCGATGACGCCGAGGGGCGCGTTCGAGAGCCAGCAGGCGGCAAGCGCGAGCGCGAGGGGGACGGTTGAGCCGTCGAGGGCGCGGCGGAATAGAGCTGCCAGGGGTTCTGGATTCCCACCCTTTCGCCCAGAGGCTGGAGAAAGGATGGGGCACCCAGATATTAGAGATGCCCTGTCGTGGAGGGCGAAGAGGAGCAGCAGCGGGAGCCAGATGCCGCCGGTGAACTCGGGGAAGGCGGCGCGCTCGTAGGCGGTGAAGAACGTGTAGCCGGAGAAGATGGCGGCGCAGCCGGCGAGAGTGGCGACGGCGTCGTCGCAGGCTTGGCGGGCCAGGGCGCGGGTGGCCAAGCCGGTTCCGGCAAGCAGTAGAAACGTGAGGACGATGGGCGCCAACTGCCAGGAAAAGACGAGGCCGAGCGCAGCGCCGGCCATCCAGGTGAGCGGGGGATAGAAGACGAAACGCGGCTCGCCGGCTGCGAAGTTGGGGCTGGGCGTCCAGTGCGGGTAGAGGATGCCGTGACGCCACGCGTTGGCGCAGTCGAGCCAGGAGACGATGTGGACGTTGAAGTCGTGGCCGCAGGAGTTGCCGCGGATGAGCTGGGGGACGATGGCGATGAAGGCGGCGGCGAGGATGACGGCGGGGCCGGTGAGGCGGGCTTGGGTGCCTGGAATCCCCGGTCCCCAAATGCGAGGGACCGGGGGCACCCGGCTGTTTTGGTCCCTTGGTCCCTCGTTCCCTTGGTGGCTGCTCTTCATGGTGTGAGCTGGAGCGTGTGGGTAGTTTGCGCAGTCACTGCGGCGGGCGTGAAGGGCAGCGCAAACGTGGTCCCGTTGTACCACGCGCTCCACTGGTCGCGATAGTAGGGGCTGAGCGGATCGCTGCTTTCGCCGAGGACGATGTTTTCTGTCGAGCCGTCGATGTTGCTCCAGTCCATGGTGAAGCGCTGCGAGGGACCGATGAAGGGGCTGACCTGCTTGACGGTGGTAGTGTCGCCGCTCTCGGGCCAGGGGCCGGCGCCGGCGAAGCGGCCGACGAGCGGGAGAAAATCGGCGAGCGGGTGCTGGATGTCGACCACGTGCCAGTCGCCGTACTTCCAGTTGGCCACGTCGGAGGGCGCGTGGCCGCTCTTCATGCCTTCGCGCACGGCTTCAGTGAGCAGCGCGTTCCAGTCCTTGTAGCCGGGCGGGAGCCAGCCGGATTTGGCGTCCATCACGATCTGCTCTTCGGCGTACTCGGATTCGGCCCAGTGGTAGTGCGTCCACAGGTCGCCGAGTTTGGGTTTGAGGATGAGTGGCCAGAGTGCTGTGCGGGCCTGGTCGACGATGGAGGCGGCCGCGGAGTCGACGGTGAGGCGGCCGTCCCAACTGCGCAGCAGGTCGGCGGCCTGGCGCAGGCGGGCGTCCGTGCCGTCGGTGTGGTCGATGGCGTAGGCGAAGCGCTGGCCCATCTCCTGATCGACTTCGCTGTAGATGTCGGTCTGGACGGCGAGCATGTCATGGGGTGTGAGGCCGTCGCGGCCGTCGAGGGATTTGTAGATGCGCTCGATGCGGTAGGGATCGATCCACTCATCGGTAATCGGGTAGGGCGACTTATCGGTGGTGACGCGAGAATTGGCTGTGGCGAGGAAACCGGAGGGCGGATCGAAGGCGTTGGGCATCGCGTCGAAGGGGATGTAGCCGGCCCATTCTTGCGTGTTGCCGGCGATGGGCAGGTCGGCAATTCCCGCCGGCCGCAGCGGAACCTTGCCGATGGCGTGATAGGCGATGTGGCCCTGGTCATCGCTGTAGACGAGGTTCTGCGCGGGCCAGCACCAGTCGGCGATGGCGGCGGAGAACTGCTGCCAGTTCTGCGCGATGTTCATTGCGTAGAGGGGAATGGTGTGCAGCGCGGGGTCGTAGAGGTTCCACTTGAGGGCGATGGGGCGGCTCTCGTGAACGATCTGGTTGACGAGCGGGCCGTGATCGGTGGATTCGACGTTGACGGTAACGTCGTGGCTGCCACGGACGTGAATGATTTCGCGATCGATCGAAAGCGGATGCCACTGGCCGTCGAGGCCCTGGTAGTTGCCCTTTCCGTCGAGGTTTTCGAAGTAGAGATCCTGCACGTCGGCCATGAGGTCAGTGAATCCCCAGGCAACGTGGTCATTGTGGCCGGCGACGATGTAGGGGAAGCCGGGCAGCGTGACGCCGGCGGCGTCGAAGCCGGGGGCGCGCAGAGCGGCCATGTACCAGATATTCGGCTCGGTGAGCTGGATGTGCATGTCGTTGGAGAGGAGCGGCTTTCCGCTGGCGGTGTGGCTGCCGGCGACGACCCACTCGTTGGAGCCGACGGCGCAGCCCTCGCACCAGGGGCGGCCGAGGGCGATCTGGGTGAGCCTATCGGGTTCGGCGATGGGGCCGGAGGGCGGCGGGGTGCGCAGCGTCTCGGTATTGTCATCATCGCCGTCATTATTTTTGGTTGGCGGCGGCGCGGGCTGGGGCTGGCTGAGATCGATATCGACGCCGGTGGGCGGATGATCGCGCCAGGAGCCGACGGGATAGAGATCGGCTTCGAGCTTCGGATTGTCGAGCCTGGCCGCGACATACCAGCGATCGAGCTTGGTGAGGGCGTGCATGTCGAGCTCCTGGACCTCCATCAGTCCCACGCTGACGGAGTCGACGCCGGTCCAGGGCTGCGGCTTGTACATCAACAGGCGGAACTCGGCGGGGAGATGGCCGGCGGCCTCGCTCTGCTGGATGAAGGAGTTGACGTCGCGCGCGTAGTCGTCGAGGCGATGCCGGTCGCCGGCGGCGAGGTTGGTATAGATGCGCTGGCCCTGGTTGCCGATTTCGAGAGTGCGCTGGAGCTGGTCGTGCTCGATGAACGAGGGGCCGAGGATTTCAGCGAGATCGCCGTCGGCGTGGCGGCGGAACATGTCCATCTGCCAGAGGCGTTCCTGCGCGGTGACGAATCCCTGGGCGAAGAAGAGATCGTCCTGGGTGGCGGCGTCGATGTGGGGTGCGCCGTGGGCATCGCGATGGATGGTGACGGGCGCGGAGAGGCCGGCGACGCGGAGGGTTCCGTCGATCTGCGGAAGGGCAGCGCGCTCGGCGAGGTAGAGCCAGAGCACGCCGGCCACGGCAAGAACGAGGACCAGCACGAGAAGCGCGGCGGCGAGCCGGAAGAGCTTGCGGAGGGGGCGGCGCGGCTTGCCCGCGGAGGCGCCCGCCGCGGACCGGCCAACAGAAGGAGCAGATGAATGCGATTCCGCCATGAGTCAGCTACAGGATACCCGCTCGGCGAGATGCAGGTTTCCGCGGGCTTGAAGAGGCTGCGGGAAAAGTCAATTGGAGAGAAAACATCCGTCAGGGCCTAAAGGCCGCTCTTTTTTCGTGCTTTTCGGCACGACTAAAGCCGTGCCCTGACACTTCCTGGCTCTTGCGAAGAGTTTTTCCGCGGCCTATCAAGGCCGTGCTCAATCCCGATGCGAGACCTATTGCGGCGCGAACTCGGCTGCCGGAGCTGGCTGTGCGTTGTGGCGGCGGCCGTAGACGACCACCAGCCAGACAAGCATCAGCAGGAGGATGCCGAGGATGAGGATGCTGCCTTCGGGGCCATCGCTACCGCCGCTCCAGAGGGCATTGCCGGCCGGTGTGGTGGTGAGGAAATGGCCTTTGGGGACGAAGCCGCTGTCGGCGGTGCCGTAGAAGTAGGTTTCAGCCCAGTCCCAGCCGGCGTGGGCGCCGATGGCCCACCAGGCGGAGCCGGTGACGCGGATGCTGACGCAGAAGACGAAGCCGATGGCCGCGGCGCTGAAGATGCCTACCCAGTTTTCGCCGCCGTTGGTGGTGTGTGCGAAGCCGAAGAGCGTCGAGGTGACCCAGGCCGCCTGCCAGAAGGCGCTGTGCGCCGCGCCCTTTTGATGGAGGATATAGCAGGGGAGCAGGCCGAGAAGCGCGATCGCATAATCGCCCCAGGCGCCATTGCCTTTGTGGGTGAAGAGCAGAATCGCGCAGAGGAATGCGACGATGCCGAGCGCCCACCAGAAGTTGAGGCCGCGGGTGAAGGTGTATTGCAGGTAGCAGCGGAAGGTGCCTTCTTCCACGCAGCCGACGATGAGGAACGCGCAGCCCCAGAAGAGCCCGTATTGGAGGATTGCGGCTCCGGAAAGGGCGGCGCCGCCGAAGTGCAGCCATCCACCCGCGGCCAGAGAGGCCACCAGTCCCGAAAGCGCGATAAACCCGACGGCCAGGCCGGAGAAGAAGTGACGGGCAGGGCGGGGTCCGGTGAGGTTGTAGTCCAACAAACGTCGGCGCTCGATCAAAGTCATGACCCACGCGGTGCTAAGGAGTGCGACAAGCTGGTCGAGCTCGTTGAAGAGCACGTTGCGCGGGGTGAAGCCGGCCGTGGGTTCAACGGCGTGGATGGCGCGGAGGACGAGGCCGATGGCGATGAAAAGGGCGACGAAAAGGACGATGAAGATCAGCACCGACCAGCCGGCGCGCAGTCCCTGCGGTCCGATGAAGAAGCGGCGGATGCCGCTCTCTACTTCAGGGGGCGCGACGGGAGAGAGTATCGGCCGCGCAAAAGGATCGTTGGCTTGCGGCGAGATTTCGTGGGAAGGGGGATCTTGATCCGAGGGCAAGTTGGTGTCCGGCTCCATAAGGCCTCCTTAGGGGCAGCGATATTCCGGTTGAGGAATTGTATCGAAGGGAGGATACGGAGGTCGCGGGGGATGGGTTCCCGGGTGAAAGAAAAGCCCCGGATTTCTCCGGGGCTTTCAGAGTCGAGCGTGCGCGGGAGTTACTTCTGCTGGGGCTCGCCGTGCTCTTTCTCCGGCGGCTGGCCCTGTACCTGGATGTAGTTCTTAACGCTGAAGACGCCAGGCACCTGCGAGGCGCGCATGAAGGCGATCTGTTTGTCCTGCGGGCTGTCGACGGATCCGTAGAGCTCGACGTGGCCGTTCTGCACGGAGATGCGGATGGGGCGAATGGGATCGATCGCATACTTTTGCAGGGTGGGATAGCTATAGATGGCGCGGGCCACCTGCATGCGGATGCCCCAGTCCATTGAGGAAACGGGATCGACCTGTATGTCGTCAATGACTTCTTTCACGCCGGGGGTGGTTGCAGCGTAGCCAAGGGCGGCATCGCGGCTGGGATAGTCGTGCGCGTGGCCGCTGAGGGTGACGACGCCGTTCTGCACGTGCAGGATGATGGCGTCGAAGACGCTGCCGAAGCCCTCGCGACTATAGGCAATCTCCGGCGCCAGCTTCTTCACGATCGCGGAGTCGGGGACGTTGCCGGAGACCTGGATGTCGTCGCGGACGGCGACGACGCCCTTGACTTTATGCGCCTGCCGGTCGGCGTCCTCTTTGAACTCGTAGAGGGACACCGTGCCTGACAGCGTTGCGATTCCATTCTGGTCGACGCTTACCTGCACGTCCTTGTACTGGGAGCCGTGGAGCTTTGCTTTGAGGGCCGCGGTGGCGTCTTGCGGGGCGGCCCAGGATAGGGGGACAAGAACGAGCGTTGAGCCGGCCAAGGCAAACGCCAGCATGGCGAGCCGGAGATACCTGCGATTTGTTTTCATAGCTTCGATCCTCCTGTGGATGCGCTGCAATACCGATTTCTGCAGCGACCGGCTTAAAGGGCCGTGTTTTGAATCCACGCCGCTCTTATAGACACGCGAAGCAGGATTTAGGTTGCGGCTAGCCTCGCGTCCCGAGGAGAAGACCCGAAATCACCGTGAGTTAGCCGCTTGATACAGGGGTAACCGCGATGGCAACGACAACGTTTCCAATCGCATCGTAGCGAGGAAGCGACTTCTCAGCCTGCGACTGTAATTGGTTTCGAGCGAGGGGCTCTGGAGGAAACGTGCATACGCTGAAGGGAACCGGCGAAAGCGCTGTGACTCGAGCTCCGCAGGGTAGAGAGGCTTCCGCGTGCAGCCACTCCGTGCAATTTTACGAGGACCAGGCAGTTTTTCTGGACAAGCTGGCGGAGTTTGCCGGATCGGCCCTGGGGTCAGGCGGGGCATGCGTTGCGATCGCCACCGCCGAGCACCGGCGCGCCTTGGCTGAACGCCTGAAGGAGTGGGCAATCGATTTGCCGCAGGCTTCGCGGACCAACCGGTACATCGCTTTGGACGCGGCGGAAACGCTGGCCGGCTTCATGGTGGAGGGCTGGCCCAATCGCGAGCGGTTTCTCCGCACCATCGAGCCGGTGCTGGTGCGCGCCAAGTCGGGCGTGAGCCGGCCGTCGGGAACCGTTTCGGCTTTCGGGGAGATGGTGGCGCTGCTGTGGGACGGCGGGCATTACGAGGCTGCGCTGCAACTGGAGCAATTGTGGGGCGACCTGATCGCCAGTTACGAGTTTTCGCTTCTCTGCGCCTATCCGCTTTCGTGTTTTGCGCACGAGTCGCAGTACGATCTGTTGCGCAAGGTCAGCCAGGAGCACATGGAGGCGGCGCGGGCGGAGAGCTGTACGCCGCTGCGGGGCGAAACGGAGCGAATGCGGCTGATCAGCTCGCTGCAGCAGAAGACAGCACTGGCGCGCAGCGCCGTGGAAGAGCGGGAGCAGGCGATTGCGCAGCGCAAGCATGCCGAGGACAGGCTGTGGCGCAGCGAGGAGTTTGCGCGCAGGGTGGTGGAGAGCTGCATCGACTGCGTGCAAGTGCTGGACCTTGAAGGGCGGCTGGAGTACATGAGCCCGTCGGGGCAGGCGGCGCTGGCGGCCCGGGATTTGAGGGCGTGCCTGGGCCGTCCATGGGTCGAGTGCTGGAAGGAAGAAGACCGGGCGCGCGTACAAGCGGCGCTGGCCGCGGAGAAGGCGGGCGGCGTAGGCGTTTTTCAGGCCGACGCCACAACCAGCGG
>Ga0187812_1000621_pt1 | contig 12497 bp, 10 predicted proteins | sample NC_S_2_FD_130582 | JGI IMG/M metagenome (GOLD analysis project Ga0187812, IMG submission 130582) | Wetland sediment microbial communities from Neuse River Estuary, North Carolina, USA - ASW-S_2 | ecosystem: Environmental > Aquatic > Freshwater > Wetlands > Sediment | place: USA: North Carolina... | reverse complement strand
GCGCGGCTTTTTGGCCAGCGTCTCGTCCTTTCTGAAACCGGGTCGTTGTGGCTGGCCGCGCTCGCCTTCCACTGGGCGCTGCTGGTAGTGCTGCTGCGCCATCTGCGCCTCTTTCTCGAGCCGGTACCTGCCTTCGTCAACGCGCTCGAGCGGCTCGATGGATTCCTTCAATTTGCAACACCGCACATCTACATCTCCGATGTCATTCTGCTCGCCACACTGGCCATCCTTATGCTTCGTCGCTTCCGCGATCCGGCCGTGCGGTTTATTTCGCTGTTCAGCGATTACTTCGCGCTCTTCGTGCTGCTGGCGATTGCCGTCACCGGCATCCTGATGCGCTACTTCATCCGCGTGGACGTCCTCGGCGTCAAGCAGTTCGCGCTGGGCCTCGCCGCCTTTCATCCGGCGGCGACCTCGACGCTCAGCCCACTATTTCTCGCGCACCTGCTTCTAGTCTGCGTGCTCGGTGCTTATCTCCCGTTCAGCAAGCTGATGCACATGGGCGGCGTTTTCCTGAGCCCCACGCGCAACCTCGCCAACAACAGCCGGATGCGCCGCCACATCAATCCCTGGAATCGCCCGGTGCGGACGCACAGTTACGCCGAGTGGGAAGAGGAGTTCCACGACAAGCTCGAAGCGGCAGGAATTCCGATGGAGGCCGGGCATGCCGGAACCACTCATTCAAATTGAGCTGCGAACGCCGCGCGGCGACTGGCGCGATCCGCACGTCGAGTTCCGCAAAGGCGCCATGTGCTACAGCGCCGCCGCAAAGAACCTGGCGGCGCTGGGCATGCCGAACGCGCGCGCCTGGCAGCCTACCGACGCCGACTGGAAGCTGCCGCCTGATTGGAAGCACATCATCCTCAACGGGATGAAGGAGCGACTGAAGAAGTACCGCTCCTTCAGGCTCTTCATGGAGACCTGCGTGCGCTGCGGCGCCTGCGCGGACAAGTGCCACTTCTACCTTGGCTCGGCCGATCCGAAGAACATGCCGGTGCTGCGCGCGGAGCTGATGCGCTCCGTCCACCGCCGCTACTTTACGCTCACCGGCCGCATATTTCGCGGGCTGGCCGGCGCACGCGAGCTCACTGAAGACGTGATCAAGGAGTGGTTCTACTACTTCTATCAATGCACCGAGTGCCGGCGCTGCTCGGTCTATTGCCCCTACGGCATCGACACCGCCGAAATCACCATGATGGGCCGTGAACTGCTGAACCTCATCGGCTGCAACACCAATTGGGTGCTGGAGCCGGCGGCCAACTGCTTCCGCACCGGCAATCATCTGGGCATCCAGCCGCACGGCTTCAAAGACAGCATCGACTTTGCCGCCAGCGAGGCCGCGGAGATCACCGGCCTGGATTTCGAAGTGCCCATCAACCGCAAGGGCGCCGAGGTCCTGTTCGTCATGCCCTCGGCCGACTACTTCGGAACGCCGCACTACTACACGCTGCTCGGCTACCTGATGCTCTTCCGCGAAATCGGCCTTGACTACACGTTGAGCGCGTATGCGTCGGAGGGCGGCAACTTCGGCCTCTTCTCTTCGCACAAGACCATGAAGCAGCTCAACGCGAAGATCTACGATGAGGCGCGGCGGCTGGGCGTCAAGTGGATCCTGGGCGGCGAGTGCGGGCACATGTGGCGCGTCTTCCATCAATATATGGAGACAATGAACGGGCCGGCGGATTTTCTCGAGGTTCCGGTTTCGCCGGTCACCGGCACCGTCTTTGAAAACGCACGTTCGACAAAGGCCGTGCATATCTGCGAGTTCACCGCAGACCTGATTCATCACGGCAAGCTGAGACTCGACCCGCACCGAAACGATCGTTGGCGCGTCACCTATCACGACTCCTGCAACCCGGCGCGGGGCATGGGGTTGCTGGAGGAGCCGCGCTCCATTCTCCGCAGTGTCTGCCGCAACTTCCACGAGATGCCGGAGAACACGATCCGCGAGCACACGCTCTGCTGCGGCAGCGGCGCCGGCCTCGGCACCGACGAGAATCTTGAGATGCGCCTGCGCGGCGGCTTCCCGCGCGCCAATGCCGTGAAGTATGTGAAGGAAAAGCACGGCGTGAATCTGCTCGCCTGCATCTGCGCCATCGACAAGGCCACGCTGCCCACATTGCTCAACTACTGGGTCCCCGGCGTCGAAGTTGCCGGCGTGCACGAGCTGCTGGGCAACGCGCTGGTGATGACCGGCGAGAAGGAACGCACCACCGATCTGCGCGGCGAGCCGCTGGCAGCGGAGGAATGCGAGGCGGCCCATGCGTGATCGCGTATGGATTTTGGCCGGCCTGGCTGCCTTCATAACAATCGTTACGTTGCCGATCTGGCGGGCGCATGGAGACGCGAGAGATTCGTCGCAAATTCCAAAGCTGACCATGCCGGCGAATGCAAAGGAGTGCGTCGCCCCGGCCGCGACGATGCGCAGCCAGCACATGCAGATGCTGGTGAGCTGGCGCGAAGACGTGGTGCGACGCAACGACCGGAGATACATCGCTGTCGATGGCAAAGTCTACGACAAGAGCCTGACCCGCACCTGCCTCGGCTGCCACAACAAGGAACAATTCTGCGACCGCTGCCATGCGTACGCCGGCGTGTCAGGGCCTGACTGCTGGAACTGCCATCATGCGCCGCAAACCAAAATCGCCAGGAGCCTGCCATGAAGATCACGCGCAAGGATTTTCTGCGGCTCAGCGGTCTCACGCTGGTTGCCGGCGGAGCGATGCGGCTGGCGCAGGCGAGTAAAGCAGCGGTACAAGCCGCAATGCGCGCCACAGGCGCCAGGGCGTCGCAAAAGCAGTGGGCCATGGCAATCGACCTGCGCAAGTGCCGTCAGCGGCCGGGATGCGACGAATGCATGCGCGCCTGCAACGCGACGCACAATATTCCCGCAATAGCCGATGAGCGGCACGCGGTGAAGTGGATATGGAATGAGCCCTTCGCTTCCGTATTCCCGCTGCAACAAAATGAATACACTCGCTTGAACTATACCGGCAGCCCGCTGCCCGTACTCTGCAACCATTGCGGCGATCCTCCGTGCGTGCGGGTCTGCCCCACAGGTGCAACCTGGAAAAGCTCGGAAGACGGCATTGTGATGATGGACTGGCACCGCTGCATCGGGTGCAAATACTGCATGGTCGCCTGTCCATACGGAGCACGCAGCTTCAATTTTGAGGATCCCCGTCCGTACCTTCCGCGCATAAATCCTGAATTTCCCACCCGCTCGGCAGGGGTGGTGGAGAAGTGCAATCTTTGCGAGGAGCGCTTGGCGGAAGGCAAATTGCCGGCCTGCCTAGAAGCATGTCCTGAGCATGCGCTTGCCTTCGGCGACCTTTTCGACTCCAATTCCGCCGTCTCAAGAGCGTTGGCGGAGAGCTACAGCATCCGAAGAAAGCCGGAGTTGGGCACCGCACCCAACATGTTTTACATCGTGTGAGGAGAAGGCAGTGTTGATGCTTGAAAAAGCGTTCACCGGTAGCCGCCGATACTGGCTTTGGCTCGGCTTTCTGTCGGCTGTGGTCATGCTCGGCTTTCTCGCCTGGCTGCACGAGCAACACGTCGGGCTGGGAATGACGGGGCTTTCGCGCGATGTTCCGTGGGGCTTGTATATCGGTCAGTTCGTCTTTTGCGTAGGGTTGGGCGCGTCCGCGCTGGTCGTGGTTCTTCCCTTTTATCTTCACGACTGGAAAGCCTTCGGCAGAATTGCCGTGCTGGGCGAGATCCTGGGCATGGTTTCGGTGTTCATGGCCATGCTGTTCATCTTTGTCAGCATGGGTCAGCCGATGCGCATTCTCAATGTTCTCCTCTATCCGCACCCCAATTCGCTTATCTTCTGGGACCTGCTGGTCCTCAGCGGCTATGTGCTGTTGAACGCGATCCTCACCATCACGCTGGTTTCGTCGGATTATGAAGATGTGCCGCCTCCGCGATGGTCAAAGCCGCTGGTTCTACTGTCGCTTCCCTGGGCGGTCAGCATTCACACTGTGACTGCATTTCTGCTGTGCGGACTGGTCGCGCGCCCTTACTGGATGACCCCGCTTCTGGCACCGCGCTTCCTGGCGTCTGCTTTTGCGTCGGGCTCGGCATTGCTGGTTCTTCTCATTCTGCTTTTGCGGTGGCTGACCGGCTTTGACGCTGGCAAGGACGCACTGCGGCGCCTGACTCTCATCGCCGCTTACTGCATGACGGTTCATGTGTTCTTCGACTTGGCGGAGACATTCACGACGCTCTACAGCCGGAGGCCCGAAGAGATAAGCCACCTTCAGTACCTCTTTGCGGGCCTGGCAGGAAATCGTCCGTATGTCTTCTGGATGTGGCTCTCCAGTCTGCTGGCCCTCACGGCTCTGGCGGTATTCCTGATGCCGACATGGCGGTCGCATCATCTTGTGCTTCCGCTCGCGTGCGCTGCCGCGTTCGTCTCCATCTGGCTCGATAAAGGATTGGGGCTGATGGTGGGAGGTTTTGTTCCCAGTGTGCTGGGCTCCACGCCGGCCTACACGCCCAACTTGCCGGAGTGGACCGTCGTGGCGGGGATCTGGGCCATCGGAGCGCTGCTCATCACGGTGCTGTTCAAAATCGTGCTTTCAATCCGGGAGACTCACCAACAGGAAACTGGGCCGGAAGACGCCGCCTGGAACGAGGCCGTTCAGGTATGAACCAGTGGGCGGCAGAAGACGATTGCTTCCCACGCAAAACGAAAGAGGCATAGATATGAGCGAAATCGACACGGTTTCAATTGAAGCGCTCGCGGAGGAGATGTACCTGTACATTTCCGAATGTGCGGGCAAGAAGAACCTGAAGGCCGGCGACCTGGCAAAAGAGATGATCGCCCGCCACGGCGAGGCGGCCTGCAGCAAAGACGATAGCAAAAAGGCCATCCGCATTCTCATCGACTCCGGCCGCTGTATCTACAGCTATCTCGGCGGCTCGTACATTCAGCTTCCGCCGAAAGAAGGCGCGGAAATTTAGGACGCTACCCGTGACGGAAGCGCGATCCATGCCGCGCCTGATGATCGCTGGCCTTAGCGGCGGCTCCGGCAAAACCATCGTCTCAATGGGACTGCTGTTGCTGCTGCGCCGCGCCGGCGTTGAGGTGCGCGCCTTCAAAAAGGGTCCGGATTACATTGACACGGCGTGGCTAAGCTGGGCATCGGGCGATGCGGCGCGAAACCTCGACACCTGGCTGATGGGCAGCGATATCGCGAGAGCATCGTTCGTGCGATACGGAATTGCCGCAGGCCTCAATCTCATCGAGGGCAACCGCGGCATTTTCGACGGATTCGACGCCGCGGGCACACACTCGAGCGCCGCGCTCGCCAGAGCGCTCGATGCGCCCGTCGTGTTGGTCATCGACGCAACCAAGATGACACGCACCGCCGCCGCCCTGGTGCTGGGGTGTCAGAAACTCGATCCGGAGCTCAACATTGGCGGCGTCGTCCTCAACAACGTGAACGGCCGGCGCCATGAGCAGATTCTGCGTGAAGCCATCGAATCGGCGTGTGCGATTCCGGTGTTGGGCGCTTTGCCTCGCGCGCTTTCGAATCCTCTGCCCGAGCGCCACCTCGGCCTGGTTCCTCCCCGGGAGCACGGTGCAATGGCCGCGCTCGAGGAGCGCCTGCTGGAGTTGCTGGAAGGCCGTCTCGATCTCGATGCGCTGCTTTCCATTGCGCGCAGCGCGGCCCCGCTTTCTGCGCCACAAATCTGCCGCGAAGATCTTCCCGACGGACGCAGCCTCCGCATCGGCTACATCGAAGACGCCGCGCTCAGTTTTTACTATCCCGAGAACCTCGAAGCCCTCCAATACAGCGGCGCCGAGTTGGTTCCCATCTCCGCGCTCGCTGATAGCAGCCTCGCTTCCGATCTGCACACGCTCTATATCGGCGGCGGCTTTCCCGAAACCCATACGCAGTCGCTCTCGGCAAACCAGGCCTTTCTTGTCTCGCTGCGTCAAGCCTGTGCAAACGGTTTGCCGGTCTACGCCGAATGCGGAGGGCTGATGCTCCTGGCCCGCAGCGTCCTGTGGAACGGCAAACGCTCGGCGATGGCCGGCGTTTTCCCCGTCGACATCGAGGTGTGCGGCAAACCGCAGGGCCACGGCTACGCGGAGCTGTGCGTCGATCGCGCCAATCCCTTCTTCCCCGAGGGAACGCTTCTCCGCGGCCACGAGTTTCACTACTCGCGCATCGCCGCCGGCGCCGATCTCCCTACGGCATGCGCCGTCCTGCGCGGAACGGGCTGCTCGGCTGGCCGTGACGGGTTGCTCGTGCACAACGCGTGGGCCGGATACACGCACCTGCACGCCACGGCCACGCCGGCGTGGGCACGGGGCATGATCGCGGCCGCGCGAAAGTTTACCGCCATGCGCAAAAGCCCAACAGTGTCACTTATGGTTTGAACTGCCATCCCGGGTAGAAAGCATCGCGCTGCATTCGCAGTTCAAATGGATCGGGACAGCAACGGGCTCAGGTTCGTAAAGCTGCGCCCGGCAGTGATGTGGGGATGGTAGGCGAGGCGGGAATCGAACCCACAACCCCCGGCTCAGAAGAACGGGATAGTAAAGCCGGTCGGCCGGGGGTTACGCAAGTCTCTCATTAATCTATACTTCCCATACTTTGCGATCGACGTGCGCCAATCGGCCGGTGCGCTAGAGCCATTCTTTGGCAGTTTCCCTGCGCAGCCGAGTTGGCGTCTCCTACCTCCTGCAAAGTCAAAGGACCTGAAAGGGAAGCCCATATGAAAGCTGCAACCAGAGGAACTGCGTCCGCCCCGCTCCCCGTTTCCGTCGCCCCTGATCACCAAGAAATGACCGCGCTGCCAAACAGCCTGAAAGCTAAGCGCTACAAGGACTTGAATCTTGACGCGACTCTGAATCGCCCACCCAATTCAACCGACATCGACGACCGATCGAGTTCAGAGAACCAATTCTCAAGCGCCATCAGTGTGTAAAACTGCCGACCACCGGCCGCACACCATCGACCACGTCAACTGCCCGGGATGCCAGGCACTCGATGAATTGATTGAGGCCGATCTGCTGGGAATGGCAAATCAAGCATTTTCAGAGGCCGCGAAAGTCTGGCAGAGGCTACGGCGCAATTCGAGTGTGCTCAGAAGCCGAACTCATGAAGGGGTCGATGAGTACACCGCTGCACTCACAAAGTTTTTCGGAGGCATTGTAATGCGCTCGATCAACCCGGGCATGCTGAAGGCGTACCAGATGGCTCGCCAAACAAATGCCATTGCTCTCACAGGCAAAGTGCATAGCCCCTGGAGTCGAAAAACCAGTAATTCGCGCATCAACCACGAGCTCAACGTGGTTGTGCAGATGCTGTGCGCTTGTAATGAATGGAAGAAAATTCGTCTGTACTACTTCCCGTTCCCGGTGCCCGGTTGGAGCCCACACCAGATTCTCAGCGAAACAGAAGAAGAGGAACAGTTCCGGAAGGTGGCCGGCTACACGGAAGCCGAACTCGCATACTTTGTTGCTGGGATCACGAACATCACTACTGCCAGTGGTGTGGAGCTTCGTTCCCTCAAACTCGAGAACGTCTATCTTCGCCCGAGGGGAAGATATCTGATAAATACATTCCTCCGGAGGCCTGCAAGAACGACCACCGCCCACGCAAGATCGTGTTGAACGACCTCGCTCGCTGGATATTGATCGATGCGGATTACTCTCGGCGCCTGTTCATTACGATTGCTGTCCTCATTGTGCTGACATTGATCAACGCAATGATCGCCACGATCTCCAAGGCTTGGAGTATCGGATTAGCATCTGCGGTACTTTCGCTCGCTTGGCTCTTTGTGGGGTTAGTCAATTCCGCCGTCTGATAGAGCGGCGGCGTTCTTGTGGCACGCTCAAACGGCGCTGTTGTCTTATGACCGCCAAGTGGGATTTATAGTGATGCCAATCACGTCGGAACTTCCTCGCACGCTACACCCGGGATCACAACTGATGGGAATTTCAGGGATCTATCCCTATTGGTCGGCAATGCACTATTCCATAGTCTGGCACAGTGCATCTCTTGCGTAGCGCTGCACAGCCACGTGCTGGATCCGCGGCGAATGACTTGGCCAGTTTTGCGAGCCATAATCCCTCCTGAGACGAAAACTGTGGCGCACATGTGGCACACGTGGCCGCTGCTCAGGGTTGGCTTTATCGGTGCTTCAGGTAAAGGGGCGATTGACGGGGGTTCAGCCACCGGATTGTCGGAAATCCTGCGATCGCGAGCGACTAATCGAAGAAGTAGTTCAGCGCAATGGCCACCATTCGCGTTTCGGTCTGAATGGTACCAGGGGAGAATCGTCGCCCGCCGGGCCGGGTGTCCGGGCGGCGGACCACTGGATCTGAGCCTGGGACTTTCCCACTGGAAGCACCTACGCCAGGGAGGTTTCAACTTCCCAGGCGATAACGGCAAACCCCATTTTCCCGGCTCCGGGCTGTCATACGAATTGACCCTTTCGCAAGCCCATCAACGGCCGCCTGCCATCCGAGCGGCCTCTCCTCGATCCGCCATGTTTGTAACTCGGTGCGGTCCGAAGCGTTTTGGCGCGTTGACTCCCAAGGTTGCATTTGTGGGAACAAAGAGAGGTGAGATTCGACGAAAGGCTGTGGCGATTCCGCTATCTGCGCGCACAGGCGGCCATGCAGGCGGCCAATCTGGCGCAACTGAAGCCGCTGGCGGAGGCGTGGAACAGGGTGGAGAAGCGCGCTCCGCTTTTGTTCCGCTTCGATCCGGCGCAGACGTTTGCCTGTTACGATGTGCCTCTGGGGGAATTGTTCCGCAAACCCGATCTGGGCTCGCCACTTCCGCTGATGCACGATATCTACGCGCAGACGCTTAGGTTCATGGAGGAGTCGGTGGGGCCGGACTATCTGCCGCAGGAACTGATTCGGGTATCTGTGTCGGTGAATGTGCCGACGGTGCTGGAGTATCCGTCGCGGCTGTAAAGATAGAGCGACGAGAATAGAACGGAGAGACGATCGATGGTGAATGGGACAAGCCGCCGGAGCTTTCTGAAGGCCTCGGCGCTTTCAGGGCTGGCGCTGGGCGCGACAGGCGCGGGCGCGCCGCTGGCAGAGAGCCAGGCGGGCGCTGCGCAGGCCGAGCCGGCGCGCAGGCCCAACATCGTGCTGTACTGCAGCGATCAGCTGCGGACTGATTTTATTGGCGCGTACAACGAGAACTCGATGACGCGTACGCCGAATCTCGACGCGATGGTCCGTCGCGGTTCATCCTTCAAATACGCGGTGACGAACCAGCCGCTTTGCTCTCCATCGCGGGCATGCATGATCACCGGCCGCTACGCAACAGAAACTGGCGAGTGGAAGCTCGGCGTGGGCATGCGCGACGATCTGCCGTCGCTGGCCAGCGTCCTGCGCGAGAACGGCTACTCTGCAAACTTCATCGGCAAATGGCACCTGATGAAAGGTGACTGGAAGACTCGCACCGGGTATGGGTGGGTTCCTCCCGAACATCGCTACGGATTTCTCGATCTGTGGGAGGGCGCAAACGAATTCGAACACACCACGCATCCTTATTACGGGACGATCTGGGATTCGGACGGCAAGGAAATCACTTACAAGGATGAGTACCGCGTGGACTTCATCACTGGGCGCGCGGTGGATTTTCTGAAGCAGCCGCACGACAAGCCGTTTTTGCTTTACGTGTCGCAACTGGAGCCGCACCAGCAAAACGACTTGGGCCGGATGGTCGCGCCCAACGGCTATGCGGAGCGGTATAAGAATCCTTGGGTGCCGGCCGATCTGCGCGGCTTGCCAGGCGACTGGCAGGAACAGTTGCCGGATTACTACGGCTGCACGGAAAAGATCGACGAGTCGGTGGGAACGATTCTGAAGACGCTGGAAGAGCAGAACCTGCTCGACAACACGATTGTGGTGTTCATCAGCGATCACGGCTGCCAGTTCAAGACGCGCAACACAGAGTACAAGCGCAGCCCGCACGATGCATCCATCCGCATCCCGTTTATCTTTCAAGGACCGGGGCTGGACCGCAGCGTGGTGCGCGACGAAATCGTGAGCATGATCGATCTGACGCCCACGCTGCTGGCGGCGGCCGGTATCGCCGCGCCCGCATCGATGAAGGGCCGCAACGTGCTGCCACTGCTCGATGCGCGTGATGCGCGGGATGGTTGGGAGAACGTCGCCTACATCCAGATCAGCGAGTCGATGACGGCGCGTGCAGTGCGCACGCGCGAGTGGTGCTATTGCGTGGCCGATCGGTCAATGAAAGGAACCGAGGCGCCGGCGAGCACGCAGTACGAGGAATACCAGATGTACAACCTGGCCGACGATCCGGCCGAGCAGGTGAATTTGATTGCCCGGCAGGAGTATCGAGAGGATGCGGCGAAGCTGCGCGCGCTGCTCAAGAAGAAGATGGCGGAGGCCGGCGAGGATCCCGCGGAGATCGTGCCGGCACATCTGTATCCGTGATGCGGCGTCTTTTACTTGAAGCTGTGAACGGATGGGCGCCCCGCCTTAATGCTTTGTGACTTCGCTCTGCGGCTCGTCGCTCTCGCGCGCGGGTCCGTTGAGGATCGGCTCGGTAAGCCCGACGAGGCGCGGCGATGCAACACCGTCGATATCGAAGGCGACGATCTGATTCCATCCCGCGTGCAGCCACGGCCCGGGAACGTACAGCGTGTCCTGCGGTCCGATGTCCCAGTAGCGGCCGATGGCGTGGCCGTTGATCCACACCGCGCCTTTGTGCAGCCTGCGCACGTCGAGAAAGGTGTCGCCGATACTGGTGACGCGGAAGCGGCCGCCATAGAACGCGGGGCCGCTGGCCTCTGCGCCGCGATGGAAGCGGACTTTGCTGAAGTCCGTCATCGGCAGGGTGTAGACCTGCCAGCCGGTGAGAGCTTTGCCGTCGAGCGTCACGCCGTGGGGCGCGCCCTTCTGCGCGTGGCGCATCATGCGCGTGGAGTTGATGCGACCATCGTTCTCGACGAGGATGTCGAGAGTTGCCGATGGAGAGTTGCTATCCAGCGTGAGCGAGTCCTGCTTGAGACGGCGATCGAGCGTGCCTACCAGTTTGCCGTCGAGATAGATCTTCGCGTAGTCGTTGAGCGCCGGAATGGCCAGCGTGCAGTGCGCGGTGCCGTGAAGCTGCGTGCGATAGAGAATGAATCCGTAGGACTGGCCATAAGTTTCCATGGCGCGGGCGGTATCTGAGCGGACCGGCGCGGGCAGGTTCTTCCACAGCGAGGCGCTTTTCCCCAGCGTGAACGGCGCAACGGCAATGGACGCTGGCGGCTGCGGCACCGCCGGTAGCGGATGGCCTGCATACTTCGCAAATACTTTGCGGTACGCGTCGAACTTGGGCGTGGGATGGCCGGCCTCGTCGAGCGGGGCGTCGTAGTCATAGCTGGTGACATCGGGCAAGTATTGGTTTTGGGTCCAGCTTGCGCCGCTCATGAAGCCGAAGCTGGTGCCGCCGTGAAACATGTAGAGGTTGAGCGAAGCGCCGCGGCTGAGAATAGTTTCGAGATCGGCAACCTGCGGCGCAATGGGGCGGGTCTGGTGCGGCTGGCCCCAATGATCGAACCAGCCGGGCCAGTATTCGGCGGCGAAGAGCGGCTGGGCGGGGCGCATCGCCGCAAGAAAATCGAGGCCCTGCGTCGCATGGCCGATGCCGAAATTCACCGCGGCATACGTGCCTTCAAGCGAACCGTTCTTTTCTCCGCGCGTGGGATTGGTGGTGAACAGCAGCGCATCGGTGAAGCCGGCCTTGACGAAGATTTCGCGCAGATGCTTCAGGTATTCCCGGTCGGAGCCGAAGTCGCCGTATTCGTTTTCAATTTGCACGGCGATGATGGGCCCCCCGCGGCCGATCTGAAACTTCGCAGTCTCCTGGCCGAGCTTCATAATCCAGCGCTCGGCGGGAACCATGAAGGCAGGGTCGTTGGAGCGCAGCGCCGTCTCCATCTTCGGGTCGGCGAGCAGCCACGCGGGAAACCCGCCGAACTCCCACTCGGCGCAGGAGTAGGGGCCGACGCGCAGAATTACGTGCAGGCCCTCCTGTTTAGCCTCGCGAAGGAACTCGGGCAGGTCGGCGTTGCCGGCAAAGTCCCACACCCCCGGCTGCGGCTCATGCACGTTCCAGAAGACGTAGGTGGCGATGGTGTTCAGGCCCATGGCCTTTGCCATTTCCATGCGATTGCGCCAGTAGGGGCGTGGGATCCGCGCATAATGCATCTCGCCGGAGAGGATCTGGAAGGGCTGGCCGTCGAGAACAAAGCGATCGCCCTGAATCGTGAACGAATGCTGTTGCTGCGCGGCCAGCGGCAGGGAGGCAGCAAGTGCGAGGAGCGCGACCGTTGCAATGCGGGAAACTCGATTGTAGAGCATTAGTTTTCTCTTTCGTACTGAAGGCAGTTCAACGCTCATACGGCGTCACATCGGAAACAAAGGGATCGCGCGGCATGCGCCATACGTCGGGCAAATCGGGATGCGCCAGATCGAAGCGCGGAATGCCACG
>Ga0187812_1000619_pt1 | contig 12512 bp, 15 predicted proteins | sample NC_S_2_FD_130582 | JGI IMG/M metagenome (GOLD analysis project Ga0187812, IMG submission 130582) | Wetland sediment microbial communities from Neuse River Estuary, North Carolina, USA - ASW-S_2 | ecosystem: Environmental > Aquatic > Freshwater > Wetlands > Sediment | place: USA: North Carolina... | reverse complement strand
GCCGGTGAGGGCCGCGCGCGCGGCCTCGTCCACCCGCTGCGTCATGCGCAGCTGCGGGAAGAGCGAGTACGGCCGCTGCTCCAGGAGCCCCGTGATGCTCGTGATGAGCTGCAGGTCCATCGGGTGGGCGCGCCCGATCCGCCCCTGCACCTCCGTCACCGTCGCCGCATCCGAGAGGCCCTCCAGGTGCACGATCGCCACCTGCGTCTTCGTCTCCTGGCCAATCGCCTGGTGCCAGACCTTGAGGCGGGGACTGCGGATGCGGTCGCGCAGCAGCGCGAGGTTCCCCTTGAGGTCCTCGAGAAAGGCCACCTGCGGCCCGCGCACGGACTGCTCGATCTTGGGCGCATCGAGGCTGCGCGTGGGGATCTTCTTGAGGTCGAAGGAAAGCGCGCCCGCGCTGCCGTCGACGAACAGCAGGATGTGGCCCGCCACGAACTCGTCGCTCGCGTCCGAGAAGGTCTGGATCTTCTTGTAGACAAGGCTCGGCACCGCCGATCGCGCGAGGCTGTCGAGGCTCGTCACGAGGTCGGGCGGCGCCGCCTGCAGCGCGGCGACGAGCTGCCACTCGACTTCCTCGCGGTCGACGCCACCGCCGTAGTAGGCGAGGATCGCGCTCCGGCCCGCGAGGGAGAGCTCGCGCGTCACGGCCGGGTAGCTGTCGAGGTAGTTCGCGGCGAGCCAGTCCCGGTTCACCGCGAGGCGGCCCGAGATGGCGTCGCCGAGCCCGAGGCCGAGCCAGCCCGAGAGGTCCTGCGTCAACTTCTGGCCATGCTGAGCGATGTCCTGGATCGCCTGCCGGGTCGCTGCCACGGGGCCACCTCCTGCCTCGGATAGGCTTCGAAGGCTGGCCACCCTTCTATGCGCCGCCGTGCCTGCGGCGCTACACTGGACGGGCGGCCCCCGGGCCGCACAGTCTCGCGACGAGGAAGTGGTTCCTTGCAGGCGGACGTGATCATCCAGGACCTCATGGATCTGCTCGCCATCCCCTCCCCGACCGGCCACGCGACAGCCGCTGGGGACTTCTGCGCCGACAGGCTCGCCGGCTTCGGCCTCGAGGTGCGCCGCACGGCGCGCGGCGCCGTGGTCGCCAAGGTGCCGGGCAGCGCGGGCGGGGCGGCGCGGGCCCTCACGGCGCACGTCGACACCCTCGGGGCGATGGTCGCCGAGGTGATGGCCGACGGGCGGCTGCGCCTCGCTCCGATCGGGGGCCTGCCCGCGCCTTCCTGCGACGGGGCGTACGTCGAGGTGCTGACGCAGGGCGGCCCGCTCACCGGCACGATCCTGCCCGAGCTCGCGTCGGTCCACGTCTTCGGCCCGCGCTACGACGAGCAGAAGCGCACCTGGCAGGAGATGCGCCTGCGCCTCGACCGCAGCGTCCGCAGCCGCGAGGAGGCCCTGGCGCTCGGCGTGCGCCCCGGCGACTTCGTCACGCTCGACCCGCGGGCGCAGCTGACGCCGGACGGCTTTGTCAAGTCCCGCTTCCTCGACGACAAGGCCTGCGCCGCCGCCCTCCTGGCCGCGGCGCGCGACGTCGTCCAGGGTCCGGCGCCGACGCGCACGACGTACCTGCACTTCAGCGTCTTCGAGGAGGTCGGGCTGGGGGCTCCCGCCGGCATCCCCCTGGACGTCGAGGAGGTCGTCGCCGTCGACATGGCGGCGGTCGGCGCGGGTCAGGCGTCCGACGAGCACCATGTCACGGTCTGCGCCAAGGACAGCGGCGGCCCCTACGACTTCGCGCTCCGCCGCCGCCTCGTCGCCCTGGCCGAGGCGAGCGGCATCCCCTGCGTCGAGGACATCTACCCTTACTATGCCTCCGACGCGACCGCAGCCGCGCGCAGCGGCCGCGACCTGCGCATCGGCCTCTTCGGACTGGGCGTGGACGCGAGCCACACGCACGAGCGCACCCACCGGGACGCCCTTCTCGGCACGGCGCAGCTAGCGCTCGCCTACCTGCGCGAGCGCTGATCCGTCCCGCCGCCCCACCCCGATGCAGGACCGGCGCCGCCCCGCCGTACAGGCAAGGCGGCGCCGGCGCCGTCCGTGGGAGCTAGAGCAGCGCCTTCGCGGCCTCGAGCGCCCGTTCGTAGTCCGGCAGTTCCGTGAACTCCGGCACGTACTCCGCGTAGCGCAGGATGCCCTCGGCGTCGAACACGAAGACCGAGCGCGCGAGAAGGCCCATCTCGAGGATGTGCACGCCGAAGCCCTGTCCGAACGTGCCGTCGTAGAGGTCCGAGAGCACGGTCATGTTCCGGGCGCCCGATGCGCCGCACCAGCGCCCCTGCGCGAACGGCGTGTCCATGCTCACCGTGTACACCGCGGCCGCCTCGCCGAGGTGCCCCGCCTCCTCGTTGAATCGCCTGCCCTGCAGGTCGCAGACGGGCGTGTCGAGCGACGGCACGACGGAGAAGATGCGCACCTTCGGCGGCGTCTGCGCCGCGGTCACCACCGCGAAGGCGCGGTCGAGCAGGGTGAAGTCGGGCAGGCGGTCGCCCGGCTGCAGGCGCGGGCCGACGAGCGTCAGCGGCTTGCCCTTGAACGTGTGCTCCTCCTTGCGTACGATGGCCAAGCGGAACCCTCCTTTGAACGCGATGCGCAGGCGCCATGGTCGGCCTGCCGGAAGCGGAGGTCAAGGTTGCCCTACCTGCAGGAGGTCCTGCTCTACCTCGATCCCGAGGATGCGGCGTCGCGCGCCGCTCGCGCGTTCCTCGCGCGCCATAAGGTCGCCTGCGTCGAGCGTGACGTCCGCCGCGATCCCTCGCTGCGCCAGGACCTGGCGGCGATGGGCTGCGACAGGCTGCCGACGGTCGTCGTCAACGGCGTCGCCGTGTGCGGGTACGACCCGGGCGTCCTGCGGGACGTTCTGGGCCTCTAGCCGAGCGCGGCCGCGACGAGCCGGCCGGCCTCCCCGTCCTCTGGGAAGCGCCGCTCGTCCGCCTTGCGGAACAGCACCCGCTCACCGAGGGCCACCTCGAAGATTCCGCCGTGCGAGGGCACGAGCGTGATCGAGGCCAGCTGTTCACCGAATCTGGTCGCCAGTTCTTCCGCCACCCGGGCGGCATGCGTCGCGTAGCCTCACGAGGTGCAGAACGTCACGCTGACGCGCGGCTCTGCCATGCTGCTCCTCCTCCGCTGGTACAGACTCCCTTCATGATAGCGGACGGCGCGCGGGGGGCCAAGCTCAGGAGCGCGTGACGCGGACGACCCGCGTGCCGAGCAGCATGTCGTGCAGCGCCAGGCGGTCCCGGCCCAGGAGCGCGACGATGAAGCCGCCGCACAGGAGCGCAAGCTCGACGATGTAGAGCAGGGGGCGCAGCACGATCTGCCACAGCTTGAGCCCGCCGCGCTCGCCTCTCGCGCCGACGACGCGCAGGCGCAGCAGGACCTTGCCCGGTGTGCGCCCGCTCAGCAGCCAGAGCGACGCGATCGTGTAGCCGACGCCCAGTGCGGCCCAGACCAGCACGGGCCAGCCGAGCAGGTGGCCGATCGCCGCCACCACCGCGAAGTCCACCAGGAACGCGAAGAGCCGCTCGCGAAAGCGCGCCGTCCTCACGCGTCCACCTCCTCGAGCACGGTCAGGAAGAGTTCCGGCGCGATGTTGCGGCCGCTCACGACGATCGCCGTGCGGCCCGGGGGCGCCATCCCCTCGAGCACGGCCGCGACGCCCACCGCGCCCGAGCCTTCCACGACGATGCGCTGCTCGCGGTAGAGGTAGCGCATCGCGCGGCGCACCGCCGCCTCGCTCACGGCGAAGACGCCGTCGAGGTGGCGCAGGGCGAGGTCCACCATCTCGTCCGTCGTGTCGCCGTGCAACCCGTCGGCGATCGATGGTTCAAACGTCACCGGCACATGCCGTCCCGCATGGTAGGATGCCACGAAGGGCGCGGATGTCTCCGTCTGCACGCCGTACACCCGGACGCCCGGCAGGAGCGCCTTGAGCGCAATGGCCGAGCCCACGGCGAGGCCGCCGCCGCCCATGGGGATCAGCACCACATCGATGGCCTGCTGGGCGAGGGCGATCTCCAGGCCCACCGTTCCCTGGCCCGCGATCACCGCGCCGTCGGCGAACGGGTGCACGACGGTGCGGCCGGTCTCCGCGGCCACAGCCGGACAGGCGGCCTCCGCCGCGTCGTAGTCCTCTCCGATCAGGCGCACCTGCGCCCCCAGGCGCCGCACTGCCTCGACCTTGACGCGCGAGGCCGTCCTGGGCATCACGAGCAGGGCCGAAACCCCCGCCTCGCGCGCCGCGAGCGCCACGCCCTGCGCATGGTTCCCGGCCGAAGCGGCCAGGACGCCGCGGCGCCGCGCGTCGTCGCCCAGCTGGGCGATCGCGTTGATCGCTCCGCGCACCTTGAAAGAGCCCGTGCGCTGCCAGCACTCGAGCTTCAGCCAGACGCCGGCGCCCTGCCGCTCCGCGAGCCCCGCGTCCGGCAGCAGGGGCGTCGGCCACACGCCGCCGGCGATGCGCTGGCGCGCGGCGAGAACGTCCGTGAGAGCAATCTCCAACCAGGCCCACCTCCCGGCGTTCCTGCGGGAGCGATTCGCGCCCCAGGCGCCGGAACCCTGCGCCGGGCCTGCAGGAGGCATCCGTCGATCGAAGGAATAGCTGGGGATCCGACCGAGAAGGAGGGGGCGCGCGTGTTGGAGCCCGACGTCCGGCTGAGCGATGTCCTCGCCGCACAGGCGCGCCTCGCGCCGTACCTGGTGCCGACGCCCCTGCAGCCCTCCCCGGCCGCGCGCGAAGCCCTGGGCGGCGAGGTGCTGCTCAAGCTCGAGATGTTCCAGCCCATCCGCGTCTTCAAGATCCGCGGCGCCCTGAACCGCATCCTGCACCTGCGCCAGGACGGCCACAGCGGTGGCGTCATCACCGCATCCGCGGGCAACCACGGCATGGCCGTCGCCTACGCCGCGGAGCGCTTCGCCCTGCCCGCGACGGTCTGCGTGCCCGAGGGCGCGAACCAGGCCAAGGTGCGGGCGATCCGGCGGCTGGGTGCGCGCATCGTCGCCGCCGGCGAGGACTACCAGGCCGCGAGCGAGCATGCGGATCGCATCGCGCGCGACGAGGGGCTCACGTACGTCCATGCCTATGACGACGTCGACGTCGTATCCGGACAGGCCACCCTCGGCATGGAGCTCCTGGTGCAGCCGCAGCCCTTCGACGCGGTCGTCGTGCCGATCGGCGGCGGCGGGCTGATCGGCGGCGTCGCGCTCGCCATCAAGCGCCACCGGCCGGAGGTGAGGGTCTACGGCGTCGCCATGTCCGGCGCGGACAGCATGGTCCGGTCGCTCGCCGCGGGCCGGGTCGTCTCGCTGCCCGAGGTGCGGACGATCGCGGACGGCCTCGCGCCGCGCCGGCCCTCGGAGCGCACGCTCTCCCTCGTGCAGCGCTACGTCGACGACATCTTCGTCATCGACGACGAAGACCTCTACCGGGCGCTGCACCTCCTGCTCTTCGAGGAGCACCTCATCGTCGAGCCGAGCGGCGGCGCGGCCCTGGCGGCCCTGATGCGCCACGGCGTCCGGCGCTTCGGCCAGCGCCCGGTGGCCGTGCTGTCCGGCGGCTTCTGCGCGGACGATGTGCTACGTCGCGTGGTCCAACTGGACACATGATGGTCCATTCGGACAGTGGGTTAAGTCCGTTTGGTCCGTTGCTCGCTTATCCTGAGCGCCGTACTATGATTTCAAAGGGCTGACGGCCTGACGCCGGCCCAGGCGCGCAAGGAGGCGGGACCACTTGGCAGTGCAGTCCATCCTGACCCAACCGACAGACGCAACGTCGATCGTGCCGTCGCTCCGAGACCTTTCGCCCGAAGCGCGCCGCTCCCTCTCCGACATCACCTCCGTGCGCCGCTACCGCAAGGACGCCTACATCTTCATCGAGGGCGAGGACGCGGAGTTCGTCCCCTTCCTGGTCGACGGCGCCGTGCGCAGCTTCCGCACGTCGGCCGACGGCCAGGAGCAGACCTTGCGCATGGTGCGGCCCGGCGAGGTCCTCGCCCTCGAGGCGTTCTTCGCCCGCGCACCCTACGCGGCGTCGGCCCAGGCCAGCGAGCCCTGCACCGTCGCCTTCGTCCAGGCCAGGCCCCTGCGGGCCCTGGTCCAGCGCCGCGCGGACGTGGGCTGGGCCTTCCTGCAGATCTACGGCCAGCGCCTGCGCGAGGCGCAGGAGCAGATGGCCGAGCTCTCCGGCCGCGACGCGAGCCAGAAGCTGGCCGCCGCCCTGCTGCGGCTCGGTGAGGAGAGCGGCGTGCCGGACGGTCGCGCGATCTTCGTCCCGCAGCACTTCACCCACCGCCAGCTCGCCCAACTCATCGGCTGCTCGCGCGAGACCGTCACGCGCGTGCTGCGCGAGTTCCGCCAGGACCGCAGCGTTGACCTCGACCCCGCGGGCAACCTCCGCATCGACCCGGACCGCCTGCAGCGCCACATCGCCTAGCGCCCGAGCACGCGCTCGAGGCCGGCGAGATCCTCTCCCAGCACGTGGCGGCGCGCCACGCGGTTCGCGAACGCCGTGGCGTCCCGCAGCCCCATACCGCACGTCAGGCCGGCCAGGAGGCCGGCCGCGTGCGCATCTCCGGCGCCGGTCGTGTCCCGGCTCACCCGCTGCCCCCCCGCGACGGCCACGACCGCTCCGTCCTGCGCCGCGTAGGCGCCCTCGGCCGTGCTGACGACGACCGCCCGGCCACGCCCCAGGTGGGCCGCGGCCGCCGCGGCATCCGCCAGCCCGCTGCGCCGCACGGCCTCCGCCTGGTTGAGGCGCACGACGCCGGCGCGCCGCCACGCGGCCTCCAGCACGCCCTGTTCCGCGCCGCGCGGGCCCGGGTCCAGGAGCACCAGCACCTCGTCCGGCAGGGCGGCCACCGCCGCCTCCAGGTCGTCCGAGGCGAGCAGTTCGTAGCCCGAGACGTACACGGCCTGCGCCCCGGCGATGTCGCGCGGCAGGTCCGGCGCGCCGACCGATCCCTCGGCCCCCAGCGCGGACACGAGACTGCGCTCGCCGCTCGGCTCCACCAGGGTCACCGTCACGCCGCTCGGCCGCCGGCTGCGCCGGCCGGCCACGGCCAGCCCAAGACGGGCCAGCTCGCGGCCGACCAGGCGATCGAACGGTCCCTCGCCGCGGTGCAGCACCAGCAGCGGACGGCTGCCGAGCGCCTGGAGGGTGCGCGCGACGTTGACGGCGCTGCCACCCACCCGCACCTCGAAATCGTGCGCCAGCACGTCGCCACCCGGTTGCGGCAGGCCCTCCACGGCGAACCGGAGCTCCAGCAGCGCCGCCCCGATCACCACGATGGCGCCGGCGGCGCTCCTGCGGCGCGCCACCGCTACTCCAGGAGGCGCCTGAGGTAGCTCGACTCGTCCAGCGGGCCCGCTCCCGCCTCCGCGTGCGCGCGGTAGCGCGCGAACGCGGGTAGGGCGAGCGCGAGATCGACGCCGGACGCCTCGGCCATCTCCACGGCCAGCCTGAGGTCCTTGAGGCGGTTCGCCACCGAGAACCCGGGTTGCCAGGCGTCGTCCTTGTAGCGGTCCAGGAGCTTGCGCACCTCGAAGGATTGCGCCGAGGAGTTCGGCAGCACCTCGTCGAGCCGGTCGTACGGCAGGCCCAGCTTGAGGCCGAGCGAGATGCCCTCCGCCGCGACCATCAGCGTCAGGCCGGACACGAGGTTCGCGACGAGCTTCATCGTCTGCCCCTGCCCCACGTCGCCGACGTGCACGATCCGCCGGCCCATGGCTTCGAGAAGCGGCCGGGCGGCGAGGAAGTCCTCGGCGGCGGCGCCGGCCATGATCGTCAGGGTGCCGTCCCGCGCGCCGACGTCGCCGCCCGTGACCGGTGCGTCGAGGTACCGCGCCCCGATGGCCCGCGCCTCCTTGCCCACGCGCCGTGCCGTCCCCGGCGAGATCGTCGACATGTCGACGAGCAGAGCGCCCGCCCCGAGACCTGCGAGCACGCCGTCCGGCCCCTCGCACACGGCGAGCACCGCCGCGTCGTCCGTCACGATGGTGATCACGGCGTCGCGCCCCGCGGCCGCGGCGCGCGGCGTCGCCGCCACCGCGGCGCCCAGCTCGCCCAGCGCCGCAGCCGGGCCCGGCGTCCGGTTGTAGACCGTCACCCGGTGGCCCGCCCGCAGGAGATTCGCCGCCATGGACCTGCCCATCACGCCGAGCCCTATGAACCCTACCTCCATGTCGCGCCGGCCCTCAGGCCGGCCCACCTCCCTCGTCGTCCGGAGCTGCCCGCGTCTCCTCGCCCACCGCCCTGGCGCGCCCCGCGGCCGGTGCCTGCCGCACGAGGTCCCCGGGCCCGCTGTCCGACGGCAGCCAGAAGACGACGCGCACGCGCTCCGCGAACTCCTCACCCAGGACCTCACCGCGCGCGGCGTGCACCGCCCGCTGCAGCGGCAGCCGCTCGAGGTGCGCGACCTCCGCCTCGTAGCGCACGCCGGGGACCAGCCGCCCGAGCGTCGCCGCGGCGAGCGCCTCGACGCCCGCGCCGAGGTACGCGCGGTACAGCCCCGGCCGGCCCAGCTTGCGCCCGCCGTAGTAGCGCACGACGCAGAGCAGTCCGAGGTCCAGATCGCGCCGCCGCAGGGTCTCGAGCAGCGGCAGGCCGCCGGTGCCCTGAGGCTCGCCGTCGTCGCTCTGGCGCTCCTGGCCCGGCCCCGCGCGGTAGGCGTAGCAGTAGTGGCTCGCCTGCGGTTCCGCCGCGCGGACCGCCTCGAGCGCGGCGTCCGCCTCTGCCGGCGAGGTGCAGGGCATGGCGAACCCGAGGAAGCGCGAGCGCTCGATCGTCAGGCTCGACCGCCCCTCGCCGAGGATCGCCCGGCGCACCTTCTGCTCCATGCAAGGCCACTTCGCCGTCGGCTGCGTTCCGCCTCCTCCCACACGGACCGTTGGTTCCGAGCACCTCGTCCCAAGAGTCGGGGCATCCGGCTATATACCGCATCGGGGCTGTCCGCCATACTCGGGGTGACGACCCAAGAGGAGTGAAGGTCCCCATGGAGCTCGGCAAGGAGATCCTGTACCTCTCCTACCAGGACGTCGCCGCCGTCGGACCGAGCATGGCGGAGACGATCGGGATCGTGGAGGCGGCGTTCAAGGACAAGGGCCAGGGGCTCACCCAGCTGCCCGCCAAGACCGCGCTGCACCCGCTCGACGAGGACGCCTTCCTGCACGCCATGCCCGCCTGGGTGCCGTCGAGCCGCGCCGCGGGCGTGAAGTGGGTCTCGGGCTATCCCGACAACCAGGCCAAGGGGCTGCCCTACATCTCCGGCCTGCTCATCCTGAGCGACCCGGACACCGGTCTCCCTCTCGCCGTCATGGACTGCGCCTGGATCACGGCGCAGCGCACCGGCGCGGTGAGCGGGCTCGCGGCCCGTTACCTGGCGCCCCCGGGGGCCCAGACGGCGGCCCTGCTCGGGGCGGGGGTGCAGGGCCGCACGCAGGTGCGCGCTTTGGCGACCGAGCTCGAGAGCCTTGAGGAAGTGCACATCTTCGACCCGCGGGAGACGGCGACCCGCGCGCTCTGCGACGAGCTCTCGCGGGAGTTCCCGGCCCTGCGCCTGCTGCCCGCGGCCTTCCCGGAGGAGGCGGTGCGCGGCGCCGACGTCGTCGTCTCCGCCGGACCGATCCTCAAGCACTCGCGACCGACGATCGATCGCGACTGGCTCAAGCCGGGCTGCCTCGGCCTGCCCGTCGACTTCGACGCGATGTGGACCGGCCCCGCCCTCAACCTCGACCGCTACCTCGTCGACGACCTCGCCCAGTACCGCTACTACGAGCAGCAGGGCTTCTTCGCGGCGGCCCCCAAGCCCCTGGGCGACCTCGGCGATCTCCTCGCCGGCCGCGTCACGGGCCGCACGGACGACAAGCAGCGCATCATCTCGATGAACCTCGGCGTGGCGATCGCCGACATGCCGACGGCCAGGACGATCTACGAGCGCGCCCTCGCCCAAGGGCGCGGCCACGTGCTGCCGCTCTGATCGCACTCACTCTGCGCGCGCTGCCGCCGGCGTGGCCGACGGCAGCGCGCGCCTCTTGGGCCCCCAAGTGCTAGAGATTGAGCCACCGCTTCAGGAGCGCCCAGACGCGGCCCATGCCACTGGCCTTGCGTTCCGGCGGGGCATCCCCGTCCTGGTACTGCCTGTCCTGCTCCGCATCGAGGATCGCCTGCTCGAGCTGCCGGTCCCCTGGATGGTGGCCCCGCACGTACTCCAGCGGATCCATCGCATCCCTTCCCTTCTCTTCCTGAGATGCCGACGGTGCCGGCCATTGCCTCACGCCCTCTCTGGCGTCCAGGAAGCCCGTTCGACATGTAGATTCTGCCTACACCACCACAACTTCCTTCTCATGCTGCGCCGATCGCGACGTGGCCTGCCTCCGGACACGGCGAAGCCGCCGGCGCCTGGCCAGCGGCTGCATGGGTCCCGTCTCTTGCCCGCCTCGCCCTACGCCTCGAGCAGCCGCTCTGCCATGGCTAGGTCGAAGATCGCGGCCCCGACGCTCTTGAAGACGGTCCAGCCGCGCCGGTCGCCCCTCACCGCGCGCAGGTCCTGCAGCCCCGAGAGGTCGAGGTGGCCGAGCGCTGCCGCCTGGATCAGTTCCCCCGCCTCCGCCTGCGCGCCAGGGACGTTGTCGACGAGGACCGCGCTCGCGCCGCTGATGATGTCGGGCCCGATCTCGGCCATGTCCGGGCGGTAGCCGCCCATGGCGTTCAGGTGCACCTCGGCGGCGAGATCGCCGGCCGCGAGGAGCGGCGAGGGGCTCGCGGTCACGAGCGTCACCGCGCCGGCGTCCGCCACGGCCTCGCGGGCCGTGTCCGCCACCGTCACGGCCACCCCGGACAGCTCCGGCCCGAGCCGCTCGGCCAGGGCCCGTGCGCGCTCCCCGGTCCGGTTCCAGATGCGGAGCTCCCCCGCGCCCGTGGCCTCGACCAGGGCGAGGGCCTGGTCGTAGCCCTGCCCGCCCGCGCCGAGCAACGCGACGCGCCGGACGGCGGGCGGCGCGAGCAGCCGCGTCGCATGCCCCGCGAGGGCGGCCGTGCGGACGGCCGTCAAGGCGGCGGCGTCGATCACGCCCAGGAGTCCTCCCGTCTCCCGATCCCAGATGAGCATCTCGCCCACGACCGCGGCGCGTCCCGCGGCGGGGTTGCCTGGCCTCAGGTGGAGGACCTTGACGCCGATGTGCCCTGGGGACAGCGCCGGCATGATGAGCGACGTCTCGGCGCCGGCGCCGAGGCCCGTGCGCACGGGTCCCTCGAGCTCCCCCCGCGCCAGCGCCAGGTAGGCGCCGGCGATGGCCTGCCTGGCCTGCGCGGGCGGCAGGCGTCGGCGGATCTCGTCCGCGCCCAGGTACCGCGGCTCAGCGGCCATCGCGCCTGCGCTCGGCCATGCCGGCGAGGAAGTGCAGCAGCGCCCAGACGGCGACGTGCGACGAGGCGCCGTTCGGGTCCGCAGGGGGGTAGATCTCGACGAGGTCGAACCCGACCATGCCCTCCTGCGCGCCGAGGTAGTGCAGGGCCGAGAAGAGTTCGTGCGACGTGAGGCCGTCCGGGTCGAGCGGGCCGCCCGGGTTGTGCGCGATGTCGAGGACGTCCGAGCAGATCGTCACGTAGACGCCCTTGGTGCCTTCCCGCGCCGTCTCGTACGCCGCGCGCACGCTCGCCGCGATGCCGTCGCGGCGGATGTCCTGGATCGTCAGGGTGCGGGCGCCGATCGCCTGCGCGTACTCCCACTGGAACTTGAGGTTGCGCGGCCCGCGGATGCCGGTGTGCACCAGGCTCGCCGGCCGCGAGAGCGGCAGCTCCGCGATGCGCCGGAAGGGGCAGCAGCGGGCGTAGCGGTCGCCGTCGTACTCGTCCTTGTTGTCGTAGTGCGCGTCGAAGTGCACGATGCCCACCGGGCCGCCCAGCGCCTCCTGCAGCGCCTCGACGATCGGGTGGGTGATCGCGTGGTCGCCGCCGTAGGTGACCGGCAGGGCGCCGCCGCCCACCACCTGCCGCACGCGCTCGCCGATGGCCCGAAAGCTGCCTGCGCGGTCCTGCAGGTCGACGGCGACGTCGCCGCAGTCGACGAGGCGCAGGTGGTCGAAGGCGTCGATGCCGTACTCGGGCAGGAAGCCGCCGTAGCGCGCCGAGGCCTGGCGGATGGTGCGCGGCGCGAGCTCGCAGCCGGACCAGCTGCCCCAGGTGATCGTCCCCTCCCACGGCACGCCGGAGACCGCGATATCCGCCGTCCCGCCCAGGTCCGCCGCCTGCGCGCGCGGCATGCCGAAGAGCGTCGGCGTGTCCCCGTAGAGCACGGGCAGGCTCGCCGCCTCGGACTTGAAGTTGCCCACGTCGCTCCTCCTTTCGAGCCTCAGCCGGCCACCTCGGGCTCGCCGCCGAGGTAGGCGGCCTGCACGCGGCGGTTCGCCGCCAGGGACTTCGCATCGTCCTCCAGCACGATCGATCCCGTTTCGAGGACGTAGCCGCGGTCCGCGAGGCGCAGCGCCTGCCGGGCGTTCTGCTCCACGAGGAG
>Ga0187812_1000617_pt1 | contig 12523 bp, 13 predicted proteins | sample NC_S_2_FD_130582 | JGI IMG/M metagenome (GOLD analysis project Ga0187812, IMG submission 130582) | Wetland sediment microbial communities from Neuse River Estuary, North Carolina, USA - ASW-S_2 | ecosystem: Environmental > Aquatic > Freshwater > Wetlands > Sediment | place: USA: North Carolina... | reverse complement strand
TTCACCACCACGAGAAGCAGTATGATCCTTATGCCCAAAGGGGCCCAGAGGAACTTGTATTGGCTGAAATTTACAATTGTCCTGCACAGTTCCTACACAGTCAAAACCTATGGAGATATGCTCATTTGAATGAGAAATTTCCAAAGTCATTCTCACTCGCTCAGGATGACAGCTTTAAAGATGGTGAGCTGCGTATCAGCCCTGAGCGAGCAAAAGGAAAAGTAGAGTGCTCGACTTTTTAGGCAATCTGGAACGCACCAACCTCTGCGGCACGCTGCGCGCCGCCGACGCCGGCAAGCAAGTGGTCCTCATGGGCTGGGTCAACCGCCGCCGCGACCACGGCAACCTCATCTTCCTCGACCTGCGCGACCGCTCCGGCCTCTGCCAGGTCGTCCTCGATAAAGAGCTCACGCCCGACGGCCACCTGAAGGGCGAGCAGGTGCGGCCCGAGTATGTTGTCGCCGCCGTCGGCAAGGTCTGCCTGCGCGACAAAGACGCCATCAATCCCAAAATGCCCACCGGCGAAGTCGAGATCGAGGCCACCGAGCTGCGCGTCCTCAACGACTCCCGCCTGGCGCCCTTCTCGCCGTCCGAGGACGCCATCGCCAATGAAGAGGTCCGGCTCAAGTACCGCTACGTGGACCTGCGCCGCGCCGAGATGCAGCGCAACTTCCGCCTGCGCCACGAGATCACCCGAGCCATTCGCGAGAGCCTCTCCGGCCAGGGATTTCTCGAGGTCGAAACGCCCATCCTGTGCAAGTCCACGCCCGAGGGCGCGCGCGACTTCCTCGTCCCCAGCCGCGTGCATGCGGGCGAGTTCTACGCGCTGCCCCAGTCGCCGCAGATCTTCAAGCAGATCCTCATGATCTCCGGCTGCGACCGCTACTTCCAGATTGCGCGCTGCTTCCGCGACGAGGACCAGCGCGCCGACCGCCAGCTCGAGTTTACGCAGGTCGATCTGGAAATGAGCTTCCCGCGCCGCGATCACGTCTTCGCGGTTGTCGAGCAGTTTCTGCAGGCCGCATTCGCTGCCGCCGGTGTAGTGCTGCCCATTCCCTTTCCGCGCGTCACATACGATAATTCGATGCGCCAGTACGGCACCGACAAGCCCGACCTGCGCCTGCCGGGCCTGGTTGATGTGCGCCCCGCCTTCAGCGACGAGCAACTGGCTACGCTGCAGATCGATCCGGCGCTGCCCATTGTCGCCTTCCGCATTCCCAGCGTGGGCGAGCTGAGCCGCAAGGAGCGCGAAGAGAATCATCCGCTCTTCGACACCAGGAAAGGCGCCAAGTTCATCGACGACTTCAAGCGGCTGGCCAAGGGCTTCCCAGAGTCCGCCGCGAAGGTGCGCGAGCTGGCCGGCGCGTCGGACGCGGACTTTGTGATCATCGTGGCCGGCGATCCCGCGCATCACATCAAGGCCAGCGATACCAAGTTCCCCGGCCGCCTCTCCGAGCGCGAGATCAACGTCTACGCCGCCGCCGGCAACTTCCGCTCCGAGCTGGCCAAGAAGTACGCTGACCGGCATGGCGCGTTTCGCGTGACCGAAGAAACGGTCGAGGCGGCGCACGCGCACGGCGCACAAGATCCGGTCGATGGCTCGCGGGCCTTTCATCCCATCTGGCTCACCGACTTCCCGATGTTCGAGTACGACCTGGGCCTGGGCAAATGGGTTCCGGCGCACCATCCCTTCACCGCGCCGTACGAAGCCGACATGGCCAACCTGGTCAGCGATCCGGCCAGTGTGCGCGCCGACTGCTACGACCTGGCGATGAACGGCCTCGAGCTGGGCTCGGGATCGATTCGTATTCATCGCAAGGATGTGCAACAGCAGATTTTTGCGTCGCTTGGGATTAGCGAGGAGGAAGCGAAATCGAGATTCGGATTCTTCCTCGACGCGCTCGAGTACGGCACGCCTCCGCACGGCGGCATCGCCCTCGGCCTCGACCGCATCGTGATGCTGCTGGCCGGCGCGGCCAACCTGCGCGAGGTGATTGCGTTTCCCAAGACGGCAAAGGCCCTCGACCTGATGGCCGAAGCGCCGACCACCGTCACCGAGCAGCAGTTGAAGGAGCTGCATATCCGGGTGGTGGCGCGGAGCTAGATATCCGAAGCATTCAGAAGAGTACGCTTCCCGCTCTGCCGGTTTCAGCTGGAGTGTTTCGCCGTCGCGTTTATCGATAAACTGATCGCGGTCTCATGAAACTCGTTCTCGTCATCCTCATCGTTGTGATTCTCGCCAGCTCCATCTACGCCGACTACAGATGGCGGCGCTGGATGGCCGCGCGCAGGCGCGAGCACGATGGCGAGTCGAATCACGATCGCTGATCTCGCGCTGTCGATAGCCTTATTCCCTGCTCCTTGTCTTTCCCCATCCAGCGGTAGATGGAGCAGTCCTCCCAAACGGTGGCGGCGTACTCGGCGTCGGGCTGGCTGGTGAGGATGTTGCGATCGGCCGCGGCGTCGGCGGGCGAACGCCGCACCGGCCCGCCGAACAGGCGAGCGAATCCGGGCTCGACGGCCAGCACGCGGTCCTGCTCATTATTCACATAAAGGATGTCGAGCTGGCCCTCGCGTCCCGCCAGGCTGCGGCTCCACGCGCGCAGCACGCGCCGCAGCACCGGCGCGCCAAAGGGATTGAACAGAAATACCGCGCACGGCCCGGGCGGCAGCGGAAACTCGGTGGCGTCGCAGCATACCATGCGGAGCGGCGCGCAGGCGCGGCCGGCGGCCCGCCACTGCGACAGGTTCTTGCTCGCGATGCGCGCCAGGGTGGGATGCATCTCCACGCCGATCACCGTGCGAAACGGAAATTCCGCGGCCAGCAGCAGCGCGCGGCCCATGCCTGCGCCCAGATCGATAAACGTGTATTGGTCGAGCGGCAAAGCCGGCTTTAGCCGCCGCCAGCGCACCAGAATCGACCGAAAGATCGACGGCGCAACAGCGTAGTACGCGGTTGCGTGCCGGTCGCTGCCGTGGCCGGTCTTCAGATCGCGGCCGGCAACCAGGCCGCTGGTGCGCACGCCGAATTCGAGATCGAAGGGATGCCGTATCAGCCCGTCGCGTTTGGTCAGCCCCGGCAATTTCTTTCTGGTTTTGGACGGAGAGCCTGGTTTTGTCAAACTCTGCTGCACGCTTGAACGTTAGCACGAATGGCGGGCCGGCCGGCGAGCATGCCAACTGCGGTTCGTATCACAACCGAGCCCGACAGCTTGCGCCAAGTGGCCACTGAACAATCGCCTGCCATCCGGCCAAAACCCTAATAGCCTTTCACCTCAATTCCGAGCGAGTTGCGCGAAGACTGGGTGAACTGTCTCACTGCCGAATTCGTGCGCGCATCTGGACTACACTGTTGCCACAGATACCCTGTGTCAGCAATGGACGCGAAAGGCGATGGTGCACCATGCAAAGAGTTCTCAGCAGCATCCTTGTGTTTTCAGCTTTCGTCGGCGCCGTTTCCCTCAGCGCGCAATCCGCCGACGAAATTGTGGCCCGGCACGTGGCCGCGGTTGGCGGCCAGAACGTGATCGGCCTCGTGAAGTCAATCTCAATGGAGACCACAACCAACGTAGGCGACAACGACATGCCCGGCACTGTGGTGATTCTTGACGGTGTGGCCTTCCGCTCGGAATCGGATTTTAACGGCGCCAAGATCGTGCAGTGCTACACCGCCAAGGGCGGATGGTTCGTGAATCCGGCGGCAGGCGTCACCGATCCCACGCCCATGCCTGACGACCAGTTCCAGTCTGGCAGAAACCAGATTTACGTGGGCGGCGACCTGCACGACTACGCAGCCAATGGCAACAAGCTTGAGTTGCTGGGCAAAGACGCCAACACTTACACCGTCAGATTGACCACCAAATATCATGCAGAGTCAACCTACGTATTCGATGCCGCCACCTATCTGGTCAAATCCATTACCCGCAAAGGCAAGTTTCAGGATCAGGACGTGGACATAACCACGAGCTTCTCCGACTACCGGAAGACGGGTGTTGGCCTGATGCTTCCTTATGCCATGAGCGTGGATTTCGGCGGGCAATTCTCGGTGAGCATTACCGTGAATAAAGTCGAGATGAACAAGACCGTCGATCCAACCATCTGCGACCTGCCAAAAAACAGCCAGCAGCCGGCTGAGGGCACGGCATCACCGAATTAGGCCTGGAAGGGTTAACCGGCAACGCCGAAGTTGCCTTCTCTTTATGTTGCCCGCGCCAAACTGGCCAGTAGCACGACCAGCACGATCAGGCTTACCACTACGTAGAGCCTGTCTTCCTCCATGGCGAAGCCCACCACCGCCAGGATGACGCGCGCGACCGGCGTGGCGATGAGCAGCAGCAGGCCGAGCTGCATCAGGCCCTCGCTGTCGAGATGCGCGGCAGATTGCACGATGCCGGGAACGGTGCGCAAGCTATCCGGCCCCGCCACAAAGCTGTGGTAATTCACTCGGTCGCGATGGTGCTGCGCCAGGTACAGTCCGGCGCCGGCAAGGACCACGGCCGCGGCCAGCAGCACGCCGGCGCGCAGCAGGTTGCCGATGATAAGTTCGAGCCGCCTGTCGTCCATCGCCTATACCCTTCCCATCACGCCACTTACGATCATCTCGATGGCCAGCGCCAGGATCACCACCGCGAAGACGATGCGCAGCGTGCTCACCTTCGCGTGCACCAGCACCTTGCTGCCCAGAAACGCTCCCGCCAGCACGCCCAACATCACCGGCATAGCCACGCGCGGATCGATGTAGCCGCGGCTCAGGTACACGCCGGCGCTGGCCGCGGCCGTCACGCCGATCATGAAGTTGCTGGTGGTGGTGGAAACCTTGAAGGGAATCTTCATGGCGCGATCCATCGCGATCACCTTTACCGCGCCGGAGCCGATGCCCAGCAACCCCGACAGCGCGCCCGCGCCAAACATCAGGCCAAAGCCGGCCGGCACGTTGCGCGAGCCGTACTCCCGCTGCCGGCCATCCTCGGGGAACGTGCCGTTCAGTCGCAGCTTGCGCCCCAGCACATCGCTCTCGGTGGGCAACACATGCTCCAGCGCCCCTTTGAAGACCGACTGATAGGCTGCCTGGATCAACACCACGCCAAAGACGATGGCCAGCACGTGTGTCGTCACGTGGCCCGCCAGAAACGCGCCCACCACGGCGCCGATAGTGGTGGCGATCTCAAGAAACATGCCAATGCGAATGTTCGAGAAGCCCTCGCGCACGTAAGCCGCGGCCGCGCCGGAGGAGGTGGCGATAACCGACACCAGCGATGCGCCGATGGCGTATTTCATATCCACGCCCAGCGCCAGCGTGAGCGCCGGAACCACCACCACTCCGCCGCCCAGGCCGGTAAGCGCGCCCAGAAATCCAGCCAGCGCCGAGACGATCCAGACGATAAGAGTGAATGAATCCGCTGTCATCGAAGATGCGCCCGATCCGGGCAGGGAACCAAATTCGATTAGATCATTTCAGGCCGGGGTGAGGGAAAGGTTGCGGCCAAGACAAAAAGCAGCCGTAAAATGCGACGGCCTCTCCGGGGGAGGAGAGGCCGTCTGACAGCTCCGCGATCGTTGGACCCATGGCCGTCAGCGGAACTGCCCGCCCGCAGGTGGAAGGCAATCGGTTACCTGCGGAAGTGGTCGCCGTGGCCGCGGTCGAAGCCGCGATGGTCGTCGCGATAGTTGTGGTCAAGGCCCCAGTCGCCGCGGTCGCGATAGTAGGGTCCGCGCTCGAATCCGTATACCGGGCCGCCAACTGCGACGCCGAAGCCGACCCGAGGGCCAACACCCACAAAGTTCCAGTAGCCGGGGATCCACGCGCCGCCGGCCCAGTAACCGTTCACCCATGCGTAGCCGGGTCCTGGGCAGGGCGGAACGTAAGCAACGGGTCCGCCAATCGCAATACCAAACCGAACTGCTGCCTGCGCCGGAGCCGCCGTCATTGCCACCGCGCCAACCGCGAGCGCCGCGCCCAACATCCACTTCTTCATGCTGCCCATAAACCCTCCATTCCAGCCGACCTCTGCTTGCGGGCCGCTTCGGCTTCGCTCGGGGTAGGCTTGCTTTCGATCGCCCTCCGGCGCGCCGTTGATGACTGGTTGAACAGCATCCGCGTTGGAGAGTTGCGGCGCGCGCTGAAAATAAACCTGCGCAACTTTTTTCAAACTCGCGCATCGCCAATTTCGATTCGCGCTGTCGTAGAATGCAATCCAATGCAGCTTCTTCTCGCAGTCTCATTTGCATTCGCATTGCTCGCGCCGCGGAACGCGGCGCCGAGGGAGGCACCAGTCATGCACCACGCGCACGGCACTTTCACCGTCGACGTTCATCCGCTCACACCCGCGCCAGCAGAAGGCCTGGGCCGCTTCTCCATCGACAAGCAGATACACGGCGACCTTGAGGCAACCAGTAAGGGCGAGATGTTGAGCGGCGGCAACCCGAAGCAGGGCATGGCGGGCTATGTCGCCATCGAGGAGGTGACCGGCACGCTGGCCGGACGCCACGGCAGCTTCGCGCTGCAGCACTTTGCCACCATGGACGCAAACGGCCCGAAGATGCAGATCGTCGTCGTCCCCGGCTCGGGCGCGGGCGAGCTCGAGGGAATCGCGGGCACGTTCACGATTCGCATTGAAAACGGCAAGCACTTCTACGATCTCGAGTACACGCTGCCGGCTAACTGACCACTGACAACTGTGAACTACGAACTATGAACTGTGAACTCAATCCGATCCCCGGCGAGGAGATCGCCGAGCTCTTCCGCAAGGCGATCCGGCGCGAGGTGAAGGTCGCCGCCATCGGCCAATCCTGGAACGATGTCTATGCCGGCGACGTGCGTTTTCGCATCGGCGATTACACCCTGAACATCTTCAACGACTGTGACGAGCTGGACTACGTGGATTCGGCGATTGCGCCTGACGGACGCACCGGCGACTTCGACGACTGGTGGAAGTCGCGCACCGAACCGGTTTCACTTCTCACCGAAGAAGAGCAATCACAGCTCGAGTACCGCCTCGAATCCGCCCCCGTCGCCGACCACTGACCACTGATAACTGAGAACTGTGAACTGGCATCTATACTGTTCTTTCACGCCTCATGTTCGCCACCTCACAGCACGCACACTTCATCGGTATCGGCGGTATCGGCATGAGCGGCATCGCCGAAATCCTGCTGAACCTGAATATGAAGGTCTCGGGCTCCGACCTGCGCCGCAGCCCGATAACGGAACGGCTGGCCCAGCTCGGCGCCACCATCTATGAAGGCCATTCGGCGGAGAACATTGCCGGCGCAACGGTCGTGGTCACCAGCTCCGCTGTCGGCGCGAAAAACCCCGAGGTGCTCGAGGCGCATGCGCGCAAGATTCCCGTCATCCAGCGGGCCGAGATGCTGGCCGAGTTGATGCGGCTGAAGTATGGCATTGCTATCGCCGGCATGCACGGCAAGACTACGACAACTTCGATGGTGGCCGCGGTGCTGGCCGCGGGCGGGCTCGATCCCACCGTCGTGGTGGGCGGCCGCGTGGATGCGCTGGGCTCCAATGCGCGCCTCGGCAGCTCGCAGTATCTCGTCGCCGAGGCCGACGAGAGCGACCGCTCCTTCCTCAAGCTCTCGCCCATTCTCGCGGTGGTCACCAATCTCGACCGCGAGCACATGGACTGCTACCGCGACATGGCCGACGTGGAGCGCGCCTTCCTCGAGTTCATGGATCGCGTGCCGTTTTACGGGGCGGTGACGGCCTGCGCGGACAATGCGCTGCTCAAGTCGATCCTGCCGCGCGCCCGGCGCCGCATATTCACCTATGGCCAGGCGGCCGAAGCCGACTTCCGCCTCGAGTTTCTCGAGAGCCGCGGCAATTCTTTTTCCTGCTTCCAGGTGATGACGGCGACCGGCGAGCTCGGCCCCTTCGAGCTGCACGTTCCCGGCAGGCACAACGCGCTCAACGCCACGGCGGCGGTTGCCATCGCGCGCCAGCTTGAGATCGCGCCCGAGCAGATCGCCAAAGGCCTGCGCGATTTTCGCGGAGTGGACCGGCGCTTCCAGCAGCGCGGCACGGCGCGCGGCATCACCGTAGTCGACGACTACGGCCACCATCCCACCGAGATTCGCGCCACGCTGGCCGCTGCGCGTGAGTGCCGGCCGCGCAAAATCCACGTCGTCTTCCAGCCGCACCGGTACACGCGCACGCGCGATCTACTAGAGGAATTCGGCGGTGCATTCACCGATGCCGACACCGTGACCGTGCTCCCCATCTACGCGGCCAGCGAGGAGCCGATCCCCGGCGTAACGGCGGAGCACCTGGCCGAGCGCATCCAGATTGAGAAAGGCTGCCCGCACGTTCAATTTGCTCCGGATTTTGCGGCAGCGGTGCAGGCGGCCACGGCTGATGCGCGCGAAGGCGACCTGATCCTGACGCTCGGCGCCGGCAGCGTGAGCCAGCTTGCTCCACAAATTCTCGCCGAGCTGCAAAAATAGATTGAGGGCCAGCATTCCCGCGCTGGCTATTCGAGCATGGGCTTGCCCGAGCGCTTCCTGCGCATCCACCAGAACGCAAACCCGGCGATGGCCAGGGAACCTACCGCCGCGATCGTGGCCAGGGAGTGATGCGCAATGAGGGCGACCGCCCCCGGGCCCAGCTCGATGACCAGCATCCCCAGTACCATCCAGCGGATCAACCGGCCGCAGAATACGGCGAGCATGTACGGGGCCACCCGCATCTCGAAGACGCCGGCGGCAAAAACAAAGATCTTCCAGGGCGTCGGCGGCGGCAGCATCGAGGGGATCATCACCGCCAGAAATTCCTGCTTTTCGAAGCGGGCGCGCAGAGCATCGAATCGCGTGCGATTGATGCGCTTGAGCAGAAACAGCTCGCCGCCGGCGCGGCCGATCCAGTACGGCAGCAGCCCGCCCACCGCCGAGCCGGCCGCCGCCAGGGCCACGTAGATCCAGAAGGTTCCCTTGTGGCCCCAGATGTAGACTGCCAGCACCGCATCGATCGGCACAGGGACCGAAGACGAGTCCATCACCGCCACCAGGAACGCACCCCAGGCGCCCAGCATGAGCAGGCCCGGCAGGATAACGAGCTTCCATTCGCCCACAATGCGCGCGATCAACGTCTTCACGCAACAATCCTTTCCGCCGGGTTCGAGTGCCTACGCTGCATGGGAGAAATTTTCCAGATCCGGTGAAGTGCCTGAGGCGAAAGGGTTTATCGCCAAATCTCGGAAACCGGGGCGATTTGGAGCCGGGCGACCTTCTGCCTGGAAAACCGTCTTACGGTCAGATACCATTGTACGGGCAGGACTTGGACCGGGGATTCGCGTCAAATCCTGCGCGATGAGAGAATAGGTAGAAGAACCCGAATGCGGAAGGCGGGCGACGCACGCGTGTCCCGTGAGGTTCCCGAGCAACAGATGCCCACCAGCGAAGCGCCAGCTAATGTGCCAGCCGATGTGAACGACCAGCAGGGAACGGCCCTGACCGGCGAGGAGCTTCGCCCGGAAGCCGCCGGCCCATCCGGAAACGGCAATGGCGGCCGCTCCACCTCGCGCTGGATCGATTACGACACTCACGAACTGCTGGAGATGATCAGCGAGCTCGAAGACGAGCGGCGCTGGGCCCGTTTGCGCGAAGGGATGCTCTGGGCCGTCCTGATCCACATCCTGCTGCTCTTTGCCATTATCCTGCTGCCCAAATATCTCCTTAGGATGGCGCCGGTCATCGAGACCAACAACCTCCAGAATCACAAGGATTTTACATATCTCGATACGCCGTTTTTGCCAAAACCCAAGCCGGTCAAGCCTCTCACGCAGGAGCCGCTGATCGACAAGAAAACGCTGGAGGAAATGAAGCGCGAGAGCGAGGAAAAGGCCGCGCCTCCGCCTCCGCCGGCCGTCCAGCAGCAGGCGCCAGTCGAGCCCAAGCCGCAGCCCACGCAGCCCATTCCGCCGAGCCCGCAGTCTCAGTCGCAGATCGAAGCGCCGCGGCCGGCGCCGGTTCCAGCGCGGCCCAATTTCGCGCAGCTTGAGCGCAACCCGGCTGATCAGCTCCAGCAGGAGATGCGCAACGCCATGCGCGGCCATGGCGACAACAACGCGAGTGCCCCGCTCCCCGGCGGCCTGCCCCTGCACCCCGGCGCAGGCGGCGGCGTGCAGATTCTCTCCGATACGCAGGGCGTCGACTTCAACCCCTGGCTGCAAGCCTGGTACTACGAGACGCGCCGCACCTGGGACCCGCTGATTCCCGAAGAAGTGAACCCGCCCATCAACAAGCAGGGCCAGGTGCTGATCGACTTCAAGGTGCTGCCCAACGGCCGACTCATGGACGGCAGCGTGGTCCTCGAAGGCCGCTCCGGCGACACCGCGCTCGACCGGGCCGCATGGGGCGCGCTCACCGGCTCCAGCTATCCTCCGCTGCCGAAGAACTTCCATGGGCCGTATATCGAATTGCGCGCCTGGTTCCTCTACAACATGCAGCCGCCGCAGTGATGGGCCGGCGAGCCGGAAAACGTAGCCTTACATCGATCTGTCGTTCTGAACGAGTCGCCGCAGCGACGAGCCGAAGGACCTGCGATTATAAGATCTGTCCCAGCCACCAAGTGAGGTGCCCCAGATATTGGGGCCGCTGACTAGCCACAAAACGAGAGTGCCCCAGGTCTCGATTTTGAGACTTGGGGAAGCGAGTATCAAAGGAAATGAATTCACGCTGTCGGAAACCCAGGATCGATCGATTCAGTGTTTTTTGTGATCAGGTATATTTCTGAAGACACCCAACCGGTCTGCGCCCTGCCAGATAGGGACATACGGTTCAGCCTTGGCCTTTAAAACTGCGCCGAGCGGCGCATCGGGCCATTTCTTGAAGCTTTTCCGTCTTGCTTGGATTGCGGCACTCTGAACCCCAAACTCCACGCAGTTTGCCGAATCTTGATCGACGAGTAGTTCTGTATTCAGTAGGGGCCGTTTGGCCGCGCGGCGCAGCGCCTGACGGCCCGACTGCTTGCCAGCCGGAATCAGCTTACGGCTCGCCTTGTCATTCTCCCCGTAGACGTTTCGACAGTCCAAGGCAAGACTTGCGAGTTTCTTCTGTTGTGGAGTTTTCAGTCTGCTCATGGGGATTACCCGAGGTAATTAACCGTTCCCCTTCGCAAGTCATTGTGACTGGATTGAAAAAGTCTTGCAACTACTGCCGCAGCTCCACCAGCGTGGCCCCCATGCCGCCCTCGTTCTGCGGCGCTTCCTGAATGCCGGCCACGTGCGGATGGTTCTTCAAGAACTCGCGCACGCCGCGCCGCAAAATTCCCGCGCCGTGACCATGAATTACCCGCACCCGCGGCAGGCCGGCCAGAAACGCCCGGTCAAGGTACTTCTCCAGCTCCTCGGTGGCTTCATCCACGGTCCGGCCAATGAGGTTGATTTCCATCCGCATATCGTCACTGCTGGCGCTGGTTACGGTGACGTGTACGTTCTTCTGCTGGCGCACGGCGGCCAGAGGGCTTGCCACTGAATCGTTCCGAGGATCCGCCGTCCGCAGGACTGCGGAGCACTCGTCGCGGCGGACGCGCATTTTGATGTTGCCCAGCGAGACCTCGAAAACGTCCTTCTCCACCTCGCGCACCACCGTCGCAATCTTGTTCATCGACTTGAGCAGCACGCGGTCGCCCGCCGCGATATGCCGCAGCACATGCGGCTGCGCATTCGCATCGCCCTGGTCCGCGCCCGTCCGATGCGCCACCACCGCCTGATTGAAGCTCTCCTGAAACTCGCGGCGCAGGCGGTTGATGCGGCGCTCCGCCTCTTTCGACAACTTCTGCTGCGCGGCGCGGTCCTCAATGGCACGCACGTTCTCGCGCATCTGAAACTCGAACTCTTTAAGCAGCGAGCCGAGTTTCGCCTCCAGCTCGCGCGTGCGGTTGCGCACCTCCACGTCGCCTTCGCGCTCCAGCCGCTTGCGCTCCTGGTTCAGCGCGTACTGTTGCTCGCGCGCTTTTTTCCTGTCTTGTTCGAGTTCCGCGAGCTCGGAATGGAGTTTGTCGAGAAACTTCGCAATGTCCGCCTGCTGCGAGCCCAGCCTCTCGCGCGCAGCCGCCACAATCGCGCGATTCAGCCCCAGCCGCTCCGCCGTTTGAATGCCCGCCGAAGCGCCGGGTACGCCCAGATGGAATTGGTAATTCGGCGCCAGCGTCCGCTCGTCTACGCCGGCGGCGGCGTTGCGCACGCCCGGCGAATTGGCCGCGTACACCTTGAGCGAGGTGTGGTGCGTCGAGATGAGCGTCCAGGCCCCCGAGCGCCGGAAAAAATCCGCCACTGCCACGGCTAGCGCCGCGCCCTCCTCGGGATCGGTGGCCGAGCCCAGTTCGTCGAGCAGCACCAGCGAGCGATCGCTTGCCAGCCGCGAGAGCCGATCGAGATTGGTGATATGCGCGGAGAAGGTGGAGAGCGCCGCTTCAATCGACTGCGCATCGCCAATGTCGGCGAGAAACGCGGAGAACACAGGAAAGCTGGCCTGCGTGGCCGGCACCGGAATCCCCGCCTGCGCCATCATGGCC
>Ga0187812_1000616_pt1 | contig 12523 bp, 8 predicted proteins | sample NC_S_2_FD_130582 | JGI IMG/M metagenome (GOLD analysis project Ga0187812, IMG submission 130582) | Wetland sediment microbial communities from Neuse River Estuary, North Carolina, USA - ASW-S_2 | ecosystem: Environmental > Aquatic > Freshwater > Wetlands > Sediment | place: USA: North Carolina... | reverse complement strand
CCTGCAAGAGCAGTTGCAGCATCAGCAAGACGCTGCCAATACTACCCGCTTTGCGCCCGCGATCACCACCGACGGGTACCGGGTGGAGGTGGCAGCCAACATCAATCGTGCTGCCGACGCACCACAAGCCATCGAAGCAGGAGCCGAAGGCGTCGGGTTGATGCGCACGGAGTTTATGTTCCTGGCCCGGGATTCAGCCCCTTCGGAAGACGAACAGTTCGAGGCCTATCGGGAGATGGTGCAGGCACTGGACGGGCGGCCGCTGATTATCCGCACGCTGGACATCGGAGGCGATAAAGAGGTACCCTACCTCAACCTACCCAAAGAAGATAATGCCTTCCTGGGCGTGCGGGGGATTCGTCTTTGCCTGATACGTCCTGACCTATTCATCCCTCAGTTGCGAGCCATCTATCGTGCTGCTGCCTATGGCCGCATCCACATCATGTTCCCGATGATTTCGACGCTCGAAGATGTGGAGCGGGCCCGGGCCATTACCGAGCAGGTGCGAGAGGAACTGAACGCGCCGCCGGTGCCGCTGGGGGTCATGATCGAAGTGCCCTCGGCCGTCATTCTAGCCGATCACCTGGCTCAGGAAGTCGATTTCTTCTCCATCGGCACCAACGATCTGACCCAGTACACGCTGGCCATGGATCGCCTGCATCCACAATTGGCTCGGCAGGCCGATGCTTTACACCCGGCGGTGCTGCGCATGATCGAGAAAACCGTGCAGGCAGCCAAGAATGCGGGCAAATGGGTCGGGGTGTGCGGCGGAATTGCTGGTGACCTGAAGGGAGCAGTGATCTTGATGGGACTGGGTGTGTCGGAACTGAGCGTGAGCGTGCCCAGCATTGCAGCGGTGAAGGCGCACATCCGGAGCCTCTCGCTCGCAGAAATGCAGCGCATCGCGCAGCAGGCCTTGCAGTGCCGCACAGCGGCGGAGGTGAGAAGTCTATGAGAATCGCAACTGTGACGCTCAACCCGGCGATCGACCAGACGGTGCGGGCGGATCATTTTCGCCCTAACACGGTTAATTATGCGCAGTCGATGCAATGGGATGCTGGCGGCAAAGGGGTCAATGTCGCCTCGTTCCTGGCGGATTTCGGCTTTACTCCCACCGTCACGGGTTTTCTGGGCCAGGACAATGCCTACACCTTCGAGCAGTTCTTTGCCAGCAAGCGCATTGACGACCAGTTTGTGCGCATTCCGGGTCGCACGCGCACCGGGGTCAAAATCGTCGATGAAGCCAACCAGCAGACGACCGACATAAACATGCCGGGTCTGTCTCCTCCCGCAGAGGCGATGGACACCCTGCTCAAGACGATTGAACGACTCACCGCATCTTGTGACTGGTTTGTGTTGTCGGGGACACTCCCGCCGGGAATACCCACGACAACCTATGCCACCCTTATCGCCCACCTCAAGGGGCACGGCAAGCAGATGCTGCTGGACACCAGCAAGGATGCCCTCCGAGAAGGCGTGCTGGCAGGCCCTACCACCCTTAAACCGAATAGTGACGAGCTGCAGCAGCTGGCCGGACAATCGCTCACGGATGAAGCTGCTCTTGAGCATGCAGCCCGCCAACTCCTGGGCGGCGGCATACAGTTAGTAGTCGTTTCCATGGGTGAGCGGGGCGCCATGTTTGTCGATCCAACCACCACACTGATCGCGGTCCCTCCCAAGGTGATGGTGAAAAGTACCGTGGGGGCAGGTGATGCGATGGTGGCGGGGCTCATCGCAGGACAAGTACAAGGATTGAGTCTCCCCGAGTGTGCCCGGCTCGCCACAGCCTTCTCGCTCGGGACGATTACACGTGTCGGTTCCTACCTGCCCACCCGGGAGGTGCTGCAGGCATACGTTGAGCAGGTGTCCGTCCGCACATGGGTCGGCGTTCCTCGTAGTGTGTCTTCGTAGTGCGTCAGGGAGGGCCATCCAGCGTGAGGCCTCCCGAGAGCCGAGGCGTTCCCGGACTGCTTGCCGGATCAGCCGACGATGCCGAGAGAAGCCTGCAGGAGCGGGTCTGCTGATGGAGCAGTCTATTCAAGTTATCTGATCTTTTTCACCAAGGAGGGATGAAGCAACATGGCGAACATCGTCGCAATCACCTCATGCCCAACAGGCATTGCACACACATTCATGGCGGCGGAAGGGCTCCAGCGGGGAGCGGAAGCGCTGGGGCATACAATCAAAGTCGAGACGCAGGGCTCGGTGGGAGCACAAAATGTGCTGACGCCGGCCGAGATTGCCGCCGCCGACCTAGTCATCATCTCCGCCGACACCAAAGTGGAGATGAGCCGCTTTGCGGGCAAACCGGTTTACGAAACCTCCTCGAATGCCGCCATTCGCGATGGGCAGAACGTCATCCAGCAGGCGCTGGCCCAGGTGGTGAGCCGTCCCGCTGCTCCCGCCGCAACGGACTCTGCCAAGCGGATCGTTGCCGTCACTTCGTGTCCAACGGGTATCGCCCATACCTTTATGGCAGCGGAAGGCCTGCAGAAGGGGGCGGAAGCACTAGGGCATACGATTAAAGTGGAAACGCAAGGTTCCGTAGGCTCACAAAATACGTTGACTGAGGCCGACGTGCGGGCAGCGGATCTGGTCATCATCTCCGCCGACACCAAGGTGGAGATGAGCCGCTTTGCGGGCAAACCTGTCTATGAAACCTCCACGAATGCCGCGATCAAAGATGGCCAGGCCGTAGTTAAGGATGCCCTGGCCCATGCGGCGGCAGGTCCTGCCCCAGGCACCAGAGCGGACTATGCTGCGCAGGTACAGGCAGCAAAAGCAGCACAGACCAAAGCTCGCAGAGGCCCCTATAAGCATCTGCTGACGGGCGTCTCGTATATGATCCCCTTCGTCGTCGCCGGCGGCATTTCGATCGCCCTGGCCTTCGCGATCGGTGGCTATAAGATCGCTTTCTACGATACCTCAAATATTACTGTCCTGACCACAGGTTTCTTCGCCAATCCCGCCCAGTCCATAGGAGCTGCCCTCTTCGTGATTGGAGCGAAAGCGGGCTTCCTGCTCTACATTCCCATCCTGGCGGGCTTCATCGCTTACTCCATTGCCGATCGCCCGGGGATTGCTCCCGGCATGATCGGTGGGGTTCTGGCAAGCATCACTGGATCTGGTTTCCTGGGTGCCATCATCGCAGGCTTCCTCGCTGGCTATACGGTCTACTGGCTTAACAGAGCGCTCAAACTGCCGCCCAACCTGGCTGGCATCAAGCCGGTGCTCCTTCTGCCGGTGCTCGGTTCGATTATCATTGGCCTGGTGATGATCTACGTGGTTGGTGTGCCCGTCGCCTGGCTCAATCAGACGTTAATCCACGGGTTGAAGGGGTTGCAGGGAGCCAACGCGGCGCTACTAGGCCTGATCATCGGCTTGATGATGGCATTCGATATGGGCGGACCGGTCAATAAGGCGGCATACGCGTTTTCGGTGGGGCTGCTGCTCGATCCTCACTTTCCTATCTTTCAGCCCATGGCTGCGTCGATGGCCGCTGGCATGACGCCGCCACTTGGCCTGGCGTTGGCGACGGTGCTGTTCAAGAATCGCTTTACGAGTGAAGAGCGGGAAGCGGGCACAGCAGCGTGGGTACTGGGCGCGTCCTTTATCACCGAAGGGGCCATTCCTTTCGCCGCAGAAGATCCCTTCCGCGTGATCCCTTCCCTCATGATCGGCTCAGCGGTGACCGGAGCGTTGTCGATGTTCTTCGGGTGTCAACTGCACGTTCCCCATGGAGGCATCTGGGTGATGTTCATCCCTGGTGTGGTCAGTGGCCCACCCCTGTCCGTGCTCGTCTACATTCTGACGATCCTTATCGGAACCGTCGTGACGACTGGGGCCTTGTTTATCCTCAAACGTCCCATTCCTGTTGAGGAAGAAGAAGCTGCTAATATGGCAGCGGCTGCGTAATGCGCCGAGAAACGTGGGCAACGGGGAGCAGCGCTCCTCGTCACCTGTCAACTCTCATGCACCTTAAAAATGAAATCAGGGGCCATGAGCAGGGACTCTTCACCAGGCGCCTGTTCACATGGGCGGGAGGTCTAACACGCGCCGGTACAGCTGGCTATAGGCGCGAGCGCTGGCAGACCAGCGCGAATCGTACGCCATCGCGCGTGCGACGAGATCAGGCCAGCGCTCGCGCCCCGCATAGAGCCGTAACGCACGACGCAGCGCATCGAGCAGGGCGGAAGCCGCGTACGGCGTGAAGCTGATCCCATTGCCAGCGCTGGGATCGGCTTCCAGATCGGTCACCGTATCGGCCAGGCCACCGGTCGCATGGACGATGGGCAGCGTGCCATAACGTAGCGCGATCAACTGCCCCAGGCCGCCCGGCTCGAACGCGCTCGGCATCAGAAAGAAATCCGCACCCGCGTAAATGCGGTGGGAGAGGGCCACATCGAAACCGATGCGCGCACGCACGTTGCCGGTGCTCGTAGCAAGCTCACGGAACAACTGCTCGTACTGCGGGTGCCCGGTCCCCAGCACCACGAGTTGCAGCGGTAGGTCGCCCAGTTCAGTGGCGATCGCAGCGATGAGATCGAAGCCCTTCTGATCCACGAGCCGACTGACGATGCCCACCAGCGGCAGACCTGGATCGTCCGGCAGCCCGAACTCCTGCCGCAGCGCCGTACGGTTGTGCGCTTTGGCCGATGGTGCATGTGCCGCGGTGTACTGGGCTGCCAGGTCGCTATCGGTCGCAGGATTCCAGGCGTCCCAATCGAGGCCATTGGGAATGCCAAAGACGCGCGGATGGCGCTGAAAGAGGACCTCATCGAGTCCCCAGCCATAGTCCAGCATCTGGATCTCCTCGGCGTAGCGGTGCGAGACGGTTGTCACTACATCGGCGTACATGATGCCGGCTTTCATCCAGTTCACATCGCCCCAGAACTCCAGGCCATTCGGGGTGAAGACACGCGCGCGGTCCAGCCCTGCCTCATCCAGGATGGAGGGGTCCCAGCGTCCCTGGTATTGCAGGTTATGCACGGTATAGACGATGCGGGTCGCTCCTTGGCGCAGGAGATGGCGATAGGTCGTGCGCAGGTAGGCGGCGCAGGGGGCCGTCTGCCAATCGTTGAGGTGGATGATGTCGGGGGCAAAGCGAAGTCCCGGCAGCGCTTCGAGCAGGCCCCGGCAAAACAGGAGGAAGCGTCGCTGTTCGTCGCGCTGGTCCAGCCCGAGGTAGAGCCGCTGATGCCGGCCAAAGAGCCCTTCGTGGTCAAGCAGGTAGACAATCACCGACGAATCGGGGAGCGTGGCCTGCAAGATAGACACGGTGCGATCAACCCCAGCCATGGAGATCGTCCGCACGACACCCGTGGGTTGGAGCGCCCAGCGGGTGGGATCAATGGTCCCATAGCGGGGCAGAAAGATGCACACCTGGTGGCCCAACGCCGCCAGCTCTTTGGGCAGACTCCCGATGACATCGGCCACGCCGCCCTCCTTGGCAAAGGGAACCGTCTCGGTAGCGACCATCAGGATCTTGTAGCGCATATCGTTTGTCATGCTCCCCTCACACTTACTCAGAGGAAGGAGGTCTTCCGCCATGTTGCTGATGAAAGTGAATGGGAGCATGATGCGGATTGAGGGAGTATAGGTTATGTTGCTGAATCCGCTTCTCAAGCATACTCCATGCCTCTTTACTTATCAATAAGCAGACTGTATTCATTAACAGTTTGATGATCCCGACCTGCTGCGGCAGTCGGGCTAATCAAAGGCGGAAGACCCGTATGCAGAATTTGTTGTTTGTTATCATACCATATGAGAAGAATGGTTGCGCGAGGCAACCTGCTGGGAGACGAGGGCAAAAGCGCTCTTCCCCCAGAAACGGGAGATACTCTCGTGGGGTATAATGAACCGTCCCCTCTGTGATGTGCAGGGGTATGGACTCCATGCAGAAAGGATGAGCTGTGCTATGAGTAAAGTGTTAGCAGTCATTCTGGCCGGGGGCCAGGGTGAGCGGTTGAGCCTCCTCTCCCAAAAGCGCGCCAAGCCCGCGGTCCCGTTCGCCGGCAAGTACCGCATCATTGATTTTGCCCTGAGTAACTGCGTCAACTCCGGTATCTCTGAGGTCGCCGTGCTGACCCAGTATCGCCCCCACTCGCTGCACGATCATATCGGCATTGGCAGGCCCTGGGACCTGGACCGGCAGCAAGGCGGCGTTCGCCTGCTCCAGCCGTATATAGGACGCCAGGAGTCAGATTGGTACAAAGGCACGGCTGATGCAGTCTACCAGAATCTGGACTTCATTCTGGAAGGGCACTACGACTATGTGCTGATCCTCGCCGGTGACCACGTGTATCGCATGGACTATGGGCCGATGATCGCCTTCCATCAGCAGCGCAACGCCGATGTCACTCTTGGCGCAGTGGTCGTGCCTCTCGAGGAAGGTCATCGCTTTGGCATTCTGGAAGCTGATGCCGAGGGGCGGGTCATCTCGTTTGAGGAAAAGCCCACAGAGCCGCGCGGTACGCTGGGGTCGATGGGCATCTACGTCTTCAGTCGTGAGACGCTGACCCGCGTTCTCATCAAGGACGCACGGCCCGCCGAATCCGGCGGTCCTCCCACTCAGCATGACTTCGGCCGCAACATTATCCCGACCATGCTCGCGCGGGGTGAGCGCATCTATGCCTATCCCTTTACTGGGTACTGGCAGGATGTGGGCACCGTGCAATCCTACTGGGAGACGCATATGGAGATTCTTGGTGACCGCCCCGCCTTCGATCTCTATGATCCATCGTGGGTGATTCACACGCGGAGCGAGGAGCGACCACCCGCCCATATTGGCAGCAAGGCGCAGATCGTCAGTAGCCTGATCTCGCACGGCTGTATCATTAAGGGACAGGTTGAGCGGAGCGTGCTCTCGCCGGGCGTCGTCGTCGCGGAGGATGCGCTGGTGCGGGACTCCATCGTGCTCTTTGACACCGTCATCGGCGCTGGCAGCGTGATTGACCGTGCGATCCTGGATAAAGAAGTCACCATCGGCAAGAACTGCCAGATTGGCTACGGTGATGATCTGACACCGAATAAGCTGGAACCCACCCGGTTGAACACCGGTATCACGCTCATCGGCAAACGCGCGCACCTGCCGGATAACCTGAAGGTTGGTCGCAACTGCAAGATCGGTGCGGACCTGCGTCCAGAGGACTTTCCAACCGCCACGCTGGCCAGCGGTGAGACGGTTGAAGACCGCACCTTCGCGCATGGCTGGGAGCGCGAGCTGGCCCGGCGAAGATCCAGCACACCTTAGCCTTCCTTGCAGTCGCCAGGAGGACACAGAACGAGGAGGCCGGGTATGACGGCACAACAACACGATAGCCTGCTAGATCCAGCTTTCATTCGAGAGCTGGATGTTCCTTCCATCTTGAGCGACTTCGACCTGCACCTGTTTGGACAGGGGAAAGAGTATCGCATCTATGAGAAAATGGGTGCCCATCTCCGCGTCGTCAACGGGGTGACAGGCGTCAACTTTACACTCTGGGCTCCCAATGCACGCTCTGTCTCTGTGATTGGCGACTTCAACGCCTGGCGACATGGGGCCACTCCTATGCACCTGCGACACCAGGATTTGGGTGTCTGGGAATGCTTCGTGCCGGGGTTGACCGCGGGAGCACTCTACAAGTACGCCATTACCTCGCGCTTCAACGACTACACAGTTGAGAAGGGTGATCCCTATGGCTTTGCTGCCCAATTGCGCCCGAAGACCGCCAGTATCGTCGCCGATATCCATCAGCACCCGTGGCGAGATGAGGCATGGATGCAAGAGCGTGCCGAGCACCAGCAATTATCTTCACCGATCTCCATCTATGAGATACATTTAGGCTCATGGCGACGCGTCCTTGATCAACCGGGGGAACATCGCATTCTAACCTATCGTGAGTTGGCACACGCGCTGGCTCCCTACATCAAAGACCTCGGCTTTACCCATATAGAACTGCTGCCGATGACTGAGTATCCCTATGATGGCTCGTGGGGGTATCAAGTGACAGGATACTATGCTCCTACCAGTCGCTATGGCTCCCCGGAAGATTTTCAGTACTTTGTGGACTACATGCATCAGCAGGGCATCGGTGTCTTGCTCGACTGGGTGCCTTCACACTTCCCGAAAGACGGCTTTGCCTTGAGCTATTTTGATGGTACCCACCTCTACGAATACGCCGACCCGCGCAAAGGAGAGCATAAAGAATGGGGCACCTATGTCTTTGATTATGGCCGTTCCGAGGTGCGCAATTTCTTGCTCGCCAGTGCCCTGTTCTGGTTGCGTGAGTACCATATTGACGGGCTGCGGGTCGATGCCGTTGCCTCCATGCTCTACCTGGACTACTCGCGCAAACCGGGCGAGTGGATACCCAACCGTTATGGTGGACGGGAGCATCTGGAGGCGGTTGATTTCTTGCGCCAACTGAATGAGGCGGTCTACGCTGAACAGCCGGGAACGCTCACCATCGCCGAGGAGTCAACAGCCTGGCCCATGGTCACTCACCCAACCTATATGGGAGGTTTGGGCTTCAGTTTGAAGTGGAATATGGGCTGGATGCACGATATGCTGAACTACATGAGCCTTGACCCTGTCTACCGGCGCTATCATCAGAACAATATCACCTTTTCGCTGATGTACGCCTATAACGAAAACTTTGTGCTGCCGCTCTCGCACGATGAGGTGGTCTATGGCAAAAGATCGCTGCTCTCGAAAATGCCTGGGGACGTGTGGCAACAGTTCGCCAACCTGCGTGCCCTCTATGGCTACATGTGGGGACACCCGGGCAAAAAGCTCCTCTTCATGGGAGGCGAATTTGGGCAATGGCTGGAGTGGAATTACACACAGAGCCTGGACTGGCATTTGCTCGAGCCGCCAAACGATGCTCGCCATGCCCAGTTGCAGCAGTATTTGCATGACCTGAACCAGCTTTACCAGCGCGAGCGAGCTTTAAGCGAGCTAGACTACGATCCCGCCGGGTTTTCCTGGATTGACTTTCACGATTCCGATAATAGTGTCGTGTCTTTTATGCGGTGTAGTAAAAACGTTGATGATACACTTGTGTTTGTCAGTAATTTCACTCCTGTACCGCGCCACGGATATCGGTTGGGAGTACCAAATCGGGGGGAATACTATGAACTGATCAATAGTGATGCCACACGCTATGGTGGTAGTGGGCTGGAGAACGGCCAACCAATGCCCAGCGGGCCGATCTACTGGCAGTCCTGCCCGCACTCCATTCTTTTAACCTTGCCGCCTCTCGCGACAGTAATACTGAAACGTCGGCCAAAAACTACTGAGCTCCTAGGATGAACTGTGGGGTCTTTCCATGAGAAAGATACGACGAGCCCGCTTACTGGTCATTGATGTAGATGGAACCCTGTTGACCGATGACTACCGGCTCATGGCGGCAACTCGTACGGCGGTGCAGCAGGTGAGTGCCCAAGGAGTGCAAGTGGTCCTGGCATCAGCTCGAAGCGCACGTGCGCTGCACTCGATTATGGGAGTGCTGGGGATCATGGGCCTAGCCATTTGCTATACCGGAGCGCTGACCTGCCGGATCAGGACTGATCCGCATATGCCAACCGAAGTGATGATGGAACAGCGCATGAACCTCTCCTCCGCAAAAGATGTGCTCAACAATGCGCTGGAGCGAGGCATCAGTATCGGATGGTATAGTGGTGACGACTGGTACATTCCCAGATGGGACATGGCGTTGCGCCGGGAGAGTATGCTCACGGGAGTTCCTCCCATGGTCGAGCCAGACCTCGCTTATGTCACTGAGGCACCTCATAAGCTGCTCGCGATCGCCGGAGATCCAGTGCTCTTGCCCGAGCTTTCGTTGTTGGTAAGCACGCTCCCCGCGGACTGCAGAGGGCAATTTTCTCTTGCACACTACCTGGAGATCACCCATCAGGGCGTGGATAAAGCAACTGCACTACTGGCCCTAGGGCAACAACTTGGTATCACCCCAGCGGAGATGGTGGCCGTTGGCGATGGAGAGAATGACCTGGCCATGCTGCGTTTGGTCGGGCTCGGTATTGCCATGGGCAATGCTCCACCTTCGGTGCAGGCAGCAGCCGATTGGGTGACAGATACCAACAATCGCGACGGAGTAGCCATCGCGATTGAACGATTGCAAGCAACCGGATGGCTCTAGCGAGCACATCCATCAGAACTGTGATCAGATGCAACTCCCCAAGCTCCCTCGATAACAACTTGAGCTGCATAAGAGATCGCTGGGCCGATTGTACAGACAAATTTGGTGCGTCGCATATGTACTCCTCTCCTCGTGGGAAGCAAGAAGGAGGGGTGAAGATGATGGATGCGGACCTCCACCCGGCACAATCCTTATCCTACAGCATTCCAGGTGCTCTCGGGAGTTTCCTGTGATGCAGCGAGAGCACTGGAGATGGCGGCGCTGATGCGTTTGATATGAGGAAGAAGTGTCGGAATATGCCTGCTATCCACTCTGCTGCTCGGGCCGGAAATGCTGAGTGCCGCTACGACCTTCCCCTTTGAACCATACACCGGCACGGCGATACAGCGTACTCCCTCCTCCTGCTCTCCATTATCTATTGCGTAGCCCTGGTGGCGAATCATCTCCAATTCCTGCTGGAGCTGACCAGGATCAGTAATCGTTCTCTCTGTATAACGTGGCAAACCCTCCTCAGCAACGATGGAGGCGACCACACTATCAGGCTGATAGGCCAGCAATACCTTGCCACATCCGGTACAATGTAAAGGCATGCGATTGCCAAGCACGGTAAACATGCGTACCATCCTGGTGGGCTGGGCCTGGGCTTCATATACTGCCCGATTGCGCTCCAATACCGCCAGGTTTGCTGTCTCTCCACTGATCTCTACAAGTTCTTGCAGGAAAGGAGTCGCTATCGCGGTCCAATCCGGCGTTTGTAGGCCTGTGCCAGCCAGACGACGAAATGTAGGACCAAGCGCATAGCGGCGCGTGCGACTATCCCGCACCACATATTCACGCGCGGTAAGCGTTTTGAGAAGCCGATGAATCGTGCCCACCGGCTGTCCTGTCGCATAACTCAATTCGCTGATCCCCACCCAACCTGAAGATCGAGCCAGGCACTCAAGCAGATCAAGGGCCCGCTCTATAGACTGAACTGCATTCAGCGAGGCGTTCTCCCGCTTGAGCTGAGGTACTTTTGGCACATCTACATTTTTCCGTTTTTCCATGTTCTCATCTTTCCATAACATACTTGATCAAGGCATAGGGTAGGCCTAGTCCGTCACCGGGATCGAGGTGGCAATGTCTTCGGCAATGTGGTGGTGAGCAGGTACCGGCCCACCTTCCGGCAGCGCTTCGAACTCGATGATATCGTTGATCGCAGTGCCCATCGCAGCATGCGTCTGTCGTTCCACGATGACCTCAACCAGGATGGGTACCAGCCGCTCCTCACTGACGCAGATGGCCCACTCCAGGGCAGGCTTGATCTCCTCGGGCCGGGTGACGCGGCGGCCCATGGCACCCATCACTCCCATAACGGCCACGTGATCCATGCCATACGTGTCGCTGCTTGATCTGTCACACGACGTCCATCAAGTTCATTTTTGACATGTCACATTCCTCCTTCTTGAGTAATAGTGGTTAGGCCTCTACTTAGACTCTGTGATCCGATGTTGCGCCCAGTCCTCTATCAGTGTGAGGAGCGCTGAATGATCCTGCTCACCCTTTCCACGCAGCTTCAATGCCTGGAGCATCTGGTCAACGATGGCTGTTACTGGTAACGAGACACCGTACTCGCGGCCTGCTGCGAGCGCGATTCCCAAATCTTTATGATGCAGCGCGATTTTGAAGCCTGGCTGGAAATTGTGCTGCAAGAAGTTAGGGCCGCGCACTTCCATGACCCGGTTTGCCGCCAGGCCACCTGAGAGAACCCGGAGGATGACCGAGGGATCGACTCCAGCCTTGGAGCCAAGCACCAAAGCTTCGCTCACCGCCTCAATCGTCAATGCCACCACAATCTGGTTGCACGCCTTGACGACCTGTCCCGCGCCAGTACCTCCCACATGCACTATTGTCTTGCCCAGCACTTCAAACAGCGGCTTCGTCTGCTCGTAATCCTCGGCGCTACCTCCAACCATGATGGAGAGTGTGCCTTGCCGTGCGCCAACGTCGCCGCCACTGACGGGCGCATCCAGCATGCGTACACCACTCGCCTGCGCCGCCTGGGCGAGCTGCTGGGTGACCACCGGTGAAATCGTACTCATATCAATCACAAGCGTACCCGCTCTGGCACCCGCCAGCACTCCATGCTCGCCAGTCATTACTTCCTGCACATGTGGTGAGTCGGGCAACATGGTGATGACGACGTCGCTTTGCTCAGCCACTACCCGTGGGTTGCTTGCAGCTCTGGCCCCCTCGGCAGCCAGCTCATTCATGGGACCTGGGGTGCGATTGTAGACCACTAACTGGTAGCCTGCCTTCATCAGGTTACGCGCCATGGGTTTTCCCATTATCCCTATGCCAATAAAGCCAATCGTAGTTGACATCACACGTCTCTCTTTTTCACT
>Ga0187812_1000613_pt1 | contig 12567 bp, 9 predicted proteins | sample NC_S_2_FD_130582 | JGI IMG/M metagenome (GOLD analysis project Ga0187812, IMG submission 130582) | Wetland sediment microbial communities from Neuse River Estuary, North Carolina, USA - ASW-S_2 | ecosystem: Environmental > Aquatic > Freshwater > Wetlands > Sediment | place: USA: North Carolina... | reverse complement strand
GGTCGTTGACGGAGACACGGCTCCACGCTTCGAAGGCATGGAGCGCGGCGGCCATGGCTTTATCGGCGTGCTCGGCAACGGCTTTTTGATGTATGCCTACGACTTGCGCCGGGCGCGCGGGATTGATGGAGCGGATCTTCTCCGCGGTCTTGATCCGCTCTCCGCCGACGACGAGGGCGTACTCGCGCCCGAGCTGCGCGCCCACGGCTTCGAGCGCGGCGCGCATGGCGCGGGCATTCTCGGGCTTTTTGAAATCGACGAAGGGCTCATTCGCAAACACGCCCTGCGGGGTGCGCGGCTGAATCGATGAGGTAACGCTCACAGTGGCCATAACCAACCAGTTTACGGCAAAACCAGAGAGGGTGTGTCTTTTTGAGATTCGCCGCAGGTGGTACGAGGTCTGTAACCGGGCGCACAACAGGGGGTTGCGGAACTGGGTATAATCCGTATCTGCCAAAGCCGGGCTACGGCGAATTGTGCGCTGCGTTCTCCCGCTTCGGCGAGCCTGAAAGGAGACCGGTCCATGACGACTCAGGCAGTGGAACACGAGCTGATATTGGCGCGGCGTATGTCGCGGCTGGGCACGGAGACCGCATTCGAGGTTTTGAGCAAGGCGCGCGCGCTCGAGCGCCAGGGCAGGAGCATCGTTCATCTGGAGATTGGCGAGCCCGACTTCGACACGCCCCCTCATATTGTCGATGCCGCCGTGGATGCGCTGCGCGCCGGGTGGACGCATTACGGGCCTTCGGCCGGGCTGCCGGAGCTGCGCCACACGATTGCCGAATACGTGAGCCGCACGCGCGGCGTGGAAGTGTCGCCCGACGAAGTTGTGGTTGTGCCCGGCGGCAAGCCGATCATCTTTTTCACCATGCTCGCGCTCATCGACGAAGGCGACGAGGTAATTTATCCGAACCCCGGCTTTCCGATTTACGAATCGATGATCAATTACGTGGGCGGAAGGGCCGTGCCCATCCAACTGCGCGAAGAGCGCGACTGGGCGATGGATGTGAACGAATTGGCCGGGCTGATTACCGACCGCACCCGGTTGATCATTCTCAACTCGCCGCAGAATCCGACCGGCGGCATTCTGCCACGCGAAGATATCGAGCGCACCGCGCAGGCGATCGGCCAGCGAAATATTTTCTTGCTTTCGGATGAGATTTACAGCAGGTTGCAGTTTGAAGGCGAGCCGTTTTCGATGATGAGCGTGCCGGGGATGAAGGAACGGACGATTCTGCTCGACGGCTTTTCAAAGACGTACGCGATGACCGGCTGGCGCATGGGGTACGGTGTGATGAGGGCCGACCTGGCTGCGCAGATTACGCGGCTGATGACGAATTCCAACTCGTGCACGGCGAGCTTTACGCAGATCGCCGGCATCGAGGCGCTGCGCGGCGACCAGAGCAACGCGGACAGCATGCGCGCGGAGTTCGAGCGGCGCAGCCGGGCGTTTGTTGAGCGGATCAATCTGATCCGGGGCTTCCACGCGCACATGCCGAAGGGGGCGTTCTACGTCTTTGCGAATATCGCGAAAACGGGCTGGGACGCGAAGCGGCTGGAGACTGCGCTGCTCGAAGAGGCGGGCGTGGCCGCGCTTTCCGGGACATCGTTCGGCAAGTATGGCCAGGGCTACCTGCGGTTCAGCGTGGCCAACTCGATGGAGAACCTGATGGAGGCGGCGAAGCGGATTGATGGGTGGACGAGAACACACCTTTAGAACAAAAGCGGCAAGTTAGCGTGCGCTACACGCACGTGGCAAGTTAGCGTGCGCTACACGCACGTGGCAAGTTAGCGAGTTGGCGCGGTCATTGCCGCTCAGCCGACTTTGCCGATCTCCGATTGACTTCGCCTCGGCAGACTCCAATAATCGAACTATGGAGATTTACGAGGAGATTGTGAAGCTGCAGCGCGCGGGACGCCGGGGAGCGGTGGCGACGATCGTGAGCGCGCGCGGATCGATTCCCTCGTTTAAGAGCGCGAAAATGTTGATTCGCGACGACGGCTCGATTGCGGGAACGATCGGCGGCGGGTGCGTGGAGGCGGAGGTGTGGCAGGCGGCGCGCGAGGCGATTGCCAGCGAAAAGACGCGCACGCTGAGCTTCGACCTGAACGAAGACCCGAAGTACGACACCGGGCTGGTTTGCGGAGGCACTCTGGAGATCTTCATCGAACCCGTGCTGCCCACGCCGCTGCTTTATATTTTTGGCGCGGGGCATGTTTCGCTGGAGTTGTACAAGGCCGCGCGCAATGCGGGCTTCGACGTGATTGTGACCGACGATCGCGACGCTTACGCGAATGTGGAGCGGTTCCCCGATGCGCGGCAGGTGATCGCGGAGGATTTCGACAAGGCGCTGGCGGGGCTGGAGCCGAGCGAGTCGTCGTATATCGTGATCGCTACGCGCGGGCATCGTGACGATATGCGCGTGCTGCGCTGGGCGGTGCAGACGCCGGCGCGGTACATCGGTATGATCGGATCGAAACGCAAAGCCATCACCGTGTATCGCGAGTTGGTGCGGGAGGGGCTGGAGCCCCAGCTCTTCGATCGAGTGCATTCGCCGGTGGGGCTCGACATTGGCGCGGTGACGCCGGAGGAGATTGCAGTTTCGATCGTGGCCGAGCTGATTGGCGCGCGCCGGCATGCGGAGCGGGCGCTGCCGCACATGAGCTGGTTCCAGAGCACACGGCGTGCGGCGGAGTTGGAGGAAGACACCTCGCTCTCCGCCGGCTCGTGCTGCGATCCCGACTAATATCTGACAAGTCTTATGCCCGGCAATTCCACACTTTGCGCTGTGATTCTTGCCGCGGGCGCGTCGTCGCGCATGGGGCGGGACAAGGCGTTGCTGCCGTGGCCTCCAGGCTCGGACTCGGCGGAGACGCTGCTGTCGGCGGCGATTCTGGCGCTGCGGCCGTTTGCGCAGAGCGTGATTGTTGTCGCTGGAGAAAACGAGGACAAGCTTGAGCCGATTGCCAAAGCGCATGGGGCGATCCTGGTGCGGAATCCTGCGCCGGAGCGGGGACAGTTCAGTTCGTTGCAAGTGGGCTTGCAGGCAGCGCTCGATCGTGGCTGCAACGCGGCCATGATCACGCCGGTGGATTGCCCGCCGTTGAGCGCTGTGTCGCTGGAGGCGCTTCGCGCGGCATTCGAGGATGCGAAGGCTCGCGGCGCCTGGGCGGTTGCGCCGGAGAATCGCGGGCGGCGCGGGCATCCGCTGTTTGCGAGCGGGGAGCTGATGGACGCGTTTCTATCGGCGCCGGCGAGCAGTAATGCGCGCGAGGTGAAGCGGGCGCATGCGGACAAGTTCGAGTACGTGGCCGTGGCGGACGCGCTGCTTGCGGTGGATTTGAATACGCCGGAAGAGTACGAGGCGGCGAAGTCAGCGCGGTAGCGCCGCTGAGTTTTTGGTCCGGGCCGGGAGGCCCGCACGACGGCCGGTGAGGAGACCGGCGCTACTGCCCAAGCTTGTTCAGCGCGGCTTTCAACGCGTCGATGGCCAGGTGGCTGGCGTGCTCCGATGCGGGAGGCAGGCCGCCAACGGCGCGCAGCAGCTCATCGCGGGTGAGGGCGCGGGCTTCGGCGATGATCTTGCCCTGGACGAGTTCGGTGAGCGCGGAGGCACACGCAACCGAGGCGACGCAGCCTTTGGCGCGAAAGCGGATTTCCGCGATGCGGGCGCCGTCCATTTTTAGAGTGAGCTGGAGAACGTCGCCGCAGGCGGGATTCTCGATCTGCGCGGATGCGTCGGGCGCGGCGACGGAGCCGGCGTTGCGGGGGTGCTCGAAGTGATCGAGAAGCTGCGGCGAGTACATGTACCTCAGCCGGCCGCGGGCTGTGAGGCGGCGGCGCGGGCCTGGTGCGATTCCAGAATCTCCGCAATCAGAAATAGATCGGTCAGCAGCGCGCGCACGTGAATCGACGCGTTCAGGTTGTCGATCAACTGCGAGCTGATGGCGGGTTGCGCCAGCACCAGCTCGATTGCGGCGATTGAATCCTGCGCGTCGCGGGCCAGCACGGCGAAAAATTTTTCGTAGGGCGCCGCCGGCGTGAGTTGCTCGCTTTTGAGCGCTGCCGCCGCGCTTGCTTCGAGGCCGCGCATGGCCGCGACGGAGCGCGCAAGATGATCGCGAAGCTGGCGGCCCTGCGGCGTGCCCTCATCGGTGGCGTGGCCCAGCGCCGCGTAGGACAGCGTGAACTCGTAGCACTCTTCAATGGCGTCGCACTGCGCCTGAAACTCAGTCGGCATCACTTGCTGCTAAACCCCGTTTCTTCTCAGGCGCCTTGACTGCCCAACGCTGAGGATCGTGTTCCTCGAGATAAAAGTCGCGGCTCATCCAGCCGAAGAGCATGGACTTGGTGATGGGCAGCTTCTCCGGCCGCAGGCCCATGTAGACGTGCACCATGATGAGCGCGATGAAACCGACGCCGGCGAGGCCATGCAGGATGTACATCATGCCCCAGGTGAAATCGCTGAAGAGGTAGGGATTGCGCGGGGTGAAGATGCTGGGCACGCGCTTCATCATGAAGAGGCCGGTGACGATGACCGCCAGGCCGGCGAGCATGACCACGCCATGGTAGAGCTTGTTTTCGAGCGGGTACTTGGCGAAGCGGCGCGGCGGCGGTGCGGGCTTGCCGAAGAAGCGCAGGGTGCGGCTGATGGAATCGCGGATGTCGGTGCGGTCGGGCCAGATGGACCAGAAGTCCATGAAGAACGTGGAGTGCACGATGTGGAAGAGGATGGAGACGGTGAGGAAGAGGCCTGCGATCCAGTGGTAGAGCACCCAGTTGAACTGCACGCCGACCTTGGGCAGAAAGGCGGTGATCAGCAGCGCAAGCATGGAGATGGCCATGATCCAGTGAAAGAGGCGGGCGGTGAGCGAGTGGCGGGGCACGCGCTCGGGAACCGTAGCGGCTTCAGCCGGCGAGATGTGCACCTGCTTGCGCGGCGCGACCAGGGCCACGTAAATGGTGTGCACGATCATGAAGAAGAAGCCGAAGATGACGGCGACCCAGATCAAGCCCCACGCAATGTGGATGGGCACCGATTGTCCCCACGGACTTGTTGCCCAGGTGATGAAGTTCATGCGGCCTCCTGCGTGCCCGCGATGGCGCGTTTGACGAGGTTGCGCATCAGCGGAACTTTATACGCGTTGAACTGGAGCGGCTTAGCGCCCTCGACGGCGAGGTTGCCGGCCATCTCGCCGGTCTCGGGCGTTGCCGGCTTGCCGATGACGGCTGCCTCGACATTCCTGAGGCGCATGGGGCGCGGCGAAACGGCGTTGACGGCGATGCGAATGTCCTGAATGTTGTTGCCGCTGAGCTTGATGGCCGAAGCCACGTTCATCAGCGGGAAGTCCCAGACGTTGCGGTCGCGCACCTTTTCGAAGTAGAACTTTGCGCCGGCGAAGGTTGAGGGGATGCGGATGGCGGTGAGCAGGTCGCCGGGCTTGAGGATGTTGATGTGGGTGATGTCGTCCTGCGGGCCGATGTAGAAGTCCTCGGCGTCGATGACGCGCTGGCCCCCGGAGCTTTGCACGACGAATTTGGCGTCGAGCGCGATGAGGGCGGGCACCGAGTCAGAAGGATGCACGGCGATGCAGCGGTCGCCGCCGAAGATGGCGTGCTCGCGGTTGCGGCCCACCGGCGTGTCGGCGTAGCAGATGTCGCCGCCGGCGCGGTAGCATGGCCAGCCGCCGCGATAGTACCAGCAGCGCACATCCTGCGAGACGTTGCCGCCCAGCGTGCCCTGGTTGCGAATCTGCGGCGAGGCGACGTGCGAGACTGCATCGGCGAGCAGGCTGTATTTTTTCTTGATTTCGGAGTGGTTTGCAATTTCCGTCAGCGTGGTCATGGCGCCGATTTCGACACCGTCACCGCTCACGCGGATGCCGCGCAGCTCGTCGATGCCGCTCAGGTCGACGAGGACCTTGGGCTTCTTGATGCGGTCCTTGAGCCAGTCGAAGCTGTCGAGGCCGCCAGCCATTACCCACGCTTGATCGCCGTTCTGCTGGAGCAGGCGCTGGGCGTCGGCAGCCGAGGCGGGCTGCAGCAGGTCGAAGGCGGGCATTACGTCTCGTATGACTGCCATAGCTCTCTCCGTAAGAGGGGTCAGGGTTCCAGGGTTCAGGGTTCAGAAAAACTCCTGCAGCTTCCCTTTCCTTGTTTCCCCTTTCCCTGTTTTCCCTTTCCTCGTCCCTCGTTCTCTCGTTCTCTCGTTCTCTTGCTCGCTTGCGCCCTGCCTCTCAGATGTGGGCCAGTAACGGATTCTGCATCGGACGGCCTGCCTCATAGGAGGTCAGGATGGTATCCGCGTTCACCGGCGCGCGCTGGAAAATTTGATCGCCCAGCGCGTCGGACAATGCGTTAAGGATGGCGGCGCAGCCGCCGCCTACGGGGGGCTCTCCGCAGCCGCGCGCGCCGACCGGCGTCTCGGGGTCGGGAATGTTGAGCGCGTCCCACTTCATTTCGACGGGCACATCGAGGATGGTTGGCGGTCGGTTCTGGTAGAACCGCTCGGCAACCGTGACGCCGTATTGCGGATCGATCACCCACTTCTGCCCGATGGCGTGGGCGATGCCCAGCGTGGAGCGGCCCAGCACTTGCCCGCCCAGAGCGGCCGGATGGATGACGGTGCCGACATCCGCGTAGGCATGGTAATCGGTGATGGTGTACTTGCCGGTTTCGACGTCAACTTCGACTTCAGCGAAGCAGGCCAGGTAGGAGAACGAATCGCCGTCGTGCGGATAGCTGTCGCGCGCGGAAGCAATGAGGCCCTGGCCGGCCAGCGCCGCAACGGATTTTTTGGTTGCATTATTTACGTCGGGATTGACTTGGTGCCCGTCGTAGATGCCGCCCAACTTGATGGCGTACTGCGCCGCCTCAGCAAAGCTCATCCCGGCACCGCCGCCTTTGCGGAAGACGCGCAGGTTGGCGACTTCGTATTCGGCCGGCTGCCCGCCCAGCTTTTTGGCCGCAACCTCTTTGAGCCGCTGCGCGCATTCCAGCCCCACCGCGTGGCCCGCGCGGGTCATGGCATGAATGGTCTGGCTTCCGCCGGAGTGGCAGGTGTAGGGGAAATGTTTTGAGGTGTCGCCCCAGACGATGTCGCAGGCCTCCCAGGGCACATTCAGAACTTCGGCGGCGGCGCGATGCACGTCGATCACCGCTTCAGTGCCGAGGTTGCCCACGCCGGACTGGATCTGCACGCGGCCCTCGGGCGTGACGATGATGAGCCCGTCGAAGCCGCTGCTGCCGCCGTGATAGGTGCTGAGCGCGACGCCCACACCGCGCACCTTTGTGCCGATCTGCTTGGGCCGGCGCGCCACGCGCTCGTTCCACTTGAATCCTTCGACGCCCATATCGAGCGCCTGCTTGAGGAAGCAACTGGTGGCGTAGGAGCGCTTGCCGTGGTGGTTGGGCGGCCCGTACTCCGCTTTGCCCTCGGGGCAGTTGACGCGGCGCAGCGCCACCTGGTCCACGCCCAGTTTGCGCGCGGCCTTGGCCAGGATGGGCTCCATGATGGCGATGGCCTGCATGCCGCCGGGGGCGCTTTGCGCGCTGCGCGGCGGCGTATTGGTGGCCACGGTCACGTTGCGCCAGCGCATGGCGGGCGGTTGATAGAGCAGCGAAGTAATGCTCCCGCATGCGCCGCCGTCCCCGTTCGAGCCGTAGGAGCCGGCGTCGGAGACCAGGAACATGTCGACGGCCGTAATGCGGCCGTCTTTGGCAAAGCCAATCTTGGTGCGCCCACGGATGCCCGGCCGCGCGCGGCCGATGAAGTGTTCTTCTTCGCGGCTGACGCGCATCATAACCGGGGCATTGAGCTTTCTTGAGAGCAGCGCCGGAATCACCAGGGTGAGCGCGCCAGTGATCTTGCTGCCGAATCCGCCGCCGGTATATTCGCTGATGAAGACGACCTTGTCTTCATCCATGTGCATCCAGCGGGCGATGGCGGGAACGGTCTGCATGGTGCTTTGCGTGCCGGTGTAGAGAAAGAGCCTGCCATTCTCCCAGCGGGCCATGGTGGTGCGCGGTTCGAGGCATTGATGGCTCACGTCGGGCGTGAGGAAGGTTTCGTCGAGCACCAGCGCGGCGTTTTTGAAGCCGGCGTCCACGTCGCCATAGGACCACTCTTCAGTCGCGTGGCCAGTGGGCATGCGGCCTTCTTTTTCCGCGGCGAAATCCTCATCGGTCCATTTGAGGACGGTCAGCTTTTCCGGACCACGGCCCTCGCGCACCCACACGTTGCCGTCTTCGCGGGCGTTGGAGCTGCCGGGCCGCAGGCTCTCCAGCGGGTCGGTGGCGAAGGGCAGCGGCTCCATTTCAATTTCAATTTTCTCGATGGCCTCGGCGCAGGTGAGCTCGTCGACCGCGGCAACGGCAAGAATGGGCTCTCCCTGGTACATGGGCTCGTCGGCCAGCGCCAGCTCGCCCCATTTGTCCGCCCTGATCCTGGTGCCGTTGTCGTTCACATAGTCGGCGTGGCCGGGAACTTCGTCGGGAGTGAGGATCCCCCGCACGCCCGGCATGGCCAGTGCTTTTTCGGCATTGATCCGCTTAACCCGCGCGTGGGGCATGGGGCTGAGGACCAGGCGGCAAAAGAGCATGCCTTCGGCGCGAAAATCCTCGGCATACTTCGCCTGGCCGGTGACCTTGGCCACCAGGTCGTTGGTGGAATAGTCGTGGCCGATGAGCTTGTACCCCTGGCCAAAGGGGCGGGGCTTCTGAGCCTCTGCCTGAACCAAATCGCTCGGCACGGTATTCGCCATGGTCATGCCCTCCTCGTCGACGCCGCGGGAACGCCCTTCTGCATGTACTCGGCGCCGCGCATCATGGAGTCGAGAATCTTGTTGTAGTCCTGGCAGCGGCAGAGATTGCCGGAGACGCCCTGGGCCATCTCAAGGCGGGTGGGATTGGGGTTCTGCTTGAGGAAGCCGACCGCCGACATAATGAAGCCGGACATGCAGAAGGCGCACTGGAAGCCCTGCTCGTCGACCACAGCCTGCTGCACCGGGTGCAGCTTGCCTCCGGGCGAGGCGAGACCCTCGATGGTGGTTACCTTGTTATCGCGCACGTTGTGGGCGAGGACGGAGCAGCTATAGTAGGGCACGTCGTCGATGAGGACCGTGCAGCTCCCGCACTCGGCGCGGTCGCAGCCCAGCTTGGTTCCGGTGAGGCCGAGCTTGTAGCGCAGGGTCCAGGCCAGCGTCTCCTGGCGCATGACGTCGACGCGGCGCGGCTTGCCGTTGACATTGATGGTGATGAGCCGCTCGCCGGAGCCGGCTGTCGAGAGCCGTCCGTGGGCTGGGGCGAGAAAGCGATAACTGGCCGCGCTGACGGCCGCGCCGCCGGCAATCACGCCCAGGATGAACTTTCGGCGGCTGATTTTGCCGGTTGTGCTCAAGTCCGGTCTGGAATTCTCCATCTCCGACATGCCCATCCTCCGGAGTACATTTTGGTTCAGGCCGCGTTGCGCCGGCAGGTTGCAGGTATTGCAATTTCATGGGACTTTAACGTTAACATTCCCAGCGCGGCGCGAGCCGGGACGCAACTCTGGGGCTATAGTAATCCTCTGAATCGGGCTTTGGGAATAGAGGCGTCCCGCTCCGGGCGCGCTTCGCGCCGGAACTCCTTTAATTGGCGATGAATAGTTCCAATGAGTGGGACGGGGAGGGATGGCGCGGTCTGACCACGCGCAATTGCTCGGACATCGCGGTCATTCTTTGCGGCGATACTGGCCGCGCCAGGAGGGAAGGACGTCGAGATCGTCGAGGGTATCGCGGCGGTCGCGGCGGCCGGCATCGGACTCCCATGCGTCGGGGCGCGTCCTGGGGGCGGCAATCGCGCGCGGCGGCAGAAACTCCGGCGCGGCAACGATGCGATGCTCGGGCGTGCTTCCGTCTCGAATCTCCGAAGGAAGGATAGCCATGGAAGCGGGCTCGAACATGGGGGCCACGTCGACAGGCGGCTGGCAGGCGGGATCATAGACCGGAGCCGGCGGGTAATCGGGCTCATAGGCTGGAGCGGGCGGGAAGGGCGGTTCGTACACGGGCGCCGACGGCTCAGCCGCGAACGGCTGGGGAGCAGGCTCGATCGGCGGTTCCGCACCGGTGTACGGAGCCCCGGCCCCGGCGGAAAACAGAGCCTTTCGCAAACCGCTCAACCGCGAAGCGGGATAGGGGTTATCGAAGCCGGCCTGCTGCGCCGGACTATCCGCCGCCGGGCTCGCCAGCGGCTTCTCGCTGAGCCACCAGGGCAAAGGCTCTTCCGGCGGGTAGCCGGACTCGGCGAATTGCTGCGCCGCCGGCGCCTTCCACGACGGCGGCGCCAACGGCCCCAGCCCCGCCTGTGCAGCGGTCATCTGGGGCGCAACCGGTTCCGCACTGTAGATGGGCGCGGGTGCGGCAGAAGGGGCGGGTTCAGCGAACGCCCCGCGCTCACGGTAGGTTTCAGCAGGGGCGGGGGGCGCGTCGTCGGTAAAATGCCGCTCTTTGGCTGCGGAGCGGGAGGAGGTCCTGCCCTGCGCGCGCACGTGCCCTTCAACGGCTTGCACGGACTCGCGGAATGCGGTGTCGGCCTTGGCCAGGCCGACGCGGTTGAGCACAAATCCGACGGCCCGCACATTGAGGCGTTGCAGCATTTCGGCAGTGCCGCGCAACTCGGCGCGCGTGGTAACGCCGGACTCGGCCACCACCACCGCGCAATCCACAGAACGGGCGAGGTATTCGGTCTCGGCGGAGATGAGCAAGGGCGCTGTGTCAGTGAGCACCAGGCTCTCGTCGTGGAGATGCGATTCCTGCGTGACTCGTTGCAGCAGAGCCAGGGAGCGGGTGCCGTCCAGGCCCGGCGCCTCGGCGGCATTTGCCTGCGCACCTTGCCGCGGCGCGGTTCCGGTGGCATCCACAAGAACCGCCGGCCTGCCCATGGAGGCAAGCATCTCGCGGACCCGCGTGACGACGGTGGTGACGCCGGCGCCCGGCCCGGTGCCGGTAAAGATGCAGTTGCGCAACTGTCCCTGTTTGCGAGCGTGCTCGATGGCGGTGGCCAATCGCAGCACGTGCTCGTCGAAGACCTCGACTGGAACCTCGCCGTAGTCGGGCAGCGCGGCCATGGGCTGGAAGCCCAGCAGATGATCCATGTCAGCGCCGATGTAGACTTTCTGGTCGAGGTTATTGGCGAGCAGCGCCAGAATCAACCCCAGCAAAATGCCGCCCAGAGCCAAAGGCAATGCCTTGCGCAAGATGCCGGCGTAGGCGGGATGGAGCGGGGGCACGGCGGCCACCGAAAGGTGCACGGCTCCGGGCACGCTGTCCTGCAGCATGAGGTCGTGCAGTTCCTCGTCTACGGCCGCGTAGCGCGTGCGCAGGCGGGCGATGTCGGTGACCAGGTCGTTGGCGCGCTGGAGCTTGGGGGTGGCGCTGGCGGCGGTCTCAGACAACTGGCGCAGTTGGCCATTCAGTTGCGCCTCGACGCTGGCGGTGCGCTCCAGGTCGGTGCGCAGGTTCTGCTCGATACGGGCCGAGGCCTTGGCGCGCAGGTCCTGCATCATGGAGTCCAGGGACTGATTGATCTGGATCAGTTCCTCGGCGTCCAGCTTGTACTCGGGATTGCTGGGCGTGAGGTTGGACATCTGGGTAATGAGCGCGGCGCGGCGCTGGTTAAGCGACGTCTTCATGCTGGTGAGGCCGGGATCGGCCGCGATCAGCTCATCGGCCTCCGCGTCCAATGCCGCAGGCGGTGCGCCCTTGCCCGCCACCGTGGCAAACTTGGCCTCCGCTTCGTCGTGATCGGTGCGCGCCTTGATGAGTTCCTCGCGCGTGGAGCCGATGGCGTTGTCGATGAGGTCGGGCGCCTCGTTGCCGACGGCGGCCATGCCTAGTTGCTTGTTGAGCGTGTCCTGCTCGGCAAGGTCGGCGTTGAGCTGATTCTGGACGCGGTCGCGCTCGGCCTGCAGGATGGTGACCCGCTGCGGATCGCCGGCGTTCTCCTCGTGCGACGCTTTCTCAACAACGCTGTTGGCTACGGCGTTGGCCATCTGCGCGGCCAATTCGGGATCCCTGGCCTGCGCGGTGATCTCAACCTGGTAGCTCGAGCCCAATCGATCGACCTTCACCGCATGTCCCAGGCGCTCGGCGGCGACCTCGTCGCTTTCGCCGGGCCGCTGGAACGAGCCGTCGGGCAGCTTGTGGAGGGCGTTCACCAGGACGTCGGGATTAGAGGCGATCTGCACCTGCTGCTGGATGAAGGAGTCGTAGGAATTGGAATCGTAGGGCCAGTGCTGCTGGTTGTTGCCCTGGCTCATGACCTTGTCGGAGGTCGGCTGGATGTAGATCTGGCTTTGCGCTGAGTAGACCGGCCAGCTCATCGCCACGTAGACAATGGCCAGAACAATTCCGGTTATGGCAAATCCGAGCACCATTCGGCGATGGAGCTGGATGGCGCGGAGAATTTCAAGGCGGAAGAAGGGTTGTTCGACACCGGGCGCGGCGGCGGCGCTGCCGGCAGGCGGAGGCATGTTCGCCGCCTGATCGGCGGCCGTGACCGGCTGCACCGGTAATGGCTGCGTGCGCTGC